>Ga0335081_10004558_pt1 | contig 21822 bp, 15 predicted proteins | sample Lox_Sample_35_FD_206713 | JGI IMG/M metagenome (GOLD analysis project Ga0335081, IMG submission 206713) | Soil microbial communities from Loxahatchee National Wildlife Refuge, Florida, United States - Lox_Sample_3.5 | ecosystem: Environmental > Terrestrial > Soil > Wetlands | place: USA... | reverse complement strand
CCATGAAAGAACCTTGCTCTCGCCCAGGCCGGAAGGAATCGATACTTAGACCTGTCCGGATCATGGGCTGAGTGTTTCTCCAACACCCGCGGCGCTAGTGTAAAGTACATTGAGGAAGGATTCTCCTGATGATTCGAAGTCAAAACTACTCTCTTGTTCGATGCCTGCTCGTAGTCCTGGCTTTGCTGGCCCTCGCGACGGCGGCGCTGGCCGCCAACTCGGTCGCCGGCGCCTGGGAGTGCGTTTCCGTCACTCCCGATGGCGACGAATTGCATACCACGCTGACCGTGACCGAGGCCGATGGCAAGCTCGATGCAAAGCTCGTCGGCGATGACGGCGAGTGGACCGTTTCCAAGGTGAAGTTCGAAAACAATGTTCTGACCTTTACCGTAACCCGCGACGCCGACTACGAGGTCACCATGAACCTCGATGGCGACAAGATGGACGGCAAGTGGGCCGGCAACGGAATCAGCGGCAAGATCAGCGCCACTAGACACAAAGCATAGAGGCCCGTCCTGGCCGCGTGCTGTTTGGAAACTTTATACGTAGCTGCTGAGCACGCGCATGTAGTTGGCGCGCTCGAAAGCTTCCGGATCGGCCACCGCGCGCCGGCTCATGCTGCCCTGCATTTCGGTGATCGACTCGTACTCGTGCTCGTCCAGCCACTCCACGAGTTTCGTCTTCAACTCGGCGAGATAAGTAATGCCGTGCCGCAGCAGTGCTGAGGTCATCATCGCAACTCGCGCTCCAGCCATCATCGACTTCACTACATCCTCCGCCGTGTGCACGCCGCCGGTGATCGCCATGTCTGCCTTGATCTGGCCGTAGAGAATTGCCACCCAGTGGAGCCTCATCGGCAATTCGGATGAGTTGCTGAGCGCCAGGTTCGGAACTACCTCCAGATTCTCGAGATCGAAATCCGGCTGGTAGAAACGATTGAAGAGCACCAGCGCGTCTGCGCCCGCGCGATCGAGCTTCGCCATCATGTTCGGCGTAGCGCTGAAGTATGGCCCCAACTTGACTGCCACCGGAATCCGGACGCTCGCCTTTACCTCCTCAACCAGCTCCGTGTGCATCATTTCCACCTGGGCGCTGGTCATGGCGGGGTTTGTGGGCAGGTAATAAATGTTCAGCTCGAGCGCGTCCGCGCCCGCCTGTTCAATCAGCCGGGCGTAGCGGATCCAGCCGCCTGAAGACACACCGTTGAGACTCCCGATCACCGGAATTCGCACGGACTTCTTGGCGCTGGCGATGTGCTCCACGTAACCTTCGGGTCCGATGTTGTACGCCGTCAGATCGGGCAGGTAAGATTGCGCCTCAGCGAATCCTTCGTTCGGCTCGAGCCACCGGTCCAGTTCGTACGCCTCCAGATTGATCTGCTCCTCGAACAGCGAGTGCAGCACGATAGCGCTCGCCCCGGCATCTTCCATCCGGCAAAGGTTGTCGATGCTCTTGCAGAGCGGGCTGGACGACGCTACCAGCGGGTTCCGCAGTTTCAAACCGAGATAGCTAGTCGAGAGATCAGGCATGGGGCGTCTCCTTCACCGGCTCGTTTTCCGCCGCGGGTTTGGGCGCCGTCGCACCATTCTGCGAAGCGCGCTCTTCATACTGTTTCCAGCGGGCCTTCACGTCGGCCTGCGCTTCCTCCAGCAACTTCTGCGCTGCTTGAGGATTGCTGTGGCGCAGCATGGAATAACGCGTCTCGTTGTAGATGTACTTATCGAGCGGCAGCGTCGGTGGTTTCGAATCGAGCACGAACGGATTCTTGCCGAGCTGCACCAGCTCCGGATTGAACCGGAACAGCGGCCAGTGCCCACAGTTTACGGCGTTTTTCTGCTGCTCGAGCCCGTGCACCATGTCGTAACCGTGCGCAATGCAGTGGCTGTAAGCGATGATCAGCGATGGTCCGTCATACGCCTCCGCCTCGAGGAAAACCTTCAGCGTGTGCATGTCGCCGGCGCCCATCGCCACCCGCGCCACGTACACGTTTCCGTAGGTGGTCGCAAGCATCGCCAGGTCTTTCTTGGGCGTCGCCTTGCCGCCCGCGGCAAACTTCGCCACCGCTCCTCTGGGAGTCGCCTTGGACATCTGCCCCCCCGTATTCGAATACACTTCCGTATCGAGCACCAGGATGTTGACGTTGCGCCCCGAAGCCAGCACGTGGTCGAGCCCGCCGTAACCGATGTCGTACGCCCAGCCGTCGCCGCCGACGATCCAGACGCTCTTCTTCACCAGCATGTCGGCGATCGAGGCGAGCGCCCGCGCCTCAGGCGACTTCATCCCTTCGAGCTTCTTCTTCAATTCGGCTACACGCTCGCGCTGCTCGAAGATTCCTTTTTCTTTCGATTGATCCGCGTTGAAAATCGCCGAAGCCAGTTCGTCGCCCAGTTCCGGAGCCAGTTTGCGCAGCAGCTCCCGCGCATATTCAGTCTGTTTATCGATCGAGAGCCGCAGACCCAGGCCAAACTCGGCGTTGTCTTCGAACAGCGAGTTATTCCACGTCGGCCCGCGACCCTCGGGGTTCACGGCGTATGGAGTGGTCGGCAGATTGCCGCCGTAGATCGACGAGCAGCCGGTGGCATTGGCGATCACCGCGCGGTCGCCAAAAAGCTGCGTCATGAGCTTGATGTACGGCGTCTCCCCGCAGCCCGTGCAGGCGCCCGAGAACTCGAACAGCGGCTGCAAAATCTGGACATCCTTCACCTGGCCGGTGCTGAGCAGCGTGCGATCCAGCTCCGGTAGCTTCAGGAAGAAGTCCCAGTTCTTGGCTTCGCTTTCACGCAGCGAAAGCTGATCGTGCATGTTGATGGCCCGGCGTTTCACTTCGGTCTTGTCTTTCACCGGGCAGGCTTCCACGCAAAGGCCACAGCCGGTGCAATCTTCCGGCGCCACTTGCAGCGTGTACTTCAGTTCTTTGAATTCCCGCCAGCGAGCCGGAGCGGTCTTGAAAGTCTCGGGCGAACCGGCCAGCTTGTCAGATTCGTAAATCTTGGCGCGGATCACCGCGTGCGGGCACACCAGCACGCACTTGCCGCACTGGATGCAGAGCTTCTCATCCCAAACCGGGATATCGAGCGCGATGTTGCGCTTCTCCCATTGCGCCGTCGCCGTGGGGAAGGTGCCGTCGACAGGCAGCGCGCTCACCGGCAACAGGTCGCCCTTGCCGCTGATGATGGGCGCGATGACTTTCTGCACGAACTCGGGAGCCTGCTTCGGAACCGGAGGCCGTATTTCGAAGCTGCTGGTAACGTCGGCCGGCACCTCCACCGAATGCAAGTGCGCCAGCGTGTGATCGACGGCCGCAAAATTCTTCTGCACCACCGACTCGCCCCGCTTACCGTAGGTCTTTTTGATGGTCTGTTTGATGCGGGCAATGGCTTCCTCGCGAGGCAGCACGCCGCTGATGGCGAAAAAGCATGTTTGCATGATGGTATTGATGCGCGAGCCCATCCCTGTCTGTTTGGCAACTTCGTAAGCGTCCACCACGTAGAACTTCAGCTTCTTGCGGATGATCGCCTCCTGTACGCTGCGCGGCAGATGCTCCCAGACTGCATCTGGCCCGTACGGGCTATTGAGCAAAAACGTTGCGCCCGGTTCCGCCGAGGACAGCATGTCGAAATGATCCAGAAACACATATTGGTGGCAAGCCACGAAGTTGGCGCGCGAGATCAAATAGCTCGACCGGATCGGCCGCGGCCCAAATCGCAAGTGGGACACGGTCACCGACCCGGACTTTTTCGAGTCGTAAACGAAGTAGCCCTGGGCAAAATTGTCCGTCTCTTCGCCGATGATTTTGATGGAGTTCTTGTTGGCCCCGACCGTACCATCCGCGCCCAGTCCATAGAACATCGCCCGAACCGTTCCCGGCTCTTCAGTGGAAAATTCCGGGTCGAAGGCGAGGCTAGTGTGCGTCACATCATCCTGAATGCCGATGGTGAAGTGGTTCTTGGGTGCTGCTTTCTTCAACTCGTCGTAAACGCCCTTCACCATGGCCGGGGTGAACTCCTTCGACGAAAGGCCGTAGCGCCCTCCGATCACGGAGATGTTCCGCCGCGCTTCACGCAGCGCCGTGACCACGTCGAGATAGAGCGGCTCGCCGATCGAGCCGGACTCCTTGGTGCGATCGAGCACCGCAATCCGCTCAACTGTTGTGGGAAGCGCTTCGAGAAACTGCTCGACAGCGAACGGCCGGTACAAGTGCACTTTGAGCAGCCCGACATTGTCCCCGTGCGCGTTTACATACTCGACCGTCTCTTGCGCGGCGTCGGCGCCCGAACCCATCAAGATCACCACGCGCTTGGCATCAGGCGCGCCGCAATAATCGTACAGGTGATACTGCCGCCCGGTCAGCTTGGCGAACTTGTCCATGACGCTCTGCACGATCGTCGGGCAGGCCCGATAGTAGGAGTTGACCGCCTCACGCGCTTGGAAATAAACATCCGGGTTCTGCGCCGTGCCGCGAAGCACCGGCCGGTCGGGAGTCATCGAGCGTTTGCGATGGGCGCGTACCAGTTCGTCGTCGATCATCGCGCGAAGATCTTCGATGTCCAGTTCTTCCACTTTTGCCACTTCGTGCGATGTGCGGAAGCCATCAAAAAAGTGCACGAAAGGAATTCGCGATTCGAGCGACGCTGCCTGCGCGATCAGGGCAAAGTCCATCACCTCCTGCACGGAGTTCGAGGCCAGCAGCCCGAAACCGGTCTGACGCACTGCCATGACGTCCTGGTGATCGCCGAAAATCGACAGCGCGTGCGCGGCGATGGCGCGCGCCGCCACGTGGATTACAGTCGGCGTCAACTCCCCTGCAATCTTGTACATGTTGGGAATCATCAGTAGCAGACCCTGCGCCGAAGTGAACGTAGTGGCCAGCGCCCCCGCCTGTAACGCTCCGTGCAGCGCCCCCGCGGCGCCGCCTTCACTCTGCATCTCGATCACACTCGGAATTGTGCCCCAAATGTTCGGCTTGCCTTCGCTCGACCACTGGTCCGACCACTCGCCCATGGGCGATGAGGGAGTAATTGGGTAGATGGCTATGACTTCGTTAATCTTATGGGCAACGAAGGCGGCCGCTTCATTGCCATCGATGGTGACTTTGGTTCTTGGCATGGCTAGAACCAGGTGTGTGCAGTTGGGAGTCCAAGCGCGGCTGTGGACTTTAACTACAGGTCTTCACTGAGGTGAGCGCACCCGACGGTGATTTTGCAGCTTAGGAAACCGGGGCAGATTGCACGATTCAAGGGACTTAGCCTGGGTCATTTCACCCAGAAAACAGCACGGACTTGAATTGCTCAAGCGTGAATGACGACGCCCCGGCACTTCATACTCTCTCGTTATACGGTTGGAGCGCGGTCGGGTACGACTGTTGTAAACTGCTCGGCCAGGTTTCAGGGAACAAGAAGCTCCAGATAAGGCAAAAGCGGCGAAAGAAGCCGACGCGGCTGGACTCCGGCTTCTGGATTTCGACATCTAGGCCACGCTGCGGCTACTAACGCGAAACGGTCACGGCCTCGGGGCTCAGCCGGTAACCATCGTCTTGGGCAACCTGGACCGCCATTGAGCGCAGACTTTCGTCATCCGCATCCCGAGCGGTTTTGAGGCCGGGCCGTTTGATCACCTCGGCGCCGATCTGGAAACGAATCACCCAGCGTTTTTTTTCCGCATCCCAAGTGACTGCTGCCTGATTGACTTCCACCATGGCATTTCCCTCTCACGGAAGATTGGTACGCGCGAATTTCTCTGCTGGTATTATGGGCCGGTCGAGGGCAGGATTCAAGCGTGACTTCAGTGATTCGGCGGCGCACAGCAACGCTAGCGGCAGGCATGGGATCTTGAGGGCTCGCCACATTATGGGTGGCAAGTGGAGCACCGGACCTGCGAGAATTCGAGCGATCAGCGGCTAGCTCGAGTGGCCTCACGGCTTGAGGATCAGCATTTTTCGATCGGCGTGCGATGACGTAGTGAACGGGACTTCGACGCCGTTGCTGTCGCGCACAGATAAGGCGTTCCAACGCAGGCCGGACTCCATCGCCAGCGTGAGACCCTGAGGCAGTTTGGCGCGGGGCTGGTTGAGACGGATCTCGATGTGGTCGTCGTAGGCGAAGGGTGTGGCGCGGACGGTGGCGCGGGCGCGCGCGAACAGGCCATACTTCGTGACGCTGCCGATCCAGATCGGCTTGTGGCGGTAAGCCTGGAGCAAACGCTCTTCGGCGGCCAGTTTGTAGGTGATGTCGGTGGGATGTACCAGCAGACAGGTGATGCTGTTGTTCTCGGCGTTGGCGGCGACGATGTTGGTCCACTGCGCAACGGCTTTGTCAACTGTTGTGGGCGTGAGGTAGCCCATGGAATCGTCGAGCGTGACGGGAATCTCGATCATGCTGCTGACGGGCGCACCCAGATGCGCCTCGCGCAAGGGGCGGTAGGCGCAGTTTGTGAGAGTGTTGCCGGCGGCGCGTGTGGAATCCACCAGATAGCCCGCGGCTTCGAGTGCTTCGATGAGCTGGACGGGATGAGCCAGTTCACCAGCGCGAAAAGCGATTGTATGCTGGCCCGGAACGTCACGGTCGAGCAGCTCTTTGCTGACCTGAATTTCACCGAATACGGTTGGAGCAATCGTAGGACGGTAACTTGCGAAGCGGACGGCGGGGTCGCCGATGGGGAATTTGTTGAACGTCTTCAGGTGGGAAACCGTGTGCGAACCGACATCGAAGCCGCGGGCGCGTAGTTCGCGCAGGTAAGCGGCGTTAGCGGGCGTGTAATAGCCGATATCGGTCTCGTCGGTGAAGTACTTAGTGGTGGCGAAGAAGGTGCTGGTGACGCCGTAGCGCTGTTCGAGAGCGGCAAACACGACGGAGTTCGGGTAGGATTCGCGGGCGTCGATATCGTGGCTGAGCAGGAGTGCGCCGTCGAGGCCATCAGGAATGGTGTGGACCAGCAGGGATGGATGGACGTTGGATTCGTAGATGCCGCGGAGCAGCAGGCGCAGAACATCACCCGACGGCGCGAAAAGGTTGGCCCACTCGGGCTCGGCTTCAAAGCTTTGGCCGATGGCGAGACGCAGAGTGGAATCGCTGAACGAGAGGCCGAGCGAGTACGCGACGCCGCAGCCGTAATAATTACGGATGAAAGCGGCCTTGCCGTTGGCGAACTTACCCAGCACCGTTGCGGCGGCGACCTGGTACTCCGTGGTCCAGTTGAATTCTTTGTAGCGTTTCGGATCACCGAGCACGATGTCGCGCTCTTCCGGGCGGTTGACGTAGCGCAAGGCAGCGTCGGCCGAAGAATCCTCCAAGTGGAGGCTGGCGTTCTTTTGGCTGACCGCGAAAGCGGCGAGTCCGAATAACGGAAAGTACTGGTCACCCTGCACGTGGGTGGCAACCAGCAGGCCGCCCAATTCGACGTAGCGGTACAACATTTCGCGATCGGCGGGTGCGAGCGAGACGTTGCTGAGAGTGCCCGCGAGAATGACCATGGGGGCGTGAGCGATATCGGCGAAATTTCGCGTGGCCTGGTACGGCACGCCGAGCATTTCGAGATCGCTCTCGACGGCGGTGACCTCGCTCGAAAACTTTTCCGAAGCCGCCAGAACGGTGACGGTTGAGGCCAACTGGACCGGCGGCGCCGAGCCGGAAGCAAACGCCACGTACAAGATGAACACCGCTATCTTCGGTTTCATTTCCAGAATTTCTCCGCCAGCGGATTGCCTTTCAGCGCCTCGGTGAGAAACACCAGCCATGCGGAACCGGCGATGCTGGGGGCGTCGGTCATCTGGTGCGGCACGCTGCGCGTCGCATAGCGCAGACCGTTCGACGCCACTTGCATTGGGCGGAGACCATCGATGATCCGGCGCGCGCGATCGGGCTGGCCTGTGCGCAGGTAGGCGAGTGCCACGCCGAGGGAACCCTCGGACCACACCAGCGGCAGCTCGCGCCACTGTTTCCGGGGATTGTCGGGGAAATAGAACCGGCCGGCGTCAAAGCCGGGGAAGATATGGTCGTCGAAGTAAGGACGATAGCCCACGGCCTCGCCGTCGCGGGAGGCGTAGTATTGCTCCACGTTGCCCAACGCCTGGTTGGCCTTCTCGGTCTCGCCGATCGCCAACAGAAAGAGCGCGCCCCAGGATGCGCAGTCGAGGGCTCGGACGGAATCGCGCTGGCCGCCCGGTGTGAAGCCTTGATCGAACTGGCCGAGGTCCTTGTCCCAGGCGACACGCAAAAGGGCGGCACGGATGCGATCGGCCGCGGCTGACCAGCGAGTATCGCCCGAGACCTCGCCCAGGGCGCGGAGGAAGAACCAGGAGCTGATGTTGTTCTCGGTGCTGAAGCCGCGCGCGGGCACGTCCTCGTAGTCTTCGAGGACGTCGTTCTTCTCGGGATGATAGACGAGGCGAATGTTTCCGTACCCCTGGCGCAGCAGGCCGTGGGCGGGATTTTCCGGCTCGGTGGCTTCGAGTGACGTCAGGTAGGTTGCGAGGCGCACCGCGGCCGCCTGGAGAAGTGCACGCTGGCGCAGGCAACCGGCGTTTTCCGCAGCGCAGGGCGGTGCATTCGCCAGGTAGAACGCGAATGCGTAGCCGGCCCATCCGATGGCTCCGGCGCGGACCATGGCGCTATCGTGATCGGATTCGTCGGGCCAGTTGTCCTTGGTGCTGTAGTTGAACCAGAGACTGCCGTCGGCGCGGATCAGGCGCGCCAGCGCTTCGAGCGTATATGCCGCGGCATCCGGGTCGCCGGAGATCACGAAACTGATGGCCCCCAGGGCGTCGTCGTAGGTGTAGGAGTGATCGGCGCCCGGATCGGCCTTGTCGGACGTGGCGGCGCCATAGCTGACCAGCAGGCGCCGGCGCGTGGCGTCGGGTGCGGGCACGACGCTGTTGGGAGCGACCTGACCGGCGAGCCATTTCTGGCTGGCAAGATCCCAGTCCTCGAGCGACTGCGCAGAGCACGCAGCACAGCAGAGGGTCAGGACGGCAAGCGAGATTTTATGCAGCCTGCGCATTTCTTTCAAAGCCGCGGCGCTCCATGGCACCCCAGCCCCTCTTCCCACGCAAACCGTCCCACACTCCTTCGAGACGCCAGAACGTTAAGAGCTGGCGATAGCCGAAGTTTTCGAGCACAGCGGCGGCTAGCAGGCGCAGCAGATCGACGACCGACGGATAGCGGCGCATGGTGAACTCTTCGAGCACGACGGCGCTCATCGACAGCAGAACGCCGAACAGCACCGAGACCACGAAGAACAACACGGCGATCTTCATCGACACCACGCCGAGAAAGATGCCGGCCACGGTAAACAGATAACCCGCCAATTCGATGGCCGGCCCCAGCATCTCGAAGACCACGAAATAGGGCAACGCGAACGAGCCAGGGCCGCCGAATCTGGGATGAAACAACATCTTCTCGTGCGCCATCAGGCTTTCGACGGTGCCTCGCTGCCAGCGATTGCGCTGGCGATGCAGCACCTTCCAGCTTTCGGGAACCTCGGTCCAGCAAACCGGCTCGGGCACGAAAACGATCAGGTATGGCAGCTTTTTCGCGCGGCACAGACGGTGCATGCGCACCACCAACTCCATGTCTTCGCCGACAGTTGAAGTGGCGAATCCACCCGCTTCCAGGACGGCCTCGCGATCAAAGACGCCGAAAGCTCCCGAGATGAGCAGCAGCGAGTTCAGAAAGCTGAACGCCACGCGGCCGCCCAGAAACGCTCGCAAATATTCGATGGTTTGGAACAGCGGCAGAACGCGGCTGGGGGTAGCGATGCGGGTAACTCGGCCGCGCTCGACGGTGCAGCCGTTCACCACGCGGATGATGCCGCCGGTGGCCAGGACCTTTCCAGGATTCTCGACGAAGGGCTCGACCACGTGCAACAGCGCGTCTTCTTCGAGTAGAGAATCAGAATCGACCGCGGCTACGAGCGGCGAACGCGCCACGTTCAATCCCGCGTTGAGGGCGTCGGCCTTGCCGCCGTTTTCCTTATCGACGACAGTGAGGCGTATGGGGTCGCGCGACCGGTAGACTCCGCGAATGGGCTGCGTGACGGCGTTGCCGATGCGGCGAGTGGACTTGCACAGGTGGAACTCGTCGATCAGAATGCGCATGGTGTCGTCCTTCGAGCCGTCGTTCACCACGATGACGTCATAGTGGGGATAGTTGAGGTCGAGCATTGAGCGCACGCTCTGCGCGATGGTGAGCGCCTCGTTGTGAGCGGGCATGATGATGCTGACTTCGGGCAGAAGGGGAGAGTTGAGCAGAACCGCGCGGGCTTCGGGATTCTGCCGCGCACGATGGCTGCGCAGCGCGAAGAAGCCGAGCACCATCAAGAAGAAATAGACGGCGTTGCTGGCGCTTACGTAGAAGATCATAGACCACTCGAAGGCCTCGTACAGCCCGCGCACGAATGCCGGCGGCGCGGTCACACGGCCACCGTTTCGGCGGGAGCGGTTTGCAGCCGTTGCAACGCCTCGAGTGCCGCCGACGCAGCCGTCTGAGGCCCCATGACCATTTCCTGCTCCAGAATGTGGCGGCCATCGGCGCCAAGCTGGGCGAGCGCGTGAGCAGCCGCGGCCGCAGTTTGGGCATCCTGACCGCGCAGGCAGCGGACAAGCTGGGGCAACGCGGTAGAGATGCCGAACTTGGCAGCAATGCGGACAGCCATGGCACGCACTGCCTCTACGGGATCGTTCAGCGCGTGGAGAACTTCCATTTCAAGCTGAGGCGACCGCGGCACGAGCGGCAGAGCAAGCAAAGCAGCTGCCCGAACGCCTGCGTCCGGATGGCGCAGCAGTGGATACACCTGCGGCAGGGGGAGAAACTTGCCCCACGCGCGCAGGACGTCGAGCGCGGCACGCGTGGAGCGTGGTTCCCCGCCCTGAAGCACGGCCGGTATGGCTTCCTGCGCCAGTTCGAGAGCGTAGGGCCGCAGGTCCTCGGCAAGCACCATGCGCGCCACAAGCGATCCGTTCACCACCAGGTTGAACACCTGCGGCAACTCTCCGGGCTGGAGATTGCTGACCATGTGGCGCGCAGTGTGGAGGCGCACGGCTTCGTCGGGATCGGACATGGCTTGCTGCAGCACTTCTCCGGCGAACTCGCGTGGCAGCAAAGCCAAGTTGGCGACCGCTTTCTTCCGGCGAGCCAGGTTTCCGGACCGGAACTGGCGCTGCCACTGCCGGACGAAAAGAAGATCAACAGCCAGTTGCGCGAGTCTTTCGCGGCCTCCGCCGCGCACCATGCGCAGGAATTCCACCAGGCATTGTTCCACCTCGCGGGGATAAGCCACGCGAACGTCACGGATGTCCGTGAGATGATCGGTTCCGGATGCGTGCCGGCCCAGGAACTCGCGGATGGCCGGCGAGACGCGGGTCACGCGCGATTCGCCCAACTGCCGCGCCAGTTTCCTGCAGAAAGAAAACACCAGCAGGGTCACGATGGTGGCGCACTGCACGGCGGCGATGGACATGGCGAGAGAGAGTTCGCGCGAAACCAGCCGAGGCGCTAGATAGAAGCGATGGAGGCTGACGATGGCGAGCACGTAGGCCATGCCGAAGGCCAGTGTCTTGGACAACACGGCGATCCGGTCGGCGCGCTCGAGCGTCACTGTTTTACCGTGAAATTAACACCGAAACTGATCTCGTGCTGGTGATCGGTGCGCATTTGATACGCGCCGAACAGCTCGGCGGAATAGCCATGAGCAATCCTGACGTCCGCGCCCGCCAAATAGGTATCGGCCAGGAAAGCGCCCAGCCGGTCAATGGTCAAGGTTTCGAAGCTCTCGCTGCCGCGGGCATACCCGCCGTGCAGGATGAGCCGCCGGGAAACCTGCTGGAAATACTGGCCCAGCCAGGAGTGATTCACGGACCCGGGCGCGGTGAACGCGCGCCAACTGGTCCACGCGTTGTCGTAGGTCAGGGTCATCCACACCGGCTTGGTGAAATAGTAGGTGAGCTCGGGGCTGGCAATGTGCACATCCGCGGCGTGGAAACGCATCATGTGGTAGTCGAGATCGAGCGTGAAATGCTTGGGCAGGGCGTGCGACACCCCGCCCGAGTACTCCTGGCGTGGAATGACCAGGGCACCCGGCCCCACGATCGCGTTGGCGCGGACCCACCAGCCACCGAGTTTCCTCTCGATAGTCAGGCCGGCGCGGCGCGTGCGCTCGTCGAACAAACTCCATTCCTCATATTGCAGGGCGATGTGATTTTCCTCGCCGTTGTAGCCGGCGCTCACGAAGCCCATGTTGCCGGGATTGGTGAAGGAGAAACGGTCCTGCTCGAAACCAAGCCGCACTTCCACGGGACGCGGCGGATCAATCTCGCCGCGCAGGTCTTTGGCCTCGGAGTTATTGGGATCGAGCTTGATCGCGCGCTGCACGTGATCCTTTGCGGCACGTTCCCGATTCTGGTAGTGGCAGAGGCGGGCGAGGGCCATCTCGACATCCACATCGTCAGGCGAGAGTTTCTTCGCCTGCGCGAGCAGCGTTTCAGCAGTGGAATAGTGGTGCTGCCACATCTCCACGTAGGCTTTGCCGACCATGGCCTCGGCATTTTTGGGGTCGCGCTTCAGAATGCGGTCGAAAACCTCGGTGGCGCGGGGGTAGTCCTTCATCCAGGCGGAGAGCCGGCCGATCTGGTTCTGGTAATCCAGGTTGTCGGGGTCCAGCTTGAGCAGGCGCTCGTAGAGTTCGCGGGCTTCCGCGAACTTCTGTTGGTAAACCAGTTCGCGGGCGGCCTTCTCTTCGTCTTGCGCGAGGATGGGCGCGGCCAGGAGCGCGCTCCCGAGGATGATCCGAATGAGCCGCCTCATACATTTTTCCCCAGTAGCCTTTTCATGCGGGCGATCAGCTCCATGGGGCTGAACGGCTTGATCACGTAATCGTCGGCGCCCAGGCCGAACCCGCGGATGACGTCGGTCTCCTGCTGGCGCGCGGTCAGGAGAATCACGCGGATCTCACGGGTCAGCGGATCGTTGCGCAGGGCGGACAGAACTTCGAAACCGCTGCGGTTCGGCATGTTCACATCCAGCACGGCCATGTCCGGCTGCCAACTTCGGATCATTTCGAGCGCAGCGGCACCATCGGTCGCAACGCGGCATTCGAAGCCCGCGTTCGCCACCGCAGCTTCCACGAGCGCGCGGATGGTGGAATCGTCGTCGGCCACGGCAACGCGGCGCTTTCCCACCGCCGCCGGGGCTGCTTGCGGAGTACGGCCTTGGGCGGCGCGCGAAACCGCGAAGTACGAACGCAGGATGACTTCTTCGGTGGTCCAGGGCGAGAACAAAAAATCTTCGGCTCCGCTGTGGACAGGCTGCAAGCGCACTAATGCTTCGCGCGGGCCGATGATGAGAACCGGCTTGTTCCACGAGGGAATGCTCGTTGTGTCGGAGGAGACGTTCAAGATCACCACGTCGAAAGGACGAATCGTTTCGGTATCGGGCAGCGCAGAGCCAAGATCTCTTGAGAACGCCTGACAAGCGTCGAGAGCTTTGGCCAGGCGGGACGCGTCGTTCTGCGGAAATCCGGCCAAAGCAAACCGCTTCCCGGATAGCGCGGAAAGCACCGCCGGAGATGGCGCCTCCTGGCGCGCGGCCAGCAAACCCAACGCTTTGTCGGCGGGTTCGGGTTGCGGAGCGGGCTCGACGGGTTGCGGCCGATCACCGGCGTGCGCCGCCGCGAACATCTCTGCAAGGCGCTTGAGCAGCGCCTGCACGGGCTCAGGCGAACCGGAGCCATTTTGCTCCAGCAGTTTCTCCAGCTCGCGCGCGGCCCTGGTGATCTCAGGGTAACCGACCGATCCTGCCGCGCCCGCCCAGCGATGAGCGGTGACCCTCATTTCCGCCGGGTCGAATCCGTCGCCAATGGCACACATCAGGCGATCTGCCTGCCGGGCGCCATCGGCTGCGAATTCTTTTCGGATCTCGTGCAGAGCGACACTTTCCGGATCCTCTTCCGGAGAACCTGCTGCTGCGCCGTTGTGCGGGCCACGGCCACTCTGAACGTACTGTCGAATGACGGCGGGCAGGGTCCGCGTGTCGATTGGTTTGGTGATGTAACCGTCGCAGCCGGCATCGTAGGCGTTCTGTTCGTCCTTCTTCATGGCGAAGGCAGTCAGCGCCAGGATGATAATGTCGCGGGTCGAGGGGTCGGATTTCAGCTTGCGCGTCAGTTCCAGCCCGCTCATTCCCGGCAGTTGCACATCCGTCAAAATCAGCCCTGGACGAAAATGCTGCAACAGTTCCAGAGCCTCCTCCGCCGTGCCGGCCGTGTGCACATCAAATCCATGCCGGGTCAGCAGCACCCGAACGACTTTCATGTTCACGGGTGTGTCCTCAACCACCAGGATGGAATCGTTCGGCATTAGATCTCCGGCGGACTAAGTGACTCGGGCGCCTTCCGGGCAAAAGAGATGGATTGACGGCTCCCCGATGACACGCGATATGAACTCATTCTGTTCCGGTAACCGCACAGAAACGGGGTCGCGATACGCACATTCCGCACACTTAGCGCCATTTCAGTGTAGGGAGATACCGTCAACAGTAACAAGTAAAAATGGGTTCTATTTAACGGTAAAAACGACCGTGTATTCCTTGGTAATTTATTGCAATTTACTCTAGTTAGCACGCGCGGTAAAATGTTGCGGATCTCAACAGGTAACCGCACTGACTGGGGGCCGGGAATAGTAACTTCCGTCAACTTGCCGGGGTCGGCAAACCGATGTCATGCTGCGAATTGGGGCATTGTCGGTAGTGTTGAGGTGAAGTCACCCTGTGCCGGCTTGCGGCACCTCTCCCTCCTTCAATTCGCCGGAGCTTACGAGGCAATTTCAGCAAAATGAGGCCGCATAGAGCTCTGCCGCTTCACGGATTGCTCACGAGTATTTTGGGAACGGTACTCGTGTACGCTGCCCCCGCCTCCGAGGGCAAACAGGCGGTGTTCGAGCACGCCTCGCAAATTCGGGATCTGTCACCCACCGAGGCGGCGAAGGGGCTTCCCGTCCATCTCACCGGCGTGGTCACTTACTATGATGCCGCGGCGCCCGATCTTTTCGTTCAAGATTCGACCGCGGGGATCTATGTGGCGTGTGACGGTCCGGTGCCCATCGAACGCGGCCAGCAAGTCGAAGTCACGGGAGTAACCGGACCAGGGGATTTCGCTCCGGTTGTAATTCATCCGCAAGTTCGCGCTGTCGGGCCGGGCATATTGCCCATGCCGCTTCAACTTTCGTTTGATGAGCTGTTGACCGGCCGCGGCGACTCTCAGTGGCTCGCGGGAGAGGGTGTTATCCAGTCAGCCGTCCTGGGCAAGAGGCGCCTGGATCTATACGTCGCCTCAGGCGGCGGCCAGGTCAGACTGGTCGTTCTCAACTACCCGCGACTCGATCTGCAGCGGCTCATCGAGGCGCGTGTGCGTTTTCACGGTGCGGCCGGCGCCGCGTTCAACAACAAGCGGCAGTTAACCGGCCTGCTGGTGTTCGTCCAGAGCTTTGACGATATTGCCGTGGAGCAACTGATGGACGCGCCGGCGCAAACCAACACGTCGCTCTATCCGTTACTCCACGCCGATCAGCTTTTGCGATTTTCTCCGATAGAGAGCGTGGGACGCCGCGTGAGGGTTCGCGGCGTGGTCACCATGCAGCAGTTGGGACACGCACTGTTCTTGCAGGATGGCGATCAGGGCCTGATGGTTCTCACACATCAGGTGGTACGCGTGCAGCCGGGCGATCGGGTGGAAACATTGGGCTTCCCGGCCCTGGGTGAATTTGCGCCCGTTCTACAAGATGCGATCTTCACTCGGCTGGCTTCCGGCCCGCCGCCAAAGCCGATTCGGGCCACGGCAGACGACATCATGAAGGAAGGCGACCAAGACGCCACCCTGGTGGAAATCGACGCCCGGTTGGTGAGCCGGACCGAAGGTGTTCGCGGCATTTCGCTGGCGATGAAGTCCGGAACCCGCATATTCAACGCTCACTTCGACCAGTCAGACCAGCGCGTCCGGGAATCGCTTGAAGAGGGCAGCGACCTAAGGTTGACGGGGATATGCCAGGTTGAGCCGGGCGGCGAGCCTAATGAGCTGCAATCCTTTCGGCTGATCCTGCGATCTCCCGCCGATATCGTGGTGTTGCACCGCCCCGGGTGGTGGACCCTTTCCCGGACGCGCTGGTTCCTGGGATTTCTGGCCCTGGGTGTCGTGCTCGCACTGGCCTGGGTAATCCTGCTGCGTCGGCGCGTGCAGGCGCAGACCTTGGAGCTGCGCAAAAGCAATCGGCAACTTTCGGCGGCGCTGGACGCGGCGGAACACGCCAAGAAAATGGCTCAGGAGGCCAACCAACTCAAAAGCGAGTTTCTCGCCAACATGAGTCACGAGATTCGCACCCCCATGAACGGAATTCTCGGCATGACCGGCCTGGTACTCGAGACCGATCTTACCGACGAGCAACGCGAGTTCCTGAACGACGCCCGCAAGTCCGCCGAGTCCCTTCTGGCGCTGCTGAATGACATTCTGGATTTCTCCAAAATCGAGGCAGGCCGCATGGACTTGTTCCCCATAGCCTTTTCGCTGCGGGAATGTTTGAAAAATGCCGCCAGCGCCCTGACCGTCAACGCCGAACAGAAGGGCCTGAGGATGATGGTCGATGTCGCGCCCGAAACGCCCGATGTCGTGGTGGGAGACCCGTTGCGCCTTCGGCAGGTGTTGCTGAATCTGCTCAATAACGCGGTCAAATTCACCCATGCCGGATCCATCGAAATGCGTGCAGACTTGTACGAGCGCCGTGAAGACACTCTGACGCTGCACTTCTCGGTCAGTGACACCGGTGTGGGTATTCCACCGGACAAGATCGAAGCTATCTTTGAAGCATTCCGCCAGGCGGATGGATCAGTCACCCGCACATACGGTGGCACCGGACTTGGGCTGACCATCTGCGCACGCCTGGTGAATTTGATGGGCGGGCGCGTTTGGGTAGAGAGCGAGCCGGGCATGGGCAGCATTTTCCATTTCACCGCGGTGATGCAGGAAGCAGCAGAAGTCCCCGACGGACACGAGGCTGCCGCCCGAACTGGTGTACAGCAAAATGAGCACGTGACCCCGACCGGACCGCTGCGCATTCTCCTGGCCGAGGACAACGCAATCAATCAGACCATCATGACACGGATGCTGCGCAAAGCCGGCCACTCCGTCACCGTCGCCAGCAATGGGCGTGAAGCACTGGCGTCCTGGCAGGACGGCAACTTCGAGCTGGTCCTCATGGATATTCAGATGCCGCTGATGGACGGGTTTGAATGCACCGCGGCCATTCGCCTATGCGATCAGAGACGCGGCACGCACACGCCCATCATCGCGGTCACCGCTCATGCCTTGAAAGGCGACAAGGACCGCTGCCTGGCGGCCGGCATGGATGGCTACCTGGCAAAACCCATGCGGTCTCAGGATCTGTATGCTGCGATTGCGCGTGTCATGGCCCGCCAGGAGGCACATGCTGACGGCGTGCAGCAATCCACCTAGTGCAACGTACCAGTCATTTCGCAGTGGCGGGCCGGACTTGTCCGGCCCCTACGAAGCACACGATGTAGGGGCGAGGCACGCCTCGCCCGGCGCTTGCGCTGTCAAAGTGACTGGGACGATCCACTAGTGTCACGCTGAGTCCCGGCGAGCGCCTAACTCATCCAATCGAATGAGGCGAACTGCGTTTGTTTGAGAACATCCTCTGCCAGATCCCCGAATATGACCCGGACGCCATATTGCCGCTGATCGAACTCGCCATCGAGATCGCGCGTGAGGGCCGCGAGGGGAGACGCATCGGGACGCTGTTCACCTTCGGCGATGAAGCCGCGGTGCTGGCGGCGTCCCGTCCTCTGATTCTCGATCCGCTCGCGGGCCATCCCGAGCAGGCCCGTCACATGTCGGATCCGAATTTGCGCGGCACCATCAAGGAACTGGCGCAACTGGACGGAGCTTTCGTGGTCAGCAGCAACGGGATTTTCGTGGCGGCCTGCCGGTACCTGAACAGCACAGGCGCATCGGGCATCGAGCTGCCACTGGGGTTAGGCAGCCGGCATCTCGCCGCGGCGGGCATGAGCGCGTTGACGAAAGCCGTCGGACTGGTGGTTTCGGAGAGTTCGGTGGTCCGGATGTTCTGTCACGGTGCCATGGTGGCGGAAATCATTCCGGAGCTTTGGTTGCTCAGCCGGGGATCAGCGCAGATCCGCGGTCCAATTTCGCAGGAGCGTATCCGTGACCTGGCGGTCATCACACCACGCTTGCCTCTTCGGAAGGAGTAGGAAAAGCGGCGCAGATCGCCGCCGCTAAGGATCGCATGCGTCGATCGGAGCGGGCCGGAGCGCGAATGCATCGTGGACCGGAGGAGGCGTTTCACTGCACGGCGCAAAGACGATCTCAGAAGGGTACTCAGGCTGAATCTTCACGCCGCCAATGGGTCTGTTCACCGCCTGTAGCCCGGTGGGCAGCAGCAGCGCCACGAGATCGTCGCTGGTTCTGTCTCTGGCCCAGATCTGGAGCGCACCGGGGTGATCTGGCGCTCCAGCCAACGCATCCTGCGAAAAATCCGGGAGCAACATGCGGAAATGGCCGTCGGCCCCGAGATCTACGGCATCTCCGACCGGGATGTCGACGACAATATCGTCGCGAAGTCCCAGGAACGGCTGGGCCCATCGCGCCACATACTTCGCGCGCAATTTGACTTCCCGGCGGTAGAGCCGGTCCAGCCGGATGATTTTACCGGAAATCCAAATGTTCGGTAGCGGCCGGCAAGTGAACGAGTACCCTTGATGACTCGGTCCTGAAAGCGGCATGTCCAGTGTTTGGAGGGCGCACCCGGGAGCGTAAATGAGCGCCTTGATTCGACCGGCTGGGCGGCCCTCACGTGTTGTGCTGATCACATAAGAATAAACGCCGGGGCGTGGTTGGACCCAACCTCCTAAGTCCTCGCCATCCAGCCGATAGCGAATGAAAATGCCCTCGGAAGCGAGGCCAGGTGGGAGCTTGATCTCGATATAATGCGCGGGACCCGCGGGCGCAGGCTGAATCTGGGCGGAACAGATGCCCGGCGCCAGAATCAGCGCGCGAACCAGCCTGGATACTCGGCGCTGCATCAGGTCACGCCTCCTGCGCTTTATCGAGCTGCTTCTTGCAAACGCGCCGCCATTCCGGAACGCGGCCAGCTAATCCGAGCAGCGTGCAGTAGTTCATATCGATTGCCACGCGGCCGGAGAAATCCGACACTCCGCTCAGCTCGTGTTCCAGTGCATCCGCGGCGTGAATGGCCGCGGCCGCGGTGAACGTTGTGGTCGAGTAGTCCGCGGGGCTGTGGTGAAACGCGACCGCCTTACAAACCAGATCCGGCAGAGCCCAGAGATAGAGCAGGTAGGCACCGATATCGGCGTGTGTGGCGCCGAACATCTGCCGCTCCACTTCGTAGCAAGCAACGCCGTCCTTCTTGACGGTGTTTAGAACGACCTCGTACTCCTGCGGGCAGTTTGCCGCCAAAACCAACTTGCCGACGTCATGCAGCAAGCCGCCCACCATGGCGCTGTCGCACACTTTCTTAGGAAGGTTCTCCGCCTTGGCTATGGCGCTGGCCACAATCCCGGTCATCGTGCTGTGGTGCTGCAACTGGCTGATCAACGATTGCGCTAAGCCCGTAGTCTGAAGCGCCGTGAATGCCCCGGTTGATAACGCCAGCGCGCGGATGGTGTCGACGCCGAGATAAACAGCAGCCTCGGCGGGACTGGCCACGTAGCGGTACAAGCCGAAGAACGCCGAGTTGGCGATTTGCAGGATCTTCGCCGTCATGGCGACGTCCTGCGCGATGATGTCTCCCAGCTCCCGGCTGGACAGCTCCGGGTTATCTAACGATGCAATGAGTTGCGTGTGAACGGCCGGCAGACTGGGCAAAGAAATGATGCGGGAGACCAGTTCCCGCAGCCCGGGTGAGGCCAGCATCCCGCGAATTTGCAGAGCGCGGTCGAGCGTAGATTTCAGGGTCGCGGCATTACAGGACTGCAACAGATACTGGTGGGCCGTTGCGGAGCGAACGACATCTTGCTCGACAGTGTCGGTGAGTACAATTCGCACGACATCCGGAAACCGTTGGAGAACTTCGGTTAAAAGATCGGACCCGCCCACGCCGCCGAGATCCGCGCGCGTAACCAGCACATCAAACGGGTTGGCGGTGAGCTTCTCGAACGCCTCTTTCCCGCTAGTACTGAACGCCATCAGCCAGTCGTTATGCAGGCTGTCCAGTCTCTTTTTCAGGCTGTCCAGAACCTCCTGATCGGCATCTGCAAACAAGATGCGCCTCGCGGGCGCATCGGCGGGGCCGGTTGCATCACGTTCCTTCACAACGGCAGGATCGTCATTTTTCATAAAGACACGCACTATTTTATATCTGTTACTTGCCGGCGCGCCGGCTGAGGCGGGGGGGTCCGCAATCCGTACGTAGGGCAACCGAAAAACTACTTTGCACCGTGGAGATGCCGAGAACACCAAGAAGCAATCCGGTAGAATCGCACCGCTGTCGCTTGCCGGTTCAGAACGCAGAGAGGGGCTGGTAGGCGTTTGCTGTGCGCCGACCTGGCAACAGAGAGCGCGCAGAGGGAGCGGGCTTCGTGAGCGGGCTTACAGGCGGATCCTGGCCGGGTCCGACGCACAGCCGCGCTACATACCGGCTTGCGCGCGTAGGTATCGCGCCACCTGCTCGTGTGTGGCGAACCAAACGCCGGGGCGCGATCGCATGTGGGCGATCAACTGGTCGAGCACAGCCGCGCGCGAGCGATGCCCGGTGATGTGCGGATGCATGGTCAACACGTACAGGCCGCCTTCTTCATAGGCCGAATCGAATTCAGATTGGAAGATCTGGAGGACGAGCTCCGGCGATGGCATCGCGCCGCCCGGCACGGCGAGATGGGGGTAATCGTCCAAGATCCACGCGATGGGCAGTTCAATGACGCCGCTCGGTTTGCCTGCGAGCAGGATTTCGTAAGCATCATCGCTCGCCATCAGGCTGCTGTCATAAAGAAACCCGGCCTCTTTAACTTGTTGCATGGTGTAGCGGCTGAAGGCCCACGAGGGCGCACGATAACCAACGGGCCGTTTCCCCATCGACTTCGTCAGGCTTGCGATCGCCTCATTCAGCAGCCGCCGCTCCTCGGCTTCGTTGTTGAGCGCGGGGAGGTCCTCGTGAATCCAGCCATGCACTCCAACTTCGTGGCGGCCGTTCGCCAGAATGTCGCGCACCATCTGCGGATGCAATAAGTCGCTGACGGCGGGGATAAAGAATGACGCGGGCACTCCGTACTTGTCCAGCAGCCGGAGAATCCTCGGCAGCCCGTCGATCGCGCCGTATTCGCCGACCGAAAGCTCATTCGCGCCAAGCAGTCCGCGCGCCAGCGAATGGGTGGCGTTGTCGACATCGAAACTGAGCGCGACCGCCACGCGCGCGTCGTTCGGCCAGGATGCAGGCTTGATCCTCCGTCCCGCGCTCACGCGGAAGAACTGCTCTTTGAGCTGATCGAGGCCCAGCTTGATTCCGGGCAGCGGATCGGGCTGCTGCGCGAAACAATACAGCGACAGGACTACAGAGGCGGCGATCGACCAAATGATTTTCATGTTCTGCGACTCCTGGGTGGAAATCTTATCGTAAGCGGCGACGCAGGCGAGGCTGCTGTGCAGGGGCCGGACAAACGTCCGGCCCTCTGCTCTAGCGGAGATCCCGCGCACAATGGTATCGAAGAAGGATATGGACTACGTCAATCTCGGCTCTGCCGGTTTGCAGGTTTCGCGGATTTGCCTGGGGGCCATGACTTATGGCTCGAAGCGTTG
>Ga0335081_10004557_pt1 | contig 21824 bp, 19 predicted proteins | sample Lox_Sample_35_FD_206713 | JGI IMG/M metagenome (GOLD analysis project Ga0335081, IMG submission 206713) | Soil microbial communities from Loxahatchee National Wildlife Refuge, Florida, United States - Lox_Sample_3.5 | ecosystem: Environmental > Terrestrial > Soil > Wetlands | place: USA... | reverse complement strand
CGTTAGAAATATTACTAAGCTCCGCGCACTAGGATCGTAAAGTTTTGATAATCGCTTCCTTTGGATTCCTCTAATTATTATTTCCCTGATAGGGTTTCTCCATCGTACCATCACCCATATTCCATCTAATATTTTACTTAATATATGCACAATAGTTTTAAAAAAACCATGGCGCTTACAATAACGAACTATTTTCGAGATATAGTTTCTCATGGACACGACATTCTTCTCCCTGGTAAAAAATTCTCCACTTTAAAGTCAGTAAAAACCATGCCGCACTCCGGATGGATTTCCGTATAATCAACCTGCTTTTGCAGTTTATACGGATGACGCCAGTAATCGTCTCCTTCGCGAAGGGACACGTACTTCACGCGGTAGGCTTTCGTGGTGCGGTAGCCATTCTTCTTCATTCCGACATTATTTTCCAAAACCTTTGCACAACTCTTGTTAAATATCTGAGGCATTTTTCAGGAAATATTTCATTTAAAATATTGATATTACTTGACAATTACTCATTTTTATGGTAGGTTTCCGGTCAAATTCATCTTTGAAGGAGACCGCCATGGCATTCAGGGAATACGATAAGAAACCTACATTCCTGGATATGGAAATACAAAGAGCCGTCACCCACTCCAGAAACCAGCAAGTTCTTTCAGAAATCGATGCCGTCATCAACTGGGATCCCATCGAGAAGATTGTACAGGAGAACTATCCTGTGGGGCAGTCGGAGTTTGGCAATAAGGCATATCCACCATTAATGTTACTGAAAGCGATCCTCATCCAGAAGTGGTTTGGGATAAAATCTGATCCCGATCTGGAGAGCCAGATCAATGATCGTTTTTCCTTCAAGGCCTTCAACGGGTTACCCTTCAGTGAGCCCTCCCCGGATCATTCGATCATCTGTCGTTTTCGGGAGCGCACCGGGAAAGATACATTGGAGAAAGTTCATCACGAACTGTTGAATCAGTTTGATACCCTGGGTTTTTCCATTGAGTCCGGCATGGCCCTGGATGCCCGGGGAGTGAAATCGGCCAGTCGTCCTGTCAGCGACAGGAAACTCAGAGAGCTTCGAGAAAAGAGGAAAATCCGGTTGCAGATGAGAAAGAACACTCAGAGGGCGATGCGGTTTCAGAGAGACCTGGATTCGGACTGGACGGTGAAAAATAACAAGCCCGTCTTCGGGATAAAGGAACATGCGTCCATCGATGTGGAAAGCGGCCTGGTTTTGTCCACCTGTGTATCGCGAGCATCCGAGCATGACACGAACTATTTTCAGTATACAGTTGCCAAGGGCATTCATGGAAGAAAGCTTCCCTCAAAGGTGTATGCCGACAAGGGGTACTGTGGTGAACCCAACCGTGATTTTTTGAGCATGAACGGTATTGGTGACGGCATCATGAGGAAGAACCAGATCAATGCTGCCCTTACAGAAACGGAGATTCAGAGAAACAAGGGGATATCGAAGATCAGGTACAAGATCGAGCAGTATTTTGGGATCACTCATAAATACCATGGAGCCGGGAAGGCACGGTTCACAACCATTATCAAGGAGAACTGGGATCATCTTTGTGGAGCTATGGCCTTCAATATTAAACGTGTTACCCTGACGTTAAGAAAACAGGAGATGATTGCAGCGACATAGGGGGAAGCATCCCCCAGAGCCCCTCTCCGGGGTCATCCGGGAAGAAATGAAGGTTGTCAAAGAGCGTTTCCGGTAATCAAAAATTAAAAAGTAAGCAAAGATCCTGAAAAGTGGCCTCGAAAATGGGGTAAAATTAAAAACCAAAATTATGCAAAGCTTTTTTTCCGAAGTAATCGCCCGAATGATATCCGGGTATTTGTTCGATAATCAGATACGACCTACGGTGTAACGTCAGTCGAATAGTCCTCTCCAATGACCAGTTCGAAGGGAAGGTTAGCATTCTGTTTTAAGATGCATTCGATCCCCTGGGTAATAAGAGGGGCGTGATTGTATGTAATCATCTTGACGCTGACTAAGGGCTCATACACTTAAAACAACTCCTATATGGATGGGAAACGATAGCTCTGAGTCATTCTTTAATTTCTTTTGATATACGTGCAGGTATACCTAAAACCTGTACAGAACTAGGGACGTCCTTTGTAACAACGGAGCCGGCGCCGACGACCGAATTACTACCGATCGAAATTCCATCGAGTATTACGGCTCCCATGCCGATGCAAGTGAGATGTCCTATTTTCGTTCTCCCCGCGATATTAGCTCCCGGAGAAATCGTCACGTAATCACCAATATCCACGTGATGGCCAATCAAAGTGCCACGATTTATGATGACATGATCCCCAATTCTCGTGCTGACAGCAATAATGACGCCAGGGCTAATGATAGTGCCGATACCGATTGAAGTGGTATGGGAAACCTGCGCTGTAGGGTAAGCAATTGTAGTAAACACCAATCCTGAAGTCATCACTTGTTGAATGAAATGCTTGCGCTTGGTTGAACCCACCGCACAAACAGCTTTGCAAGAACGAGAGTCAATTAATTTCGCGACATCATCGATCCAAGTCACCGGGAGACCTAATAGAGGGTTGCGACATCTGTCGCGGTTGATCCCCTCGATAAAGCCGATGAGTTCATAATCTTCAATACCGGAGATATAGTCTGCTACTTCCTCTGCAAATACACCCGAGCCAAGAATAATTATTTTTTCCTTACTTTTGTTCATTATTGATGGGCCTCAGAAAACCATTTTCTTTTTATAAGCAGAGAAGCTTCCTCGCCTCTTTAGCAGGATAAGGCTTAAAGCCCAGAGTTTGAGCAATGGACACTATCCTTTCAACTAATTCATGATTGGTTGCGAGCTTGGTTCGCTCTGTATCATACCAGATATTGTCTTCTATCCCGATTCTAACACCACCGCCGGAAAGTATGCTCATGATATTTATTTTTAGTTGATCATTGCCAATGCCACCCGCAGACCAGATGGAGCCCTCAGGCAATTCTTTGATCATCAGGCCCAGATGAAGCATGTCTGCCTGGGCGCATGCGATGTTACCAAGTATGAGATTGAAATAATAGGGAGGCGTTAATAATCCTTTTTTGGTCAGATACTTGCTATAATTTATCATGCCAAAATCAAACACCTCCAGTTCTGGTCTGATTCTTTTCTCCAGCATTTTTCCCGCAAGCTGTTGAATGGTTTGCGGTGTATTGATACTGGCCTGCTTGTTGAAGTTTGCGGAGCTTAGTGTGAGACTTGCAAAATCAGGCTTCAAGTCGCCGTCGAGGTCAAGGCATTCTGAGCGCTTCTCAAATTCACCGTGATATCTGCCGGAGGTCGAAACGCACAAAATTAGATTTTTATCTTTCTTCCTTATGGCGTTGATAATTTCAGCGTAAAGTTCTTTTCTGTAAGTCGGCTCATCACTGTCGCCTTCACGTACGTGCAGGTGAACCATATTGACACCGAGGTCTGCCACGTCCAGGACTTGTTGGGTTATTTCCTCCGGTGTTATCGGCACATGAGGAGTCATCTTTTTGGTGGGTATTAAACCAGTTGGCGTGAAATTAAGAATGAATTTATTATCTGCCATCGGAATAGCCTCATAATTTTATCAATTCCTTATCCGGTCTTTCCAGTCCGCGAAAATAACAGCTTATTCCAGTCACCATGCGAGATCTCCATAAAGGCTTCCAAACGGAATATCTGGCACAGACAGGCATATGTGAGAAGTCCGATGGGAATCTGCATGAGAAGCATGAACCAATAGTTGGGAAATGGCAGGAGCCCGGCTGCATATACAATCATCCCCATCAGCAGAGCCATGATAAGGTACGAAGATAAGTCGCGTAACTGCTCCCCAATAGGATATCCGATTAGAACCCTGTTGTAATGACTGTTCAGATAATAGGAAATGGCTGACGTTACCATTATGCCATAAATAATCGCGGATACACCCCACCGCCAAGTGACGGCAATATTGATGACGATCAAAATTTTCTTTATTATTTCCAGTCTGAGAAACAAATCCGATCGTCCTAATGCCTGCACTACATTTAAGTTCATGAGGTGGAGTGGATACAGTAAACCTGCCAGACAGAGCAACTGAAGAAACGGTATGCAATCAGCCCATTTTTCGGTTAACAGTACCAACACCAGTGGTCTAGCAATTACCGCAAGGCCGATCATCATCGGGAAATTTACCAGAACCAGGGTAGTCAAAGCCTTCTTCAACCCTCTTTTCAATCTGGCTGGATCATCCTGAATTGTGGAGAATACCGGGAAGGTAACTCGTCCGACCATTGTCGATAACGTTTCTGATGGAATTGCCTGGAGGGTTTGGGCGCGCGTAAAAAACCCCAAATCAGTCGCGGAAAACAGCTTTCCAATGACCAGCAGATAAATATTATTAAATATCTGATTAAGTAGTCCGGAGGCCAGCATTCGCGAGCCGAACTTAAACATCTCTCGCAGGGATTGGAGGCTGAATAACAGCGCAGGACGCCAAGTACTAAAAAACCAAAGGCAAATGCAACGGAATAATGCAGCGGATACTTGCTGGAAGACAAGACTCCACACACCGAAACCCATGACTGCAAGAAAGACGCCGATAATTCCCGATGCTACCCCCGCAATCATGCTCACCTTGGTCTGTGTCTTGAAGTCGATTTCTTTTTCAAGAATCATGGTCTGGATTAGACTGAAAGAATTTATTGTGATTGTTAATGAAAGTGCCCGGGTCAGAGGCGTCAGAATAGGTTCGTTATAGAAAGCTGCGATCAAAGGGGCGGCAAGGCACAAGATGCCCGCTGCCACAAGCCCTACAACGATGTTGAAGTAAAAAATGGAACAGATATCGGTTGGTGTTGGGTCACGTTTCTGAATCAAAGCGGCCCCAAACCCGCTGTCGAGGAATGACTGGGCGACGGCCATGAAGATTAACAACATTCCTATCAGTCCAAACTGCTCTGGATACAAGATCCGCGCCAATACGATACCGATGACGAAGCGGACACCCTGTAGTCCTATAGATTCGAGGAAACTCCAGGATAAGGCATGAATAGTTTTGGATTTTAGAGAATCTGCCACGATAAGATATTAATGATGGATGCTGAGCGGTAAGTAGTACAGACGCGCAAATATTAGAATGAATATAATCATAAATAACGAGCTTAATCGCATGACATTTATTTTATCTGCCGGGTTTTGACAACCTTGGCGGGAGAGCCAGCGACAGTGGAATACGGGGGTACATCAGTAATTACCACGCTCCCAGCGCCGACCACCGACCACGCGCCGACAGTTTTTCTGTCGATGATGTTAGCCCCTGTTCCGATGTAGCAACCGTCGCCGAGCGTGACGTAGCCTGAGATATGTGCACCGGGAGCCAAGGTCGCAAAATCTGCCAGCACAGCGTCGTGGCTTATGGTGCAATCCAAGTTGACATGGACATGATTGCCGATGTGGATTAGGTTAGTCAATATACATCCAGCCGCGATCACAATGCCCTCTCCCATGACGATATGTCGTGTGAGAATGGCAGAGGGGTGGATGATATTGCCGAAACGCGCACCACAATCCCGAGCACGAGCAATCAATTGCTTTCGTAGCAAAGGATCGCCCACACCGCAGATAACCTGAAATTCAAAAGCATGTCGAGAAAGCCAGTTGAAATCCCCCAGAATGGGCTTGTCATTGATGAGTGTCCCAGGCAGGCCATACTGCGCATCGACGAGGTAGCCAAGTTCTCCGTAATTTTGCCCGGCGTCTTTACAGGCATCAAATATGTCGACTACCTCGCGGGCACAACCACCTGCACCAATAATAGCAAATTTCTGCATTATGTTTTCAACTCCTTAGTGGTTTAGTCGGTTGATTAACATCACTGGCGAGTGCAACATACACATATCCCTTTTATGTTTGTGCATTTTCAGGAGCATGATATGTGTCTATCTGCGATGCATAGAACCATCATTCCCCTTCTGAAGAGACACAATAATCTCACAAATGGCCTCGACATCAAATAATTCTAGGCTGTCGTAAATTGGCAGTGTCAATATGCTTTCAGAGACGCGATGAGCGACTGTCAGTGGATCCTTAACTGAGACGCTGCGGTAGCAGGCGAAATCGCAAATCAAAGGATAAAAATAGCGACGGGTGTATACATTATATTGTCTAAGCTTATCATTTAATTCGTCGCGATTCAGACCAAATTCTTGTTCATCCACCTCGATCGGCATATAGGCATAGTTGTGTCTTATATATGAAGGCAGAGAGGGTGTGAGTCTTATGCCGGGCACTTCTCTTAGGCGGTCTCGATACAGTTCAGTGATCCTTGCACGCTTTTGTATTATTTCCTCGAGATATTTTAGAACCTGAATTCCCATCAGGGCTTGCATTTCATTCATTTTGGCATTGGTGCCGGGCATGACCACTTCGAGCTCGTTCTTGAATCCGAAGTTTTTTAGATAGTCGAATATACCCTTTAATCCTGACTCCTGGAATATCAGGAGCCCACCCTCCAGAGAGTGGTACAACTTGGTAGCATGAAAACTGAACATGCTCAAATCGCCGAAGTGAGCCAAAGGCTTGTTACCTACTCTTATGCCGAAAGCGTGAGCGGCATCGTAGATAATCTTCAAATTATGTCGCCTTGCAATATCGGCTAATACATTGACCTTGCATGGATAGCCATATACGTGAACCGCGAGGATGGCTGTTGTCCAGGGAGTTATGGCAGCCTCAACTTTTTCAGGGTCAAGGGTGTAATAATCCGGTTCAATATCCACGAAAACAGGTCTGATCTTGTTCCAGAACAATGAGTGGGTCGTTGCCACAAATGTATACGGAGTGGTGATGACCTCTCCTGATATTCCCATGCCCTGCAAGGCTATCTGAAGTGCCAAGGTTCCGTTGTTGAAGATACAGATATTGTCACTTTCGAAGAAGTTGCAGAGATCTTGAGTAAAGCGTTTGAGAATTGGCCCGTCATTTGTCAGCCATCGTGTCTCCCAGATTTCTTCGAGTCCCTGTTTGAATTCCTCCAATGGTGGTAGAAAAGGTCTGGTCACATATATAGGTTTTTCGAAAGGCTTTATCATAAATTACCCTCAAATTATTTTAGCTTACATTTTGAATTCCGTTCATTCTTATCTGCTGGTATGCCTTCCCAACAGGCAAAAGTGAAGCACCGGACAGAACAGCATATTCGACGACCTTTTCAAAATATTTCTTTGTACAACCATATGGGGAGGGATTATCATCCACATCGTGGGTAGCAAAGATAAGCCACCCTGTAGATTCTGAATTACGGTCTATCAAATCCCTCACCATTTCGATAGCGTCTCCATTTCGAACATCAAGGAAATACGCCTTGAGCAGATTTAAATCAGTCTTGCCTACGTTGAAAGTTTGGCCACCGCCTCTACAGCAATTAAAGAGCTTTCCTGCTCGGTGCTTGTTGGTGGGACTGGGATTGCATAACGGGTATGCGAATGCAGAAAAAGTATTTCCCGGAAGAATTTTTGCCAGGGCTTGCCGATTTTTAATGACTGACTCCTCGAACGCTGCCACTTTTGTTTTCCACGGGTCTTTATGATTAAACGTATGGCAGCCCAGTTCATGACCTTCTTCTACTGCGTGACGCAAATCGTCCTGGGAAGCGATAGTGCCTGAAGCTGAATCGGATTCCAGCATTCCGAGGGATACGAAATATGTTCCTCTCACTCCATGCGCGTTCAGAATATCTCCACCATTGCTGAATGCCGTTCGGGGCGCGTCGTCGAAACTGAAAGAGATGAGTGGCGTGGTTAATTTGATTGCAACTATCCTGCGGCCGCATTGGTATGATAAGGTGCGGCGGTATTTCTCAACGATGCGGTTCATCAGATTTCTTGCAGGCATAGATGTCTTCTCCAGGAGATGGATTTGATCTTTATTTCATTTTTTGTGGCGTCAGGATTCTTAATTTAAAAGGTAAGTAAATGTATTGTTCACTTTTCTTCCTTGAATAATGTCATCGGAAAACCAGTGAGTATGTTCTGTTTAGTGCCTTATATTTGCCTGTTAGAGTATTTATTGACAGCGCAACTAATATAGTGATTGTGAGGGTGATGAGGGAAACAACAAATGCAAAGGGAAAGTTGCCACGTTGGATGAATTTCGCAAAGAATCTAAGAAAAATGAGATGGAAGAGGTAGGCAAAAAGCATATGCTTAGCCAACGTTTTGTTGAGAAGCTTTGCTGCTCCATAGTTACTCAACCCGATACGGTACGATGTCAAATAGACTGCCAACAGAAGGAAGATAGTCACATTGATGTAATGCCCCATATTAAGTCGCCATGTCTCATCGAATGCTATAAGCGAAGCTTGATATGTGATGTAGCATGCCCATGCAGCAAAATACCATTTTGAGAGTGTGCTCCTTATTTTCCCCCAGTTTACAGAGCTTAACATCTTACCTGATGATACGCCAATCAAACCGACAATTGTCATCTTTACTGTATAGAAATCAAGAATACCCATTATCTCAATTACCCAAAGAGCACTGATCATTAGTCCCCAACAGAGAAAGTCGACTAAGTGCCTTCTCCAACTAAGCAGGGCAACGCTGCCCACAAATGTGAAGCCGATGGCAATCAAGACTGCAAAACTGAAACGAGCGCCTCCGTCACGCAATAGTGCTGAAACCAAGAGGTCGGTCAGCCCTAACTCGCGGCTCTGTAATATCGTATTTGGAGCCAGCAACATAATTATAGCATTTGCGAATATAAATATCCCCAGAAGCTTCAATGCGCGTGAGATAATTACCCATCCATATACACCAGGCTTTGTCAGGAACTTCTCTTGGTAGACACTTCCGATTGTGAGTCCTGACAGGAAGACGAACCCGACAAGCACATAATAGGTTAGGTGTTTGTTATATATTGGAATATAGAAAACTTGAAATGAGTGAGCAATGATCATCGAGACAACCAAAAAAGATTTGACAATGTCGAAGTCATCATCTCTTTTTTCAAGAAATCGCATTGTTATAACCCCATATTTTCCAGTTTGTTTGAGATCAGCGGACAGCCATACATGGATAGATTGGCAGTCAGGTCATGTGTTGCAAAAATTAGCCACCCTCGGCATGCAGTTTTATACATAAATAAATCTTTTAATCAAATTTATACTAATGTGTCATTTCCCTATTCTCGAAATCGATCCCATTGCCATATCATTCTTACAAAAAAATTATCTCTAGCTTCTGCAAGAAATCTCCAGCCAAGCGTTTTAATTCTTTTGACAATTCTTTCTTCGATATTCAAATGCTTATATGCTTATACAGTTCTTATCGGTTCCTCATGTCCTTGCTGATCAGGAATCGCAATTACTCCTAATAGCAGCAGCAGCCACATGTTGTTGATTCCATAAAATGATGCCTCTGTATAGTTAAAGAGAATAGCGGTTACAATAAAACACAACCTCAGCATTGCAGATGGATAGTCCAACGCCAAATGCTTTCGGACCTTGAATAATCCGGTCAGTATAATTATTCCGATGAAGGCTACTCCAATGTAACCCAGGTTTAGGTATTGTTCCAGATAGCCGTTGTGTGCCTGGACGCCGGTGGTGCCCATTTCTGCAAATATTACATTTAGCCTATCGCCTGCCCAGAAACTCATGAAGCCAGTACCCACAAGGGGATTCGTATGTATTGTTAAAAGTGCATCCCAAATAGGCACTCTGTTCGTCAAAGTCGGGTTACGTCCTAAAATGCCGAGAATAACATCCTTCACACCTACTGTTGCCTCCAAAACCGAAAAAAGGAAAACAGCTATTATTCCCAAGGTCATGATCCTACCAGGTTTGCTGGCTACAAGCTTTACGTGACCCAGGAAAAACAAGGTTACCGCAACCACCAAACATGCCAGGGAAGTGGCGCTATCCGCCATGCGAAGAAGCCAGGCAAGCAGTCCAATGAACATAAAGTTAATAGCATTGTCCCCCAGCTTAAAATTTTCTTTTCTGTTAAAGAAGAAATTCCAGGAAAAATAAATGCCGGCGATCAAGCACAGCATCCCGAGGTCATTTTTTTGATGACCAACACCAGTGTACATTGGTGAACCGTCATTATGGTATGATCTTGCCAAGTCAGGATAATACCAAATAAATAGAATCGATAATGGTAACGTCAGAAAGGCAAGACGCCTCAGGATGCTCCCAATGGCGTCATATGGATGGTTATCGGTCAGGATTACAAGGACCATGATAGGATTCCCCAACTCTTTGATCCACCTCTTTAAACTGATAAACGGATAATCGGACCAGCAAATGCTGATGCCGCAATACAAGAAATACAACCAGATCCATTTGTTTTGGGTCAGTAACTGTCCCCAATTGATCTTCCTTCGAGATAAAATAAAGACACCGGCTGTGATGAGCAAGAAAAAAACAGCGGCATCAACAGGGCTGCCGTCATAGGAGGCCTCAATCAATGTCCTAGGTGAGCTTAAGTTCAGCCACGACGAAACATATCGTGATCCGGCCAGAAACATCCAGATAAAAGGGATCCACAATGCATTAGACGGACCATCAATTTTCTTAAGATCCCGTTTAAAGAGGTAGAGAATGAGGAGAATACAGAAAGTGGTGGCAATCAGACGATTCATATTCGCGCCCTCAGGGAACCACCTGCATTTAAGTGCAGTGTCGTCAGAGCCGCACCAGTATAATTGGCTGGAGTTGCGTGGGCCTTCACGAATTTAGAAGATGATCTAATTATCAGCATTGACCATGTAATATTAATCTATTAATTGCTTTTGGAGGAGTTCGGCTGTGAGAACCTTGTGTATCGCGGTCGTGTAATTTCGTTTGCCATTAATGTGGCCTAAGAGGATCTCTTCGAGGCGTTGCCCATTAAGATATGGTCTGGTGCGTGCTCGGGAATCTAATAGAATGTCTTTCAAATACTGAGATAGCTTATCCCGGTACCAAACGCGGAAGTGATAGAATTTATTTCTTCCAAGAAAAAGCCGCTCAAGGTGCAATGGCGCCAGCGTGTGGTCGACTTCCGCAAGCCATTGCGGCATACCGTAGTCATAGGCGTATTCAGCCTTAGACATAAACTTCGCATACATGCACTGAAGTTTGGTGATGACCGGGATCGGTCGATGCAAGAGCCCGCGATCCGTCGGTATCCTGGACAGGGCTATGTTTCCGTCCGCGATAAGGCGGAGAGACGGCTCATTGCTTAAAGCGAGATCCAGTGGGGCCTGATACATGAGAGAGACGAGATCATTGTCGAGATAGGGGGAACGCATAGTGATCTGGGATTGCTCGACAGCGAAACGTGAATAGTGATGCCAGGGGACTTGCTTGAATGCTATGAAAGACACCCTATGAATTTGCCTCTCACCATCATAAGTGATCGATACATTACGAGCAAGTTGGGCGAACTCGGGCTCCAAGAAATCCTCCTTCGGTAAACTTGGCCTGAACGTTACATTGCCACGCAGAATCTCATCACCATAGTTCCCGGTCAGCCGAACTGGGGCAATCTGCTTAGCGATTCTATTGACGTAAAGCTCAACCGAACCGGTCGCGTCCATTGTGCCATCAGAAACATACACGGCTTTCTCGGCCAGGCTTGGAAACTCTGAAAAGAATTGGGAGTCCACGACGATAGTTTCGTGGGGCTGCCTGCATATCTTTGCTATTCGCTTTGCGATTTTGACGTCGGCACAGTCACGATACGTGCCACCAAAGGTATAACAAGGGAGGCTTCCTGGAGGACAATTCGCCCGGGCCATGATGATGCGGCCATCCACGCCCCCCGTCAGAGACATGGCCACTTGCCTTTTACCTTGAAAATATTTCTGAATTATGCGGGCATAAGTCTCTTTAAGCTTCTCATAGAATTCCGCGCCACTCAATAAAGACTGACTTTCCCAAGACTCTCGGCTGAAGTATCTTTCCTTTATGATGTTACCCTTCCTGGGGAAAATCCACTTTGATCCCCCGGGAAGTAATGAAATATTCTGGAATAGAGCTCTATTCTGTAGTACACAGCCACAGGAGAATGTTTCCGCTAAGCTCCTAAAATCCAATTGTCGTAATTCAGGTAAAATCTTAAGAAGCGATTTGGCCTCGGAAGAAAAATAAAATCCGTCCGCATTTTCGTGACAATAAATACGACCTAGTCCGTATCGGTCGTTAAACAGGACAATTATCTGCTTGTGAAGATCTATCAGCAGGCCGCTAAACCAGCCATTTAAGTGCTTTAGAAAATCATCACCTTCTTTTTCATAGATATGTATCAAAGCGCTTGCGTTCGATGGGTCAAATTCATGTCCCTCCCTTTTAAGGTTTACCTCAAGTTCTTGGTCCGGAAAGTTTTCTCCTGAGAAAATCAGAACCGAATCCCGTTTTTCATTGAACACAGGCATGCAATCGGCGAACGAATCCTTATGGCAGACCCAGCCGACGTAAAGTCCCATTTGATTATTAATATAGGTGCCAGAATTATAAATAGGCTCATGCATCATACACTTAATCATGACACTGAGATTATGTTCATTCACGTCCCGGGACTTTTTACTGATAATTCCGGCAATACCCGGCATATAAAACCCCCACTATTTCATTATCAAAAAAGTCAAAGAAAAAAGATAGAGCTTTGCTATATTTCCAAAATTTTTAGCTCAAGAAATGTTTCGTCATAACCATCTATAGTGTTTTTGAATGTGTTTTGGTATATAATTTGGTTCTCAAGTTCATTAAATAATCTATTGTTTTTTCGGGGAGCAACCTGACGAATCCTTTGTGAAGTTTAAGTTTTAATGCGATGTTACCTTTAATTGATAATGGGATGTAATATCTAGGCACGCTAATCTTTATACAACCAATACGTTGTTTATAATCACCGATACCGCCACGTAACCAAGCACCATAGAGAATATAAGGTATTTTCTTATCCTCACAAATTTTTACAGATTTTGCTATCAGGGCTGTTTGCGGCTCTTTATCACGATGAGCAATTTTCGCAACCATGCCAAATGGGATTGCACATGCTCCTGCATAACCTAGCTGAATAAATCCAATCAATTCATTTTCATAATAAGCTCCAATAAATTCACATTTGTCCACATCTTTAGATAATTCATGCTTAATATATTGAAAATCTTCTCCATAATGAGTATATGGACGACCTTGTCTTATTGGTGTCTCATTAAATATATCTTTTATCCCATTTATAAGTGCATCATTAAATTCAGCGACTGTGACAATAACTCCCTTTCTTTCTGATTTCCTAATAGCTTTTCTCTCGCCATAACTAATTTGTTTTTGAAACCAATAATCATATGACTCGATTGGAATAGCAGCAAGATCTTCATGTTCCATATAATAACTATATTTTGGTTCTTTGTCCGGTAGTTTCTGCCAAAAAGTAAATAAATCTGCTTTAATACTGTTTTGCCGAAGCGTTTTTATTAGTGACTCTGGGTTTTCAACTGCCCCATACCACTCATCTTTCAACCTCGCTGTTTTTATAAACCCACCAACTAAAATTATCTCCTTATTTTCTAACAACATAATATTGTCCCCGCGAAATGTAAAATAAACTTCAAGTACGAGACCGCTAAAGGATCGCAAAAAAGTATTTGAAATGACATCCTCAAACTTTTAATAGTAAGGTCAATAGCGCCTTATATGTTGTGGCTTGCGCCCAGTGTATCATGGGCACTTTTAATTTTATAAAAGGGTAGCGCATGAAGTAGAAATAGCCTGTTTGGTCTTGCATATTTTCAATCGTCCACCTTGCAACGCTCGTTCCCAATTCCAGAGATGATTGATCGTAGTCGGAAAAGTTGGCTAGGGTTTCAATTGCCTGGGAGCAACACTGACTGTCTATGGGATATGTTCTGTTGTGATAGTATTTAGGTCTTCCTGTTAATTCAAAAAAATTATTTTTAAAGAAGTCAAAACCTTGCTTTAAGTTGTTTTCATACGTTTTGTCATCAGTATTTTCCATATAACACTTCAAAGCATCCAGATTATATCCAGTGTGAAAGTTGTCAATCCAATGGTATTTGGCTTCTTCTCCATAATACCAAGCGCCATCATGCAACTGGCGTGTACACGTATATTTAATGGCCTCCCGAGCGACATTTAAATATTCTTCGTTTTTCTTGTATCTGGCAGTTCGCGCCAACATGGCAGCCGCTAACATACTCTGATTGTGAATGGTACAATCACCCTTGCCGAAAGGTGTGTAATTTAAACAGAAGCCCGAATCTGTCCGGTTCCTCGGTCTCTCAAGAATCCAGCAGCAAATGCTCTCAGCGATTTCAAGATATTTTTTGTCGCCAACTATTTCATATGCATCAAGAAAGGCCTGCCCGATAAGACTAGTCCAGACAGTAATAGGTTCAAATTTTCCCTGCCTGCCGCCTCGGCTGGCGAAATCAAACATTTTCCCCCAACTATAATGCGTAAACCCTGGGGCTTTATTATTTATTAACCATTCAAGGCATGACACTGCTTTATGCTTATAATTATCGTCACCAGTTATTTTTAGCATGGTGAGGTAACCCCAGGCCATATAGCCGCGGCCTATGAAAGAGTCTAACGGCTTAACGCCGAAAAGTGGACGCAGATTGATAGGGCTACGCCAGACAAGCTGCAATAGGAGTCGATCAAGGAACAAATTGCCGAAAGTTAATGGTCTTAGAAATGATGTTAATCCATCAGCGGGATCGTAACCCTTGTAATGATGATCTTCTACCCATTTTTCAAGTTTCTTAATGCTTTGTTCAAGAATCTGTTTTATATTATCTAATTGAGCCATTTGAACCATACAAAATGTAACGTTCATAGGAACTTGGTCGTATTCAGATTAAAGGTTTGTGTTTTAGAAAATTGTTTCAACCTTCTCATCTGTTCCCGGCGAATAAATCTTTGAAGTTCTGTTGGAATGGGCTTGCTCATTCTGGTTATGGCGGACCATACATAACCCAATATTAGTAGCACTCCGCCTATGACAATGGGTTTTTTCGTCATTTGATAAATGGTTCTAAAAATTTCCCATAAAGGATGATTGCCCAAAAAATAGTCTTTTCTCCCCTGCCTGAACCAACTCATGATTGCGCTGACGCGGCCGGTTCCCATCTTCCTGTGATGGTGGCAAGTTTTTCCTGTAAATGTTCTTGTCTGCCAGCCTTTCATTCTTGCAGTTGTTACGGCCACCCAATCGATACCCCCTCCTTTTATGGGGACATATCCACCGATGTCTTCGAAACATTTTCGCCGGAACAACTGGCAAGCTCCTGAAACATGATCAATATTTGTAAACCTGTAGTCGTAATGTTTTCCTTCCTCAATAAAAGGAGTTCCGGCTACACCGAGACTTGGATGTTCTTGAAACTTTGAAAGCAGAAACTCAAAATAATTTTCCTCGAAAGTAATATCAGCATCGAGGTTCCCTATAATATCGTACGGCGTATCCTTTACCTTTTGATAACCTGCATTGAAGCACTTTACTTTGGCTGCAAAATGTCGGTCTCCATGCTCCGGCATCCTAAGTAATTCAATCCAGGGATTATTGGTTAAATACTTACTGACGATTTGGTCAGTCTGGTCGGTTGAGCCATCGCTTACGATAACCCATTTGTTTGGTAGAAAAGTTTGTGACATTACCGATTGGATTGTTTTTTCTATAAATGCTTCTTCATTACGTGCAGGTGTTATTAAAACATACGAGTAATTTGGGGAATACATTTAACGTGATCGCTTTCAGATAGTTTCACTTGTTTTGCGTAATATTAATGTTGTCATTCCTTACCAATGAATCGACCAAGTTTAGATAACCAAGCTCTTTCTTCTCCCAAGTAAAATTTTCAATAAACTTGAATGCATTTGCTACCAGATCATTATATAATTTCTTGTCACGTATCATTGCCAGCATACATTTTGCCAGGTCATTTACATCATCAGGCTTGAAGAATTTCACGATGGCATCATTGAAATAATATTTATCTATATCTGTTGCTGAAACAACTACAGGCACACCTAAAGACATGAATTCCAGTATTTTCGTACTGAATGCTTCTCCCCCAAAGGGATCATTTCTCTTGGGCACAATGCCAAGATCCGCATTTGCCATGATTTCGGCAATCTGGGTGAGGGGTACGGGGTCTTTAACAAACACCTTGTTTTGCAAGTTGAGTTCATCTATCAGATTTACAATTGACTGCCTTTCCTGCCCTCTTCCATAAATATGGAATTCTGCATTTGGCGCTTGATCTTTGATAGCGGCAAATGCCTTAACTGCGACATCAATGCCCTGATGCCAGCCAAAGGTACCTGGGTATATCATAATAAATCTGCCGTCGTTCCGGTTTTGAGTTCGTTTATAGAAAATGGATTGATCTGGATAGTTCAGAATGACAGAACACTTATTTTCGTTTACAGAGCGAGATAAAAGTTTCTTCTGCCATAGATGATTCGATATTATTACGTGATCAGAAAAATTGATGGAAGCTTTTTCAATCGCAACCAATGCTTTGAAAAGGATGCTTTCGTTTTGTTCTTTGAATTTACTGGCGTAAAACTCCGGTACTAAATCATGAATATCCAGGATAATCTTTGTACCCCTGAGTTTCGAGAACAGAGTAGCAAAAACCTCAAAATCCGGCACAGAGTGTACGTGAATCAAGTCATATGGATTCTTTGGATGCTCTTTTGTAACAAAAATGGCAGACTTGATGAAAAATTTAATTAATTTCATCAAATAAGAAAATCTACCCTTTTCATCCACCAGTCTTTTCTGTATGCGGAATACGTTGACGCCTCTTATTTGCTCATAAGTTGCGGTTCCTTCTTTTCCCAATGCTACGACATCAACCCGGTCACCTCTCCTCGCTAGTGTTTCAGCGTAGCGCATAACCCTGTTATCGTTTTCATAGAATGAGTATACGAGCATGCAAATGTGTTTTTTCTTTGTCTTATGTCTTGCTTCATGTGAAAAAGTGGTCACCCAAAAACGTGCTATGTCTTTAGGCAGTACATTCCAGTATTGCTTTTCATATTTTTCTTTCAGGTACTGAAGGAGTTTTACGTAGTATGTTGCAGGGTATTCGTAATACTTTGGAGTTGTTCCATCAAAATTTATATAATCTGGATGAGTAATAACGAGTGCCATGCCGCCGTGTTCGGCTATCCAATCCAACTTCTTTTTCCAGATATCAATGTTTTGTTCTCTCATTAAAATGAACAACAGGAAATCCTGGGGAAGGGTGTATGGAAGTTCAACGTAACCATTTTGCCGGTTATTTTTTTCAACCCAGAAGGGGAAGATAGTCCCCATACCATCTGGTTGTGGTTCAAAGGGATCTGTATCAAAAGTAGAGGCATCATAGACTATGTTTAAATCATGAACCAAATCAAGATTATGGTACATGCTGGGGCTGCGGAAGCCCGCTGAGTTCCATTTCTCTAAATACCTGTTGATTTCAACAGACTGCTCAATGAAGACATTCTTAGATATGAACGGATTCTTATCGTGATGTAGTCCATGGATGTATTTTTCAAATCCACGCCTTTCGATATCTTCTAATAATGCCTGCGGTACTTCATAGTCTTTGGCGACAAACCCGAAAGAAGATCGAAAACCTTCTCTTTCTTCAACATCCATCAATAAATCACATTTATCTAAGCCTGCCTTTGTCTCCACATCATGAGTCAAAACGAGAGCAAATTTTTTTCCCTCTGGCCATCCATTCCAGCCTTCCGGTTGTTTGCAGGATGATTCATATATCGGCCACACATTTTTGACATGCGGCAGTAGACGACGAACTAATTCTTGTCGAATAAGTATTTGCAGGCGTCTCGGTATGAATGATTTTAAAAAGTAAAAGTCTTCTTTTTTAAACATTGTTCAAATGTTTCAAGAGTGAATGGTTACAAGACAGGGACAAGTGACGCGTAACGAGTGACAAGTAAATGGTTCAAGGAAAAAGGAACAAGTAAGGTCATACCAGATCTATGCCTTCATGAAGCGCCTTCTCGGCGAAAGGAATAGTACTGACTTCGTTTTCAGTATAGGGAAATATGTCCACGGGTACGGGTGCTTTCACAAAATGGTGCATCAGGCCGGGAATTCTGTCTATCATACGATAGTTGCTTTCTTTGAGGATAATCAGGAGATCGGCATCGCTCGTTCCTGTGTAAGTATTATTGGCCAAGGAGCCAAAAAGGATAATTCTTAATATGTTCTTGTCCCTGGCGGTTAGCTGCACTGCCATCTTCGTCAGTTTCTCGATGACCTTGTTCCTATTTAGAAATTTTGCTTTCTGCATACTGGATCACTGCATCCGCATCTGCTATCGCTTTTTCTGCATCCTCCTTTGTGAAATAATCCATCGGCGCCCCCCAGTCAAACCCGTTTGGGTAACGGGTGGGGATATAGAACTTGTCCAGGTCTGCCCTCTTTTTCAAGAGTGGCTTTTCGGGTCTGGCATCTTTTGGAAGCTCCTGAAGCATTCTGAGAACGGAGTGTCCGAAACTGTCGCCGCCCAGGTGTTGATACAGCGCTTTTAAAGACTTTTCTGCCGCTTGTTGCGCCGCAAAACATGACCATTCAAAATCTTCATTCTGCAAGGAATTTTTCGCATGTCTCAGAGCCTTTACTGCTTGCCTGATCCAGTCATCAACTCTTCCAGGCATAATGTTTCCTCATATATTTTGTGATCAGAATTAGATTATTGCATTTTGTCAAAAGGTTCAAGGTTAAAGGGTAAAGGTGCACAGTTATAATTCGGCGGTGATGAAGTTTTTCATTTCATCGGTAATAAATTTTATCTGTGTTTCGTTCAGCTCCGGGAACATGGGCAAGGAAAGAATTTCGAGGGAGGCTTTTGTAGCCATGGGAAAATCATTTTCCGAATGTCCTAGGTGGGCATATGCCCGAAGGTTAGGCAATGCAATTGGATAATGTATGCCTGTCGCAATACCCCTGGATAGAAGATGGGCTTGAAGTTTCTGGCGCGATTCTTTTTTCACACGGACAACATAGAGATGATACACGGCCGTGACGTCATCAATTTCCACAGGTGTGATGAGGCCGCTATCTGCCAGGTATCTGTTGTAGCAATAGGCGTTATTGCGGCGCATGTCCGTCCACTCCTTAAGATGGTTCAGTTTGACCCTCAAAATAGCTGCCTGCAAACCGTCCAGGCGGCTGTTGACCCCTTCTATCTCATGGTTGTATTTGGCACTCCTGCCATGATTGGCAAACATTGTAACTTTCTGCGCCAATTCTTCATTGTCGGTTGCGATAGCGCCTCCATCACCATATGCTCCCAGATTCTTACCCGGGTAAAAGCTGAAACAGGCAGCATCTCCCAATGAACCTATCCGGCGTCCTTTGTACATGGCTCCGTGTGCCTGTGCGGCGTCCTCGATGACTTTCAGGTTATATTTTTTGGCGAGCTTTAGGATGGGGTCCATATCGGCAGGCTGGCCGTATAAGTGAACCGGAATGATTGCCTTCGTTCGAGAGGTGATCCTTCCTTCGATTTTGTTTGTGTCAATATTGTACGTCTGCGGATTGATGTCCACAAATACGATTCTTGCTCCTGCCATCGTGATAGCTTCTGATGTAGCTATGAAGCTGTTTGCAACTGTTATTACTTCATCTCCGGCGCCAACTCCGAGGCTTTTGAGGGCAATAAAGAGGGCATCGGTTCCATTTGCGACGCCTATACAATATCTGGCGTTGCAGTATTTGGCGAACGCCTCTTCAAAATTTTTCAGATGGGATCCGCCTATGAATGCGGATTGTGAGATTACCGTGGAAATTGCGCTGTCAATTTCTGACTTAATGCTGTTGTACTGGCTCTTCAGATCAACAAAAGGAATGTTCATGGGTTTCTCCGGTAGAAAATATGGTCAAGGGGCATGGGTCAAGGGTAAAGGGTAAAGGTAGATACAGCTCCGCTGCGGAGAGCTTCAAATTCAGCGTTTTGCAGAGCTGTGGCGACCAAATTTCTCTTTTGCCTTCTCAAGATATTTCAAATCTTCCTGATCCTTGGGACGGTTGATCGCTCTCTTATTCGCGATGAGTTCGTCCAATCCGATAAAATAAACGGAGATTTGCTTTCCGCGAATCTCCATACTAGTTGTTGACCTCCTACGCCATGCTTCTTTGAAGGTCACACCATCAACATGTGTAAGAATATCGATGCGATTGGGAGGAATTCCGAACTGAAAAATTACGCCTGACTCCATTAGCACTTCAAAACCTTCGATTCCCGGGACATCTCCCTGCCAGAATTCCTTGAGGGCCTCAAACATATTCAGTGCGTTTTTTCTTGTCGTTTCAAAAAAGAAATGCACATCACCGGTGAGGCGCACGTACCCGTGATATATCACTGCTTCGCCGCCCACGATAAGGTGCCTGACATGGTGTTGGCCCAGCAGTCTGATAAAGTCCTGTATGTCTTTTGAGAAGTGGGAAGCTTTCATTTCTTTCGACAAGCTTTTTTCACATCCGGTGTATTTTTCCCGTAGGCTCTCATTCGAAGTTCCAATGCTGCATTCTGTCTTTCCTCTGGACTCATTTTAATGTGCTGAAGAATATCCCATTCCTCGGCATCTTCGAAATCAGTAAACTTTTTAACAATGCGTTTCATCTTTTATAGGGGCAAGGAATGAAAATAGGGGCAATGGTCAAGGGTTAAGGGTCAAGAACGCTTTGCATAATTAATCACAGGTCATCGTGAGGAGCATGAGCGACGTGGCGATCTTATTAAATATCGATGAGTTAGAGATTGCCTCACTTCGTTCACAATGACATTATGGATATTATGCAAAGCTTTCGTCAACTTATACAGCTCCGCCCTCTCGATTCCATCAACGGCAGAAGAAACAAGTTAAAAATATGAGGTACAAGATAAAACGTTAAACTAAACAATTACATTTATGACGTAGCATTACATCGATAACAAATTATATGAAGTGATAAACATCACTCATGTGAATATTTGATTAGATTAATTAATATTAATTAAAAAGTACGGCAGTGCCGTAAGGCTTCCCTTGGCTTAAAGGTATATGGTCAAGACAAAAATATTCAACGCTAACCCATGTGTCTATACAGTAACGATCCGAGAGCGTTTAGTACAGGTATCGGCAGTTTATTAAAAACTTTGTGCTGAAAATCAGATATTTTAGGGGGATCTTTTATAAAGGAATCTTTACTAAAGTTGTATTTGTAATAGTTGATAATATGTTCCTTCGTTCCCCATCCTGATTTAAACTGTTTCAGCCCATCATTATTAATTTCCGTCCTGCCGAAACATAAGTGCTTATAACCGTTTTCGCAGCACCACTTTATGGCTTCCCACATGACAAGATTGTTTGCCCTCAGGTGCTGATATGCCCTGTCTGAAGCCCCATATTTATATATCACTTTTTCGCCAAAAAGGAAGTAAACATTACCTGCAACGGCCTTATTAGCGAATGTGGCTAGAGAAATGAAACCCGCATGTTTGGCTATGATTAGCTCATACATATTTTTGAAGAAATGATGGGGTTGCGCCGGGAGACCGTGCTCCCTCCGTGTCAGAGAGTTTAGACGGCAGAATTCATTCATTGCCTGTGGGGAATTTGTAATTTCTATTTTTACGTTTTCCTTTTCAGCCTTTTTAATGTTTCTTTTTGTGGAGTCACGTAAGTTAGAAAAGATATTATTGGCGCTACCGGTAAGTTCTAGGGTATGGCCTGAATAGGACACTGATGGTTCTTCTTTCTCCAGAAAGGCCTGTGCGCCCCTGAGCTCTAAATACTTCCATCTGTGTTTTTTC
>Ga0335081_10004556_pt1 | contig 21825 bp, 21 predicted proteins | sample Lox_Sample_35_FD_206713 | JGI IMG/M metagenome (GOLD analysis project Ga0335081, IMG submission 206713) | Soil microbial communities from Loxahatchee National Wildlife Refuge, Florida, United States - Lox_Sample_3.5 | ecosystem: Environmental > Terrestrial > Soil > Wetlands | place: USA... | reverse complement strand
TGTCCGTCGGTGCAAGCAAAAAGACGCGTGCAGGCGGCCAATGAGCGGTCAGGCCGCCCGTATTGTCTAAGCGATGTTTCAGTTCCTCTAAGCTCTTTGTCATTCCGAGGAGCGCAAGCGACGAGGAACCTGCTGTTCGCCATTGCGGAGACGAAAAGCAGATTCCTCCTCTGCGCTAACGCGCATCGTCGGAATGACAATGCGTGATTTGATATGGCGCTCAACAACACCACTGCCGCCAAGAATCCCCGCCTCTACCTTCTGGGCGCTGTCATGCTCCTCTGGTGCGTAGCCATCTGCGCGCGCCTTATCTACTTGCAAGTTTTCAGCTACGGCAAGTTCGTTAAGCAAGCCGGACATCAGCAGCAGCGCGCCATTCCTCTCGCTGCGAAACGCGGAGTGATCTACGACCGCTACGGACACGAGCTAGCTATGTCGGTGATGGTCGACTCGGCGTTCGCTGTTCCGACGGAAGTCAAAGATCTTCCGACCGCGATTGCGCTCGTCACCCGCATCACGGGCGATGACTACAACGTTGTGCTGGCAGACTGCCGCGCCCATAAAACGTTCTGCTGGGTCGCTCGCAAGGCCGACGATGAAACGATTCAGCGGATCGATTCGCTCCATCTGCAAGGCATTCATTTCCAGAAAGAGCCCAAGCGTTTCTATCCTGCGCGTGATCTCGCGGCACAGGTTCTGGGCTCGGTTGGAATGGAAGACTCAGGATTGAGCGGTATCGAACACGAATTCGACGACCAACTTCGCGGACGCGCGGGGAAAATGTTCATTTCCGTCGATGCCCGCAAACAGTGGTTCTCGGACGTGGAGACGCAACCGGATCCGGGCGACAACATCGTCCTGACGATCGACAAGAACATCCAGTACATCGCCGAAAAAGAACTCGATCAGGCGATGCAGGATACGAAGGCCATCTCGGGCACGGTGATTGTCGAGAATCCGCACACGGGAGAAATCCTGGCGCTTGCGAACCGGCCGACGTTCAATCCGAATCTTCGCAAGCAGATCAAGCCGGAGACGCTCACTAACCGCGCCGTCAGCTACATTTACGAGCCGGGATCGACGTTCAAGCTGGTGACGATCTCTGCGGCCCTGGAAGAGAAAGTCACGAATCCGAACGAACTGTTCGATTGCCAAATGGGCTCCATCGTCTACAACGGCATGCGCATTCGAGATTCGAAACCGCACGGGATCTTGCCGGTCTGGGGCGTGCTGGCCGAATCGAGCGATGTGGGTTCGATCAAGATTGCGTTGCGACTCGGCGAAGAGCGTTTTTATAAGTACATTCGCGCGTACGGATTCGGTCAGCAAACCGGAATCGAGCTTCCCGGTGAGACGCGCGGGCTCACCAAGCCTCCGAGCCGGTGGTCGAAAGTTTCGATCGCCGCGATTTCGATGGGGCAGGAAATCGGAATTTCGCCGATCCAACTCGCTGGCCTGGTGGGGACCTTCGCCAATGATGGAGTCTGGGTCGCGCCGAGAATTGTGGCGGGAACCGTCGAGCCGCAATCGACGCCGCAGATGGTTGCGTTTCATCCTGGCGCTTCCCACCGTGTGATCTCCTCTTATACGGCCGCCGAAATGCGCTCGATGATGCAAAAAGTCGTGCTCGAAGGTACGGGACGCAAGGCGGTCCTCGAAGGCTACAGCTCGGCAGGAAAGACAGGAACGGCGCAGAAAGTTGATCCCGCAACTGGAGCATATTCGAAGACGAAGTACATCGGGTCGTTCGCCGGCTTCGCACCGGTCAACAATCCGCAAATCGTAGTCGCAGTGATTCTCGACTCAGCGGTCGGTCTCCATCAAGGCGGGCAGGTTTCAGCGCCGGTTTTCAAACGCGTTTCGCAACAAGTGCTCGAGTACCTGCACGTGCCGCACGACCTACCGCTAGCGCCGAAGCATCAGCTGCTGATGGCGAAAGTGAAAGACAAAGATCTGGATGAAGGTACGCCGGACCATCCAGGGGAGCCGCTGGAGAGCGCCGAGGTCAACGAAGCGGAAAAACCGGCAAATCCTGATGGCGGTGCGGGGAGGGCGCCCACGCCCGCCAATGCTGACAGGGGCGCAAATGTAGTTCAGGCGGCGATGCGAGAATCGGAAGGGCCAGCTTCATCACCAAACCAAACCAAAGCTCCCGAAGCCGCAGTTCGGCCCAAGCTCCCAACCAGCGGCACGGTCGTTCTCGACGTCGAACAAGGCGGGATCGAAGTTCCGTCATTTGTCGGAAAGACCTTCCGCGGAGCAGTCGAAGCCGCACAGGATGCCGGCCTCGAACTTGAAGCCGTCGGCAGCGGAGTAGCTCGCCAGCAAACGCCGCTCGCAGGAACCCACGTCGCGGCTGGCTCTCGGATCACGGTTCAGTTTGGCAGATAGCGGCAGCCGCATTTTCCACCTCCCTTCAACTTAGAATGTTCCGATGAAGCGAATCTGCGTCTTTTGCGGATCAAGCGCCGGGACTCATACGGAGTATCGCGAATGCGCCGAAGAATTGGGGGTAGAGCTGACGCGCCGGAACATCGGATTGGTCTACGGTGGAGGGAATGTTGGTTTAATGGGCACCATCGCGGACGCCGTTTTGAAAGCGGGCGGCGAGGCCATAGGCGTCATTCCGGAACACCTTATGAGCCGCGAAATCGGGCACAGGCAGTTGACTAAGCTCCACATCGTCCACTCGATGCATGAACGCAAGGCATTGATGTCTGATCTTTCTGACGCGTTCATTGCCTTGCCGGGCGGGTTCGGAACTCTCGAGGAATTCTTTGAGGTACTGACCTGGAGCCAGCTCGGTCTGCACCTGAAGCCGTGTGGGATCGTGAACGTGCTTGATTACTACACTCCATTGCTCGCGATGCTCGACCATGCGGTCGACGAGCGGTTTCTCAAGCCGCAGAATCGAGCGCTGGTTTTATCGCGTAGTACATCGTCGGAGTTGCTGCAGGCGCTGGAAGAATGGCGACCCGTGCATGTGGAGAAATGGTTGGATCGAAGCACGAGGTAGGCAGAAATCCTCGGTGATCTTTGCGAGCTCGGCGGCGAAGGCGTTTGCAGTTTGACCCGCAGAAAATCAACGTGTTACGGTAATCAGTCCGACATGGATGTCCACATCTTCTGGCAGCCAGCCACTGCCTCGCTGATTGAGGTTGATTTTGTCTTCCGTTGAGGCGCCAACCGCACGAAAAACTGCGCTGAACGGCGTCCATCGCCAGGTGGGCGCGAAGATGGTTGAGTTCAACGGCTGGGACATGCCGGTCGAATATCCTGCTTCTATTGGTGGCGGAATTATCAAAGAGCACATGGCTGTGCGGACGGGCGTTGGGATTTTCGACGTCAGCCACATGGGTGACATTCGGTTGGCCGGCCCGCAGGCGCTCGCTGCCGTGCAGCACATTTCGATGAACGACGCTTCGAAACTCGCCATCGGACAGGCGCAGTATTCTGCACTGCTCTATCCGCAAGGGACATTCGTCGACGACGTCATCGTGCACCGGCTCGGCGAAGACGAATATCTCCTTGTTATTAATGCCGGCACGCGCGAAAAGGATTTCAATTGGGTCCGCGACAATACGCGGCAGTTTGACTGTGCCGTGGAGAATCTTTCGGATGACTTCACGCAGATTGCGATCCAGGGGCCGAAAGGTGTTGACTTGCTTCAAAAGCTCACTGACGCCGATCTGAGCAAGGTCAAGTTCTACTGGGTGACGCGCGGAAAACTTTGCGGACTCCCCAACATCCTGATGGGAAGGACGGGCTACACGGCGGAAGACGGATTCGAGATCTATGTTCCGGCGGATGAGAATACGAGTGCGCGAGTTTGGAATGAAATCCTGGCGGCGGGCAGGGAATTTGGTGTCGTGCCCTGCGGCTTGGGCGCCCGCAACACGCTTCGCCTGGAAGGCAAGCTCCCCCTCTACGGACACGAGATTTCCGATACGATTAACGTTTGGGAAGCCGGACTGGACCGCTTCTGCAAGATGGAGAAGCCGGAGTTCATCGGGCGCGAAGCGCTGGAAAAGGCCAAAGCGGCGGGAGTGAAGCGAACGCTAGTCGGGTCGGAGATGACGGATCGTGGCATCGCGCGTGACGGATATAAGGTGCAGGATGAATCCGGACGCGAGATCGGTTACGTGACGAGTGGGTCTCCGGCGCCGTTCCTGAAGAAGAACATTGCGCTGGCTTACGTGCCGGTTGAGCATTCCGCGGTGGGAACGAAAGTGAAGGTAGAGATTCGAGGTCAAGGTGTAGAAGCCGTGGTGGTTCCGACGCCGTTTTATAAGCGTCCGAAGAAAGTTTAACGACAGGGAACCCACGGAGTTTCACAGAGATTAGCTAGAAGCTGGCAGCCAGGAGCTAGAAGCTTTATGCCCTATCCCGCAGATCGCAAGTACACCAAAGAGCACGAATGGATTCAGGTCAACGGCAACACCGCGACGGTCGGCATTACCGATTACGCGCAGGAGTCGTTGGGCGACATCGTTTTTGTCGAAACCCCGAAGGTTGGCGCCGAACTCACAGCTGGTAAGACTTTCGGAACCGTTGAGTCGGTGAAAGCCGTATCGGACCTGTTTGCCCCGGCCTCGGGCACGGTGACGGAGGTCAATGCGGATCTGGCGACTTCTCCCGAGAAAGTAAATAAAGACGCTCACGGCTCGTGGATGTTGAAGATGACGCTGAAGAATCCGAGCGAACTGGATGGACTGCTTTCTCCCGCTGACTACGAAAAGTTTGTCGCAGAGGAGGCGGGGCATTAGGGCAGCCGGTTTCGGGCGTTCGGCTTCAGGCTTCCGGCATGGAGCTTCGACACCAGAAAGCCAAAGTGCGTATTGTTTTACTGAGTTTCAGTCGTTCCAATGAAAATTGCCCCAGACTCAATCGCCGCTGCCCGCACAAAAATCCAACTGACGCTGAGCCACATCTAATCGATTTCTATGAGATATCTGCCTAAATCTCCTGCCGACCGCGAGGCCATGCTGAAAGCTATCGGACTGCGGTCGATTGATGACCTGTTTGCACCCATTCCGGCCGAGTATCGACTGAATCGCGACCTCAATGTCCCGCGCCAGATGGCGGAATCGGAGATCGTCGATTTCTTCCGCCAGCGTTCGCGTGAAAATGGTGACGGATACACCAGCTTTCTCGGCGCCGGCGCCTATTTCCACTACCGGCCGGTCATCATCGACAGCCTGATCTCGCGCGGAGAGTTTTTGACCGCTTACACGCCATATCAGGCGGAGATCTCGCAAGGGACGCTGCAGTCGATCTTCGAGTTCCAGACGATGATCTGCGAACTTACCGGGATGGAAGTCGCGAATGCTTCTATGTACGACGGGTCGACAGGTGCAGCCGAGGCCGTGATGATGGCGGTTCGCCTCACTGGTCGCAGGTCGGTGGTTGTCGCGCGAAATCTGCATCCCGAATATCACGAAGTGCTCGCGACCTACGCGACCCATCAGGGGATGCCGCTCTCAACAGTTGGATTCGGCGAGAATGGACGGCTTGATCTCAAGGAACTTGAGCGCTCTATCACATCCGATACGGCTTGCGTCCTCGTCCAATCACCGAATTTCTTCGGAACGCTCGAAGATGTCGATGCGATCGCAGAAATTGCCCATAAGGCTGGAGCGATGCTGGTCGTCTCAATCGCAGAAGCCGTATCGCTCGGGATTGTGGAACCGCCGCGGCAAGCCGACATCATCGCCATGGAGGCTCAGTCATTCGGCGTGCCTCTCGGCTTTGGAGGCCCGTACTGCGGAGTCATCGCCACCCGCGAAAAATACGTCCGACAGATGCCTGGGCGCCTCGTCGGCCAGACTGTCGATAAAGATGGAAAGCGCGGATTCGTTCTTACCCTTGCCACCCGCGAGCAGCACATCCGCCGCGAGAAAGCTACGTCGAATATTTGTACGAACCAGGCGCTGGTCGCCTTGATGGTCAATATCTTTATGACCGTCTATGGCAAGGTTGGCTTGAAGGAGCTGGCGAAGCAAAATCTGGCCAAGACCGCGTATGCTGCAAGCCAATTCGCAAAGCACGGCAAAGTGCTCTTTGCGAATACTCCACGTTTCAATGAATTCGTTGTCCAGACCAGTGAAGATCCCTACGCGATTAATGGACGCCTACTGGGTCACAAGATCGTCGGAGGCCTTCCTCTGAAGAAGTTTTACCCGGAACTGGGAAATGCGGCTCTCTGGTGCTGCACGGAGATGACGACCCGCAGCGCCATTGACACCGCCGTAGGGTTCATCGCCGAGAGCGAGCGATCGGTGCGGTCAGCAAAAGAAGAAGTCGAGGAGATGGCGCGATGAAGCACCCCACGCCCAAAGCCACGCGTCACGTCAATCAGAACGAAGGACTGATCTTCGAGAAGTCCTCACCCGGCAAAGCGGCATGGAAGCTGCCACCGCTCGACGTGCCCGAAGTTGACACCTCGAAGCTTTTAGGGTCATCCGAAAGAAAAGATCTCGGCCACATGCCCGAAGTCAGCGAGATCGAAATCATCCGCCACTTCACTCGGATGTCGACATGGAACTACGCAATCGATCTCGGGATGTATCCGCTTGGATCATGCACGATGAAGTACAACCCGCGTGTGAACGAAGCTGTCGCTCGGGTGGAAGGCATTGCCAATGGCCATCCTTATCAGCCCGAGAAGGTTTCGCAGGGTGCCCTGCGCATCATCAAGACGCTTAGCGAATGCCTTATCGAGATCACCGGCATGGAAGCCATCACTTTGCAGCCAGCCGCCGGGGCGCACGGCGAAATGACTGGCCTGTTGATGGTGCGTGCGTACCACGAATCGAAAGGGAATGCGCGCAAGAAGATCCTGATCCCTGATTCGGCGCACGGTACGAATCCGGCGACCGCTGCGATGGTCGGGTACGCGGTCGAAAATTTGAAATCCGATTCCCGTGGCATGGTTGACATCGCATCGCTCGAAGCGCAGATGAACGAGGACGTCGCCGCTCTCATGCTGACAAACCCCAACACGCTTGGGGTGTTCGAGCAACAGATCCACAAGATCGCCGATATTCTTCACGCTAAGGGCGGCCTTCTTTATATGGACGGCGCCAACATGAACGCGCTGGTGGGCAAGGTCCGCCCCGGAGACTTCGGCGTTGATGTCATGCACCTTAACCTGCATAAGACTTTTTCGACGCCCCACGGAGGCGGTGGGCCGGGCTCCGGGCCGGTCGCGATCAAGAAAATGCTCGAGCCGTTCCTGCCGAAGCCGGTCGTCATGACTCATTCCGATGGGACGCTCGGGTTCGAATATAACCGCCCGCAGTCTGTAGGCCGGGTGCGGGCCTTCTACGGCAACTTTGGAATGTTCGTTCGCGCGCTGGCTTATATTCAAGCCAACGGGCCCGACGGACTGCGCCAGACGACTGAAGATGCCGTTCTCAATGCGAACTACATCCGCAAGGGACTCGAAGGCACATACGATCTCCCCTACGACACGCCGAGCATGCACGAAGTTGTTTTCAGCGACAAGCTACAGTCGAAAAAAGGTGTGCGGACGATGGATATTGCGAAGCGCCTGATCGACTACGGATTCCATCCGTATACGACAGCATTTCCCCTGATCGTTCCGGGAGCGCTGATGATCGAGCCGACTGAAAGCGAGTCGAAGGAAGAGATGGATCTCTTCGTCGATGCGATGAAGTCGATCGCGGCAGAGGTAGAAGAAGATCCGCAGACTGTGCTGGATGCGCCGCATACGACTCGAGTCAAGCGCCTCGACGAGACGACGGCGGCGAGAAAACCGATCCTCCGCTGGAAACCTGCATAATTCGATTGCAGGTTTTCGATTGACGATTGCAGATTTGAGGACCGTTTTTCAGTCTGCATTCTAAAATCTTCAATCTGAAATCGACGTTACCTCGGTCACTCCGAATTCAGCCCTATCGACCCTCCCAGCACGACTCTCCTCCTATAATCAGCCACGGTGGAGGACGTACGCCGTGTCGACTGCCCCCGTGCAGGTCCAAGAGAAGGAAGTCCGGAAAACCGAATGGTCTAAGCCGACGGACGGCTTCTTTGCGGCTCCCGAGAAGCGCACGCTCATCCTTTCGTTGCTGCTCGTCGTCTTCACCTTGGGCGTCTACAATCAGGCGACCCATTTTCAATTCATCAACTTTGATGACGACCGGTATGTAACGGAGAACCCGCATCTCAAGGCCGGGCTCTCATGGAGCACGATTAAGTGGGCCATTTCCTCGACCGATGAAGCGAACTGGCATCCTCTAACCTGGATGTCGCATGCGCTCGATTATCAATGGTTTCATCTGAATCCCGCGGGCCATCACTTCACCAGCATCATCTTTCACACGTTGAGCGGAGTCGTTCTCTTTCTTTTGTTATTTCGTGCCACGCGACGGCTGGGGCTTAGCTTTTTTGTTGCGATGGTGTTCGCGTTGCATCCGGCTAATGTGGAGTCGGTCGTCTGGATCTCAGAGCGCAAGAACGTTCTCAGCACTTTCTTTTTTCTGCTAACACTCGGCGCGTATGGGTGGTATGCGTCGCGGCCGGATTGGAAGCGTTATCTCAGTGTCGCAGGGCTGTTCGTTTGCGCTCTTGCTTCGAAGCCGATGGTCGTAACGCTTCCTTTTGTTTTGCTGTTACTGGATTATTGGCCGCTGCAGCGCGTCCGGGGCTGGACAATCTTATCCACGAAAGTGCAGGCCTCTCCTGCAAAGCTTATTGTCGAAAAAATTCCTCTGTTTGCGCTTTCGGCTGCAAGTTCGCTGATCACCATGCGCGCGCAGAAAGCGGCCGGCGCAGTCGGCGCGCTGCCATTTCCTTTTGACGTAAGGTTGAAGAACGCTCTTTTCTCGTATCTGCTCTACACAAAAGAGACGGTCTGGCCTTCGAACTTGGCCCCTCTTTATCCGCATCCCGGCAACGGTTTGCCAGGATGGAAAGCGGTTCTCGCCGCGGTAATTCTGCTGAGCATCACTGCCTTGGTGGTGAAACTCCGATCCCGCGGCTACTTGCTGGTCGGATGGCTTTGGTTTCTCGGTACGCTCGTACCCGTGATTGGATTGGTACAGGTGGGCAATCAAGCCATGGCCGACAGATACACGTACATTCCGTTCATCGGCTTATTCGTCGCGATCGCTTGGGGAGTGGCGGAACTCGCTGAGACCGCGAAGCTATCAACTGCAATAAAGATTGCGGCTGCAGCGTGCGTCGTTCTGACATTTGCCTCGGTTACCTACCGTCAAGCGGGATACTGGCGCGACAGCTTGCGGCTTTGGAAGCACGCGCTCGAGGTCACGGACAACAATTTCGTGGCTGAGGATGAATATGGTGGTGCATTAACCCAACTCGGCCGATTCGACGAAGCTTATCCACACTTTGTTCGCGCTGCGCAGCTGCAGCCAGCCGACCCGGTCTCACATTCCAATATCGGAGCGTATCTGCATCAGCATGGCCACGCGGCCGAAGCTATCCCGCAATATGAGATAACGATAAGCCTGACCACTGACACACGCGTGCTCACGAACGCTTACGCCAACCTCGGTTCGGCGTTCGCTGATGTCGGAGACTACCCAAAAGCACACGCGGCTTTCGACCGATCAATCCGTTTGAATCCGATGCGCTTCAACACTTGGGTGGGCATGGGGTTGCTCGCCGAGCGGGAAGGGAAGGTTGAAGAAGCAATCCGTGATTTTGCCCGCTCCATCCAACTGCAGCCTACCGACCAGGGATATCTCGAACTCGGACGCACGCTTGCCCAGAGTGGGCGAAACAAGGAAGCGATCGCCGCGTATCAGCTCGCGCTTCAGATGTCACCCAATCTGATTGAGGCGCAGCAAGCCCTGGAAGCGCTGCAGCAGCAACCTGCCAGCTTGAATTCCCGTTAGCTTTTCTTCGAAGTTACCGCAAAGAAGGCGGCTGCCTCCTGCTCCACATTCTTGCTACCGCAATGCGGACACTTCGGACTTTCTTTGTCGTGTTCGTTCAATGTCAAAACTGTTTCAAAGGGTTTATGGCAATCAAGGCAGACATAATCGTAGACGGGCATAGAGGACCTCCCGTGGATACTCCGTTACGGAAATTGTACGCCCGTAGCGAAGTCCAAGTGCAACGGCGACCGATTCCTTCGAAAGCAGGCGTATCTAGGCGATCTCTCGAATCCGAAGCAACTGGGCCATTCAAGATTTCAACCCTAAGGAGACCAAATGCAACAAATCTGGGACGCTGGAACTTTTACCTTCATGTCTGTGTCCGTTATGCTAGAGGAGTATGACACTGCTTGACGCTCAGCAATACGACCCGCAAAAAGCTCGCCGCAAAAAAATGACGATCAGCGCCGCGATTGTTGCGTTACTTGTCATCGCGTTCCTTGTCTGGAGATTTCCTTACTGGCGCGCGGAGTGGATCGTCGGCAAGTTCTTCGACGCTCTGCAAAAGCAGGATTACAAGGCGGCATACTCCATCTGGATGCATGATCCTGACTGGGCATCGCATCCCGGCGAGCATCCCAAGTATCCTTTCAACGAGTTTTATCAGGACTGGGGACCGGGCGGGCAGTGGGGTCTGATCAAAACTCAGAAGGTAAATGCGGCGGCAAGTTGCCCAGGACCGAGCAGCGGACTTCTGGTAGATGTCATCGTCAACGACCGCTCCGAGCACGCACAGGTCTGGGTAGAAAATTCAGACCGGACGCTGAGTTTCCCGCCGTGCGAATTGATCTTTCACTAAATTATTGAGCTGATGTTGGATGGTCGCGAAGCGAGTTATTGCCGGCTTGCAGCGAGACCATCGGGCTGAAGCTCGGCTTGCCCTTCAAACACGATGCCAGCGTTGTAGATTCCGCCGCCTAATGTGGTCCCGAAAATCCTTCCAGCTTTGTAGAAGACTCCCGCGTACGGACTGCGGCCGTCTTTACCGTTGGGGAACTGGAAATCGAACAGGTGCAGAACGGTCTCTGTCCAAGGACCGCTCTTGGTGGGCGTCAGCATGAATACCGATCCCATGCCCATGATCGCTCCGAGTTGACCGACCGCGTAAAGGTTTCCTTTCGGATCGAAGACCACCGGGCCCAGCGGAAAGATGCCGTCGGAGCCAGTCATTTCGTGCAGGATGGTCTCATTCCAGTTCCCCGCTTTATCTTTTGCCAGCTTGAAAACGACTCCACAGCCCACGGCTTCGCACGCTGCGGTGTTTCCGCCCGCGAGCGTGGTTCCGTAGAGCTGGCCAGAGGAATCAATCGTCAGGGCAGAGCCTGGCTGATATCCGTCGAGGAGGTTAAAGTTGTGAATGAGCGTCTCGACGTATTCGCCGGTTCCCGGATTCTGTGTAATTTCGAAGACGGCTCCATAGCCCTGTGCGCCGCCAGCCTCGGTAACGCCGTAAAGATTGCCTTCGCGGTCTGGGACTGCTCCGATCGGTCCATCGCCATCCGGCCCGGCAATGGAGCCGGGAAAAGAATAGAGGATGGTCTCAGTCCAGCCACTTGCGCCTGGCGTCAATTTGAAAACGGTGCCGCCATTTTTTTCGCCTCCGCTTTTCGTTGTGCCGTAGAGGTTTCCCTTCTTGTCGAAGAACAGGTTGCCCTCGACGTCCCAACCGTCACCCCAATTTCCGAAACTGTGGAGGATGGTCTCGATCCACTGACCATTGGGTTGTGGGCTCAGTTCGAAGATCGCGCCAGCGTTATATGCGCCTGCGTCCCCGGCGCCATACAAATTTCCAGCGTTGTCGAAGATCAGAGCCACGTGGTCTGCGCCGTAGCCGTTTAGATTCCAGATGACGGACTGTACCCAGCCATCTTTCGTGGGGGCCAGTTGGAAGACGCACCCATTGCTGTATGCCCCCCCTTGTTGTCATGCCGTAAAGGTTGTTGCGGCTGTCGGCAACAAGTGGGGCGGCTGGCTCGCCGCACTCCTGGAACGAATACAGCACCTTGCCATGTATTTGCGCCGTCGTTTGGGCCGGCAGCGTGCAAGCCCAGGCGAGCAGAAAAGCAAACGCACAGAGGCTGGTCTTCACATTTCACCTCGCATCCAAAAATTTAGAGCCAGCCCTGACGCCTCGCCATAAGGTCCGAACTGTACTTGTACTACAGGATTATTCTGATTGCACAATTCGTGCTTGGCTGAAAACATTACGCTGCTTTCGGGCCTCTCGCCATTCCGTTGTTGGAAGAGATTGCGCGCTTTTCGTCTTCGACCACAGCTAACCTAACGACTTCCACCAGTTCTCGGCTTCGACCCTGGGTGTAAGAAAAACTAGATTCGCAGAAGGGACTTTCCAATGCGCAGCTTCGTCTTTGCAGCACTGCTATTCGTGTGCCTCGTCGCCGTCCAAGTAGGTAACGCACAATCGATAACGTGGTTGAGTGAAACTTCGAACAACACCAGCGCCTGTTCCGCAGCCGGAAGTCCCTCTTATTGCGTCGAAGCGCTGCCGTCTCAAGTTACCAGTTTAGCCAACCAGCAAGCTGGCGCTCAGACTACAACGATCGACGCTTTTCCGGGACAAGTTTCGTCGGTTCAGATCGGTGAGCTCATGAACACAACGTCACAGAACTGGACTGGAAAGGTTCTTTGTGAGTATCAGCCCTGGTTCAGCACGCAGTCGCAGATCAATTACAACGGGCACATCGTCATCGGGTACGACGAAAACACGCTGGCTACGGTGACCAAGCAGGACAGCGATATGATAAGCCGCGGGTGCAACATCAACTTCATCGATTGCTACGGGGCGACGAATCACTCATTCAAATCTGACGAGCAGCAACAACGTCTACTCCGATCTTGCAACGCGAAAAACTCAAAGAGGTTATCCGATGCAGATCGGTATTCTCGAAGACGAGAATGCGTTCATGGCGCAGTGTACGGTGAGCGGTCAAACCCATGACGAGGTTGTTGCATGCATCGAAAGCTCCATTGAGTTCGACATGGACTACGTCTTCAAGAACTACATTCACCCAGCTGCTGGCCTTTATTGGACAGACTCGTTGACCGGTCAAGCTGTAAATGTGGCTGGCTTCTTCGGGGCATGTGGGGACTTCGCAGTGAACAAAGTGCAGATCCTCAATTGCCCGGCCGACTGGAAAACCATTTGGGATGCTGTCCTAGGTTATGTGAACAGCGCACCGCAAAGCTACAACATGGAGTTCATCTTTGAATACGGTCAGTTCGACGAACCCTCAAATGACAGTGCCGGGGTGTATGCGTGGCCACAGCCGTACACGACGAGTAACTGCAAGACAAACAAGAACTGCTTCGTTTCGGACCCGTCTTCTCAGTTCTACTGGTGTGACGGTAGCCTTCTTACTTGCGATGGTAATTACACGACTGGCGCATATTTGGACCGTTTCTACCACGACGCGTCGTTGGCAGCCAACGCTAACTACAGCGCTGTCGGACTGCTGGACAGTGGATTCGACGACAGCAATGCGAACTGGGGAGTCGATCGGGTGGTCGCGCAGCAGTGCGGGCAAGTCATATGGGATACGGCGAACGAGGTAAGCGCCGGCGGATACTGGGGATCCGGGGGCCATCAGATCCCCTACATGCAGGTCGCGACATGGAACGATTACGAAGAGGCGACCGAGCAAGAAAGCGGTATTAACAACTGCTACACGGTTTCGGCTTTACTCAACAACGAGGAGGGAACGCTACAGTGGAGTCTGAGTCCGACTGACTCGGTGTATGCAAATCCCGAGACAATTGATCATTTCACAATTTGGTGGGGTCCACATAGCAATAATCCCAACAAGGTGCTGCAGATCGCGGCCACAAACATCAAAGCAAACAATCAAGATGGTCCATACTCGATCGACCTTTCCAGTCTGAATCTTCCACATCCTGCGCCTAACTATACGGTGGATCTCTATGTAGAAATGGTGGGAATACCGTCGGTGCTGAACCAGATGTCGAACGTGGAGGCGTACACGTACTAGACCTGACGCGGTGCGCCCGCGCGAGCACATCGCCGGGCGCACTGTTCGTGTGTTAATTCGCCGATCTGACGTGGTTTTGATGGGTGCTTCAGGAACTCTACGTCTGCTGCGAGATGGCTTCCACGGTCTTCGCGAGCGAAGGTTCGTCTCCCACGCTCAAGCACTTTTTGGTGCGATCAATCTGCCGCATCAGTCCCGTAAGAACTTTCTGTGGGCCGACCTCGATGAACAGATCCACGCCTTGCGCGATGAGCAGGCGCATGCACTGATCCCACTTCACCGATCCGGTCACTTGCCGTACCAGCGTTTTCAAGGCTTGCACGTCGTCAGTTACAAGTTCGGCATCGACGTTGCACGCCACCGGATAAACCGGCTTGTTCCATTTGATTTTCGCCAAATCCGCTTCCAGCCGGTCCTGTGCCGGCTTCATCAACGCACAGTGGAATGGAGCGCTCACCGGCAGCAGTTTCGCCCGCTTGGCTCCTCGTTCCTCCGCAAGTTTTGTAGCGCGCTCGACCGCAGCCGTATTGCCGGAGATCACAATTTGGTCCGGTGAGTTGATGTTCGCCGGAGAACAAACCTCGCCTTGCGCCGCGTCCTGACAGATGCCCGTAACCTTGTCGAGGTCCATTCCCAGGATCGCGGCCATGGCTCCTACGCCGATCGGGACAGCCTCTTGCATATACTTGCCGCGATTTCGAACCGTGCGTACGGCGTCGGCGAAGCTGAACGTGCCGGACGCCACATGAGCTGAGTACTCACCGAGACTGTGACCGGCAACGTAGCAGGGCTTCGGCATCTGGGATTGCAGCACTCGTAATGCCGCAATAGAGGTCGTCAAGATTGCCGGCTGTGTCTTTTCAGTAAGGCGCAAATCCTCCTCAGGCCCTTCAAAACATAATTGGGAAAGCTTGTAGCCGAGCGCCTCGTCGGCTTCTTCAAAGGTCTGGCGAGCCACGGGATACTTTTCGGCGAAATCCTTGCCCATGCCGACTATTTGGGAACCTTGGCCTGGAAAAATAAGTGCGATCTTGGATTCTGTCATCGAGGAAAAAGGGAATTTCTAGTTGGATTGTGTTGCCGCTTCAACCTGGTGCAATGCTGCCAGACCCCGTTCGATCGACTCGTTGACTCCGCTCTCAGAGAACTCCGCTGCGACTCGAATTGCATTTTTCATCGCGTTTGCGTTTGAAGATCCGTGTGTGATGATGCAGACGCCCTTCAGACCCAGGAGCGGCGCGCCGCCGTACTCGGTATGATCCAAACGCTTCTTGAAATCGGTGAACGCGCTGCGCGAAAGGAGCGCTCCTACCTGCCGTGTGATCGTTGCCTTCAACGACTCTTTTAAAGTTGTCCTGACCAGGTTCGCAACGCCCTCTGATATTTTGAGCGCAACGTTGCCGACGAAGCCGTCTGCAACGATGACATCGACCTGGCCGTTGTAGAGATCACGGCCTTCAACGTTGCCAACGAAATTGAGCGGAAGCTGTTTTAGCAGTTGAAATGCCTCACGCGTCAGATCGTTGCCCTTGGTCTCTTCCTCGCCGATTGAAAGCAAGCCAACGCGTGGTCCCGACGAACCAGGCCGTTTCCCGTACATCGCGCGGAAATAGACGTCGCCCATAACCGCGAACTGCTCAAGATTTTTGGCGGAGCAATCGACGTTAGCGCCGACGTCCAGCAACATCGCAGGGTTTCCCGGAGCGGTCGGAAAAACCGCAGCGAGCGCGGGACGATCGACTCCGGGCACGGCGCCCAAGACGATTTTTGCAGTTGCCATTGCGGCTCCCGTATTCCCGGCAGTTACGAAGCCGTTCGCTTTGCCCTCGCGTACCAGGCGCAATCCTACGCGCATGGAGTTGTCCCGCTTGGCGCGGACAGCCTCAACCTTATCTTCCATGGTGATGTATTCGCTGGCATGGACAACTTCGATGGGCAGCCGCGAAGCGGTGAGATGCCGATCCAACTCCCGCCTTACCACAGGTTCCGGACCAATCAGGAGCACGTGCATGCCGTATTGGCGTGCAGCGTGGATCGCGCCCTCCACTTCTGGTTTGGGAGCGCGGTCGGAACCCATTGCGTCCAGCGCGATGACGCTAGGCATGGCTAGAAATTAGCTGGCTTCTTCGACGTCGAGTACTTCGCGGCCTTTATAGTATCCGCACTTTGGGCAAGCGCGGTGCGGCATTTTCCGCTCGTGGCAGTTGGGACACTCGGAAAGGCTGTGGCCTTTCAGAGCATCATGGGCGCGCCGTGTCGAGGTGCGCTTCTGTGAATGTCTCCGTTTCGGATTCGGCATGGTGATGAGATCCTTATCGCGGCGGACAGCCGCTTAATGTAGCGAAATTCTGCAGTCTGACTTCTGAAATCTGACTTCCTGCGACTGCAGAATGCATTCGTCAGATTGCAGATTGGATCAGTGCTCCAACCGGCTGCGTACTTCCTTCAACGCTGCCCACCGCGGATCTTCTACCTCGGTGGAGCACGAACACTGTTCCTGATTCAAATTCTTACCGCACTGCGGACACAGCCCCTTGCAGTCTTCGCGGCATGTGACTTTCAAGGGCAAAGCCAAAAGAACCTGCTCGCGCAGCACATCTTCGAGTTGCAGGCCCTCGCCCTGATAATACCCGATCTCTGCCTCCGCGTCGGTCACCGAAAGCTCGTCCCGGCCCGCGTCCGACCCCTGGGGGCGATAGAGCAATTCAAACTCGCGCTTGATGTCCTGCGGCACAGGATCCAGACAGCGCGCGCACTGCAACTCGAAGTGCGCCGACAACTTCCCGCGCAGCCGGATGTCCTTCAGAATCTCATGTTTACTGTGATGCTCCTCGACAACTTCGGCGCGTCCGGAAGCCTTTAGAGGCCCCTTTTGCCGAGCCTCGAACCCGATGTCGATCGTGCCGGGTGCTAGCTCCTCCGCAAATTCCAGCGGCTGAAGTTCCAAATCTTTGATGTCGAGGTACATGGCGGAACCTCCGCGGCGATCACGCCGAACCAGCCCGCGGGAGCACGCCAAGAGGCGTAAGTACCGCAAGGAGCAAGACTTAGGATAATTGCCCCAACGCCGAGGTGTCAAGAATCTACGCGCGCTCTTAACCTAGGGAACTGCTAGAATATCCATAGGAGGTTCCTATGGCTACGCTTTATGTCGAGAACGTTCCGGATGAAGTCTATAAGGCATTGCGCAAGCGTGCCAAGGCGAATCGAAGTTCGATCGCTGCCGAGGTGATTTCGCTCCTTAAAGAGAATGTCCCCACCGAAGCCGAGTTGAAGCGCAGGCGTGAATTTTTCGACAAGATGGCAGAGTTTCGAGCCAAGTCTCCCTTAACTCCTGGACCATTCCCGTCGACAGAGGAAATGATACGTGAGGATCGCGATAGGTGACCACGTTAGTTCTTGATGCTAGCGTGGCCATCAAGTGGGCATTGCCATCTGCCAAAGAAGATCTCACCGCCGAAGCAGTTCGTCTTCTATCAAGATATCTCGACAGCGAGCTTGATTTCATTGTCCCTGACATCTTCTGGGCTGAGGTCGGCAATGTCCTGTGGAAAGGTGTCAAGCGGAAGAGGTGGCCGCGCAGCGACGCTGAACAGATCGCCGCGGAATTCAAAGCCCGCGAGTTTCAAACTGTTCCATCACAGATTTTGATGACAGAGGCATTGAAACTGGCTTGCACCTATGACCGGAGTATCTACGACTGCCTCTACGTTGCATTGGGAGTCGAGTCTCACTCGCCATTGATCACTGCCGACGAGCGCTTGTTCAACAGCATGGCGGCGCACTTCCCAATCAAATGGCTCGGTGCATTCTAACGCTCACCTTACTCGCTTAGCCTCAATCCTTCTACGGTGCGCGGCGCCGATTCCTCAAAAATCATTCGTCTTTCGATTTCGATCGCGTTCTTTGCGAAATATCTTGGCACGTACCAGGCAATGAGAACGAGAGGCAGGAGCTCTAGCATTCGGAGAGGTTCGCGCAAGGCCGAGGCTTCGAACTCAGGCGTCGATCCCGCATAGATCAGATATCCGAAGCAGAACGAGATCAGGATCACGATCGAATGTTGCTTGAAAACCGGCAGGCTGCACGTGAAAGGAAGCTTACGGAACCGGATCAGCACAGTATTTGTCAGCAATACGGACCAGACCAAGACCAGTAGAATGTGAAGCGATGCGATCGTCGCACCCTCAAGGAAGAAATAAACTGCGAAGGTTCCAACCAGAACCGCCGGCAAGACGGCCGCAAGAATCACTCTTCGCGCGAGCGGTTCACTCTCCTGCCCATCGGCATCCAGGAGCAACTGAAAGATCCAGTTCGCCCGGATTTCGACGGGGACCTCGAAGACAACGCGCAGACCAATGATGAGCAGAAATGTGATTATGAATGGGATCGAGAGCGCATCTGGGGTTAGAGCGGCCTCTCGCCACGACGTTGGGTTCTGAAACGCATTCATCAGCGCTTGTGACGCCAATACGAGCGCGAGGCCTGACACTCCGGTTAGGACCAGCCGATGGGCTTCGCTGCGCATCACTGTCTTTGCTACGAAACCGAAGCACCCTCGCAAGAATGGCGTCGGCAAGAGCCCTTTCTCTAGAAAACGGAAACTTAACTTGGGTTTATGCAAAGTGACTGCAGTGTCCGCAATCTCCGCAATTTTGACGAAGTGCCGTTGGTAGCCGACCGCGTAGGCTGCAAATGCGACGGTGATTACGCCGGCGAGCCCGGGCAGGCAAAGCCGGGCCAGTTCCGCCATAGCCGGATTCGCCTTATGCCGCAGTAATTGGCACGCGCTGACGAACCAGGCCGAAGGAAAAAAGAAGCTCCACGATGGCGCGGACCCGGCCGTACGCCGCAGCGTGTCAGGAACGGCGAAGCTTGTACACAGAAGCGCGACCTGGTACACCACGACAATCCCGCGAGCATAACCCGACACACGCCGAAAAAACCTCGGAGGAAGCAGCGCCATCAGTGTCCCGAGGATCGAGAACACCGCGAAGAACGCAAATACACTGGCCAGCAACACAGCGCCTGCGTGCAAGGCTCCAAATTTCAAGAAGAAGGGAAGCGTACCCTGCGCCGCCGAGACGACCATTGGGAACAGAACGCACGAAGCTCCATTCACATCAATGGCAAGAAGCGCCGCTAGAAACAACACTGCGACCAGATTTGCGAAGAGAATGGTTCGCGACGAAACCGGGAGGTGGGTCAGGTTCATATAGTCGCGCCGATCCGGAAACATCGCGTCCCAGCGCCAGACTGCGACGGCGCCCGTTACCGCCATCGACAGCACGATGAAGAAGTATTCATCGGGTAAGGCAATCAGGAGGGTGTCGACATGCAACTGTCCTCGCCGCCATTGCAGCAGTGAGCCGTATTTATCGAACAAGAGCACCGATACGAATCCACCCGGCATTGCGAGCAAAGTGAGTACTAGACCTACGCCCAGGTCCAGGCCTTCTGTGTCCGTGTCTCCACCTCCACGGAAGATGCGTTCCACAAACAGCTCAACCAACCTCCAGAAGGGTCTCTCGCGATATCTTTGCCAACGCTGAGAGAAACTCATGCGGCCCTCATCACCTCAACAATTTCGCCGGCAACGCGCATCGTGTCCACATCGTCGACCAGATGAAGGAATGTATTTTCCAACGAGGTTCCAAGAATCTTTCCAATGTTCGCCACCGAATCGTGCGCGATGACCGTTCCTCTTCGCAGAATCAGGACGTCCGTGCAGACTTTTTCGACGACCTCCAGGACGTGCGAGCAGTAGAAAACCATCTTGCCCGCTTTTCCCAGTGCCTGGACCAGATTCTTGAAAATCAACGCCGAGGTGACATCGAGCCCTGATAGCGGCTCGTCAAAGATGAAGATTTCCGGATCGTGCATCAAGGCCGCAATCAGAAGAATGCGCTGGCGCATGCCCTTGGAGTAAGTTCCCATGGCTGCGTGGCGGGCCGGGCGCATCGAGAAAAGTTCCAGCAGCAGGTCGATTTTCGACTCCATCAATGCCCGCTGCATGCCGCGGAGAGTTCCGACCATCTCCAGGTATTCCCATCCCGTAAGATACGGATAAAGGTGTGCTTCCTCAGGCACATAACCTAGACAGGCGCGATACGAGGTCAAGTCATCCTGAATATTGCGGCCATCAAAGCGCACAACGCCGCGGGACGGCTCCAGCAGTCCTGTCAGCATTTTCACGGTAGTGCTCTTGCCCGACCCATTTGGTCCGAGGCAGCCAAGCACCTGTCCCGGTCTTAGTGTGAACGATAGGTCTTGAACGGCGGGAATCGACGAATACCGCTTGGTAAGCTGTACGGCTTCGAGCATGGCAAACCCCAAAGAATGAAGTCAGCGGACGACTGCACGAGAGCCCGAAAAAAGCGGAGAGAACCCACCGTGTTAGACACCGCAAATCGGAAAAAGGTCCTGACAATAAGCTGTTGGACCATAGCAGCTCCGTGGAAGAGCGGCCGTTCAATGACTGCGTGAAGCGCCGAGAATGAGAGCTTCAGCCCCATCGGCCGTTTTCGCTTCCGTCGATGGGCCTTGCTACGGCATCTTCAATCCCAAAGCCCGCACCGTGTCAGGGTCTAACACCGTCTTGCCATCCTTCTTTAACGCTACACTGAAACCGCCGGAGTAATCCCACATCGCCCACCCGATATTGTGTTTCTCGAGTGCCGATCGCGTATCACGAAGCCACCGTTGTCGGTCGTCCGCGTCTACACCGTAACGATAGGCGCCAAACTCATTGCAGACCAATGGCACGCTGTTTCGAGATGCCCAGTCCGCCGCTTGATTGATTTCGGCCTCGATCCGCGCTGCGTCCCAGTGATCCTGTCCATACCGGATCACATCGATGCGATGCTCCGCCTCGGGCACGCTCGCCGCCACGTCCGCGGCGTTTTTTGGGTCAGACGGGTAGTGCAGGTTCTTCAACCAATGCCAGTAATATGCGCCCCAACTTGCTCCCTGATGCGTAAAGATGTGCGGCTCATAAAAGTGAAAAACATAAATGACGTTGGGATCGCGCAGCGGCTCAAGCATAACCATGTCGTAATCGTCATCCCACTTCGCTCCGGGCGCGAGAATAGTGTTCGATGGCGCCGCCTGCCGGATCGCCGCCGCCAGCTTTGCCTCAACTCCATACCAGCGGTATGGATCCTTCATCTCAGGCTCGTTCAGAATCTCGAAGAACACGCGCTCCGGATCCCATCGAGACGCTGCATAGTGTTTGGCCACAATGCGCCAGAACTCCGCAAACCGCTCCACAAACTCATCATCATTCAGACGTGCCTTGAAGTCTGAATCCGGATGCATGTCGAGTTCGACCGCGAGGCCGGCATCCAGGATCATTTTCATTGCGGCATCCAAATAGCTCAGGTACTCCGTGAGTCCGTCGCGACGATCTTCAGATTCCATCATCGGCCCGGGATTTACGCTCAGCCGCACATGGTCGAAACCCGCAGACTTGATCAGCGCAATGTCGGATGCCGTAGTCCAGTTCTCGAAGTGTCCTTTGGTATATCCCTTCGGATCGTAGACTTGCGCAAACCATTCGCTCAGATTGATGCCATGCTGCAGATGCGCTAATCGGGAGGCGGGAACGGAAGAAGTCTGCCCGAACAAGAGGTTGCAACCAACAATTACGAAAAACAGACCAATGATCCTGCGGATAAGGAACACGAGGCACCTCCAGAAAAACTGGACATGATAAATGAAAGAGAAAGATTTTTGCCGTGAAGCCAGGCAGAGATGGGCGTCCCATTTCTCGCGCGGCCAGTGCGAAAGAAAAGGGGGATTTGTTCGAATTCGAGCAATTAGCTCAGAATCGGCAGCGCGCGAATCCTCTTCTTGGTGGCGGAATAAATCGCATTGCACAGCGCGGGCGCTACGGG
>Ga0335081_10004555_pt1 | contig 21826 bp, 18 predicted proteins | sample Lox_Sample_35_FD_206713 | JGI IMG/M metagenome (GOLD analysis project Ga0335081, IMG submission 206713) | Soil microbial communities from Loxahatchee National Wildlife Refuge, Florida, United States - Lox_Sample_3.5 | ecosystem: Environmental > Terrestrial > Soil > Wetlands | place: USA... | reverse complement strand
AATGAAGACCGGGTCATAGCCGAACCCGCGGTCGCCGCGCGGTTCGCGGGCAATCGTGCCGGGCCACTCGCCGCGGACGACGACTTCACCGGACGCCGACACCAGCGCACAGGCACACACAAACGCCGCACCGCGTCGTTCGTCGGGGACGTCGCGCAACTGCGCCAGCACCAGCGCGATGTTGGCGGCGTCATCGCCGGGGCTACCCGACCAGCGCGCCGACAGCACGCCGGGCATGCCGCCCAGCGCGGCCACCTCCAGACCGGAGTCGTCGGCCACACTTGCCAGGCCGGTCGCGGCGAACGCATCCCGCGCCTTGGCCAACGCGTTGTCCTCGAAGGTCGCACCGGTTTCCGGCGCTTCGTCGAACGGCGCCACATCGTTCAGCGACACAAGCGTCAAACCCGACAGGCCGGCACCGTCCAGCACCCGGCACAGTTCGGCCAGCTTCTTCGAGTTGCGGCTGGCGACCAGAAGCCGGGTCAGCTGCCGAACGCCTTCGGCTGCGGAGCTCCCGCGGGCAGCACACCCGGGTACGGCAGCTCCAGTGCCTCGCGCTGTGCGGCGAACAACTTATCGCAAGCGCCCAGCGCCATGTCGAGCATTTTGTCCAGCGTCGAACGCGGGAACGTCGCGCCCTCACCGGTCCCCTGAAGCTCCACCAGGGTCCCGGTGTCGGTGGCGACAACGTTCATGTCGACCTCAGCGCGCGAGTCTTCCTCATAGGGCAGGTCCACCCGAATCCTGCCGTCGACGACGCCGACGCTGACGGCCGCGATGGCACACGACAACGGCCTAGGATCCAAGAGTTTGCCCGCTGCCGACAGGTAGATCACCGCATCGGCCAACGCCACGTAGGCACCCGTGATGGCCGCCGTGCGAGTGCCGCCGTCGGCCTGTAATACATCGCAGTCGACCGCAATTGTGTTCTCCCCCAACGCCGCCAGGTCGATGCACGCCCGCAGCGACCGGCCGACCAGTCGGCTGATCTCCTGGGTACGCCCGCTGAGCCGGCCTTTCACCGATTCGCGGTCGGAGCGAGTGTGGGTGGCCGACGGCAGCATCGCATACTCCGCGGTCAGCCACCCCAGGCCCAATCCCTTGCGCCAGCGTGGTACCCCCTCGGTGACGCTGGCCGTGCACATGACCTTGGTGTGGCCGAATTCGATCAGTACCGAACCGGCTGGGTAATCGGTGAACCCGCGAGTGATGACCACGGGGCGAAGCTCGTCGTCAAGGCGACCGTCTTCTCGTTTGGACACGACGCCACCCTAGCCCGATTGGCTCAGACCCTTTCACAGCGCCGGATATCGAACGTCTCACCACACACCACCGCGTGCACGGGACCGTCAAACTCTGCCTTGGCCTCGCTGATTACATCCTCACGCGAAGTCCACGGTGGAATATGGGTCAGCAACAGCTCACGAGCGCCGGCCTGTGCCGCAGCCTGCCCGGCCTCAGTGCCCGACAGATGCAGAGCGCGCGGACGGTCCGGCCTGTGCGTCCAGGAGGCCTCGCAGAGGAAAACGTCGGCGTCGCGGGCCACCTCGACCAGCTGGTCGCAGGCGCCGCTGTCGCCGCTATAGACGAACGAGGCACCCGCGGGATCGGTGATCCTTATGCCGTAGGACTCGGTTGGGTGAGCCACCACCCGCGGCACCACCGTGAGCGTCCCAAAAGTCACCGGCTCACCGTCAACCCAGTGACGAACATCGAAGATGTCCGAGCAATCGTCGATCTGCCCGCCGTATGGTGACGAAGCCGCCCCCAACCGCGACCAGGTATCACTGGGGCCGTACAGCAACGCCTTGCCGTCCGGTCGCGTCGGGTGGTAGCGACGCCACACGAACAGTCCCGGCATATCCATGCAGTGGTCGGCGTGCAGATGAGACAACAGCACATGCACCGAACTCGGATCTATGTGCCGTTGCAGCGCACCGAGCACTCCTGGGCCGAAGTCGAGGACCAGCGGCGGAGTGTCCGGCGCCCGGAGCAGATAACCCGATGCCGGCGAGTCTGGGCCACCCACACTGCCCGAACAGCCGAGCACGGTTACTTGCACGGTCACTACTGTGCCATGCCCGATACCAGCATGGCGAAAACATCGACGCATTGGTGTGATCAGAATCTCTCGGCGCGCTAGTGGATGCGGAAGTGGTGAACAGGTTGAACGCCGGTCACCGCGGGACCTAAAAATCGAGCCGCCAACTTGGTGAATGCCTCGGGGTCGCCGGTGGCTTCGAAGACCCGGGTGGCCGGCGGCGCATCATGAGGACGCGACAAGTCCTGCTCGGTGAGCACCCGCACCACTTCCTTAGCGGTTTCCTCGGCGCTGGAGACCAACGTCACGTTCTCGCCCATCGCCAATTGGATCAGGCCGGACAGCATGGGATAGTGCGTGCAACCCAGCACCAGGGTGTCGACCTGCGCGCGCTGCAGTGGCTCCAGATAACCCTCAGCCAGTCCGAGCACCTGACGACCGCTGGTCACGCCGCGCTCGACGAAGTCGACGAACCGCGGGCAGGCCACCGCGGTGATCTCAGTGTCACGAGCGGCGGCGAACGCGTCCTGGTAGGAACGGGACGTTATGGTCGCCTGCGTGCCGATGACCCCGATGCGGCCGTTGCGGGTGGTCGCAACAGCACGGCGTACTGCCGGCGCGATCACCTCGACGACTGGCACGCCGTAGCGTTCGTGGGCGTCCCGCAGGCACGCCGAGGACGCCGCGTTGCACGCGATCACCAGCGCCTTGACACCGCGGCCAACCAAGTCGTCGCCGATGGCCAGCGCGTGCGCCCGGATCTCAGGGATGGTGAGCGGCCCGTAGGGACCGTTACCGGTATCGCCGACATAGATCATGTCCTCGTCGGGCAGTTGATCGATGATGGCCCGCGCCACGGTCAGTCCCCCGACGCCGGAGTCGAAGACCCCGACGGGCGCTAGTGGCGAGTTCACTGGTGCACCGGAGGGGTGCCGGCTTTCCTCTGCGCGCGGGCCCTGCGTTCCGGACCGGACAACAGGTAGGCCGCCAGCACGCCGGCCAGCGCACCGCACAAATGGCCCTGCCAGGACGCCCCGCCGCAGATGTTGAGCACCGGTACGGCGCCCCAAAGAATGCCGCCGTAGAAGAACAGCACCAAAATCCCGACGATGATCTGCCAGACGGTGCGGGTGAAGAACCCGAAGACCACCAAGAAGGTCAGCCAGCCGAAGATCAGGCCGGAGGCCCCGATGTGGTCAGTCTCGCCACAAGTCGATCCCACGTTGCCGATCAGCCACGTTCCGAAGCCACCGATGATCCATACGATCGCGGTCGCCCACACGAACCGGGCGAGGCCCGACAATGTCACCAAGAAACCGAGAACCAACGCCGGGCCGGTGTTGGCGATCAGGTGGGCCCAGTTCGCGTGCAGCAGCGGCGCGAGGATGATTCCCCATAGGCCGTCGGTTTCCAGCGGCCGGATGCCGTCGCGATCCAGCGAATGACCCGTCAGCTGGTCGACCAGCTCCATGACGTACAGCAGCACGACAAAGCTGACGATGGTGGCCCCGCCGACCTGCCACCGGGGACGTTTCTTCGGCTGCGGTCGGGGGGTCGCCGGATATCCGACATGCCCGGTCATGCCCATAGCTGCCCTTCCAGAGCGTTCTCGGCATCATCCAGGCTACCGGCGTAGGCACCGGTGGACAGGTACTTCCAGCCGGCATCAGCGACGACGAAGGCTATGTCGGCACGCTCACCGGCTTTGAGGGCCTTCGCCGCGACCCCAAGCGCAGCATGCAGTACCGCGCCGGTGGAGATGCCGGCGAAGATTCCTTCGGCATCGACCAACTCACGGGTGCGGCGCACCGCGTCGGCCGCACCGATCGAGTACCGGGTGGTCAGCACGTCGGGGTCATACAGTTCGGGCACGAATCCCTCATCGAGGTTGCGCAGCGCGTACACGCCTTCGCCGTAGCGGGGTTCGGCCGCCACGATCTGGACGTCGGGAACATGCTCCCGCAGAAACCGGCCGGTGCCCATCAGCGTGCCCGTGGTGCCCAGTCCGGCGACGAAATGGGTGACCTCGGGCAGGTCGGCCAGCAGCTCGGGGCCGGTGCCGTAGTAGTGCGAGTCGGTGTTGGCCTGATTGCCGTACTGATACAGCATCACCCACGACGGGTTGGCCGCGGCCAGTTCTTTGGCAGTGGCCACCGCGGTGTTGGACCCACCCTCGGCCGGCGAGAAGATGATCTGCGCGCCGTAGAGCTCCTGCAGCTGACGCCGTTCGACCGAGGTGTTCTCCGGCATCACACAGATCAGCCGGTAACCCTTCAATCGGGCCGCCATCGCCAGCGAGATGCCGGTGTTACCGCTGGTGGGCTCCAGGATCGTCGCCCCGGGTGCCAGCAGTCCGTCGGCCTCGGCCTGCTCGATCATCCGCAGCGCCGGCCGATCCTTGATCGACCCGGTCGGGTTGCGGTCCTCGAGCTTCGCCCACAACCGCACATGCGGCCTGTCCGGCCCGTCATCCCAGCGTGGTGACAGGTGGGGCAGACCAACCAGCGGCGTGTTGCCCAGAGCCTGCAACAGCGAGTCGTAGCGTGTCATATGCCCCCGGCTTACCCACCCGCCACGGCGGGCAGGATGGTGACCGAGTCGCCGTCGGCGATCGCGGTGTCTAGGCCGCCGGAGAATCGCACATCCTCGTCGTTGACGTAGATGTTCACGAAGCGATGCAGCTTGCCGTTATCGATCAGGCGCTCGGAGATACCGGAGTAGTTGGCCTCCAGGTCGCTGATGACCACACCCAGTGTGTCGCCGCTCGCGGAGACGCGCTTCTCGCCGCCGGTGTGGGGCCTCAGGATGGTCGGGATGGATACGGTGACGCTCATGAATGGCTCCTGGGTCTAGTACTGCTCGACGATCTTGACAGGCTCTTCAGTGACGACTCCGTCGACGATGCGATAGCTGCGCAGCTCGTGGCGGTCCGGGTCGCGGGTTGACACCAGTACATAGTGCGCGTCCGGTTCGGCGGCCAGGTTCACATCCGTGCGGCTCGGATAGGCCTCGGTCGCGGTGTGTGAGTGGTAGATGACAACGGGGACCTCATCCGCATCGTCCAGCGCTCGCCACACCTTGAGCTGCTCTTGCGCGTCGAAACGGTAGAACGTCGGCGAGCGCTCGGCATTGACCATCGGGATGTGCCGCTTGGGACGATCGGAGCCCTCCGGGCCGGCCAGTAGCCCGCACGCTTCGTCGGGGTGGTCGCGGCGCGCATGGGCAACCATCGCTTCCACCAGGTCCGCACGGATCACCAGCACGTCAACTCTTCCCGTCGTCAGCCGAATGCTCCGGCCAACATGTCGCGATAGGTCGGTATTCCAGCGACTGATTCGGCGGCGAGCACACCGACCAGCACCGCACGTGCCAGGCAGTCGGCCGCTGCGGCGCCCACCGCGGTCACCAACCCCGTCTCAGGTGACAGCGCAGCCGGCGGGTCGACCGTCGGCGCCACCTCGACGGCGCCGGTGGCCAGTGCGAACACCGTATCGCCGTCCAGCGGGGTATGCGCCGGCCGGATGGTGCGGGCCAGCCCGTCGTGGGCGGCGATGGCGATGCGCCGACACGCAGCCGGGCTCAGCGCGGCGTCGGTCGCAACAACGCCGATGGTCGTGTTCAGAGGGCTCAACGCGGACGGCAACTGCGTCAACGCGTCGATCTGCTCGACCGGCGGCGGTGTCAGCGCGAACTCTTCGATCAAGTCCGCCATCCATGGCAGACCGGTGGCCCGGTCGATGACGTCACCTGCGGAGTTAACCGCGACGATCGCGCCGACGGTCACGCCGGACGGCAGTGCCGTCGAGGCCGTCCCGATACCGCCCTTGAGTACCCCGGCCCGCGCCCCCACCCCGGCGCCGACAGTCCCGACGGCCATCGATCCGCCTTCGCCGCCGATGGCCGTGCCGGCGGCGGCTTCGCAGGCCATATAGCCGAATTCAGCCGTCGGCCGGCAGCCCCAGCCACCGACCGGCAGGTCGAAGATCACCGCACTTGGCACGATGGGCACCACGCCGCCATCCACCGCCACGCCGCGTTGGTGTTCTTCCAGCCAGCGCATGACGCCGTCGGCGGCTGCCAGACCATAGGCGCTGCCACCGGCGAGCAGCACCGCGTCGACGAACCGCACAGAGTTGGCCGGGTCCAACAGGTCGGTCTCCCGGGTGCCCGGGGCGCCGCCGCGGCAATCGACGGCGCCGACGGTTCCGGGCGGGGTCAGCACGACAGTAACGCCGCAGGCCCAACCGGCACCTAGGGACGCGTCGGGGTCCAGTTTCTGATAGTGGCCGACGCGGATACCCCCGACGTCGGTGATGGAGTTCATCCGGCCGCCATCAAGATCACCGGGGCCCCATCAGCACCACGACCAGGTATTCCTGCAACACGGTCAGCCACTGGTAGACGTCGAAGTGCATGGCCAGCGGATGGTCAGCCGGCAGGCGATCCGGCCCTTGTGGCCCGATATCGAGCATGACTCCCAGCGTCAGCCGAATGTCGTTGACCGCCGCGATCCAGGCGTTCGCATCGTCCTCAGTCAGCTCGAACCGGCCACCGTTGTCCGGAATGGTATCCAACAACTGCTGTGCAGCAACACGTTTGGCGTTGATGATCTCCGGCTCGTGCAGACTGCGCAATGCGGCGTTGAGGCTGTCGGAGGTCTCGGCCGAAGGGTCGTCGTCATCCGATTTGTAAAAATCTGGTAGCAGCCGACGCAGCGTCGGATCCCGCGGGGGTTCTGCGTTTCCGGTCTTTATACCGGTGATCTCCTCGAGTTCGTCTGGCGGCGAGGAAGATTCGCGCTCGTCGAGCAAGCCGATCATCGCGCTGACGAGGTTCTTGAGCAGGGCAGCCTCATGCGAGGCCAAGGCGGACCGAAAACGGGGACCGTTGGCGGTCTCGACGCGCTTCCACTTGCGCACAAAAAATCCCGGGTGCCCTCGAATCTCACCGATCCTGCTGCATCGTCGCCCACAAACCGGCGGCGTGCAGCTTGGACACGTCGACTTCCATGGACTCCCGGCTGCCCGCCGACACCACTGCCTTACCTTCGTTGTGCACCTGCAGCATCAGCTTGGTCGCATGCGCCTCGCTGTAGCCGAACAACTTCTGGAACACATACGTGACGTAGGTCATCAGGTTGACGGGATCGTCCCACACGATGGTGACCCATGGACTAACCGTGACGTCTACCGGGGCGGACTCGCGTTGCCCGGTAGTGCCCGGCTTAGTGGGCGCTGACGTAGCAACCATGGCCCTAGGATACCGAGAGACAGCCCACCCGCCGCTAGCCGTTACCGTTGCGGAATGAACGACCCGGTCTTAGCTGGTCTGCTAACCGACAAATACGAGCTGACCATGCTGGCAGCGGCGCTGCGCGACGGCACCGCCAATCGCCGGACCACGTTCGAACTGTTTGCCCGCCGACTCCCCGAGGGTCGCCGTTACGGAGTGGTCGCCGGAACCGGCCGGTTACTGGAAGCGTTGCCGGAGTTCAGTTTCGACGACGACGCGTGCCAGGTGCTGGCGCAATTCCTTGACCCCGACACATTGCGTTACTTACGCGATTTCCGATTTGGCGGCGATATCGACGGCTACGCCGAAGGCGAGCTGTACTTCCCCGGGTCGCCCGTGCTGTCGGTGACCGGCAGCTTCGCCGAATGCGTGGTGCTCGAAACGCTGGCACTGTCGATTTTCAACCACGACACCGCGATCGCGTCCGCGGCTGCACGCATGGTCAGCGCGGCCAGGGAACGCCCGCTGATCGAGATGGGATCACGACGAACCCACGAACGCGCGGCGGTCGCCGCGGCCCGTGCTGCCTATATCGCCGGCTTCGCCGCGTCATCCAATCTGGAGGCCCAGCGGCGATACGGGATACCCGCGGAGGGCACCGCCGCGCACGCGTTCACCATGCTGCACACGCGCGAGGGCGGCCCCCCTGGAATGGCTGAACTGGCAGCATTTCGCGCCCAGGTTGACGCGCTGGGCGTTGACACCACGCTGCTGGTGGACACCTATGACGTGACGACCGGCGTGGCCAACGCCGTGGCCGCAGCCGGAACGGCGCTCGGTGCGGTGCGCATCGACTCCGGCGAGCTGGGAGTGCTGGCCCGTCAGGTGCGTGAGCAGCTCGACCAGCTGGGCGCCACCGAGACTCGCATCGTGGTGTCCGGCGATCTCGACGAGTTCTCCATCGCCGCGTTGCGTGCCGAGCCGGTAGATAGTTACGGCGTCGGCACGTCGCTGGTGACCGGCTCGGGTGCCCCGACCGCGAACATGGTCTACAAACTGGTCGAAGTGGACGGCATACCGGTACAGAAGCGCAGCAGCCGCAAGGAATCCCACGGCGGCCACAAAGAGGCGGTGCGCCTGTCACGCCCGACCGGCACCATCACCGAAGAGGTGGTGTATCCGGCGGGCCGCCCGCCACCCACCACCGAACCGTTTCGGGTGTTGACGACGCCGCTGGTACGAGGCGGGGATATAGTAGCCGACACGGGCCAAGGAGCTCTGACCGCCGCGCGGAAGCTGGTGGCGTCCGGGCTGCACAGCCTGCCGTGGGAAGGACTGAAATTGGCCCATGGCGACCCGTCGGTCCCGACGGTGCAGATCCCGGCCTGAGTTATACCGTCGACGTGCCGGAAAGCCCCACAACCCAGGGAGTAACCACGTCCGACGTGTCCATGTCCGTGCCCGAGTTGCTGGCCATCGCCGTGGCCGCGCTCGGTGGCAGCGAGCGCAGCGGCCAGCTCGAGATGGCCGCCGCGGTCGCGCAGGCCTTCGAAACCGGTGAGCATCTCGTCGTTCAGGCCGGCACCGGCACCGGCAAGTCGCTCGCGTACCTGGTCCCCGCGATTGCCCGCGTGGTCAGCGATGACTCGCCCGTCGTCGTGTCGACGGCCACAATCGCACTGCAGCGTCAACTTGTCGATCGTGATCTGCCCCGGCTGGCCGATTCGCTCGCTGCCGCGCTGCCCCGCCGCCCGCAGTTCGCGCTGCTGAAAGGGCGACGGAACTACTTGTGCCTGAACAAAATCCACAACGGTGGCGCCGCCGAAGCCGATGACCAGAGCGCAGACGATAGACCGCAAGAAGAACTCTTCGACCCGATGGCGGCGACCGCCTTGGGCCGCGACATGCAACGGCTCACCGCTTGGGCGTCGACGACCGATTCCGGCGACCGCGATGACCTGAAGCCCGGTGTTGGCGACCGATCCTGGTCGCAGGTCAGCGTTTCCGCGCGCGAATGCCTCGGCGTGGCCCGCTGCCCGTTCGGCTCCGAGTGCTTTTCCGAACGGGCGCGCAGCCGGGCCGGCGCTGCCGATATCGTCGTCACCAATCACGCGCTGCTGGCCATCGATGCCGTTGCCGAATCGCCGGTGCTGCCAGAACACACACTGCTGGTGGTCGATGAGGCGCACGAGTTGGTTGACCGGGTGACGTCGGTGGCCACCGCGGAGCTGACGTCGGCCACCCTCGGTGTTGCCTCGCGGCGGATCACCCGAATGGTGGATCCAGAACTGACCCGGCGGCTGGAGGCGACGACAGCCAACTTCACCGCGGCGATCCATGACGCTCAAATAATCAAGCCGGGCCGCATCGATAATCTCAACGAGGAGATGGCGACATACCTGACAGCGCTGCGCGACGTGGCCACTGCGGCACTGTCGGCGATCGACACCACAAGCGACGCCAAGGCGGCGTCAGCACGCGCCGAAGCGGTTGCGACACTGAGCGAGATATCTGATACCGCGTCGCGGATCCTGGTGTCGTTTGCGCCAGCTATCCCCGATCGCACCGACGTGGTCTGGCTGGATCACGAGGACGACCGGGGTTCGCCGCGCCCTGTGTTGCGGGTGGCGCCGCTGTCGGTCGCCGGCCTGTTGCGCACCCACGTTTTCTCCCGTTCGACCACGGTGTTGACATCGGCGACACTGATGGTCGGCGGGTCCTTCGACGCGATGGCCACGGCGTGGGGTCTGACCGGTCCGGACGCCGGAGAGCCTCCACCCTGGCGTGGCCTCGACGTCGGATCGCCGTTTCACCACGCCAAGGCCGGAATCCTCTACGTGGCCGCCCATCTGCCGCCGCCGGGCCGTGACGGCACCGGCTCGGCCGAGCAGCTCACCGAAATCGCCGAGCTCATCACCGCTGCCGGCGGCCGCACCCTGGGGCTGTTCTCGTCGATGCGGGCCGCCCGGGCCGCCGCCGAGGCCATGCGTGAAAGGCTGTCGACGCCGGTGTTGTGTCAGGGCGACGACAGCACCTCCGCGCTGGTCGAGCAGTTCAGCGCTGAGGCGGAGACTTCGCTGTTCGGCACCCTGTCGCTGTGGCAGGGCGTCGATGTGCCCGGCCCGTCACTGTCATTGGTGCTGATCGACCGCATCCCGTTCCCCCGGCCAGACGACCCACTGCTGGGCGCGCGGCAGCGGGCGGTGTCCGCACGGGGCGGCAATGGTTTCGTGGCCGTCGCCGCCAGCCATGCGGCACTGCTGCTGGCGCAGGGGTCGGGTCGGCTGTTGCGCCGCATCACCGACCGCGGAGTGGTTGCGGTGCTCGACTCCCGGATGGCCACCGCCCGTTACGGCGGTTACCTGCGTGCCTCGCTGCCGCCGTTCTGGCAGACCACCAACGCAGCGCAAGTCCGTGGGGCGCTTCAGCGGTTGCGCACCGCGTCAGAGGGTCTGTCAGCCTGACGCACCACAGAGCTATCTCGCGAGAGTGGCAAGACCGAGCTCGTTGCTGGCGGCAAGCATCGGATGGTGGGGCAGCACGCGCACCGTGTATCCGACCGCTCCCGCCAGTGGCAGCGGCGTGGTCGTGGAAAAGATTTCGCGGCCGCCCTCGCCGGTGCCGATGTGCGACATGTCGACGGTGACCGGATCCAGCAGCACGTCGCTGGCGTCGACCCGGCCCACCACCGCCTGCACGGTGACTTCGTCGGGCCCTAGCCCGGCCAGCTGCACGGTCGCGGTCAAGGTCAGCTTCGAGCCGAGCACCGGAGTATCCGGCAGGCCGGTGCTGTCGACGTCGGTGATCTCGATCTTCGGCCATGCTCCCTCGACGCGCCGACGGTAGGCGACCAGCTCGCGGGCAGCGCCGAACGTGGGGCGTTTACCGCTCTCAGCGGGCGCGACGGTCCTGCGCAGCGACTGCGCCGCCGGCGTGTAGTACTGCTCGACGTAGTCCCGCACCATGCGGGAAGCCAGCACCTTCGGCCCGAGAGTCTGCAAGGTGTGACGCACCATTTCGATCCACCGGGGCGGCACCCCGTGTTCATCGCGCTCGTAGAACTTCGGTGCCACCGCTTGCTCCAGCAGGTTGTAGAACGCGCTGGACTCCAGGTCGTCACGACGGGCCTCGTCGGCCACGCCGTCGGCAGACGGTATCTCCCAGCCGTTTTCGCCGTCGTAGCATTCGTCCCACCAGCCGTCGCGGATGGACAGGTTCAGCCCGCCGTTGAGCACGCTCTTCATTCCTGAGGTGCCGCAGGCCTCCAAGGGCCGCAGCGGGTTGTTCAGCCAGACGTCGCAGCCCCAATACAGTAGCCGGGCCATTGACATATCGTAGTCGGGCAGGAAGGCGATGCGGTGACGCACCTGCGGCCGGTCGGCAAACCGCACCACCTGCTGGATCAACGCTTTGCCGCCATCGTCGGCCGGGTGCGATTTCCCGGCAACGATCAACTGGATCGGCCTTTTCTCATCGAGCAGCAGCTGTTCCAACCGATCCGGATCACGCAGCATCAATGTCAGCCGCTTGTACGTCGGCACCCGCCGAGCAAACCCGATAGTGAGCACATTTGGATCGAATGCCTCCCCGATCCAGCTCAGTTCGGCATCCGTGGCGCCGCGTTGCAGCCACGAGCTGCGCAGCCGCTTGCGGACATCCTCGACCAGCAGTGACCGCAGTTGCGAGCGGATCCACCACAAATGGCCGGGGTCGACTTGCTGCAGTCGCAACCAGACGCCCGGGTCACTAAACGAGTCCGACCCGGCCAGTTCGCGGCCCAGCTGCAACCATTGCGGCGCCGCCCAGGTACGCGCGTGAACTCCGTTGGTGATCGACCCGATCGGCACTTCGCGCGCGTCGAATCCGGGCCACAGCTCGTTGAACATGGCCCGGCTCACCCGGCCGTGCAGCAACGAGACACCGTTGGCTCGCTGTGCCAGCCGCAGACCCATATGAGCCATGTTGAACTTGGCCGGATCGTCCTCGGCGCCCAGCGCGATGATCGGGGCGGTCGGTACCCCCGGGAGCAGCACAGGCGCGCCATTGCCATCACGACGCTCGTAGGGATGGCCATGTTGGTGGTCGTCAAAGTAGCGCCGCACCATGTCGACCGGGAACCGGTCGATGCCAGCGGGCACCGGGGTGTGGGTGGTGAACACGGTGCTGGACCGCACGACCGTCAACGCGGTATCGAAGTCCAATCCTGAATCGGTGATCAGCTCGCGAATGCGTTCCAGTCCGAGAAACCCGGCGTGCCCCTCGTTCATGTGAAATACCTCGGGCGCGGGCAGCCCTTCAATGGCGGTGAACGCGCGGATCGCCCGCACCCCCCCGATGCCGGCTAGGATCTCTTGCCGCATCCGATGTTCCTGGTCGCCGCCGTAGAGGCGGTCGGTAACGCTGCGCAGCTCGTGCTCGTTTTCGGGGACGTCGGAATCCAGCAACAGTAGCGGAACACGACCCACCTGCGCGACCCAGATCCGCGCCCGCAGCTGCGCGGAGTCAGGAAGCGTCAGCTTGACCAGCACGGGATCGCCGGTGGCATCGGTGAGCAGCCGCAACGGCAGCCCTTGCGGGTCCAGCGGCGGGTAGGTCTCGTTCTGCCAGCCGTCCGCGGTCAGCGACTGCCGGAAGTACCCGGAGCGGTAGTGGAGGCCCACCGCGACCAGCGGAACCCCCAGGTCGGACGCGGACTTCAGGTGGTCACCGGCAAGGATCCCCAAGCCGCCCGAGTAATTGGGCAGCACCTCGGCGACGCCGAACTCCATCGAGAAGTACGCGATCGCGGTCGGCATCGCGACGCCTTCCTCCTGCCGCCGCTGATACCACAGCGGACGGCTCAGGTAATCGTTCAGGTCGGCCGCCAGCTCATCGAGCCGGCCCAGGAACCGTTCGTCGAGCGCTAACTTGTTGAGCCGCGCCGGTTTCACCGCGCCCAGCAACGCCACCGGATCACTGCCGCACTGCTGCCACAGCGTCGGGTCGATGGTCGCAAACAGGTCCTGCGTCGGCTTGTCCCACGACCACCGCAGGTTGGTCGACAGTTGGTCCAGCGCGGCGAGACGCTCGGGAAGGTGAGCACGGACAGTGAACCGGCGGAGGGCTTTCACGCGTCCCTACCTTACTGCCCTATTGGGGATTAGGGTGCGCGCACGGCGACGGCAAAGGCCGCTTCCCCCGCGGGTGTGACCGGACACTAGGGTGGGTATCGGGTATTGGGGCCGCAACGACGCTTCCCCATTAGAAGGAAGTTCCCAGGGATAGGAAGTTTCGCCAGAGAGGGGCATTCCGCGACGGAGCATACCGCGGTTTGGCTGCACATAATTCGGAACACCCCCGGCGACGATTGCGGCCCGCGCAGCGGGCTGAGGTGGGGTCCCCCCGCTTGCGGGGGCGAGCCGCAAGACAGAAGGAGTGGTGGTGCCCAGTCGTGTCGAGATCGATGACGTCCAGCCCGTCGTTTCCTGCGGCGCGTACCCCGCCAAGGCCGTGGTCGGTGAGATGGTCCCGGTCAGCGCCGCGGTATGGCGAGATGGCCACGAGGCTGTCGCAGCGACCTTGGTGGTGCGCTACCTCGGGCCGCGGTATCCGGAGCTGACGGAAACCCGCCGGATCAAGGCGGTTCAGGCTCCCGAAATCCCGGTATCCGGACTTGAACCCAGGGTCGCCGCGCAGCGCCGGGTCAAGCCGCTGCTGCTTCCCATGACGATGGGCCCGGAGCCCTATGTTTTTCACGGTCAGTTCACTCCGGACCGTGTTGGGCTATGGACCTTCCGGATCGACGGGTGGGGTGACCCGATGCACACCTGGCGGCATGGGCTGGTTGCCAAGCTGGACGCCGGCCAGGGCGAGATGGAACTATCCAACGACCTCTTGGTCGGAGCCTCGCTGTTCGAGCGTGCCGCGACCGGCGTGCCGCGCGCGCTGCGCGATCCGCTGCTGGCCGCCGCCGCGGCGTTGCGGACCCCCGGAGATCCAGTAACCCGCACCGCGCTGGCCCTGGCTCCCGACATCGATGAACTCCTGGCGAACTATCCGTTGCGCGATCTGGTGACCCGGGGCGAACCGTTCGGGGTCTGGGTGGATCGGCCGCTGGCCCGCTTCGGCTCGTGGTACGAGATGTTTCCGCGCTCGACGGGCGGGTGGGACGCCGACGGCAAGCCGGTGCATGGCACCTTCACCACGGCAGCCGCGGCGCTGCCGCGTATCGCGCAGATGGGGTTCGACGTGGTCTACCTGCCGCCGATCCATCCGATCGGCAAGGTACACCGCAAGGGCCGCAACAACTCCCCCACCGCCGCTCCGACAGATGTGGGATCGCCGTGGGCAATTGGCAGCGTTGAAGGCGGCCACGATGCTGTTCACCCGAGCCTGGGCACCATCGACGACTTCGACGGCTTCGTCGCCGCGGCGCGCGAGCTGGGTATGGAGGTGGCACTGGATCTGGCGCTGCAATGCGCACCGGATCATCCGTGGGCCCGCGAACACCGGCAGTGGTTCACCGAATTGCCGGACGGCACCATCGCCTACGCGGAGAACCCGCCGAAGAAATACCAGGACATCTATCCGCTCAATTTCGACAACGACCCCGCGGGTCTCTACGACGAAGTGCTGCGCGTGGTCCGGCACTGGATCGACCACGGCGTCAAGTTCTTCCGGGTCGACAATCCGCACACCAAGCCGCCGGACTTCTGGGCCTGGCTGATCGGTCAGGTGAAATCGGTCGATCCCGACGTGCTGTTTTTATCCGAGGCGTTCACACCGCCGGCCCGCCAGTACGGCCTGGCCAAGCTCGGCTTCACCCAGTCCTACACCTACTTCACCTGGCGCACGGCGAAGCGGGAGCTCACCGAGTTCGGCAACGACATCGCCGCACTCGCCGACTTCCGTCGGCCGAACCTGTTCGTGAACACCCCGGACATCCTGCACGCCGTCCTCCAACACAATGGTCCCCGCATGTTCGCCATCCGGGCAGTGCTGGCGGCGACCATGAGTCCGGCGTGGGGGATGTACTCCGGTTACGAACTCTTCGAGCACCATGCGGTGCGCGAGGGCAGCGAGGAGTACCTGGACTCGGAGAAGTACGAACTGCGGCCCCGCGACTTCGCGGGCGCGCTCGCGGAAGGCAGATCGTTGGAGCCGTTCATCACGCGGCTCAACGCAATCCGTCGAGAGCATCCCGCGCTGCAGCAATTGCGCACGATCCGCTTCCATCACGTCGACAACGAGGCGTTGCTGGCCTACAGCCAGTTCGACCCGGCCACCGGCGACTGCGTGTTGGTGGTGGTGACACTGAACGCTTCCACACCCGAGGAATCGACCCTGTGGCTGGACATGGCCGCACTGGGCATGGAGCCCTACGAACGGTTTTGGGTGCGAGACGAGATAACCGGCGAGGTATACCAATGGGGACAAGCCAATTACATTCGCATCGACCCGGCGCGCGCAGTCGCCCACATCATCAACATGCCGCGGATACCGGACGAATCCCGAATCACACTGCTAAGCAGGAGGTGAGGCGATGACGCCGACCGACCAACTCACCAGGACCCACCTGGCGCCTGAGCCTGGCGACCTGGCGCGCCTGATAGCTGGCGTACACCGCAATCCGCACGGGATACTGGGCGCCCACGAGTACGGGGACCACACCGTCATCCGGGCCTTCCGCCCGCACGCGGTCGAAGTAGTGGCGCTCGTCGGTGGCGAGCGGTTTCGGATGCAGCACATCGATTCCGGGCTGTTCGCCGTGGCGCTGCCGTTCGTCAACCTCATCGACTACCGCCTCGAAGTGAGCTATCCCGGCTCGGCAGACACACAGGATGTGCGCACCGTCGCCGACGGCTACCGTTTCCTCCCCACGGTGGACGAGGTCGACCTTCATCTGTTCGCCGAGGGCCGGCACGAACGGCTCTGGGACATTTTGGGTGCCCATCCCCGCTCGTTCACCACCGCCGACGGCGTCGTCGAGGGCGTGTCGTTCGCCGTGTGGGCGCCCGACGCCAAGGGCGTCGTCTTGATCGGCGACTTCAACCGATGGGACGGCAACGACGCTCCGCTGCGGCTGCTCGGGTCCTCGGGGGTATGGGAATTGTTCTGGCCTGACTTCCCCCGCAACGGTCTGTACAAGTTCCGGGTGCACGGCGCCGACGATGTCGTCACCGACCGGGCCGACCCGTTTGCCTTCGCCACCGAGGTGCCGCCGCAAACCGCCTCGCGGGTCACGTCGAGCAACTACACCTGGGGCGACGCCGACTGGATGACGCGCCGCGCCCAGAAAAACCCGGCATTCGAGCCAATGAGCACCTACGAAGTCCATCTGGGCTCGTGGCGCCCGGGCCTCAGCTACCGTGAGCTTGCTCGACAACTCACGGATTATGTCGTGGCGCAAGGGTTTACCCATGTCGAGATGCTGCCTGTTGCCGAGCACCCGTTCGCCGGATCGTGGGGATACCAGGTGACGTCGTACTACGCGCCGACCTCCCGGTTCGGCACTCCAGATGATTTCCGGGCCCTTGTCGACGCCCTGCACCAGGCCGGTATCGGTGTCATCGTGGACTGGGTGCCCGCCCATTTCCCGAAGGACGCGTGGGCGCTGGGACGGTTTGACGGCACCCCGCTTTACGAGCATTCCGATCCCAGGCGCGGCGAGCAACTCGACTGGGGGACTTACATATTCAACTTCGGCCGACACGAGGTGCGTAACTTTTTAGTGGCCAATGCCCTGTACTGGCTCCACGAGTTCCATATCGACGGGCTGCGGGTGGACGCGGTGGCCTCGATGCTTTACTTGGACTACTCGCGCCATGAGGCCGGCTGGACGCCGAACATCTACGGCGGCCGGGAAAACCTGGAAGCCGTCCAGTTCCTGCAGGAGATGAACGCCGCGGCACACAAAGCCGCGCCGGGCATCGTCACCATCGCCGAGGAGTCGACGTCGTGGCCCGGGGTGACGCGACCGACCAACCTTGGCGGCCTGGGCTTTTCGCTGAAGTGGAACATGGGCTGGATGCACGACACGCTCGACTACCTCAGCCACGATCCGGTGTACCGCAGCTACCACCACCACGAGATGACGTTCTCGATGCTGTACGCGTTCAGCGAGAATTTCGTGCTGCCGCTCAGTCACGACGAGGTGGTGCACGGCAAGGGCACGCTGTGGGGGCGGATGCCGGGCAACGATCACGCGAAGGCCGCCGGGCTGCGCAGCCTGCTGGCCTACCAGTGGGCGCACCCGGGCAAGAAGCTGTTGTTCATGGGCCAGGAATTCGGCCAGCGCACCGAGTGGTCCGAGCAGCGTGGCGTGGATTGGTTCCAGCTCGACGAGAACGGTTTCTCCGACGGGATTCTGCGTCTCGTGCGCGACATCAACGACATTTACCGCACTCATCCCGCGCTGTGGAGCCAAGACACCGCCCCCGAGGGCTATTCCTGGATCGACGCCAACGATTCAGCCAACAACGTCTTGAGCTTCCTGCGTTACGGCAACGACGGCTCGGTAATGGCCTGCGTGTTTAATTTCGCGGGTTCCGAGCACCGCGGCTACCGGCTCGGTCTACCATCCGACGGCCGCTGGCGCGAGGTGCTCAACACCGACGCGACGGCCTACAACGGCTCCGGAATCGGCAACCTCGGCGGCGTCGACGCCACCGAAGACCCGCGGCATGGCCGCCCGGCGTCTGCGGTGCTGGTGCTGCCGCGCACGTCGGCCATATGGCTGGAACCCGCATAGCGCGAGTGAGACGCAAAAGCCCCTAAACCTGTGGTTTTCGGGGGCTTTTGCGTTCCCCCGCAGCTCGCGATAATCAGTAAAGCGCGTTGGCGAGGTTGCGCCGACCCACGACGACGTCGGGATCGGCGGGATCGAAGAGTTCGAACAGCTCGATCAATCGGGTGCGTACCCGGGTCCGCTCATCCCCGGATGTGCTGCGCACCAACGCGATCAGCCTCTCGAACGCGGCACTCACATCCTTGTTCAGGATTTGCACATCGGCGGCCGAGAAGGCGGCTTCAATGTCGCCCGGCGCGGCATCGGCGACGGCGACGGCGTCCGGGCGTTGTGCGGTTGCGCGCGTGAGGAAGTCCATCTGCCGAATCGCGGCCTTCGCTTCGACGCTGCCCGGATTGGCATCCAAAATCGCCTGATACGACTTTTTGGCGGCGTCGAAGTCGCCGGCATTAAGTTGTCGGCGGGCCCGGGCTAGTTCCGGATCGACTTCCCCGCGTTCCCCGGAACCAGTTGGGCCCCTTAGCTTGCCGGCTGTCACCGAAAGCAGTGAATCCACCCAGCGACGCAATTGATCGGCAGCCTGCATGCCTTGGAAACTGGACAGCGGCTGCCCGGCGGCCAAAGCCACTACGGTCGGGACCGCTTCGACACCGAATATCTGGGCCACCCTGGGCGTCACGTCGACGTTCACCGTCGCCAGCGACCACTTGCCGTTGTCCTCGGCGGCCAAGCCGGACAGCGTTTCAACCAGCTGGACACACGCGTCACTGCGCGGTGACCATAACAGCACCACGACCGGTACTTCGTCAGACCGGACCAGCACTTCCTGTTCGAAATTGGCCTCGGTGATCGCGGTAACTTCCACGCCACCCTCTGCAGCCGACGTTGCGCGGTCCCCAGGGCTACCTGTCGACGTCTTCTGCTGGGCTCGCTGCTTGAGACCGGACAAATCGACCGCACCAGCCATCGCAGGCCCGATTGAGGATCGCGGACGTGTCACGCCCTCAAGTTTGTCACGCGCATCGGTTACCGATCCACCCGGTGGCGCCGACGCTCATGCGAGGGCAAGACCCGCCTGAAATGCTCACCCAAAAGGGCCGTGATCGGCCCATATGACAAAAATCACAACCGGCCCCGCACGCTGCGTTCCAGCAACGCCGACGAACGGGCCCGGGCGGGCGTCCGGGCCGAGCTAGCCGGCCCGCAGAATCAGCGCGTCGCCCTGGCCGCCGGCCCCGCACAGGGCCGCAACACCATAACCGGAGCCGCGGCGGGCCAATTCCAACGCCACGTGCAGCGTGATTCTGGCTCCTGACATGCCGATTGGATGCCCGAGAGCGATCGCGCCACCGTTGACGTTGACGATCTCGGGATTGACGCCGAGTTCGCGGGTCGAGGCCAGCGCCACCACCGCGAACGCCTCGTTGATTTCCACGACATCGAGCTGGTCAACGGAGATGCCCTCGCGGGCCAGTGCTTTCTTGATCGCGTTGGCCGGCTGCGACTGCAGCGTCGAATCAGGTCCGGCCACGACGCCGTGCGCACCTATCTCGGCCAGCCACGTCAGCCCCAGCTGCTGCGCTTTGTCCTTGTTCATCACCACAACTGCTGCCGCGCCGTCGGAGATCTGCGACGCCGAACCGGCGGTGATGGTGCCGCCGCTGCGAAATGCCGGTTTGAGACCGGCCAAGGACTCGACGGTGGTGTCGGCGCGGATCCCCTCGTCCTCGGTGAACTGCAGCGGATCACCCTTGCGCTGCGGGATGCTGACCGGCACCACTTCGTCGGTGAAGACGCCGTCCTTCCACGCCGCGGCCGCCTTTTGGTGGGACCGGGCAGCGAACTCGTCCTGCTCCTTTCGCGTGAACTTGTCAACGTCGTTGCGCTGCTCGGTGAGCGCACCCATCGGTTGGTCCGTGAACACGTCGTGCAGGCCGTCGTAGGCCATGTGGTCCAAAACCGTGACATCGCCGTACTTGTAGCCCGAGCGGCTATCGATCAGCAAATGGGGTGCCTTCGTCATGGACTCCTGACCACCGGCCACCACCACATCGAACTCTCCGGCGCGAATGAGCTGGTCAGCAAGCGCGATGGCGTCAATGCCGGACAGGCACATCTTGTTGATGGTCAGCGCCGGAACATCCCAGCCGATGCCGGCCGCCACTGCCGCCTGCCGTGCGGGCATCTGGCCGGCGCCGGCTGTCAAGACCTGGCCCATGATCACGTACTCGACCGCAGACGCCGGTACGTTGGCCTTCTCCAGCGCGCCGGCGATCGCGATGGCACCCAGACCGCTGGCCGAAAAATCCTTCAGCGAGCCCCCCAACTTGCCGATGGGTGTCCGTGCTCCAGCAACGATCACCGATGTCGTCATGACTACCTCCTAGGTGTGCGTGGACGGCCGATGCGGCTTCCCAAAGAAGCGCAATCTTTGCCGCCAGGTTACCGTTGTGCGATGAAGACCGATCAAGTTGACGCCCGTCAGGTCCTGGCTACCGCGCTGGTGACGGCGATCGACCACGTCGGCATCGCAGTCGCCGACCTGGACGCGGCAATCGCCTGGTACCACGACCACCTCGGCATGATCCTGGTGCATGAGGAAGTCAACGACGACCAGGGAATCCGCGAAGCAATGCTGGCAGTCCGCGGCGCCCCGATCGGCACCGCTCAGATCCAGTTGATGGCCCCAATCGACGACTCCTCGACCATCGCGAAGTTCCTGGACAAGCGCGGACCCGGCATCCAGCAGATGGCGGTTCGCGTCAGCGATCTCAACAGCCTTACCAAGCGACTCCGCTCACAAGGCGTCCGGCTGGTCTACGACGCGCCCAGACGCGGCACAGCGAACTCGCGAATCAACTTCATCCATCCCAAGGATGCCGGCGGAGTTCTGATCGAGTTGGTCGAGCCGGCTGCCTAAAGCTGGATCTTAAGACCGTTTCCGGGTAGGGCCGCGGGTTGCACGGTTGGCCCAACACGGGGTGTGCCAATGCCGACGGTCCTCAATTCCTGTCTGCGGTGAATCTGCTGGCCAGACCACCACATGTGCAGTGCCAGAACGGATTTCGTGATCGCAGCCGGGACACCGATAGGTCTTCACGGCGCGCGCCGCGGCGACCGGGTGCACCTCGTACTCGTGGCCGTAGGGCCCTGTTTCCACCCGGGGCAAGATCAGGGATAGCGATGACGGTCGCTCTTCACGTGGTGGTGTGCGACGCCTAGCCATGCCACTAGCATAATCGGGCGAGTCAGAACAGCCGGTACTCATCGCTGTCCATGCCGCGCATCTTGTCGTAATCGAGTGTTACGCAACGGATGCCGCGGTCGGTGGCCAAGGTGCGCGCCTGCGGTCTGATCTGCTGGGCGGCGAATATCCCCGTTACCGGCGCAAGCACGCTGTCGCGATTGAGCAACTCAAGATAGCGGGTGAGCTGTTCCACGCCGTCAATCTCGCCACGCCGCTTGATTTCCACTGCGACTGAGCCACCCTGTGCATCATGGCACAGCAGATCGACGGGTCCGATCGCGGTCATGTGCTCGCGGCGAACCAATGTGTATCCCTGGCCCAGCAGTTGGACGTGCTCAGCAAGCAACGCCTGCAGGTGGGCCTCGACGCCGTCCTTGACCAACCCGGGGTCGACACCCAGATCGTGGCTGGAGTCGTGCTCGATCTGCTCGACGGTAATGCGCAGCTGTTCGGCGGCTTTGTTCTCAACCACCCACACCGGCGCCTGGCCGCCGAGGTCTTCGGTCAACCAGCACGGCGGACTCATCCAGTTCAACGGCTTGTAGGCGCGGTCGTCGGCGTGCACACTGACCGACCCATC
>Ga0335081_10004554_pt1 | contig 21830 bp, 11 predicted proteins | sample Lox_Sample_35_FD_206713 | JGI IMG/M metagenome (GOLD analysis project Ga0335081, IMG submission 206713) | Soil microbial communities from Loxahatchee National Wildlife Refuge, Florida, United States - Lox_Sample_3.5 | ecosystem: Environmental > Terrestrial > Soil > Wetlands | place: USA... | reverse complement strand
CTCGGCGTCGAACGCCGAGCTCACCCGCGGCCCGCGGACCGTGCGCCGTGCGGCAGGCTCGCGCGGGGCCACGTCGTCGATCAGCGCCACGATCCGGCGCGGCGTGGCGTAGGTCCGGATCGGCCCGCGGGCCAGCCGGGTGCCGTCGAGATGGCCGGCCAGGACGGTACGCAGCGCCTGCGCCGCCCGGGTCACCTCGGCCGCGGGCAGTTCCTCGGTGCCGATCTCCAGCAGCGCCGTCCGGGCCTCGCGGACCTCACCGAACGCCGCCGGCGCCGCGGCCGGCGGCGGCGGCGCCGCGACGCCGAGCGGGTGCCCGAGCTCGGCCCGGCGCTCGGCCCACAGCCGGGCGGCGTCCCGGGCCAGCGCGCGCATCCGGCCGAACGCGGTGGCCCGCTCGGTGGTGGACACCGCGCCCCGGGAGTCCAGCACGTTGAATGTGTGCGAGCACTTGAGCACGTAGTAATGGGCCGGAACGGACAATCTCGCGTCGATCATCCGCCGTGCCTCGGCCGCGTAGTCGTCAAACAGCCGCCGCATGGTCGCCACGTCGGCGTCGTCGAGGTAGTAGCGGCTCATCTCGTACTCGGCCTGGCCGAACACCTCGCCGTAGGAGATGCCGGGGGCGTAGGTGATCGCGGAGAAGTGGCTGACCTGCTGCAGCGCCATCATGATGCGCTCGATCCCGTAGGTGATCTCCACCGACACGGGGTCCAGGGCCAGGCCGCCCGCCTGCTGGAAGTAGGTGAACTGGGTGATCTCCAGGCCATCCAGCCAGACCTCCCAGCCCAGGCCCCACGCGCCCAGGGCCGGGGACGCCCAGTTGTCCTCGACGAACCGGACGTCGTGGGCGCGCAGGTCGATGCCCAGGGCCTCCAGGCTGCCGAGGTAGAGCTCCTGCGGGTCGCCGGGGTCGGGCTTGAGCACGACCTGGAACTGGGTGTGCGTCTGCAGCCGGTTCGGGTTCTCCCCGTAGCGCGAGTCGTCGGGGCGGACGCTCGGCTCCGGGTAGGCAACCCGCCACGGCTCGGGACCGAGCACCCGCAGCACGGTCGCCGGGTTCATCGTCCCGGCGCCGACCTCGGTGTTGAAGGGCTGCGCCACCAGGCAGCCCCGGTCGGCCCAGTACCTGGTCAGCGCGAGCAGCGCGTCCTGCATCGTCAGCAACGGAGAAACCCCTTAGCGCCCGGGGAGGCGAGCCAGTGCGGACCGATTCTACGGACCGGGCCGGTCGTACCGCCGCCCCGGACGCGCCGGCGAAAGGAGTCCGTAAACGGTCGTGATAGCAGCCGCCTACGGACACATTCCGCCGGCGGTGGGGCTAGCGGGGCGTGCGGGGCAGGTGGGGTCGGCAGCGGGTGGGGCCAGGGGGAGGGCTGGGGGGTTGGCGGGTGCGGCTACAACGCGGTGACCGTCTACTTCGACTGGGACTACACCTCGCCCTCGCCCGGCGTGTACGACTTCACCGGGGTCAGGGACGCCAGCGAGTTCCTGAACCTGGCCCAGCTGGCCGGGCTGTACGTGATCGCCAGGCCCGGCCCCTACATCAACGCCGAGACCGACGGCGGCGGCATCCCGCCCTGGGTGCTGACCAGCCCGAACGGCTACCGCAGCGGCACCCAGCCGTACCTGTCCGCGGCCCTGCAGTGGTACTCGCAGATCGACTCGGTCATCGCGCCGCACCAGATCACCAAGGGCGGCGACGTGATCGCCTACCAGATCGAGAACGAGTACACCGGCAAGTCGGCCGGGGACCTGCGGTACATGGCCGACCTGGAGCAGCAGGCCACCGCGGACGGTATCGACGTGCCGTTCACCTTCAACCAGCGCCGGCCGACCCGGACGACATCAGCGGCTCCAAGTACGGCGAGAACAAGCTGATCAACGACTTCGAGACCTCGGTCGCCCCGCTGGCCCAGACCGAGCCGGCCGCCGCGCCCGCGCCGTCCGACTCCGCGGTGGCCACCACGGCCCGGGTCAACCCCGCGGCCGGCACCGAGTTCTTCTACCTGCGCCAGGCCGACGCCACCTCGACCGCCACGGTCAGCACCAGCCTGGACAACGTCAACACCGACGAGGCCGCCGGCTCCACCTACGACGGCACGAACGCGGCGCTTGACTACTCAGGCACCCGGACTCACGCAGGCCCGAGTTCGGGCTACACCAGCGGCGACTACGACCAGACCGAGTCCTGGAGCCAGCAGGCGGGCGCCAGCATGACGGCCACCTTCACCGGCACCGCGGTGCAGTGGATCGGCCCGAAGAACACCAACGGCGGCATCGCCGACGTTTACCTCGACGGCACCCAGGTCGCCACCGTCGACACCTACAGCCCGGCGGGCAAGCTGTTCCAGCAGGTCCTGTACAGCACGACCGGCCTGCCCTCCGGCAGCCACACCCTCACGATCACGGTGAGCGGCACGCAGAACCCGGCCTCCTCGGCCGACACCGTGGTCGTCGACGCGATCAACGTGCCGACCGCGGCCCAGCTGGCCAGCTTCTTCCCGGCCATCCCGCAGCAGCCGGGCACCTCGGTCACGCTCGACGGCCGGGACTCGCGGATGCTCACCGCGAACTATGACTTCGCCGGCCAGCACCTGGTCTACTCCACCTCCGAGCTGGACACCCAGGCGACGATCGGCGGCCGCTCGGTGGCCCTGCTCTATGATCCGGCGGGCACCGACGGGGAGACCGTGCTGCAGTACGCCAGCCAGCCCGCGGTCACGGTGCTGTCCGGCACGGTCAGCGGCGCCTGGGACCCCGGCCGGGGTCAGCCAGCTCACCTGGAACGGCCGGCCGGTGGCGACCAGGGTGAACGGCGACGGCTCGCTCACCGGTACCGTCCTCGGCCCGGCCCCGGTCACCCTGCCCGCGCTGACCAGCTGGAAGTTCAGCTCGGAGACGCCTGGTCGCCGCGGGCAACCAGGCGGGCGGGGTGCCGGTGGCGCCGGTGGCCAGCCCCGGCCAGCGCCGGCGGGCTGACCTTCACCTGGCCTGACGTGGCCTCGGCCGAGCCGGACAACACGATGGCCGAGGGCCAGACGATCGCGATCTCCGGCTCGGGGGCCAGCCTGGGGTTCCTGGCCGCGGCCAACAATTCGGCCGAGCCGGGGACCGGGACGATCTACTACACCGACGGCAGCACCCAGTCGTTCACCCTGGACGCGGGTAACTTCTGGTACCCGGCCGGCCAGGACGGGAACCCGGCCAACGTCCAGGTGGCGGGCGTGGACTACGCCAACTACCCGACCGGCTCGTCCGGGCACGAGGTGTACGTGTTCGAGCAGTCGGTGCCGCTGGCGGCGGGCAAGACCGTGGCCGCGGTGATGCTGCCGTCGCTGGGCGGCGTGGCCGGCTACAACGCGGCGCTGCACGTGTTCGCCCTGGCGATCGGGTAGCCCGGCGGGCCCGGCTCGCCGGCGCGCCCGGGCCATCGGGGAGGGGCGGCCGCCGGGTCAGGCCGCGGGCTTGACCCGGCGGCCGGCGGTCCAGACCCCGGTCACGCGGCCGGGATCGGCGATCACCGAGATGTCGGCGAGTGGGTCGGCGTCCAGGGTGATCACGTCGGCGTCGTAGCCCGCCTCGAGCCGGCCGCTGCGCGGCGCCTGCGGCCCGAGCGTGAGCGGGCCGGTCGCGGTCGCGGCCTCGATCGCCTGCAGCGGCGTCATGCCCAGCGTGACCAGGTGCACCAGTTCCGCGCCGTTCATGCCCCAGGAGTTGGGCCGCTCCGGCCCGGTCAGCCCGATGTCGGTGCCCATCGCGATCGTGACCCCGCGCGCCATCGCGTTCACCATCCCCTTCGCGTGCACGTCGGCGATGGCCACCAGCTTGGCCGCCGCGTAGCCGGGCACCGCGTCCAGGTGGGCCAGCATGTCCTCGATGATCGTCCGCGTCGGCACCAGGATCGCGCCGGTCTCCCGCATCGCGTCGCAGCACTCGTCGTCGAGGTAGGTGCCGTGCTCGATGGTGCGGACTCCGGCCTCGAGCGCCGCCATGATGCCCGGCTTTCCGTGGCAGTGCGCTGCCACCACCCGCTCGGCCATTCCGGCGACCTCGACGATCGCGCGCAGCTCGGCCAGCGTGAACTGCTGATGCACCGGGTGGTCGATCTCGGACAGCACCCCGCCCGAGGCGCACACCTTGATCACCCGGGCGTTCCGGCGCAGCTGCTCCCGGACCGCCCGGATGCACTCGTCGGGCCCGTCGGCGAGCCGGAACTCGGTGTCGCGCCGGGCGAAATCGTGCATCCAGGGCAGCGGGTAGGCGTGCAGGTCGCCGTGACCGCCGGTGGTGCTGAGTACGGACCCGGCCGCGTAGACGGCCGGCCCGTCGAGCACCCCCTCGGCGACCGCGCGGGCCAGGTAGACGCCGAGCCCGCCGACCTCGCGCACCGAGGTCACCCCGGCGTCGAGCGCCGCGCGCAGGTCCCGGGCGGACCTCGCCCCCCGCAGCGCCACCGGCTCCTGCGGCAGCTGCCCGAGGTCGAACGTGCGCGAGCCCATGAAATGCCCGTGGCAGTCCCACATCCCGGGCATCACGGTCACCGCCTGGCACGCGCCGGCTCCCGGTGTATCCGGGGCGCGGCCGGCCGGGCCGGCGTAGCTGATCCGCGCGCCGTCCAGCACCACGACGCCGTCGCGCACCGGGTCGCCGCGGCCCGGAATGAGCAGGTCGGCCGTGATCCGCTGCATCGGTCCTCCGCCGGTGTCCCGGCCGCGCCCGCGGCCCGGGCCGGCCATTCCCGGGCAATGGTGCCACGACGGTGAGGGCAACATGACGGCGGCGCGGCCGGCCCGATCGGCCGTCAATTTTCTCTGACTATCCGAATGTGCGCTGTCGTATGCCGTTGGTAATGCGCTATACAGGTCTGGAGCGTGAGGGAGCAATATGCGGACGGACGAGGGATTTCTGTCCTTGCGCGGTCGGCGGGTCGTGCAAGGCGGGGTCTCCCGCATTCGCCGGGCATTCTCAGCTGCCCCACTACTTCTCAAGATCCTCATGCTTGTCGCCGTGGTCTTCGTTTTTCCGACGGCCCTGGTGATCCTGATCCCCGTGGCCCTGCTGGCCGGGCTGGTTTACGCGCCGTTCGCGGTGTCGGCCGCGCACCGCAGCGTGCCGGCGTCGCTGGCCGTGGCCGTGTGGGGCCTGGTGCTCGTCTCCGGGTTGTCCGGCGGCCACCAGCCCTGGCTGGCCGCGCTGCTCGTGCTGCCGTTCGTCGTGGTCGCGGCCGCGCACCAGGGCACGCTCGGCGGCTGGTTCGTACCATGCCGCACCGTGGCCTGGACGCTCGGCTGGGCCCTGCCGGTCGGCATCCTCGTCTGGCGGCTGGCCAAGAGCCAGCCGTTCGCCGGCCCGCTCATCGCCTGGGTGATCGCGGGCGCGGTGCTGGGCTGGCGGCTGGCCAAGTCCTGGCAGGAGGACCGGGAGTACGGCCGTCAGCAGGCCCGCGGCGCGCTGGCCGCGCCCTACGGCTGGCCCCCGCCCCGCGACGCCGGTTCCGGGGCAGCGCCGGGAACCCGCACGGCCGGGCCCGCCGGCCCGCGCCCGCGCGGCGGCGGCCGGGCCGCCGCCGCCGAGCTGATCCGGGCCCAGCCCGGCGCTCCCGGGCCGCCGCCCGGCGCCGACGGTCACGACCGCTCGGCCGCGCCGCCGGAGATCACGGTCGACGAGGCCATGGCCGAGCTGGACAACATGATCGGCCTGACCGCGGTCAAGGACCAGATCAGGTCGATCGCCGCCTCCATTGAGGCGGCGCGCAGGCGCGCGGTGGCCGGGTACGCGACCGACAAGCCCATGCAGCACATGGTGTTCCTCGGCCCGCCGGGCACCGGCAAGACGGCGGTGGCCCGCATCGTGGCCAAGATCTTCTACGCGTTCGGGCTGCTGGACACGCCCGCGGTGGTCGAGGCGCACCGGGCCGACCTGGTCGGCGAGTACCTGGGCGCTACCGCGATCAAGACCAACGACCTGATCGACTCGGCGCTGGGCGGGGTGCTGTTCATCGACGAGGCCTACAGCCTGGTGAACGACGGTGACGGGCAGGGCGACCGGTTTGGCGCCGAGGCCGTCCAGGCGCTGCTCACGCGGGCCGAGGACGACCGCGACAACCTGATCATCATCCTGGCCGGGTACGAGCGGCAGATGGAGAACTTCCTGGGCAGCAACCCCGGGCTGACGTCGCGGTTCGCGGTCCGGGTGAAGTTCCCCGGCTACACCTCGGCCGAGCTGCTGTCCCTGGCCGACCTGGCCATCGAGCGACGGGGTGAGCTGCTCGACCCGGACGCCCGGCCGGTACTGTGGCGGCTGTTCGAGGACGTGGGCCGCCGCCGGATGGCCGACGAGCTCGGCAACGGGCGGTTCGTGCGCAGCCTGCTGGAGAAGGCCGGGCAGGCCCGGGACGTCCGGGTGATGAGCGCGGCGGCCGAGCCGACGTCCGCCGACCTGGTGACCCTGCGCGGCGGCGACCTGGAGCAGGCCTTCGCCGAGCTGACCACCCGGTTCCGCGGCTATGGCGAGACGCCGACGCTGGAGAGCGCGCTGGCCGAGCTGGACGCGCTGATCGGCCTGGAGCCGGTCAAGCGCCAGGTGCACGAGATCGCCGCGCAACTGAAGGTGGCCCGGCTGCGCGACGCGCACGGGCTGGCCAGCGCGCCGCCGGCCCGGCACTTCGTGTTCACCGGCCCGCCGGGCACCGGGAAGACCACCGTGGCCAGGATCCTGGGCCGGATCTTCGCCGCGCTCGGGCTGCTGGTGCGGCCGAGCGTGGTCGAGGCGCACCGCGCCGACCTGGTCGGCGAGCACCTGGGCTCGACGGCGATCAAGACCAACAAGCTGATCGACTCGGCGCTGGGCGGGGTGCTGTTCATCGACGAGGCCTACGCGCTGTACAATGACGGCTACTCCGGCGGCGACGCGTTCGGCTCCGAGGCGGTCGCGGCGCTGCTCAAGCGGGCCGAGGACGACCGGGACCGGCTGGTGATCGTGCTGGCCGGCTACACCGCGGACATGGACCGGTTCCTGCGCAGCAACCCGGGCCTGGCGTCCCGGTTCGGCGTGCGGATCTCGTTCCCCAGCTACTCACCACAGGAGCTGACCAGCATCGCCGAGGTGATCGCGCAGCAGGCCGGGGACAACTTCGGCCCCGACACAACGCCGGTGCTGGACCAGATCTTCGGCGACGCCTGCGAGCACCGGAAGATCGACGAGCTCGGCAACGGCCGGTTCGCGCGCTCGCTGTTCGAGCGCGCCTGCGCGGTGCGGGACCTGCGGGTCGCCCAGCTCGGCGAGTTCGCCAGCCCGGCCGACCTCACCACGGTCGCCGCTGCTGACCTGCTCGCCGCCTACCGCGAGATCGGCCCCGGGTAGGCCGGGCCGGTCAGCGGCCGGGCGGCAGCGTGCCCGACAATGGACCGTGGGCAGCGGCTGGGAGTTCTGGATCGACCGTGGCGGCACGTTCACTGACGTGGTCGCGCGCCTGCCGGATGGCACGATCGCCGTCCACAAGCTGCTGTCCGAGGATCCGGGCCGGTACGCCGATCCCGCCGTCGCGGGCATCCGGCATATGCTCGCCCTGGCCGAAGGGACTCCCATACCGGCCGGGCTGGTCTCCGTGGTCCGCCTCGGCACCACGGTCGCGACCAATGCGCTCCTGGAACGCAAAGGCGAGCCCACCGTCCTGGTCATCACCCGCGGGTTCGCGGACGCGCTGCGGATCGCCTACCAGGACCGGCCTCGGATCTTCGACCGGCAGATCGTCCGCCCGGAGATGGTGTACTCGCGGGTGATCGAGGCTACCGAGCGGATCGGCGCCCGCGGCGAGGTCATCACCGCCCTGGACGAGGACGGCGTGGCGGGCGACCTACAGGCCGCGTACGACGAGGGCTTCCGGTCGGTGGCGGTGGCGTGCATGCACGGCTACCGGTACCCGGCGCACGAGGCCCGGATCGGCGAGATCGCCCGGCGGGCCGGGTTCACGCAGGTGTCACTGTCGCATACGACCAGCCAGCTGATGAAGCTGGTGTCCCGCGGCGACACCACGCTGGTGGACGCCTACCTTTCCCCCATCCTCGCCCGCTACGTGGATCTGGTCGCCAGCGAGCTGGGCGGGATCCGGTTGCAGTTCATGCAGTCCAGCGGCGGCCTCACCGACGCCCGCTTGTTCCGGGGCAAGGACTCCATCCTGTCCGGGCCCGCCGGCGGCATCGTCGGCATGGCCCGCACCGCGCAGGCAGCGGGCTTTGCCAAGGTGATTGGGTTCGACATGGGCGGCACCTCGACCGACGTGTCTCATTACGCCGGCGAGTTCGAGCGGCAGTACGAGACGCAGATCGCCGGCGTGCGGATGCGGGCGCCGATGCTCAGCATCCACACGGTTGCCGCTGGCGGCGGGTCGATCCTGCACTTTGACGGCAGCCGGTACCGGGTCGGCCCGGACTCGGCCGGGGCGGACCCCGGCCCGGCGGCCTACCGGCGCGGGGGCCCGCTCACGGTCACCGACGCCAACATCATGCTCGGCCGGATCCAGCCAGCGCACTTCCCGAGCGTGTTCGGCGAGGGCGGCGACCAGCCGCTGGATGCCGGGATCGTGCGGGAACGGTTCGCCGCGCTGGCGCGGCGGATCGGGGAAGCGACCGCCGGCCGCTCGCTCTCGCGGGCATCCGGCGGTCCAGCCGCCCGGTCCAGCCGCTCCCCCTCACCCGAGCAGGTCGCCGCCGGCTTCCTGGAGATCGCGGTGGCGAACATGGCGAACGCGATCAAGAAGATATCGGTGCAGCGCGGCTATGACGTGACCCAGTACGTGCTGGCGACCTTCGGCGGGGCGGGTGGCCAGCACGCCTGCGCGGTGGCCGACGCGCTCGGCATCACCCGGGTGCTCATCCACCCGCTGGCCGGCGTGTTGTCCGCGTACGGAATGGGGCTGGCGGACGTGACCGCGATGCGCGAGACCGCGGTCGAGGCACCGCTCGCCGCCCGGCTGCTCCCGGAGCTGGACCGGGTGGCCGGCCGCCTGGAGGCCGACGCGCTCGCCGAGCTGGCTCGGCAGGGAATCGGGCCCGGCCGGGCCCGGTCGGCGCGGCGGGCCCACCTGCGTTACGACGGCACCGACACCGCGCTGCCGGTCCCCCTCGGCGGCGTGGCCGAGATGGTCGCCCGTTTCGAGCAGGCATACCGGCAGCACTTCTCCTTCCTGATGCGCGGCAAGGCGATCCTCGTGGAGGCGGTGTCGGTCGAGCTAGTCGCCGCGTCAGCGGCGCTGGCCGGGCAGCCACCGGACGGCGGAATGCCGCGGGGCCGGCCACCCGGGCTTGGGCAGGCGGGCGGAGCGGGAGCCACGGTGGCGATGTATGTGGCCGGCGCGCCGGCGGACGTTCCGCTCGTCCGACGGCGGGACCTGCGGCCCGGCCAGCGGGTGGACGGGCCAGCGCTGATCGTGGAGGACTTCACGACCACGGTGGCCGAACCGGGCTGGCGGGCGGAACTGACCGGGCGCGGTGACCTGCTGCTCACCCGCGTGGCGGCACGACCGGAGCGGCGCCTGGCCGGGACCGCGGTCGATCCGGTCATGCTGGAGATCTTCAACAACCTGTTCATGTCGGTCGCCGAGCAGATGGGGGTACGGCTGCGCAGTACCGCGCACTCGGTCAACATCAAGGAGCGGCTGGACTTCTCCTGTGCCCTCTTCGACGCCGACGGGGGCCTGATCGCGAACGCCCCGCACATTCCGGTGCACCTGGGCTCGATGGGGGAGAGCATCAGGATCGTCGTGAGGCGTAATGCCGGGCGGATGCGGCCCGGTGACGTCTACGTGCTCAACGATCCCTACCACGGCGGGACGCATCTTCCGGACATCACCGTGGTCACACCCGTGTTCGACGGCGCCGGCCGCGAGATTCTCTTCTACGTGGCATCCCGCGGCCACCATGCGGAGGTCGGGGGCATCACGCCCGGCTCGATGCCCGCGTTCAGCACCCGGGTTGAGGAAGAAGGAGTGCTCATCGATAACTGGCTGCTGGTGCGGGGTGGGGTGCTGCGGGAAGCGCAGACACTGGACCTGCTCCGCTCCGCGCCCTACCCGTCTCGCAACCCGGAGGTGAACCTGGCCGACCTGCGGGCGCAGATCGCCGCCAACGAGAAGGGGGTGCAGGAACTCCGCCGGATGATCGCGCACTTCGGGCTGGACGTGGTGCGGGCCTACATGGGGCACGTCCAGGACAACGCCGAGGAGGCCGTGCGCCGCGTCATCACCGCGCTGAGCGACGGAGAATACGCTCACCCGCTCGACAACGGAGCGGTCATCCAGGTCGCGGTCCGGGTGGACTGCGCGGCCCGCACGGCGGAGGTCGACTTCACCGGAACCTCGCCGCAGCTGCCGGGCAACTTCAACGCGCCGTCGTCGGTGGCCATGGCGGCGGTGCTGTATGTTTTCCGCACCCTGGTGGCCGATGACATCCCGCTCAACTCCGGCTGCCTCAAGCCGGTCCGCGTGATCATCCCGCCGGGATGCATGCTGGCGCCCGAGTACCCCGCGGCGGTGGCGGCCGGGAACGTGGAGACCTCGCAGGCGATCACCGGGGCCCTCTACGCGGCGCTGGGCGTCATGGCGGAGGGCTCGGGCACGATGAACAACGTCACCATCGGCAACCAGCGCTACCAGTATTACGAGACGGTAGCCAGCGGATCCGGCGCCGGGCCCGGCTTCGCCGGCACCGATGTGGTGCAGACCCACATGACCAACTCCCGGCTCACCGACCCCGAGGTGCTGGAATGGCGTTATCCGGTCCGGCTGGAGCGGTACGCGATCCGCCGCGGCAGCGGCGGGGCGGGGCGCTGGCCCGGCGGCGACGGCGGCCGCCGCGAACTCCGGTTCCTGGAGCCGATGACCGTCACCACGCTGAGCAGCCACCGCCGCGTCCCGCCTTACGGGATGGCAGGCGGGAAGCCGGGCGCGCTCGGGCGGCACTGGGTCGAGCATGCCGACGGCTCGGTCACCCCGATGCGCGGATGCGACTGCGTGGCCGTGGCCACCGGAGATGTGTTCGTGATCGAGACGCCAGGCGGCGGCGGATACGGGTCACCGCCGGAGTAAGGGGAGCAAGGGCGGTCACCCGCCGGCCACTCAGCTAGTCACTCAGATGATCCCGCAGGTGGCGCCCCGGGCTCCTCCGGGGGCAGGTCATCGAGCGCGGCGGCGATGTCCTTCTCGCTGCGCCCGGCCGACCGGATCGTGTCCATCAGCGTGTGCAGGACCGCGTGCCGGTCCTCGCCCAGATCGAGCAGGCGCTGCGCCGCCTCCCATAGTTCCGGCGGATCGCCGCGCCAGAGCCGGTCGGCCAGCGCCAGGTGCCGGTCGATGTGCTCGTCGCCCGCCGCCTGCCCGGCCGGGCTGTCGTGGTCGGCGGCGAGCAGGATCCGCCGGTCCGCGGGCCGGGCCGGGTTCAGCGCGCCCAGGTCGGTGCCCCGGTAGCTGCCTTGCAGCACCCCGAACGCGAAGACCCGGCGGGGCAGCGCCTCCAGGTCGGAATCGGGCAGCAGCCGGGCCACGAGCTTCGGTTCCAGGCCGAACGAGGCCGGATCGTGATAGACGCGGGTGAACGTGCCCATCGAGTCGAACACCGCGTCGAGGGTCGCGCCGATCGCCTCGGCGCCCCGGCCCTCCCGGATCCCGGCCCAGCGCACCCAGGCGGCGAGCACGTGCGGCATCGCGTGCTGCTCGGCGGGCGAGAGCATGACCTTGCGCGGCAGCCAGTCGAGCAGGAACGTCTCGGCCTTGGCCGGGCTCATCCGCAGCGGGCGGCCGAAGTCCCGGTCGCAGCCGTACTCGACGATGTGGTCGGCGCAGCGGCTGGCCGCCTCGCGGTCGGAGAGGTCCTCGGCCTCGTCGGAGGCCAGGAACTCGGCGACCAGCATCGCCCGGCGGTCCTTGCGCCAGGTGGCCTGGCGCCGGACGGCCGCCGCGCTGGCCGGCAGCGGCGGGCTTCCGGTTTCGCCCGCGGCCGCCAGGCGGCCCGCCGGCTGGGTCGGCGGGAGCGTGCGCACCCGGGCCCGGATGAACGCGTGATAGGACGGGAACGAACTGCTGACCGGCGGGTCGGCCAGCCGCTCGCTGACCGCGAGCGCCGACTCGAGCAGCCGGCGCGCCTGGGGCGGCTCAACCTGGGTGAACGAGGACGCCGACTGGCTGCAGTAGTCGAGCAGCTTGCTCACCTGGGAGGTGACCCAGCCGTCGCGGGCCAGGCCGCCCGCGTTGTAGTCGACGACCACCACCAGCGCGTGCTGCTCCTGGCCGGCGTAGCTGAACACGCAGACCACTTCGTCGCGGTCGCCGTACGCGTCGGAGTTCAGGTAGCACTCGGCCGCCACCACCGCGCCCACGTGCTCGGCCCAGCCCGGCCGGGCCACGCCCCGCTCCATGAGCGCCAGGGCCGCCTGCTCGGCCCGGGCCGCCTGGCGCGGCGTGCCCAGGCAGGCGATGCCGGACAGCAGCGCCAGCGCGGCCGGGCTGCCCTGCTCGGCCGCGTAGGCGATCAGGCCCTCGCCGACGATCTCCTCGACATCGGCGCGGCGCCGGCGCGGGTGGCGGGTTCCCGGGCTCAGCGTGCGCTGCCCCCACCAGGTGCCGAGTAGCTCGCTGACCATCAGCTCGGCGTCCAGCGGGCTGCGCACGGCGAGCAGTTCCCTGGCGGCCCGCAGCATCTCGGCGAACAGCGCGTTCGGCGGCGGCGCCGAGCCAGGCCCGGGCGGCCGCAGCTTCGGGGGGCCAGAGTGACCGTGATGACCCGGCCGGCCGGGAGGTTCTGCGCGTCGGCTCGGCGGATTCACGAGGCTAGCTTTCCAGATGCACGCCGCCCGATGCCATGCCCCCGCCCGGCGTGCCGCCCGTTTCTGCCCGTGTCGTCGCCTCCTTCGCCCGCATCCGCACCTCCGCCGATACCGCCGAGACCGCCCATAGCCGAGTACTCTCCTCACACTGGCAGACTCCGCCCATACGGTCAGCCGGGTGGACGATGAGGCGCAGCTCCATCTATCGTGCCATGGAGCACGGGGTCCGGCAGCGCCGTACGACCCGACGCGCGGTCGGGCGCGGGCGGTGCCGGGGCCATCCCAGGTCGTCACCAGGCCTTTCACCAGGGGGGCGGCGACGGGGCCGGGGATAATCCGAATTAGCGGCAATAGTCACGCAATAATCCAGCATTGAGGACGTACTTGCTCATCGGGGCGCGCGGACGGGGCCCGGTCCGGCCTTTGTCCGGGTACCGGCCGGCGACACGCACGGCCGGCTCCCGCCGCCGAGTTGTCGCCGGTGGCACTCTTGTGCGCGCAGTTGCCGCTAGCCTTCTTGTGTCCGCAGTGAGCAGGAAGGAACCGTTCATGGCATGCGCTCGCACGGGTATGGGGAGCCCCCGGTGAGCACAGGCACCTCCGTGCCCAAGCCCCGCGTGTCCGGGATGGACGTGTCGGATTCGGCGCTGCTGGCCACGCTGCTGAGCGAGGCGCCGATCGGCTTCGCCTTCGTCGGTGCCGACCGCAGGTTCCGCCGGGTGAACCAGGCCCTGGCCCGCCTGCACGGCATCGGCCAGGACGAGTACATCGGCCGCCTGCCGTCGCAGGTCTGGCCGGAGGATCTCGGCGGGCGCGCGGAAGCGGCCGTGCGCCGCGTGCTGTCCACGGACGAGGCCGTGTTCGAGGCCGACCAGGCCGTCGGGACGGGCGAGCAGGTTCGACACTGGTCGTTCTCGTGGTTCCCCTCGCACGATCCGGAGGGGGAGATCACCGGGGTGGTCCTGATCGCCACCGACATCACCGAGCGCAAGAACTCCGAGGAGGCGCTGCGGCGCAGCGAGGAGCGCTATCGCTCGCTGGTCCAGGCCGGGGCGCAGGTCGTTTGGGTGACCACGCCGACGGGCAAGATTGCCGAGGATTCACCGGAATGGCGCTGGATCACCGGCCAGACGGTCGATGAGTACCTGGGCAGCGGGTGGCTGGACGCGATTCACCCGGAGGATCGCGAGCGCGTGGAGCGCGAGTGGCTGGACTGCGTCGATACCGGGAAGGTGTTCGACAGCCGGTACCGGGTCCGGACCAAGTCAGGTTCCTACCGGCACTATGACGTGCGGGCCGTCCCGATCGAGCGGGACGGGAAGATCATCGAGTGGGTGGGGGCAAGCACCGACGTCACCGGCCAGCGTGAGGCGGAGGAGATGCGCGGCCGCCTCACCGAGCAGCTCTCGGCCGCCGCGCTGCGCACGGTGCGGCTGCAGCAGGCGACGTCGATGCTGGCCGAGGCCATCACCGTGGAGCAGGTGGTCGAGGTGATCACCGAGGTCGGCCGGTCCGCGATCGGCGCCGAGCGCTCGGCGGTGGCGTTGCTCGACCCGGAGCGGCTGCGGCTGCGCACGGTCAACCCGACCGGGCTGCCGGACGTGCCCGGCGGGCCGTCCGGCGACATGCCGCTGGACTTGCCGAGCGTGATGACCGCCGCCATCCTGGCCCGCCGCCCGCTGCTGGTCGAGAGCCCCGAGAGCCTGCGCAAGTATTTCGAGGGCCAGGGCAGTCTCGACCTCTTCCTGGAGCACACCGACGAGCGGTCCTGGGTCGGCCTGCCGCTGCTGGCCTCGGGCGCGCCGCTGGGAGCGCTGCGGTTCTCGTTCACCCGGCCCAGGAAGATCACCGACGAGGAGCGGGTGTTCCTCGAGGCACTCGCGGGCCAGTGCGCGCTGGCCCTGGAGCGGGCGTCGATGTTCGAGCGCGAGCACACCACGGCGGAGACCCTGCAGCGGAGCCTGCTGCCGGACCGGCTGCCGACGGTGCCGGGCATCATCCTGGAGGCCAGCTACCTGCCGGTGACGCGGAACATGGAGATCGGCGGGGACTGGTACGACGCGTTCCGGCTGCCCGACGGCAAGCTGGCGGTGGCCGCGGGCGATGTCATGGGCAAGGGGCTCACCGCTGCCGCCGGGATGGGCCGGGTCCGCAACGCGCTGCGCGCGCTGGCGCTGACCGACCCGCGCCCGGCCGCGGTGCTGGCCGGCCTGGACCGGCTGTTCATCGCCACCGAGCTGGAAGAACAGGTGACGACCGTCGCGTACCTGGTGCTCGACCCGGCCAGCGGCGATGGCATGGCGGGCAGCGCGGGCCACCTGCCGCTGCTGCTGCTGTCGGTCGACGCCCCGCCCCGGCTCGACAAGGAGGCGGCGGGGACGCCGCTGGGCTGGGCCAGCCCCCGCCAGCAGTACGCGTTCCGGCTGCCGCCGGGGCACACGGCGGTGCTGTACTCCGACGGGCTGGTGGAAAACCGCAAGCGCGGCCTGGACGCGGGCCTGGACGAGCTCGTCGCGGTGGCGGCCCAGGCCCCGCCCGAGGCGGTGGAAGACCCGGCCGTGCTGCTGGACTACCTGGTTGACCGGATGCTGACCGGGCACGAGCAGGACGACGACGTGACCGTGCTCGTGGTGCACAGTCCGCGGCGCGAACCCGGGGCCCCGGCGAGGCGGGTCGCGGCAACGGCGGCCGCGAGGAAGGGCAAGGCCTGACGGATGTGGGTACCATACCTGCGCGCGGGCAGTCGTTTCAGCCAGGAAGCCGCGGGCAGCGGCCGTAGCTGTACGACCTACCCGCCGGCTCCGCCTAAGGTGGTGAACGGGAGGCAAGCCGGTCCCGGCCGCGAAGGTCAGCGGCAGGCGCCCGGTTTCCGGCACGGTCTTGGGAGCAGGACCCGCGCGGTAGGGTCCATTTCTCGCCATACGGTTGCAGGAGAGGTGTCTGTGTCGCCTGCTAGTTCGGTCAGCCAGGGGTCGCCCGTTCGTCAGGCGCGCCCCGCCGCCATCCAGCAAGGGAAGGGGTGACCGCGGTGGCAAGCGCTGCAAGCTCCGCAGCGCGGAGGCAGCCACGGCCGTCGGGCCAGGGTCCTTCGGCGCAGGGTCCTTCGGGCCTGGGTGCTCATGTCCCCGCGCAGTCCGCTCCGGCGCGCGCGAGCGGTGCGGAAGGGACGGGAAGCCGGGCCGACACCGCCGTCGCCCTGATGAGCGACGACAACGCCGCCGGTGCCCAGCGTGGCTCCGGCGGCGGGTCGGCGGGCAAGCGCGGCGGCAAGCGCCCCCGGGCCGCGGCCGGATCGCCCGCCGCGGTCGCCTCCGACGGCGCGGCCGGCGAGCCGGCCGACCGGGCCGATCAGGCGGGCGGCGACGAGAACCTGGCCGCTGGCGCCGATTTCGCCGACCCGGCCGGCGACGAGCTGGACATCGATGACGTGGACCTGGACGTCGAGCCGGATCTCACCGCGGTCGCCGACCTGGACGTCGAGGCGGACCTGGCCGATCTCGAGGTCAGCGACGACGACGCCGAGGACGTGATCATCGAGCTCGAGATCGACGAGCAGGACGGTGACGAGCCGGACGGCCCGGGCCCGGACGGCGCTGACGGCGGCCGCCCCGGCGCCAGGCCGGGGCCGGATCGCGCCGACGAGCCCGCCGCCGCCGACGGGCTGGCCCAGCCGGCCAAGCAGCCCGGCGCGGAAAACGAGGACGAGGAGTTCGTCTACGGGGACGACGACGAGGACCTGCCGGCCGCGCAGGTGGCCGTCGCGGGCGCGACGTCGGACCCGGTCAAGGACTACCTCAAGCAGATCGGCAAGGTGCCGCTGCTCAACGCGGAGCAGGAAGTCGAGCTGGCCAAGCGCATCGAGGCGGGCCTGTTCGCGGAGGAGAAGCTGGCCGAGGGCCGCGGGTCGCTGCGCCCGGAGGCCCGCGACGACCTGGAGTGGATCGCCGACGACGGCCGGCGGGCCAAGGACCACCTGCTGGAGGCGAACCTGCGGCTGGTGGTCTCCCTGGCCAAGCGGTACACCGGCCGCGGCATGCTGTTCCTGGACCTGATCCAGGAGGGGAACCTGGGCCTGATCCGCGCGGTGGAGAAGTTCGACTACACCAAGGGCTACAAGTTCTCCACGTACGCGACCTGGTGGATCCGGCAGGCAATCACGCGGGCCATGGCCGACCAGGCGCGCACGATCCGGATCCCGGTGCACATGGTCGAGGTGATCAACAAGCTGGCCCGGGTGCAGCGGCAGATGCTGCAGGACCTGGGGCGGGAGCCGACCCCGGAGGAGCTGGCGGCCGAGCTGGACATGACCCCGGAGAAGGTCATCGAGGTCCAGAAGTACGGGCGTGAGCCGATCTCGCTGCACACCCCGCTGGGCGAGGACGGCGACAGCGAGTTCGGCGACCTGATCGAGGACTCCGAGGCGATCCAGCCGGGTGAGGCGGTCAGCTTCACGCTGCTGCAGGAGCAGCTGCACTCGGTGCTGGACACCCTGTCCGAGCGTGAGGCCGGGGTGGTGTCCATGCGCTTCGGCCTGACCGACGGCCAGCCGAAGACGCTCGATGAGATCGGCAAGGTCTACGGGGTGACCCGGGAGCGGATCCGGCAGATCGAGTCGAAGACCATGTCGAAGCTCAGGCACCCGTCCCGGTCCCAGGTGCTGCGCGACTACCTCGACTAGCGCGCCGGTACCCCGGCGCGCCGGCGCCCGCCGGGGCATCGGCTGGCGCCCCGGGGGCCCGGTGCCGGGTCAGCCCCCGGTGACCGTGACCGAGCCGACGTCGGTGCTGGCCCGGATGACGTGGTCGGAGGCGGAGTCACGGGTCACGCTGACCGCGACCTGGCCGACGTCGGCGCTCGCGGTGACCGCGTAGGCCGGGCCGGCGGGCAGCAGCAGCGTGACCTGGCCCGTGCCGGCGGCCGCGATCAGGGCGTCCGGGGCCGCGGTGAACGCGGCGTCGATCGAGCCCACGTCGGTGCCGAGTTCGGCGCTGTGCGCGGTCAGGCCCGTGGCGTGCACCCCGCCGACGTCGGCCCGGGCCCTGACCGGGCCGGCCAGGGTATTCAGCCAGATCGACCCGATGCCCGTGGTGACCTGCACGCTCAGCGAGCGGGGCACCTCGATGTCATAGGAGACGCCGCAGTCGCTGGACCGGCACCGGTAGCCGAGGGCTAGCACGCCCGAGCGGGCAGAGCGCAGGAGCTCGGGCGGGGCGCCCCGGTAGGTCACCCGCTCGGTGACCGACACCGAGCCGCCGTCGCCGCCGGTGACGGTGACCGAGCCCACGTCGTCACGGACGCTCAGCCCGCCGGGCGGCGCGGGCTGGGTGAAACGGTCGGTGCGCTGGCATTCGGCGCCGCCCGGCGCGGTGCACGCGGCGGCGGCCGGGCGGGTCGCGGTGGCGGGCCGGTGGCCGCGGGCCGGGGGCTGGGCGCGCACCAGCGGCACCAGGGCCGCCGCGGTGACCGCGATCGCGGTGACGGCCACGGCCGCGCCGAGCGCGACTGCCCAGCGGGGGACGCGCGGCCCCGGCCGGTCAGCGGCGATCACGGCCAGCAGCTCGCGGCGGCGGCGCGGCGGGTCGGGCAGGGCCCGCTCGCCGGGCGGGGCGGGGAAGCCGGTCGTCGGGTCGGCGGGGTTCACGGGGCCTCCTGCGGGCAGCGCGGCGAGGCGGAGCGGTCCGCCGCCGCGGCCGCGGCGCCCGGCGGGACAGGCGGCCGCGCGCCGCCCGGCTCGCCGAGGCTGCGCGCGAGCCGCCGACGGGCCCGGTGCATCCGGGACTTCACGGTTCCCACCGACACGCCGAGGGCGACCGCGGCGGCCTTCTGGTCCAGTCCCGACCAGGCGCACAACTCGACCACCTCGCGCTCGCGGGGCGGCAGCCCGGCCACGGCCCGGCGCAGCCCGGCCATGCTGCGCTCGAGGTCCACGGCCGCCGCCACGGCGTCCGCGTGATCGGCGGCCGCCTCGTCGGCCGGGACGACCCGGGCCAGGGCGGCCAGGTAGCGCCGGCGCGCCCGGGCCGAGTTGCGCAGCACGTGGCTGGCCACCCCGAGCAGCCACGGCCGGACCGACTCCCGGTCGATCACCACCTTGCCGCGCCTGCGCCAGGCCAGCAGGAACACGGCCGAGGTCAGGTCCTCCGCCTCGGACCAGTTCGCGGTGCGGCGGAACAGGTGATTGTAGACGGCGGTCGCGTGCCGGTCGAAAAGCTCGCCGAACGCCCCGCTGTCGCCGCGCGCGGCACGCTGCCAGAGTTCCCGGTCGCTCGGGCCGGCCGGTAAACCCATGGCGTCCATACCCTGTATGTGTCCGGGCCCGCGGGCAGGGTTCCCGGCCGGGCCGGACAGATCAGCCGGGCCGCGCCGATCAGCCGGGCGGGGCCGGCCGGCCCGCGCGGTTACCGCTGCCCGCCGTCCGGGGGCTGGGACAGCCGGTCGGTCTCGTCCTGGATCTCGACCGCGATCTTGGCCAGCGCCTCAGCGTGCTGGCGGTTGTGGTGCGCGCAGAACAGAAGCTCGCCGGAACCGGGAAGCACGACGCGTACATACGCCTGCGCGCCGCATCGGTCGCACAGATCGGTGGCGTCCAGCGGCCTGCTCGGAGCCATCGCAGCGGTCATGTCGCCTCCCTCGCCTGGTGCCGTGTGCCGGTCCGTCACGCCGGCCATGCAACTGTTGTGGTCATCACAGCATCTCAACACCGTCCAGGACAACGGTCTTCCCGCAGATGCAGTATGTACGCCGAGGGCGAACGGGCCGGGCCCGGCGGCCAGCCGACCCGGTTCCGCGCGCGTTGCCCCAGGTCGCCGGGTATGTCGGCGGCGTGGCGGCGCCAGACTGACGGCCGGGGCGGCTAGTCTTCGTTTCGGGCCTAGCCCGCCCCGCGCCCCGCCGTCGCCCAGGAGACCCCCAGTGACCGCCGTCAGCACCGCGCCCCGCGTGACCGAGCCCGCCCCCGCGGATGGCTATACCGCGCGCCACCTGACGGTCCTGGAAGGGCTCGAGGCGGTGCGCAAGCGCCCCGGCATGTACATCGGGTCCACCGACGGCCGCGGGCTGCTGCACTGCCTGTGGGAGATCATCGACAACGCGGTCGACGAGGCCCTGGGCGGCCACTGCACCAGCATCGAGATCATCCTGCACGATGACCGTTCCGCCGAGGTGCGGGACAACGGCCGCGGGATCCCGGTCGACATCGAGCCGAAGACCGGGCTGAACGGCGTCGAGCTGGTGATGACCCGGCTGCACGCGGGCGGCAAGTTCGGCGGCGGGTCCTACACCGCGTCGGGCGGCCTGCACGGCGTGGGCGCCTCCGTGGTCAACGCGCTGGCCAGCCGGCTGGACGTGCAGGTCGACCGGGGCGGGGCGGAGTGGGCCATGAGCTTCCGCCGCGGCGTGCCCGGCGAGTTCGGCGGCCCCGGCCCCGGCGCCCGGTTTACCCAGGCCAGCGGGCTGCGCCGGGTGCGGCGGGTGGCCAAGACGCTGACCGGCGCCCGGATCAGGTTCTGGCCCGACCAGCAGGTGTTCGTGCGCGGCGCGCAGTGGAGCTACGAGGCGCTGGCCCAGCGCGCCCAGCAGACCGCGTACCTGGTGCCCGGGCTCACCATCCGGGTGACCGACGAGCGGCCCGACGCCGACCGCGCGGCCAGCCGGGAGGACGGCGCGAGGGACCCGGGCCGGGAGGACGAGTTCCGCTTCGCCGGCGGGATCAGCGAGTTCTGCGCCCACTTGTCGTCCGGCAACCCGGTCACCGACGTCGTGCGGCTGACCGGCTCCGGGCAGTTCACCGAGACGGTGCCGGTGCTCGACGGCCAGGGCCATCTGGTGCCGACCGATGTCGAGCGGGAGCTCTCGGTCGACGTGGCGCTGCGCTGGGACGCCGGGTACAACACCGTGACCAGGTCTTTCGTGAACGTGATCGCCACGCCCAAGGGCGGCACCCACGTCGCCGGGTTCGAGCGCGCCCTGGTCCGCACGCTGAACGAGCAGCTGCGCGCGGCGCGGCTGCTGCGCAACGGCGACGAGGCGGTCACCAAGGAGGACATCCTCGAGGGGCTCACCGCGGTGATCGCGGTCCGGCTGCCGGAGCCGCAGTTCGAGGGCCAGACCAAGGAGGTGCTCGGCACCCCCGCCGCGTCCCGGATCGTGAGCCAGGTGGTTTCCGCGGAGCTGAAGGCGTTCTTCGAGGCGCGCGGGCGCGGCAGCAAGCAGCAGGCGCGGGCGCTGCTCGAGAAGGTGGCCGCGGCGGCCAAGACCCGGATCGCCGCCCGCGAGCACCGGGAAAACCAGCGCCGCAAGTCGGCGCTGGCCAGTTCCGCGCTCCCGGCCAAGCTGGTGGACTGCCGCTCCGCCGACGACCGGAGCGAGCTGTTCATCGTGGAGGGCGACTCCGCGCTCGGCACGGCCAAGCTGGCCCGGGACTCCGAGTTCCAGGCGCTGCTGCCGATCCGCGGCAAGATCCTCAACGTGCAGAAGGCGTCGCTGGCCGACATGCTCAAGAACGCCGAGTGCGCGGCGATCATCCAGGTGATCGGGGCCGGCTCGGGTGCCGCGTTCGACCTGGACTCGGCCCGGTACCAGCGGATCATCTTCATGGCGGACGCCGACGTCGACGGCGCGCACATCCGGACCCTGCTGCTCACCCTGTTCTACCGGTACATGCGGCCGATGGTGGAGGCGGGCCGGGTGTTCGCCGCGGTCCCGCCGCTGCACCGGATCGAGCTGATCAGCCCGCGCAAGGGGCAGGCGAAGTACATCTACACCTACACCGACGCCGAGCTGCACCGGGCCCTGCTGCAGCTCGAGCGGCGGGGCCAGCGGTGGAAGGAGCCGCCGCAGCGGTACAAGGGCCTCGGCGAGATGGACGCGGCGCAGCTGGCCGAGACCACCATGGACCCGCGGCACCGCACCCTGCGGCGGATCAGGATCGAGGACACGGCGGCGGCCGCTTCCATCTTCGACCTGCTCATGGGCACCGAGGTGGGACCGCGCCGGGACTTCATCATCGGCGG
>Ga0335081_10004553_pt1 | contig 21832 bp, 9 predicted proteins | sample Lox_Sample_35_FD_206713 | JGI IMG/M metagenome (GOLD analysis project Ga0335081, IMG submission 206713) | Soil microbial communities from Loxahatchee National Wildlife Refuge, Florida, United States - Lox_Sample_3.5 | ecosystem: Environmental > Terrestrial > Soil > Wetlands | place: USA: Florida... | reverse complement strand
CCGCTGCCGCAACTGCTTGCGCAGGCAGAATCGCAAACCGTGACTGATGACTTTCATAACCAGTTGCTACTGTTCAATCAATAACCGGACACTTGTGAGCCATTTTCTACAATAGCCGGGACTGACACCTATGGGTATTTTCGCTGATCACCGCACAGCCAAGCCCCGCCGATTAAGAAATTGGCGACACAGCAGGTTTGGAATCCTGCGCTACCAAGGCATTCACGCAAAGGGGTGGCAGTGGCAAGATACGACGTTCTTCCGGAGACTGGACGGCTAATCCCGGCTGAAGGCAAGGGCTTCTCCCGATAGAGCAATCGAATGGATTCCCGGCAGCCTTACACTGTTGTAGTCTTTCCGCGACAGCACGGCCATGATTCCACGGGCTGCCAGACGGTCCGCCGCCCGGTCGGTGAGCCAGGCCTCGCCGTAAGCCTTGATCACCGCCTCGCCTTCCTCCGTGAATTTATGCACAGGCATGTCCCCCACCTCGCCCCAGGCCGGCAGTTCGAACTCGGCGTCATCGTCCTGAAACGCCTCGGCGAGGAGGCAGGCGCACAGAATCGCCGGATGGCCCCAGAGAAAACTTTCGTGCGCCGCTTCGCCGGGCAGCTCTTCAAACGGGAATGATTCGATCGGGTCGCCGGACTTGCCGTAAGGTTGCCGCAGCAGGAAGCGCGGGGCCACGAGGCCGACGTAGCGCGCCGAAGCCTCCCGGCGCAGCGCCTGCCATGCCTCCTCGGTTTCGGGCGGAAAGGCGGTTTTCCAGTCGTCGGGATCCGGCTGGCGATGGAATGACTCGCAGCGCACCAGGTTTGGGCTGGCCGTGGCGATGAAAGGCGCCCGCAGATCAGTGGCGAGTTCTGCGATTCGTCCCAATGCGCGGAGGTCATCCTTGGTCTGTCCAAACGTGAGGTTTCCGATGATTACCGAGGCATCGCGGTCCCGCAGCAAACGGAACAGTTGCGATTGCCCGACCGGTTCCTGGCCGGAGACTTCGGCCTGCAGTTCGGACGCGGAAAGGTCGAGCAGAAACACCGCGAGCCGGTCAACGGCTTCGATGTGGCGCACCAGAAAATCCACGCCGCGCCACGTGGCTTCCAACGACTGGAAATCCGGGTGGTGCAACAGCCCGCGGAGTTTCCCGGCCAGCTCGAAGTTTGCGGCCTCGAGCGCTCCCGGCTGCCACGACGCAGGCGCGGGTGCGACGTGCGGTGTAACGACCTGCCGGATGAACTGTTCGACTGGAGACGCCGCCGCCGGTTTGGCTTCAGCGGGAGCGGCGCCACCCAGCAACCGGCCCAAGGTCTCCTGATCTGACTCCGTCGGCCCGGGGGCAGCCGTGGACGGCCCCGCGGGTTGGATGCCAATCCTGGCACTGAGGCAAGCCTGAAGCGCGTTCTTGCCTTGTTCTGCTGTGGACGGGTCGAGCAGGAGCCGCCGCGCTTCGAACAGCTTGGCGAGCGGCGCGGCCCGGGAAAGCAGTTTGTCCGGGTGAAAATCTTCTTTCGCGGCAAAGGCCAGCTCAATGCCGGGCCCGTGGGCAATGGAATCCGGCACTTTGAGTCCGGCTCCAAGCCGGGCAAACACAGTTTCCAGGTTATCGCAGTCCACACGGAGCAGCGCGCGCGGAGCCACCGATTCGGAGACGCGACGATTGTGCCGCCCGGTAAAATCACCGATCACGACGATATTGAAGCGTTTTTTTGAGTCTTCGGCGGCGGGTTGTGACCGGGGCGCTGGGCGAACCCCCAGTTCGAAGGTGGCGGAAGCAAGCTTGGCAGGCATACGGCGGATGTCGGTTTAATTTTGTCCTACAATTACCCCGATTCACAGCGGGTGGGAAGTTTTGTTTCCGATAAATATCTTTTTGCTTTGCAAACCGGTCGGGGCATAGAGAATAGCGGGCATGGGCGATTCCAAAACGGCAACCAGAAACCCTGGGATCCCGGATGGTTACCTGGCCGTCCCGATAAGCCAGGCGGACGCAGGCGCGCCGCTGCGTCTGTGCGCGCTGGTGCGCCGGACGCCGGATCCAACCGCCGGATCGTTTGTTCTGCTCCGCGATTTGCACGATGGGCGGGTTTATCTCGGTTGTGTCGTGGATGCCGCCGGGCGCGTGCGCGAGTGGGTGGAGCTCTGGGTGCAGAATGTGGATGGGTTGGAAACCGGTCTGCCGGCCTACCGCGAAACCTTCTCGAACTCGACGCTCGACGCGCGGTGGTCCAAACATGCTGAGGCGTTTCGCGACCTGGACCCGGAGAACTTCATTCAGACGGGCCTGGAATCCACCCACCCGCTGCCGTCTTACTTGGACATTTCCGGCCCGCAACCCGTCCATCCTGGCAGCCAGGATGCGGGCGGCCGCTGGGAATTATGTTGCAGCGACGAACTGCTGCGCAAAGCGGGCCTGCCCCCGTACAGCACTTCGCTCTTCCGTTATCTGTATCAACCGGCGGCCGGTGCGCAGACGCGCTTCATCCCGGTCGTGACTGGCGCACCGCAGGGACCAGCAACGGTTCCAGTCTCCACCGCGCTGGCCGGGCTGGATCATCATCTGGCTTTCAATCCACAGGCTGGTTTGATGATGACCATCGGTTTTGCGCCGTTCAGTCTCGAGGATTACGTGGATTTGCTCGGAGGCAAACCGTGGTCAGGCCTCATGCACGGCAAGAAACGCCTCGTCTTCGACGGGAGCTACGAGTCGTTGACCGACCCCACGCAGGTTCAAAACGGTTCAGGCCACATCTTTCTCGGGTTGCACGGCAAGACGGGACGATTCGTTGAGGCATATCATTTGAAACTGCAATTGTTGGCGGCGATTTTGCGGAACGTGCGGGGCCACGTCGAGCGGCACCAGTTGCCGTTTCTGAATCTGAGTGCGGACAGTTTCCGGGTTGGACTGAAGCAACTGGGGACGGATTTGCCGTCCCTGTGGACAGCCCGGTGCGCGCTGGTGAAGACGGGGCATTCATTTGCGCTGCCGGTGGAAACGAGCGAGTTCCGGTATTTCATCCGCACGGGCAGCGCCGGAGCCTCGATCTATTTGCCGGAAGGGTTGAGCAACTCCACGCGGGGTTCGGCCAGCGTGCGCATCCGCAAATTGCTCCCGCCCGAACGGGGCCTGACCGTGATCGAAGGCACGTTGGTTTCGCAAGAGCCGCTGGGGGTTTCGCAACATGATCTGCTCTGGGTGCGCCTGCCGCTGTCCGGGGGGCGGGTGGACCTGTACGGGCATGTGTATGCGGCGGAGAGCCTCGCCCAGGGCGAAGTACGCTTCCGCACTGTGCCGCAGCAATTGAGCGAATCCGTGGTTGCGGCGCTGAAGGCGGCGGAGGGCACGTCGTTCGCGCGCTCGCCGTTCGAGGTTGTGCCGCTCTTGAGTTCGCCGTGCGATCTCTATTCGCTCGGGGTGGTGGCGGTACGGACGTTGCTGGTGGACGACAAGACCACGCTGGCTGTGGCCCTCGATGAAATGTTGAGCCTGGCGCGTCAGGTTGGCGCGGAGCATAAGCCGGACGTGCCGCTGGGGCAACGCATCCGGGCCATCTTCGAGCGCGAGCGCCGGTATATGGAATCGCTCGGGCCGCACCGGTCAAGTCGCCGGGGCTTGTCGCCCGAGGAAGGATTCCGGCTGCTGCCGCCCGAGTTGTGGTACGATACCCTCGGTGTGGTCGTGCAGTTGTTCCCGGGAGCGGGGCCGGACAGCATTTGCCGCGATTTTGGCGATGTGCCGCCGTTGGCTTTGGAGACAGTGTTCAGCCGGCCGCTGGAGGAGTTGGAGAAGCTTCTGGTGCGTTCTCGCAGCCTGATTTTGATCGATTGGAACTTTAACCTGGAGGTCGCCGAAGCGATCCAGCATTGCCTGAGCCGGACGAGGGTGTAGTAAACCAAAATTACTGTTGACCTGCGAGGGACGTTTTGTAAGTTTTGCCGGCGTGCCTTTGGATTGGGTTCAAATCGTCTGCACATCACAATTATGAAAGCGTTTTCATCATTCTTTCGGCTTGGGCTGATCGGGTCGGGCCTGGTTGGACTTGTGATCATCTTCGCCGGGTGCAGTTCCTGCAAACCCGGCGGTCCGCCTGGCAAACCGGAGGCCTATAACCTCCACATCAGGTTGGACACGGCGCTGAAGGACAGCTCGGTCGAGGTGGAAGTCATTGGGGTCAACTCGTATGACCTGGAGCGCCTCAAGACCTACAGTATCAACAAGTATTGGCAGGCGGGCGATCCCATGCGCGCAGATCTGCCAAAGATTTCGTTCAGCTTCCTCTCCGGAAACGACCTCGATCGCGTGTTCAAAGCCACGGACCCGAAATGGAAACAATGGGCGAAGTCCGGCGTGCAGTATCTGGTGATCCTCGCGGATTTGCCCGGGGTGTTTCAGGATGGCATGATCGGGAGTCAGGATCCGCGCCGCCAGATCCTGCCGATTTGCCAGTGTTACTGGCCGTCCGGAACCAAGGACCTCGTGGTGGAAATTCAGTCCAGCGGGGTTCGTATCATCACGCCGCCCCGTCCCGGACAGACCCTCCCACCAGGTTGGTGACAGTGAAGTCCGTTTTGAATCCCCGCCAGTGTGTTTGCCGCCTTGGCGGTCGATTCAAACCCGGTTGTGGCGGTTCGGGTGCGGCGGAGGCGCGCCTCTAAATCCGCTTGACGATGGAGAATTTTGGTCCCTTTGCAGTCGTCCGCGAGCTTGACTCTGCCTACGGTGCCACCGTCTATAAGGCCCGGAAGGAAGGCGACCGCAAGGGCGAGTACATTGTCAAAGTCTTTTCTTTGGAGCGGCTCGTCTCCGAGGAAGCGGAAGGGGTCAAATCGGAACTCGACCCGCTGTTCAAGGACATTGGCGGATCCTTCACGAGCCGGATCAACCTGCAGAAACAAGCGGCGGAAAACTCGCCCCTGTTCGTGCCGGTTCTCGCGGCCGGGCACGACGAGCGCGGCGCCTGGTATGCCACCCGGTTCTATACCCGTTCGGTCAAGGGCATGTTGGACCGGCTCGTGGCCCTTGAAGCGCCTGACCTGTTCCACCTGATCCAATCCGTCGTCAAAGCCTCCCTGTATTTAAAAAAGACCAGCGGCCGGCCGCACGGGAACCTGAAACCCTCGAACATTTTTATCGAGGGCGCCGGCAAACCGAAAAACTCGCAGGTGCTCGTGTCCGATCCGCTGGCCGGCGAGGCAAAGGACGCCGCCGCCTACGAACTGGCGGACTTGCGCGCGATCGGGGAATTGATTTATCAGTTGGTGCTTCGCCGCAAGGTGGATTTTTCCACCGGCTGGGTGATCCTGCCGGTGGAAGCCACCAAAGAGTGGACGGGCCTTTTCGAAAAGAAGACTGCCGACTGGCTCGCGCTGTGCAACCGGCTGCTGGACCGGAACCTTTCCCTTGAAGATTACAGCCTGGAGAAACTCGACGCGGACCTGCGGTCACTCAAACCAAAACGGCCCGTCGCGGTCACGGCGGTTCCGGTGGCGGCCGTTCTCCTGCTGGCGGCCTGTGTGGCAGCTTACGTTTTTGTGCGGGCGCGGAATTACGGGACGCTCGAGGTTGCGATCGATCCACCGGGCTCCCGTCTCATCATTATTCCGACGGATGCCGCTGGATTCGAGGATCGGCAACACACGCGGACCAACGTCGCGCCGCTGAAGCTCAGTCTCAAGTACGGCACTTACAAAATCGAGGCGGAGCATCCATCGGTGTATGGCAGCCTCCTGTCGGCGCGCAGACTGCAGATCACCATTGAACCTGATAAAACCCTGAGCACGAATCTGAGTCTGCCTTACGGCGGCCTGGTCGTGTCCAGCGAACCGCCCGGCGCCGAATTCGAGTTCGGCGGTCAGAAAGTGCAGACCCCGTTTACAAATCTCTATTCCCGTCCGGGGGCAGTGACCTTCCAACTCTGGCGTGACGGCTACGAGACCACTAATTTCAGCCTGACGATCCCCTCCAATCACACGGCGGTAGCGGTCGCGGCACGATTGCGGCTGCCCGCGGCCGGCAGCGTGCTGATGGAGTTCACCAGCGATCCGTCCGGGGCGGACGTGCTGCTGGATGGGATATCGTTGGGGCAGGCGCCGCTGCGAACCTCGGTCGCGGAGGGGCGCCATCAGCTTACGGCCCAACTGCCCGGGTTCGAAACGCAGAACCGGCCGCTCGAAGTGCGGCGCGGCGGCGCGGCGCTGCAATCCTTCTACTTCCAGCACGGGATGTTGATCGTGGAAAACACCGACCCTTCGGCCGTGCAGATCCTCGTGAACAACCGGCTGGTGGGAATGTCACCCACGAACCTCGCTTTGCCGGTCGGACGGTTCAGCATTACTTTCCGAGCCAACGGCTACGAGACGAACAACACCACCATTTCGGTCGCCGACAAGAGCAGCCAACGGTTCAGTCCCACGTTGAAAGCGATTGCGGGTTTTGTCGAATTGGCCAGCGACATTCCCGGCACTGAAATCCGCGACCAGGCAAACGTCCTCCTGGCCACCAACATCAGCGATTCGCCGACCGAACTGGCGCTGCGTCCGGGCAGCTACACACTGCGGGCGACGCACGGCGACCTGGTTCCGTTTGAAATCGGGCGGGTGGACGTGAAGCCGGGCCTGACCAACATCGCGCCGCAAATCCGGTTCACTTACGGCACCGTGAGTTTCACCAGGATTGAGCCGGCCAATGCCAGCATCCGACGGGCGGACGGTGTGCCGGTGGGAGTGGGTGCTCTGGTTTACCAAAGGCCGGACAATCCGGTGGTTTACCTGGCCGAGGCTCCGGGCTATCAGACTTATTCCAATGCCATCATCGTTGGCGCCCGTCAGACCCGGCAGTTGGCGATCAACCTGCCGCGTCAGACGGTGGCAGTGAATCTGGTCAGTGACCCGCCGGGCGCGGAATTCTTTGATAATGGCGCGAAGTTGAGCGCGGGCGGATCGGAATATCGGCTTCCCTGGGGTGCCGCCCGGGTGGTGGGGCAGTTCGCCCGGCTGGGCGCGATCACCAACAACGTCGAAATTAAATTGAACGGCCCGAACACGATACCGGAGTTCAAGTTTACCTACGGCACCATCCTGCTGACGAACCTTCCCGGTGATGTGGTGGTCAAGGAAGGCAACGAGCAATTGCCGATGACCTCCGAACCCCTCCTGGTGGCTTATGACCGGCCCGGGCCCCACGTTTACGACCTGTACGAGGAGGACCAAAAGGTGGACACCGTTACGACCAACCTGCCGCTCGGCGCCGTCATCCGGCTCAATGCGCACCTCGCCGCGCGCGATCATGTCAACAGCATCGGGATGCGACTCGAGAAAATCAAAAACCTGTTCGGTCCCGGGCAGGACGGATGGGTGGGGCAATCCGAGGTCACGCAGCAGCAGTATGAACAGGTCATCGGTGCCAATACCAATCCGAGTAAATACAAAGGACCAAACTTGCCGGTGGACAATGTGTCCTGGCTGCAAGCGGAGGAATTCTGCCAGAAGCTGACGCAGATGGACAAACGACCGCCGCCCGGGCCTCCCGGGCAATACCAACTGCCCACCCTCGAAGAGTGGAAGCGGTTTTCGGCCGGCGCCAATCTTAAATTGGCTGTGACCGGCACGAATCAACCCGCTTTTGTCGGCAGCAAGGGTCCCGACGCATTCGGTTTGAACGATGTGTTTGGCAACATGCGGGAATGGCTGGCGGGAAGCGATCCGCAGAACAAAAGCTTCATCGGGGGCGGATTCAGAAGCCGGTTGAGTTTTGGAGGCATGCGGACGTTTGTGAACCCGGAACAATTGCAATTGGACCAAGCCTCCGACGACCTGGGTCTGCGCGTGATCTGGGTGCCCAATGCGGTCACCGCTCGTTGACAGAACACGAGACCGTCAGTGGTCGGAGTGAGCAGGCTTGGATTGTGCCTCTGACTTCCCGGGAGTTTGTTCCTCGTTGCTTCAGTGGTTGCGAGTTTAAACGATCTCGTTGACGGCTTCGCAGGCGTGTCCGCATCCCGACTGTGAATCCGGTATCTCTGAGCATGCGGGAGAAGCGGTGCCGGTGTCGGCTGGAGGTTTATCTTGCGCAAACTCATAGCATTATGGAAATCCTAAGAAATACTACTTGACAGCCTTTAGCCAGTTGCTTAGAAATGGCGAGTTCATCATATATAGGGCGAACTATGCTGTTCGCGCCGATAGAGGATAATATTCGTCACTGGGGAGCACATATGAGAATCATAATTGCAGCATCTTGTGTCGTTGGCCTGACTCTCTCGGTTTCCATCGAACATTCGTTCGCGAATCCTACGGGCGGTTCGGTGGTGGGAGGCGACGGCAACGCGACCATCACCGGACAGGGAACGGCTTTGACGACCATCAACCAGTCGGCCAATCAGGTCATCATCAACTGGCAGAACTTCTCCATCGGGGCCGGCGAGATAACCCGGTTTGTTCAACCCTCGGATACGGCGGCGGCCTTGAATCGCGTCACCTCCGGCAACCCTTCGCAGATTTACGGCTCGCTGCAAGCCAACGGCCGTGTCTTCGTCATCAACCCCAACGGCATTCTGGTCGGCCCGAGCGGACAGATTGATACCAAAGGGTTCGTGGCCTCGACCCTGGATGTGCCGGATGCCAGTTTTCTGTCCGGGGCAAACCTGATTCTTTCCGGAAACTCCAGCGCGGCCGTTCGCAATGAGGGCTCCATCCAGGCCCTGGGCGGCGATGTGTACCTCATCGCGCACAGTGTTGAAAACGATGGCACCATCAACGCGCCCCAAGGCACCGTTGGTCTGGCCGCCGGTTCGCAAGTCCAACTCGTCCAATCCGGAGACGAGCATCTGTCAGTGCTGGCGGGGAATTCCAGCGCCCCGGCTACGGCGGTTGGCGTCAACAATTCCGGCACCATCCAGGCCGCATCGGCGGAACTCAAGTCGGCCGGGGGAAATATCTACGCGCTGGCCATCAACAATGGCGGTGTCATTCGCGCCACCGGCATCGTCAACAAGAACGGCCATATCTATCTCGCCGCCACCGGCGGCAATATTCAGAATTCCGGCACGCTCGCCGCCAACAACGCCGACGGTTCCGGCGGCACCATCATCGTGGATGGAGGACATAACGCGGCGGTGCCGGCTACTGTAATCAACAGCGGCACGATCGAAGCGCGTGGTGACGCCGCGGGATCGAAGGGCGGGACCGTCGAGCTTCTGGGCGATGATGTCGGACTCTTCGACAATGCGGTGGTGGATGTGAGTGGCGATTCTGGCGGAGGCACAGCGCTGATTGGTGGCGGCCTGCACGGCGCCAACGCCGCGATTCAGAATGCCCAGCGGACCTACATCGCTCCAGAAGCAGTTGTCAATGCGAACGCCTTGACGCGAGGCAACGGCGGTAACGTCGTCGTATGGTCGGACGAGGTGACGCGCTTTTATGGTAGCATTGATGTCCGCGGCGGAGCAGCGGGCGGAGATGGCGGAGACGTGGAGGTAAGCTCGCACAATCAACTTGATTTCAATGGTTCCGTGGATGCCATGGCGCCGAATGGCGCGGTGGGAACACTGCTGTTGGATCCGCACAATCTCGAAGTGCTTGCCGGCGACAACACGGGGACCATTCCGACCGGGTTCAACGATCCCACACCGGACGGCGACTCGGCCGTGGGCGACCAGGTGATAGCCAATCAACTGACCTCCGTCAACGTCACGCTCTTTGCCAACAACAATATCACTTTCGACGCCAACGCCATGGTGGCGCCGTCCTCGGGCACCGGCAATCTCACGGTGAAGGCGGGGAATTCCATTCTGTTTGGCAACGGCGCCAGCGTAACCCTGAGAGGCAGTTTCAGTGCGACGTTCAACGACGGCGAGGTGGGCGTGACCCCAGCCGATCGCGACGCGGGTCCTGCCACGTTTACCATGAATACCGGTTCTTCGATTACGGCCCCGGGCGGCATTACCATCACCGCCGGTGGCCTGACCCAGTCGAGCGACGGCGCGGGCGGCACGACCACGCCGGGAGTGGACGCAAATACCGGCAACATCAGCTTGACGTCGCTGAGCACGAAGCCGGCGGACGCGGCCACGGGTGTTGCCGGCGGGGATATCACAGTCATGAACAATGTGGCTTCCTCCGCGGATATTTCGGTTTTGGGGACAATAGATGCCAGCGGTTCGGACGCCAACGGCGCCGGTGCTCACGCTGGCGGCGACGGCGGCACGGTGACACTGAATGCGAGCGGCACATTGAACGCCGGCACTATTATGGACAACGGCGGCAGCGGAACGGGCGGCGGTGCCGGGGGAGCAGGGGGAGCTGTCAACTTGACCGCAGGCGCCGGGATTACTGCCACCAGCATCAGCACAATCGGTAACACGACCGGTAATAATGGGAATGCGGGAGCAGGCGGAGCAGTTGGGCTTACCGCAGGCGCGGCAATCACCGTCGGCAGCGTAACGACCAGCGGAGCCAACGGCACAGGCAGTGGCAACGGCGGGAAAGCAGGAGATGTTACTTTCAGCGCGGGCACCGGAGTTACCGCGAACGGTGCCATCGCCGCCGAAGGCGGATCGGGAGCGCCGGGCGGTGCTGGCGGTACGGTCAACCTGACTGCGACAGCCGGGTCGATGACGGTGGACGGCATCAGCGCGAATGGCGGCGCCGGCAGCAGCGGGAGCGGGCATAACGGCGGCGATGCGGGAAGCATCAGCCTGACGGCAGGAACCGGAATCACGCTCAACAACAACATCCAAGCCAACGGCGGGGTCGCTTCGTCTGGAGGAAGCGATGGAAACGCCAATACGATTTCCTTGAACGCGACGGCAGGCGGAGTGAACCAGGCGGCCGGCGCTTTGAGCGGCGCCGCACTAGTGTTGCAGGGCGCAGGCACGTTCAACTTTAATCAGTCCGCAAACAACGTCGCCACTCTGGCCGCCGCAGTGAATGGGGCTTTGAGCTATCAAAACGCGGGCAACTTGGCGATTGACACTGTCAACGCGGTCCACGGGGTCAGCTCAAGCGGCAATGCAATCAACATCAGCACGGTCAATGGCAATTTGCAGGTCAACAATACCGCAGCGGCCAACGACGTTGACGCGGGCAGCAGTACCGTGAACCTGACAGCGGGCGGCGACAACAATCTTCTCACCATCGCCTCCGGGGCGAAAGTGAACGGCGACGGCGGCGTGAACCTGGTGGGCGACCGCATGACCCTTTCCGGAAGCCTGACGACACTCGGCACGGCCGACCTGCACCAGAATACGGCAAACCGGCAAATCACCCTGGGCCAGGACGACAACAACCAGCCGACTGCTTCGGGCGGCACCTTGGGCCTGACCAGCACTGAACTCAACCACGTCACCGCTGACACGCTCAACGTGGGCAATGCCAGCAGCGGGAATGTGTCAGTAAACGGATCAATTGCCCCGTCCGGAGTCACGACGCTTTCGTTACAGAGCGGAGCCGCCATCAGCCAGCAGAGCGGCAATACGATCGGTTCGTCTGGCACGCCTCTGGCAAATTTGGCTTTGCAGGCCGGCACAACCATTTCGTTGGGTGAAGCCAACCACGTCGGCACGCTGGCGGCCAACGCCGGCGGAACGATTCAATACAATGACGCGGACGATTTGACCATCGGTAGTGTGAATGGCATCAACGGCGTTTCCGCCAACAACAGCGCAATTTCCGTCACGACAGCGAACGGTGCTCTGACGGTGAACCAGAACGTCAATGCCGGCAGCAGCACTACGAGCCTGACGGCCGGCAGCTCAGGCGCCAGTGACAATGCCCTGACTGTTGCCGGCGGGGTGATGGTTCATGGAGCGGGCGGCGTGACGCTGGTAGCGGATAACATGTCGATCGATCCGACCGCGACCATCGATGGCGGCTCGGCGACCGTGGTGCTGCGCCAGTCTCAGAACGGGACGAGCATCGACTTGGGCGGAGCAGACGGAGCCGCTACGTTGGGCCTGTCTGCAGCCGAATTGGACACCGTCCACGCTGGCATATTGAAGGTCGGAGATGCCAACAGCGGCAACGTAAGCGTCACGGCGGCCGTCGCGCCGGCCAACACGACCACAATGTCGGTTCAAAGCGGCGGAACGATCAACCAGACGGCGGCCTCGACCATCACGGAAAACAACCTCGCGTTGCGGGCGGGAACAACGATTACGCTGAACGAAGCGAATCAGGTGGGCACGCTGGCGGCCAGCAGCAGCGGCACGATTCAATTCAAGGATGCAAACGGCCTGACAGTGGGAACGGCGGACGGAGTGGCGGGAATCAATACCGGCGGCAGTGGTGGCGTGGCGCTGCACACCGGCAATACGCTTGTGATCGGCGCCGGCGCTGGCGAAGGGATCACAGCGGCCGGCCACACGGTGACCCTGGATGCGGACGCGGGCGGAGTGACAGAAGACGCCAACATCGGCTCGAAAGTGAGCGCGGCGAATCTGTTGCTCGAAGGCGTAGGCGACTTCAACCTGAACAACGCCAATGCCATCGGAACTCTGGCGGCCAATGTGAACGGCGCTCTCAGTTACCGTGACACGGATGGGCTGATGATCGGCACGGTGGCGGGCACAGTGGACGGAGCGGCGGTCAATGCCTCCGGGGTGAACAGCCAAAGTCATAACGTGGCGTTGCACACCGGAAACACATTGACGATCGGCAGCGGCGTAGCGGGCGAGGACATCGTGGCCGGAGCCGGCTTGGTGACGCTGGATCCATCGGCTGGCGGAGTGAGCGAGAATTTAGCCAGCAAGGTGACTGCCGGCAGTCTGCTGCTGTTGGGAACCGGCCCATTTAATTTGAACAGCGCCAACAATGACCTCGGCACGCTGGCGGCCAACGTCAGCGGCGCCGTTAATTACCAGGATTTGAGCGCGCTGATGATCGGCACCGTCGCGGGCACAGTGGACGGCGCGCCTGCCAACGCGTCCGGGATCACCAGCGGCGGCAATAATGTGGCTCTGACCACCGGCGGACAACTGACCATCGGTACGGGCACGGCGGGTGAGGACATCGTGGCCGGCGCCGGGACGGTGACGCTGGATCCGCTGGCGGGCGGAGTGAGCGAGAATGCGGCCAGCAAGGTGACGGGCAGCGGCCTGCTGTTGCTGGGCAGCGGCGCGTTCGACTTGAACAGCGCGAATAATAATGTGGCGACGATCGCGGCGAATGTCACCGGCGGCGCTCTCACGTATCAGGATGCGAATGTGCTGACGGTAGGTACTGTGGGTGGCACGCACGGCATCAACAGCAGCGGCAACAATGTAACGCTCACGACCGGCGGGCAGTTGACCATCGGCACCGGCACGGCGGGTGAAGACATCGTGGCGGGAGCGGGCATGGTGACGCTGGACCTGCTGGCGGGCGGAGTGAGCGAGAATGCGGCCAGCAAGGTGACAGGCAGCAGTTTGCTGCTGTTCGGAGCCGGCTCCTTCGGTCTCGCCGACGCCAACAACGATGTTGCGACGCTTGCGGCCAATGTGGCCGGATCCGTGACCTACAACGACGCAAATGGATTGACCATCGGCACCGTTAACGGGACGGACGGAATCAACTCGGGCGGCAGTCCGATCAACGTTTCCACGGTAAACGGCGCGCTGGCGGTGACCAAAGGTGTGGAAGCCTCCGGCGGCACGGTGGAGCTGGCGGCAGGCAGCTCGGGTAACGACAATCCGTTGAGCATCAGCCCGGGTGTGACGGTTCATGGAGCGGGCGGCGTGACGCTCGTGGCGGATAACATGGCAATCGATTCCACCGCGTCCATCAACGCGGGCTCCGGTGTGGCGGAGTTGCGTCCGTTTGAAAACGGTACGGCGATCAATCTGGGCGGAGCAGATGGTGCGGGCGTGCTGGGGTTGGCGGCGGCGGAACTGAATACCGTTTCGGCAGGGACGTTGAGGATCGGCGACCTGAACAGCGGCGACATCAACATCATCGGGAACATTAATCCAAACCCACAAGTGCTATCGCTGAGAAGCGGCGGCTCCATTAGGGAAGCGGCAGGGTTTGCCATTACTGTCAACTCCTTGAGCCTATTGACAACGCCGCCGCCGACACCGGCTACAGAACCGGCTATTGAGGGGACCGGCGACGGGCTCGTGGTGAATCTATTCGGTATTAATAATGTGAGCAGGCTTTCCGCTGCTGGCCAACCCATTTACATCGTCATTCAAGGCGTAACGGTGGATACCAGTTCCAAAATAGATGGCGTTGGTGATGTTCTTGCTTCAAGTCTCGGTTTTGTCCCGGTGAATTCAGTCATTCTTCCCAGCGGCGGTGTGCCGTTACTTGCTACCGCCGCAAAGGATCTTGCGGCGCTGGCGACGGTGGAAATACCGGTGCCGCGACTGCATACCACCACTTTCAGTACCGCATCCATTTCCTTGGACCAAGCGGCCAAGATCCTGCCGCCCGGCTCAATCGGTACGTTGTGGCTGCAAATACCATTTCCTGCGGCGAAGGAAAAGACTTACCGGATTGAGGATATTTCCAAGTGGACCAGCGGGCCCATCGCCGCGATGGGCAGCACAGGCGGTCCACAGGTACCCAAGTGATCAGCGGTCTGTGGTTTAACATCAAAAATCTTAAATTTTTCTGTTAATGAACCAGCGAGTTCCCGAAACTGAAGGCTGCGGTTTGTGGTCCGCAATCATGGCGGACGGCACCGCACGAAAGGTTTGCTCGATGAAAAAACTGTTCTGGGGCATTAGTTGTCTGGCTTTGTCAATGTGTTGTGGCGTCGCCCAAGGGGTCAACCAGATGGCCCCGTCTTCGGTCACACCCAAACCCGTTGAACCCGAAACCGCCGCTCCCCAGAGTGCCCTCGGCGCCGAAGCACCCCGCTCACCCCGCTCGCCGGAAGGCAACGCGCCGATCAATCCGGACCAGCCGAACCTTAAAATCACGGCCATCATCCTGGTCAAAACCCGGGCGGAGATTCAGGAAGCTGGCGTTCCCGCCACCAACGGGGTTATCATCCAGGACATTCCCTTCCTCGAAAATCCCGACTTCCGACAGGCGATCCAACCGTTCATCGGAAAGCTGCTGACCGAGAACACGATTCGGGATTTGGAAGACGCCATCATTCTATATTGCCGCGCACACGGTAAACTGCTGGTGGATGTGATTCTGCCCGAGCAAGACATCGAAAATGGCGCGCTGCAACTCTGGTTTCTGGAGGGCAAGGTCGGCAAGATCACCGTGAACAACCCCGGCCGGAAATGGTTTTCGGACAAACTCATTTTGGGCGATGTCCGGCTACAGCCGGGAGGACCGATTGATTCACAAAAGCTGACGCAGGATCTGGACTGGCTCAACAACAACCCCTTCCGGCAGGTGGACGTGACTTTTAAGCCTGGGGACTCACTCGGGTTGAGCGACGTGGAACTCATGGTGAACGACCGCATTCCGGTGCGCCCATACATTGGATACGAAAACAGCGGCGCGCGATTCACGGGCGAAGAACGGTTCCTCGCAGGCTTCAACTGGGGGAACGCCTTCGGTTTGGACCAACAGTTGAACTACCAGTTCGCCTCGGACATCAATTTTGACCTGGTCAAGGCCCACTCCGCCAGTTACATCATCCCGCTGCCTTGGCGGCACACGCTTATGTTGTACGGCTCGTACGTGGACGGCAAGGCGGATTTCGGCGAGGCCGGCGGCGGCACGACGGCCAACGGCACCAGTTGGCAGACCAGCCTGCGTTACTCCATCCCGCTGCCCGAGCTCGGACACCTCCGTCATGAAGTTTCCGCCGGTTTCGATTTTAAACGGGCAAACAACGATCTTGAAGCAGGTGGAACTACGGTGTTGCAATCGTCAGACACGGATATCGCACAGTTTGAACTGGGTTATAGTGGTCTGCTGGCGGATTCCTTCGGGCGCACTACTTTCGGGCTTGAAGCCTATTACAGCCCCGGTGGATTGACTGAATATAATGACGCTACGGATTTCAACGGTCTCAGAGTCAATGCCAAGGCGGCTTATTTTTACGCGCGGCTCAATGTGGAGCGGCTTACCCGGTTGCCCTATGGCCTCTCCTGGGTGCTGAGTGGCTGGTTGCAGGGTACCACTGAGAGACTGCTGCCAAGTGAAGAGCTGGCGGTGGGCGGTTACAATACTGTCCGCGGTTATGACGAAAGGGTGGTGCTCGGTGACGACGGCTGGATTGTTGACAACGAACTGAGAGCGCCGCCGTTTTCCCCGGGCGATTTGTTACACGTGATCTGGTTGAAAGATCAAATCCAGTTTCTTGGCTTTTTCGATTATGGCTCGGTTCGCGTGATAGATGCCGGTCCCCAGGATGGCAACGATCCGAACAAGACGCTGTACTCGGTGGGGGTGGGCTTTCGCTATACCCTCCGTAAAAATCTTTCCGTGCGCTTCGATTATGGATGGCCACTGACGGAAACGGGCATCAATGAGAATCGATCCCGCGCCAGCTTTGGCATACTGGCCAGTTTTTGAGGACCGCAGGTGGCCGGCGCTTTCTGCGGGCATCCCTATCGGAAAACAAGATCGGTGGCAGGACAATGTTCGTTTGAGGCAGAATGCAGTCGGGGTGTTTCACTTTCGACCGCAGTTTGCATCGGGCCGCGTCATTCCAGCGCCGGCAGCGACTTCGATGTTGACTTTTGCGCGAGGTTGGATTCAAGTAACCTCAAATGTCGGCTGTTTTTAAGGAAAGTATTGTCGTGAGTTTTTTTGCGATCCGAGTATTCAAATGACATTCGTTCAACCGTATGGAGCCACATCTATCTGAGGAGTCATTGTGGGCCAGCGCACTCGCCGCCCGGCTGCGGATGTTGCAGGCAAACTTTGCGGATGATGATTCGACAACGCGACAGAGTTACCTGGTTGAGGAGATTGAGCGAGGGTTGAAAGGGTGCGTTTCGGAAAAGCGCCAAAGCCTCCTCGACGCGCTCGCCGTCAGGTTTCCGTCATGGCAGGGTTCGGCACCCGTCCAGGTCGCCACTGCCACCGCCGCACCACCCGTCGCCCCGACTCCGGAAGCGCTCCTGAATCAACTGCTCGAAGTCATTCCCACCCTGGCGCCGGCCCAGCGCGCGGAGATGGTTGACAAATTGAAGAGCGTTGGCGTCGTCGCTCAGGAACGGGTGTCGGTCGGCGTCGGGGTTGAGATTCCTGCGGAGTTGCAGAAGCGGTTGGGGTTGCCGGAAGGCCGGGCGCCCAATGCGGAGCGTGCCGCGAAGATGCTGGCTCCGCTCCTGGATATGGTGCTGACCATGGATCAACTGATCTGGACGTTGTGGAAACAGCTCACTTCCAAATCCGTCGTCCGCCGCGAAGTCGATCTGGGCAAGTTGGCCGGCGAATATCTCGCTGGCAATCCCGAGGTTTCCAGCACCCAGGTGTCGCAGGGACTGGAGCGAACCCGAAGAATGATCGCCGGTCTGCTCGGCGCTATCGGGCGCGCGGGTGGTGCCTACGCCCGGGAACGGGCGCGGCTTTTTGACCCTGCCGCGATCGAAGCCGATGCGCGGACGGAGAAGAAATGGAACGAAAGCCTGGAATATGCCTGCTGGCGGAAGTACGTCCAGTTGAGTAAGGAATACGGCGCCGAACCGGTCATCGAGAAGGGCATCCAGGAGGCGGTGGCCAAAGCGGCGGAGAACCTGATTATGGGCCGGCCCGCCGGTTGATTAATCCGAACATGTCCTTACAAATCCATTGGCACGAGGGACTCTTCCTGCAACCGCAGCATTTCCAGCGGATGCAGAAGGGTATTAATGACCAGATCCAACTCGAACGCCAGTTGGCCTCGTCCTACCCGTACGGGCTTGTCGAGGCGCGCCTCTCCCGCGATGAGTTGGAGAACATGCGGATCCGGTTCGACCGGTTGCTCGCCATCATGCCGAGCGGGCTGGTCATCAATTACCCCGAAAGCGCCGAAATTCCCTCGCTGGACATCAAGACGGCGCTGTCGAAAAGCGTCGCCGGTTTCAAAGTGTTTCTGGGTGTGCCTTTGTGGCAGAAAGCGCGGGCCAACACCGTTGGCACCGGCGCCGAAGCCGACACCCGTGCCAAGCTCATTTTCCGGGTTTCCGAAACCGAATGCCCGGACGAAAACACGGGCGAGAATTCCAAGCCCATTCAGGTGCGCAAAATCAATTCGCGCCTGATGCTCGAGCAGGAGGACCCGACCGACATGGAATTATTGCCGTTGCTGCGCGTCATGCGGGCCACCGGGGAGGAGATCGGGTTGCCGCGGCAGGACGCCGAGTATGTTCCGCCCTGTTACCTGCTGGGCGGCTCACCGGTGCTGCGCGAGTTGGTGCGCGACCTCGTCAGCCAGGTCGAAGCCAGCCGCAAGGAACTCGTAGTGCAGGTTTCCCGCGGCGGTTTCAGCCTCGATACGATGCGCGGAATCCAGTTCGAACAATTGATGCGGCTGCGCACCTTGAATCGCTACAGCGCAAGGTTGCCTTCGCTGGTGTTGGCTCCGCACATGACGCCATTTGCCATGTATCTCGAGTTGCGCGAACTGCTGGGCGAACTGGCCGCCTTGCATCCGGATCGCGATGAATTCGAGAGCGCGCCCTATGACCACGATAACCTGTTCCCCGTGTTCAAGGAACTGTCAGTGAAAATCCGGTCGCTGTTGCGCGGCGCGGTGGCTCCCAGTTTCGTGAAAGTCGCTTTCCAGGACGTGGCTGGCGTGCTCACGGCGACCCTCACGGAGGAACAGTTTACACAGCCCAATGCCTATTTCCTCGGCGTCCGGACCAAGCTCGACCCCACGGCCCTCGGCCGCCTGGTGGAGGACGGTGACAAGTTTAAACTCATGCCGCAAAGCCTTGCCACACGGGCGATTCGAGGGATCGAACTCAAAGAGGAGAGGCATCCGCCGCTGGAATTGCCGGCGCAATCGGATCTGCACTATTTCCGGCTGGATCGGGCCGCCAGCGCGCGGATGTGGCAGCAGATTCAGGCCGAGAAAGCAGCGATTGTCCGCTGGACCGGCGCCGAACTTGACCTGTCTGATGTCAGCTTCACGCTTTACATGACCATTCCCAGTTCCCCGACGAAGCCATGACCTTGCTCGAATTGACCGAACCCTTGTTCCAGTACGTTTGCCGCCTCAACCGCATGGCGCGGAAATCCGGGGTCAAACCCACGGGCGAAACGGTGTTCATCGCGAAAGCCGCCGTGTCGCACGGGGCCAGCCTCGAATACACGGTGGTACGCAATGACATCAACGCCATTCTCGAGGACATGCAACTGAAGGCGGAAAAGGATTTCAAATTGAGCAGCCAGTACAAGCGGGTCAAGCTGCCGCTCTTGTTCTTCCTGGACTCCATGATTTCAGAAAGCAAGCTCGCCTTCGCCGTGCAATGGAACCAGAAACGCCTGGCCTATGAACTCAATGAACTGGCCGGGGACGAAAAATTTTTCGATCTGCTGGAGGAGGAACTCAAGGATTCGAGTGATGAGGCTTCGGAGCGGCTGGCTGTTTATTACGTGTGCATCGGGTTGGGATTCACGGGAATTTATTTCAAGCAACCGGAGTTTCTGCGCAAAACGATGCTGGCCATCGCCCCGCGTGTCCGGCGCTGGCTGGATGCGGACGAGTCGGCCCGGATTTGCGTGGATGCTTACGAAGGGGTGGACACGCGGGACCTCACGGAGCGCCCCAGCCACAAATTGCTGGTCATCGGCATCATTTTTCTCTGTTTCACCGTAGCGGCCATCATTTCATATATCTTCCTTTACCACCAATCCTCGAATGCCCTTAACCGGTCGTTCGAGGTCATTGAGCAACACAACGTCACTCAACCCGGCAAATAACCCCGACCAATCTCGCTATGGATAGATTCAGCAATTTGCCAACGCCAATAAAGTGGATTCTGGGTGTGACGGGCATCGGCGCCGTGTTGGGGACTTTGCTCGCCTTCGGCGGCGCCAGGCTGCTCTTCATGTTCGTGCTGATCGTGGCCGGCCTGTTGCTTGTTCTGCTCGGGGGTTATTACCTTTGGCACTACCTGAAACGCCGCAAGCAGAACGCCCGGCTCCGGAGCGAAATCAATCAAAGTACCACCGCCGCTCCTCGCGGCATGAGCGCCACGGACCTGGCGAAGCTGGACAACCTCCGCAAAAAATTCCAGGAAGGCGTCGAGGCGTTCCGGTCGCGCGGCAAAGATCTCTACGCCTTGCCTTGGTACGTGATCGTGGGCGAACCCGGCTCCGGGAAAACCGAAGCCATCCGTCACTGCAACGTCGGTTTCCCGCCCGGCATGCACGAGGGCGACAACAGCGTCGGGTATTTGGGTGCCGGCGGCACCATCAATATGAATTGGTGGTTTACCAATTACGCCGTCATGCTGGACACCGCCGGACGGCTCATGTTCGAGGAAGTCAAGCCCGGGGAAACCAGCGAATGGCGTGAGTTCCTCAAGTTGCTGAAGAAGAACCGGCCGAACTGCCCTATCAACGGCTTGATGCTGGTCGTGCCGTCCGACAGCCTGATCAAGGACTCCGCGGAACAGATCGCTGCCAAGGCCGGCAAGATCGCCCAACAACTGGACGTGATTCAACGCGTGCTGGACTTTCGCTTTCCCGTGTATGTCGTCGTTACCAAGAGCGACAAGATCAACGGCTTCCGCGAGTTCTTCGAGAGCGTCACCGATCCCCAGTTGCAGCACCAGATGCTCGGCTGGTCGAATCCCAGCCCGCTGGATTCCTCGTTCAAGCCCGAACAGATTGACCAGTATCTGAGTCAGGTCGCCGAACGGTTGCGCCGCCGGCGGCTTGGGCTGATGCGCGATCCGGTGCCGGAAAGCGCGCCGCGCAGAATGGACGAGGTGGACTCGCTTTACGCCCTGCCCAACAGCATGCTGATGCTGGCGCCGCGCCTGCGCCGATATCTGGAAACCATTTTCATGCCGGGCGAATGGTCGGCCAAACCGTTGTTCCTGCGCGGGATTTACTTCACCTCCTCCATGCGGGAAGGAGCGGCGCTGGACCAGGAACTGGCCGAAGCCATCGGTGTGCCGCCCGACGAACTGCCCGAAGGCAGAGTCTGGGAGCGCGACCGTGCCTATTTCCTGCGGGATCTTTTCGTTGAAAAGGTTTTCAAAGAAAAGGGCCTCGTCACGCGCGCCACCAACGTCAAAGCGCGCTTGCGGCGCAATCACCTCATCACGTACTCCTGCGCCCTCGTCGCCCTGGTGGTCTTCGTGATCGTGGGTTGGCTGGGCATGAAAACCGTCCGCGCTCAGGTCAAAGACCGCAGCGATTATTGGGCCGCCGCGGCGAATACCGGCTGGGATGAGGACCGGGGTTGGCACTATCGGATCCTTCGTTTGAACGAGGATACCGGCAAGTACTTCCTCTACACCAACCGGATTCCGTTCGTTGACGAGAGTCTGACGCTGGGCCAGATCCAGGACAAACTTCGGGAACTGGCCGGGCGAGACCTCAAAGGCCGGTGGACGTCGCCCGGCCTGGCGCGCAGTTACAACGTGAACAGCAAACGTGCCCAGCGAGTCATTTTCGAAACGGGTGTTCTCGAGCCGGTGCTGGACGCGGTGGACAAACGCATGCGTACCGCACCCCCCGGCGAATCCCAGCCTTACCTCTCCGATGCCTTGGTCGCTCTGGTTCGACTCGAATCCGACATTTTAAGGCGGGAAAGAGGTGAGGATGTGCCGATGGACGCGAGCGCCGCCACGAATTTCCTCGGGCCCCTCCTGCGCTATGCGACGGGCAAAGATGTGACCGTAGATACGAACCTGATATCTGTGATGGTCTGGACGTACACGGACAATAGTGCAGGCCAGAAATCCTGGCCTCCAGCCTGGCTTTCCGCCACCACCAACGCGGC
>Ga0335081_10004552_pt1 | contig 21833 bp, 22 predicted proteins | sample Lox_Sample_35_FD_206713 | JGI IMG/M metagenome (GOLD analysis project Ga0335081, IMG submission 206713) | Soil microbial communities from Loxahatchee National Wildlife Refuge, Florida, United States - Lox_Sample_3.5 | ecosystem: Environmental > Terrestrial > Soil > Wetlands | place: USA... | reverse complement strand
GCTCATCGCCGCGCTCGCGAGCTGCTGCGACGCGCGGGCGTCGGCTGGCGAATGGGGGGTGCGCATCGAGGACGTCGACGAGCCGCGCAGCCGCCCGACAGCCGTCACGGCCATTCTGTCCACGCTCGAGGCATACGGCTTCGAATGGGACGGCGAGGTCGCGCGCCAGAGCAGCCGCACCGCGCTCTACCAGGCGGCCTTCGATCGCCTGGTCGCGCAAGGGCAGGTCTACGCCTGCAGCTGCACCCGCAAGGAGCTCGAGGCGTGCCCCATCGGCCCGGCCGGCGAGCGCGTCTACCGGGGTACGTGCCGCGGTGGCGCGGCGCCGGGGCGTGCGGCGCGCGCCTGGCGCATGCGCGTGGGTGACGAAGTCGTTGGCTTTCGCGATCGCCTGCAGGGATGGCGCGAGCAAAACCTCCAGCGCGACGTCGGCGATTTCGTCATCCGTCGCGCCGACGGACTGTTCGCCTATCAGCTCGCGGTGGTGGTCGACGACGCCGATCAGGGCATCACCCATGTCGTGCGCGGCGCGGACCTGCTCGCCTCGACGCCGCGGCAGATCTGGCTGCAACGGGCCTTGCGAGTGCCTGCGCCCGCTTACCTGCATCATCCGGTCGCGATCCTCGCGAACGGCGAGAAGCTCTCCAAGCAGACAGGCGCGCCACCACTGCCCTCGCAACCGCTCCCCGCGCTGCTCCAGGCATGGAGCTTCCTCGGCCAGGGCGACCCGCCCAAAGCGCCCCGGTCGGTGGCCGAGTTCTGGGTCTGGGCCACGCGACATTGGACGCCGGCGAAGCTGCCGCCGGTGGCGATGCTGCCCGTCCCGGCGGCGGGCCGCATCACGGTATAATCGCCCGCTCCCGCGGTATCGAAAGGCACGGCGTTCGGCTGCGACCGAGCCGCTCTTCGTCTCGCCCTTCCGCCTGACATGACCACTCTCGTCGTCGTCCGCAAGAACAACGAAATCGCCATTGCCGCCGACTCGCTCACCACTTTCGGCGACACCCGTCTGTCGGCCGAATTCGATCGCATCTACGACAAGATCGTCCGCTACAAGGATACCTACGTCGGGCTGTGCGGGAGCGCCGCGCACCAGCTCGTCTTCGAGAGCCTGCTCGCCCAGCACAAGGACCTCGATTTCGGCAGCAAGCCGGCGATCTTCGAGACCTTCCGCAAGCTCCATCCGATCCTCAAGGACCAGCACTTCCTCAATCCCAAGGAAGAAGAGGACGACCCGTACGAATCGACGCAGATCACGGCGCTGATCGCGAATTCGAAGGGCATCTTCGGCGTGTACTCCATGCGCGAAGTCTTCGAGTACACGCAGTACTGGGCCGTCGGCTCGGGACGCGAATTCGCCATTGGCGCCATGCACGCGCTCTACGGCAGGCTGCGCACCGCGACCGCCGTGGCCAAGGCCGGCGTCGAGGCCGGCGCAACCTTCGACAAGAATTCCGGTCTGCCGATGACCATGTACAGCTTTACGATCAACGGTTCCTGAATCGATGGGAGCGGGCTTCGCGGACAACCTCACGCGGTTCGTGTTCGAGCGCGCCGCCGTGCGGGGCGCGGTCGTCAGCCTCGACGCCGCGTATCGCGACATCCTCGCCTGCCACCCCTATCCAAGCGGGCTGCAGAGCCTCATCGGCGAGACGCTCGCCGCCATGTGCCTGCTCGCCAACTCGCTCAAGTTCAGCGGCAGCCTGATCCTGCAGTTCCACGGCGCCGGGCGGCTGCGGCTGTTCGTGGTGGAGTGCAGCGCCGCGCTCGAGCTGCGGGCGACCGCGCAGTGGGAAGGCGAGATCGCCGCCGATGCGCGCCTCACCGATCTGCTGGGGGAGGATCCGGAAAGCCGGATGGTGATCACGCTCGATCCGAAGGACGGTGGTCCGCTCTACCAGGGCGTGGTCGGCCGGGAAGGCGGGTCGGTGGGCGCCTCGTTCGAGCACTATCTCGCCAAGTCGGAGCAGATCGACAGCCGGCTCTGGCTGCGTGCTGCCCAAGGCCGCGCACGCGGCGTGCTGCTGCAGCGCATGCCCGCCTCGAGCGAGGCCGACGCCGCGACGTGGCGCCGCGCGGCGGGCGCGGTGGCCGACGCAGCTTTCCTGTTCGATGCTCCGGACGCGCACGCCGCGCTGGTGGGCCTGTTTCCGACCGACGACGTGCGCGCCTTCCGGCCGCGGCAACCGCGGTTCGGCTGCTCGTGCTCGCGCCCGCGGGTGGCGGCGGTGCTGCGGCTCCTCGGCAGCGGCGAAGTCGAAAGCATCCTCGAAGAGCGGGGCAGCGTCGGCGTCGATTGCGAGTTCTGCAACAGACGCTACGAGTTCGCTCCCGCCGAGGCCCGGGCGCTGTTCGCGGACCCGTCGGCCGCCGTTGTGCACTGATGAGCCTCTACACGCCGCGCGCCTTCGCGCCCGTCGACGCCGCCGTCGCGCGGCTGATCGAGGAGCATCCGTTCGCGACGCTGGTGACGCCGGGCGATCCCGAGCCCGCGATCAGCCATCTCCCGCTGCAGTACCGCGTGCACGGCGGTCGCGGCGTGCTCCTCGGCCACCTGGCGCGTGCCAACCCGCACTGGCAGCGCTTCGCCGGCGCGGCGTCGATCGCCATCTTCCACGGTCCGCACACCTACGTATCGCCGTCGTGGTACGGCGAGCCGGCGACCGCCGTGCCGACCTGGAACTACGCGGTCGCGCACGCGCATGGCCGCGTCGAGCTGATGGATGCGGCGGAGACGAAGGCCCTGCTCGACGAGTTGATCCAGCGCTACGAAGGCGCGCGGCCGGCGCCGTGGCGATTGCAGCTCGAGGGACGGCCGCTGGCGGCGATGCTGGAGGCGATCGTCGGCTTTCGACTGCCGATCGAGCGGGTGGACGCGAAGCTAAAGCTCTCGCAGAATCGCAGCGTCGAGGATCGGGACCGGGTAATCGCGGCATTGCGCGCCGAGGGCGGCAGGGGCGCGCTCGACACCGCGGACTGGATGGACCGTTACGCGCGCGAGCGCTGAAGCGTCTCGCGCGGAAATGGAACGGCCCGCCGATCCGCGACCGGCGGGCCGTCGGAGTCCAATCGTCAGGCGCGCTGCGCCGCTGCGGTGCCGTTGCCCGCGGTCACGACGCCCAGTTCGCGCATCGTCGCCATGACCGAGCTGAAGTCGGCGGCGGTGCGGACGTTGGCGATCGCCTTGGCGAGCAGATTGACCGCGCGGCCGCTCACGATCAACGGCAACTCCTCCGGCAATTCGCTGCGCAACCAGCGGATTTCCTGGCCGGCGATCTTGCCCGAGATGCCGCGATCGAACAGCAGGATCGCCACGCTCACCTTGTAGGCACGCGCCGCGCCGCCGATCTCCTGCGCCGGAACGCCGGCGCCGAGGGTCAGGCAATTGACGCCCTCGGTGAAGAGCAGCAGCTCGAGGATCGCGAGCCCCAGCTGATTGGGATCGTTGGGCGGCGTCGCGAGCAGGATCTGGCGCGCGTCGCGCGTCGGACGCACCAGCCGCGTGACGTCGCGCAGCAGCCGCTGGGCGAGATCGGCGAAGCGCAATTCCTGGAAGTTCTGCATCTCGCCGCGGACCACCCGCTCGTGCACCGCCTCGTTGAGCGGAATGAGCGTCTTCTCGAGGAATCTGCGCAGCCCCTGACCCACGAGGAGCTTCGAAAGATGATTCTGCAACTCGCCGACGCGGTGCTCGGCTAGCAGCTTCACCGCCGTTTCGATCTCTGCCGGCAGCGGCTCCGGGTCCTCGATGGCGATGCCGAGCATGGATTGCAGCGCGGAATCGGCGAGCGGCACGACGGCCCCGGCGCGCCAGCCTTCGGAGAGCAACTGCTTGATGAGTTTCAGGCGCGCGACCTGATCGGGCGGATACACCCGATCGCCGAAGGCGTCGCGCGACGGATTGGGGAAGCCGTAGCGGCGCTGCCACATGTAGAGCTGCTCGCGCCGCAGCCCGGTGATGCGCACGACTTCGCGGATGTGCAGCGCCGAGCGATTATCCGGGGTGACCGTGGTCGGAATGACCGGCGTGCCAGTATCGCGCCGGCGAGTCGGCGCTTTGATCAGGATACCCATGACTCCCTTCCTATTCTGTGTATCACAAGTATAGAGATTTCGGTTGTCGGTTTCAGCCTACCTCATTTGCGGCAACTCTCGCCGCGGCACGTCAGTCACCTCGCCCGTTCGCTCATCCGTATTGCCCCGACGTGAGGTTTGGCCCATCATCCGTCTTTCGGAACAAGGACTTCCGGCGCGATTGGCCTTCCGTACCCGGTCACGATGGAGATGACGACGGGTGCTGTGCAAGCAGCGTGCCGGCTCCAGGGGCGCGCTATCGATGTTCGGCTTCGGCAAGACCACCAAGGATCCTTTCTCGGACTCGAAAAGCGTCGAGCGCTGGCTCGGGGCCTTCCCCGCCAACGACGCGCTGGCGCTCCACGCCGCCGTGCTGGCGGAGCTCGGCAAGGCCGGTGCGCGCGATGCTCGGCGCACGCCGGAACGCCTCGAGGCCGTGTTCCAGGCCGATCTGCATACCGAGCCGCTGCGCAGGAGCCTCACCAGCCAGTATCTCGAGCACGGCAGCCGCTCGAGCAAGGTCGAGAACCAGCTCTGGCAGGCGCTGTTCGACCTGACCCAGGCATTCCTGCTCTGCTATCAGGCGTTCGCCCGCGAGGTGAGCGCGCATGCCCAGAGCAACAAGTGGCAGGCGCTGTTCCCCCAGCTCGTCGTGCGCCAGATCATGCATCAGGGTCTCGACGCGAAGATCCGGCTGTTCCGCTACGAGCAATGGATCCCGGCGAAGTGGACCGACCTGCACGCGCTCTTCCAGATGGCGTGCTCGGCGCAGATCGAGAGGCGGCCGCTCGCCGTCCTGCCCGAAGGCGGCGTGACCACCATCGAGCACGAGTACGTGCGCGTGCTGGTGCTGCAGATCATGAATGCGGGGAACCTCACGCCGCGCCACCTGGAATGGGTCGCGGAGCAGCTGCCGGAATGGTGCGCGCCGCTGCGGCTCACTCTCGAACCGTCGGGCGCCACCACGTTCTACATCGATCTGAGCTCGCGGGCAGGGCTCAAGCGCCGCACGCCCGATCCGCTCGAGGGCCGGGTGCTGTTCCTCGACACCCGACCTCTTCACGCTTTGCTCATGCAGAACGTGGTGATGCTCGAGCAGAAGGTTCGCGCGAGCCCGCTCTCCGAGCGCACGTCGCGGCGCGCCGACCAGCTCAATCTGCTCGCCAAGCTCGCGTCGCAGGTCGACCCCGAGTTCAGGCCGTTCGCCCGGCGCGGCGAACGGACGACGGCCGACGGCAGCGTCGACGCGATCATCGGCTTCGCCAAGATTTCGGGGTTCCTGCGCGACGAGGACACGCCCGCCGCGATCGTCGACCGCAAGCGCGGGCCGAGCACGTTCGGGGACACGGTGGAGATCGCCACGTTCGGCCGCATGCGCACCGAAGCCGCGCGGGTGGCGGCGATGACGCAGCGGCGGCTCGCCAACTATGCCGCACCCGGCGGGTCGTGGGAGGTCCGCGACGTGTCGCAGACCGGCTTCCGGCTGATCGCCCCGATGAGCATGATCAACGTGGTCACGCTCGGGACGCTGGCCGCCATCCGGCCGAAGGCGGAGAAGGACGGCCGATGGACCGTCGGCGTCGTGCGCCGGATGAAGCGGCTCACCACCGAGCGCGCCGAGATCGGCCTGCAGGTCATCGCCCATGACTTGCTGGGGGTGGAGCTCTCGGAGATCAAGCGCGGCGAGGCCGATTACTCGGTCAACGGCGAACCCACGACGGTCGCGAACCGGCACTTCAACGGCCTGTTCCTCTCGCTCAAGAAATGCGACGGCGAGGCCCCCGTTCAGACCCTGGTCGTGCCGCCGGGCGAGTATCAGCCCGGCAAGCGCATGCAGATGAGCGTCGGGCAGTCCCAGCAGCGCATCGCCTTCGGGCGGCTCCTCGAGCAGCAGCCCGACTGGGTCTGGGCGACGCTCGAGCCGCTGCCCGCGGCGAGCGCGCCGAGCGCGGCGTCCGCGCGCTAGAACATCGGCAGCATCGGCAACGATGACGATCGATCGCTATCGGGAGATCTGCGCCGCGCATCGTTGGAGCGTGCCTTCGGACTTCAACATCGCGCGCGCGGTCTGCGGCCGGCACGCCTCCGATCCGGACCGCCTCGCGCTGCTCTGGGAAGACGAGGACGGCGCGACCGCGCGCTACAGCTTCGGGGAGCTGCAGCGCGCGGCCAACCGCCTGTCGAATGTCCTGCGGGCTCGCGGCGTCGCGCGCGGCGACAAGGTGGCGATCATCCTGCCCCAGCGGCCAGAGACGGCGATCGCGCACGTTGCCTGCTACCAGCTCGGGGCAGTTAGCGTGCCGCTGTCGTTTCTGTTCGGACCCGACGCGCTCGAGTACCGGCTCGCCAATGCGGGGGCCAAGGTCGTCTTCTGCGATCCGGCGTCGTTTCCCAATCTCGCTCCGATCGTGCGCGCGCTGCCGGGCGTCGCGCTGGTGATCGGCGTGGCCGGTGCGCGCGAATCGTGGACGGAGGACTGGACCGCACTGCTCGCCTCCGCGTCCGACGCCTTCACGCCGGTGGCGACCGCGGCGGCCGACCCGGCACTCCTGATCTACACCAGCGGCACGACCGGGCCGCCGAAGGGCGCGCTGATGCCGCAGCAGTGCCTGCTCGGCAATCTTCCGGGATTCATCTATTCACACGATGTCTTTCCGCAGCAAGAGGATCTCTTCTGGTCGCCGGCCGACTGGGCCTGGACCGGCGGGTTGATGGATGCGCTGCTGCCCACGCTCTACTTCGGCCGTCCGATCCTCGGCTTCCGCGGCCGCTTCGACCCCGAGCGCGCGCTGGCGCTGATGGCAAAGTACCGCGTGCGCAACACGTTTCTCTTTCCCACCGCGCTCAAGATGATGATGAAGGCGGTGCCTCAGCCACGCTCACGCTACGCGGTCAGTTTGCGCAGCATCATGAGCGCGGGCGAAGCGGTGGGCACGACGGTCTTCGCCTGGGCGCAGGAAGCGCTCGGCGCGACGATCAACGAGATGTTCGGCCAGACGGAGATGAACTACATCGTCGGCAACTCGCACACGCTCTGGCCGGCCAAGCCCGGCTCGATGGGCCGGCCGTATCCGGGGCATCGCATCGTCGTGATCGACGACGCCGGCGACGAAGTCCCGGCCGGCGAGTTGGGCGAAGTGGCCGTGCACCGCATCGGCTCGGACGGCACGCCCGATCCCGTCTTCTTCCTCGAATACTTCAAGAACCCGCAAGCCACGGCCAGGAAGTTCACCGGCGACTGGTGCCGCACGGGCGATCTCGCGACGCGTGACGACGACGGGTACCTCTGGTACCAGGGGCGGTCCGACGACATGTTCAAGGCTGCAGGCTACCGGATCGGTCCGACCGAAATCGAGAATTGCCTGGTGAAGCACCCCGCGGTGGCCAACGCCGCCGTCGTTCCAAGCCCGGACGAGACACGGGGCAATGTCGTCAAGGCGTTCATCGTGCTGGCGCCGGGTCACGAGCCCGCGCCGGCGCTCGAGGCGGACATCCAGCGCCATGTGAAGGCGTTCCTCGCGCCATACGAATATCCGAAGGAGATCGAGTTCATCGCCGCGCTGCCGATGACGACCACCGGCAAGGTGCAGCGCCGCGTGCTCCGCGAACGCGAGCGCGCGCGCAAGCTCGGTCCCGCGAGCGGCTGATGGCCCGCGGCCTGTCGCTCACGCTGCTGCCGCAGGAAATCGCCATCTGCCGGCTCGACCCGCAGGCACCGCTGCCCGACTGGGCGACCTCCGCGTCATGGTGGTCGATGACCCGCACGCCCGATGAGCTGTCGATCGTCTGCAGCGAGCACTGCGTGCCCTCGGGCATCGTGGCGAGCCGAGGGTGGAGAGCGCTGCGCTTCGCCGGTCCGCTGCCGCTCGATCAGACCGGGATCCTCGCCAGCGTCACGGCGCCGCTGGCGGCGGCGCACGTGTCGGTGTTCGCGCTCGCCACCTACGATACCGACTACGTGCTCATTCCCGACGCGCAGCGCAGCGCCGCGATCGAGGCTCTCGAGCGCGCCGGGCACAGCGTGGGAAGTCCGGGTTATTGAAGGCGCGCGACCGGTCTGCGCGCGGCGGCGAAGCGCTCGAGGAAGCTGCGGTGCGTGAGCACCCAGAAAACCGCCGGCGCCACCGTCGGCAGGATAAGCACGCCGAACTGATAGGCGAAGGCGATGAGCTCACGCTGGGTCGCGTCGAAGCCGGCCTGGGAGGCGATCGATGCCGGGGTGTCGAACGCCACGTGCTTGAGGAATTCCGCCACGATGCCCCAGGTCACGAACGGGGCAAGCGCGAAATAGCCGACCAGAAGCGTGCGCCACGAGTGGGGCTGGCGGGCGGCGAGCGTCAGCGCGGCGAGCATCGGATAGCCGAAGCTGTAGAGCAGCGTGTTGAGAGCGACCGAGACGACGCCTTCGGTGGGATTCTCGGTGGTGGCGACTCCCGCCTGGAGGCTCGACACGATCGTGACGATGTAGCCGTGCTGCTCGACCTTGCTGACGAGATCGCCGAAGGCGAGCCGCGCGGCGGCTTCGGTCAGAAGCGCGATGGGCCAGGCGAAGATCGTCGCCGCGGCGTACCACACCAGAAACGCCGGCGGCAGCCATGCCGCGACGCGAAGCACGAAGCCGCCGAACGAGAGCTCGCGCATCGCGCCGGCGGCCCGCTTCACGCCGGCGCCGCAGCAGCGCTGCCACGGGGCAGCGTGCGCACCCACAGCAGCCAGATGACGAGCACGTCGAGCATGATGAGCGCCTGCCAGACGTACTGGTGCGCGAACTCGAACGCGGACGCGCTCCACTGGCCGAGATAGAACAGGCTGATGACCCGGATCACGTTGAGCCCCTGCACGGCGACGATGCCCGCGGCGAGGCCCGCCAGCTTGCGCTGCCACGACGCCGGGAACGCCAGCATGGCGGCGACGAGCACGATGGTGGCCTCGACCCCGTTGCACCCGGCCTCGATCGATACGGCGAAGCCGTTGCGCAGGCTCTGCAGGACCTTGCCCTCGGCGAGTACCTGCGAATCGAACAGCTTGACGACGTCGGCGCTGATCGCCGCCAGCGCGTTCGTCCACGGCGTGACGAACCAGTGCTGCGCCCAAGGGGTCAGCTCGGTCCCGAAGAGCGCTGCCTGCAGAACCAGGAAGCCGACAAAGAAACGAACCATCGTCCCGCGACCTACCTTAGCTTAGCCGGCCCGGGTTCGCGACAGCGGCGGATTCTGGGCGAAGTACCGTCTCACGCCCACACGGATCGATTCGGCGAGCCGGCGCTGGTGGGCTTCGCTGCGCAGCTTCTGCTCTTCCTCGGGATTGGAGATGAACGCGGTCTCGACGAGGATGGACGGGATGTCCGGCGCTTTCAGCACGGCGAAGCCGGCCTGCTCGACGACGCCCCTGTGCAGCGGGTTGACGGCGCCGATGCCGTCGAGCACCGAGCGGCCGACGCGCAGCGAATCGCTGATCTGCGCCGTCTGCGACAGATCGAGGAGGGTGCGCGCCAGCATCGGGTCGTGGACATCCAGATTCACGCCACCGATGAGATCGGCCTCGTTCTCGTTCTGGGCCAGCCACCGCGCGGCGGCGCTGGTGGCGCCATGCTCGGAGAGCGCGAACACCGACGAGCCGCGCGCGCTCGGCGTGGTGAAAGCATCGGCATGGATGGAGATGAACAAGTCCGCCTGCACGCGACGGGCCTTATCGACCCGGCTCGCCAGCGGGACGAAGTAGTCGTCGTCGCGGGTGAGCATCACGCGCATGCCCGGCTCGCCGTCCAGGGCGGACTTGAGCTTGCGCGCGATCGCCAAGGCGACGGTCTTCTCGTAGGTTCCGCGCGGGCCGATGGCGCCGGGATCCTCGCCGCCATGACCGGGATCGATGGCGACGATGATCGTGCGCCGCCCTCCCCGCGCCTTCGGCCTGCCTTCGTCGGACGGCTTCGCGCTCTCAGGCCCCGGCGGCGCGGCCTCGGGCGCGGGCGCACGTTCGCGTTCCGTGCGCTCCGCGTTCTCGAGCAACGCCATGAGCGGGTCCGGAGGCGTCAGCGGATAGAGATCCAGAACGACGCGGTACCCGTAGTCGCTCACCGGGGCAAGGCCGAAGAGCTGCGGGTTCACCTCCGTCTTGAGATCCAGCACGATGCGCACGACTCCAGGCTGGAACTGCGCCACGCGGATGGCCTGGACATAGGGATCGCCGGGCACGACGTGCCGCGGCAACTCCATGATCGCCGCATTGAGCTCGATGCTTTCGAGATCGAGCACCAGACGCTCGGGATGCTTCATCGCGAGCAGACGATACGTCAGCGAGGCTGGCGATTCGACGATCAGCCGCGTGTATTCCTGCGCCGGCCACAGGCGGGCCGATGCCGACGAGACCGGCTGCGCGCGCGCGGGCACGAGCCATTGCAGCGCGGGCAGCAGCAGCCACGAGCACACCCGCCGACGCTCCAGGCGGATGCGGATCACGGGTTCCCGGCGAATGCGTCCAGACATGCTTTACCCGCCGCCGTGCGGGCGTGGAGCTCCAGCAAGCGCCCCGGCTCGGCGAACGAGAGCCTCAGGGCGACATCGATCTTCGGCAGCCGCGCAGCCACCCGCTCGGGCCACTCGATCACGGCCACCGAATCGGGACGAAAGTACTCGGCGAAGCCCGCGCTGTCCCATTCGTCCGAGCGATCCAATCGATAAAAGTCAAAATGGTAAAAGTATAAGCTCGGGAATTCATAATGTTCAACCAAGGCGTAGCTCGGGCTCTTCACGGGCCCCTGCCAGCCGAGACCGCGCAACATCCCGCGAACGAGCGTCGTTTTTCCCGCGCCCAGCTCGCCCGACAGCGCGACGATCATGCCGCCGCGCAGCCCACGCGCGAGCGCACCGCCGGCGCCGATCGTGGCCGCTGGGTCGGCGAGATGGCGATGCGCCGCTTCTATAATGATTCTCTCGCAGGCTGATATTTTCCGGTGATCATCGCCCCCTCGCTGCCGCAAGCCGATCTGGCGCGACTCGCGCGCGAGATTCGCGCCTGGGGGCGCACCCTGGGCTTCGCCGCCATCGGCATCACCGGCACTGATCTGAGCGAGGACGAAGTGAGGCTTGTCTCGTGGCTCGCGGCGGGACGCCACGGTGACATGGATTATATGGCACGGCACGGCGTGCGCCGGGCGCGCCCGTCCGAGCTCCTCCCGGGAACGCTGCGCGTGATCAGCGCGCGCCTCGATTACCTTCCCGACGCGCGTGATCCGTTCTCGGTCCTCGCCGATTCGCGCCAAGCCTACGTGTCGCGCTACGCGCTGGGCCGGGACTACCATCGCGTTCTGCGCCCAAAGCTGCAGAAGCTCGTCGATAGCATTCGGAGCGCAATCGGCCCGTTCCGCTACCGCGTGTTCACCGACAGCGCGCCGGTGCTGGAAGTCGCGCTCGCCGCCAGGGCGGGCCTGGGCTGGCGCGGCAAGCACACTCTGCTCCTTACGCGCGATGCCGGATCGTTCTTCTTCCTCGGGGAGATCTACACCGACCTCGAGCTCCCGGTTGACGCTCCCGCGGGCGAGCACTGCGGCACTTGCCATGCCTGCATCGACGCCTGCCCCACCGGCGCCATCGTTGCTCCGTACGAGCTCGAGGCGCGCCGCTGCATCTCCTATCTCACGATCGAGCTCAAGGGCAGCATCCCGGAGAGCCTGCGTCCCCTGATCGGCAACCGCGTCTACGGCTGCGACGATTGCCAGCTCGTCTGCCCCTGGAACAAGTTCGCCCCTCGGGGAAGCCCCGAGTTCGCGGTGCGCAACGGACTCGACGCTGCCGAGCTGGTGGCGCTGTTCGCGTGGAGCGCCGACGACTTCGACGTCCGGCTGCAGGGAAGCGCCATCCGCCGCATCGGCTACGAGCGGTGGCTGCGCAATCTCGCCGTGGGCCTCGGCAACGCGGCGTTCGGCGACGGCATCGTGGCGGCGCTTAAGTCCCGGGCGAACGACCCGTCGCCGCTGGTGCGCGAGCACGTGGCCTGGGGGCTCGAAGAGCAGGAGCGCAAACGCCAGAACGATCGTCGTCCCAGCGCGGGCCGGGGCCCGTAGGGGCGAATTCATTCGGCGGCGGGCGAAGGCATTCGCACCTGCATCCCGGTCTTCGCCGGGACGACGACTACCGGATGAGCTGATTCATGGAGACGATCGGCAGCATGACCGCCAGCACGAGCACCAGCACGATCGAGCCCATGATCACGATCAGCACCGGCTGAATCAACGCCGCGAGCCACGCGAGACGTCGCTCCACGTCCGCGTCCTGCTCGCGGGCAGCGCGCTCGAGCATCGGTGCGAGCTGACCGCTCGCCTCGCCGTTAGCGACCAGGTGCACGAGCAGCGCGGGAAAGACGCGCTCGGCAGCCAGCGCACGAGCCAGCGAAACGCCTTCGACTACGCGCGCCCCCGCCGCGGCGGCCGCCCGCCCGATCGGGCGCGCCCAGACGACGCCGCCGGCGGTTTCCAGAGCGCGCAGGAGCGGCGCACCGCTGCCGACGAGGATGGCCAGCGTGCTCGCGAAGCGGGCGGTGTCCAGTCCGCGAAGGATCGTGCCGACCACCGGAACGGCGAGCAGCGAGGCCTGCGCCCGTTCGCGCCAGCGCTCCTGCCGAAGCAGCAGCGTTATCCCGACGGCGAGCGCGGCCGCGAACGCCAGCCAGTACGCTCCGGTGGCGCGCACGAAGTCACTGGTCGCGATCAGCGCGCGCGTGAGCCACGGCAGCGTCTGCCGGCTCTGCTCGTACACCGCGACGATCTGCGGCACGACGTAGACCAGCAGCGTGGCGATGACCGCGATGGCGATCAGCGTCACGAGCGCGGGATAGATGAGCGCGGCGACGAATTTCTGGCGCAGCGCCTGTCGAGCCTCCAGGTAATCGGCGAGGCGGGAAAGCACTGCGCCGAGCTGGCCGCTTTCCACGCCGACCGCCACGAGTCCGCGATAGAGCGGCGAAAAGGTCCGCGGAAAGCGCGACAGCGCGCCCGCGAGCGGCTCGCCGGCCGCCACCTGGTCGCGGACCGCGACGACGATCCGCGCGGCGCCAGGATGATCGGCCTGTTCGGCGACCGCCGCGAGGGCTTGATCGAGCGGCATGCCCGACGCCACGAGCGTGGCGAGCTGGCGCGTGGTAAGCGCGAGAACGGAAGAAGCGAGCCGCGTCGACTCGGTGCGCGCCCGCACGCCGCCCGCGATGGCGTCGACCGCGGTGGGAAACAGGCCCTGCCCGCGCAGGTCGTCCCGCGCCGCGCGCGCGGACGCCGCTTCGAGCAGTCCGCGCCTTACGCGTCCGGCGGGGTCGACGGCCTCGAAGCGGAACGCCGGCATGGCTCCCGCGACGTCAGCGGCTGAAGCCGCGCAGCGGCGCGCGCAGCAGGAACTGGCTCGGCTTGGCGAGGATCAGGTTCGCCAGATCGTCGAGCGCCTGGGTGTCGAGCGCCGCGGTCTCGAAGTCGAGGATGACCGGCTCGAACCGATCGACGTTGCGCAGCGTGATGACCACGCGCCCGTTCTCGAAGTCGGGATCGAACCGCACCTCGCAGCGCAGCACCGGCTTGAACCGGAGGACATTGTGAGTCGCTCCGGTCTGCACGCTGGAATCGGTATCGGCGGCGAATTCGATGTGCGCGGCGACGAGCGCGCGCTCGACTTCGGGCGAGCGTCGGATCGCCACGCGCAGCGGCTCAGGCGGCGCTCCGACGAGGCTGTAATAGACGACGACGTAGTCGTATACGTCGCGGTCGAGGACGCGCTGCTTGCGGAACATCACCGCGGCCTTCTCGAGATGCAGTCCTTCGTAGCGCACGATGTGCGGCAGCTCGAAGGAGCGCTCGATGGGCGGCGCGATGACCTGCAGGAGCTTGCACGCCTCGTCGAAGTACTGGAACACCGCGTGCATCCGCTCGTCAATGCGCTCGACGACCTCGCGCGAGAGCTTGAGCTGCTGGACCCGTTTGGCCGCGACCGCGTCGGCCTGCGTGCGCAGCTGCTCGAGGAGGAAGGACCGCGGAGCGCGGGCCACGGAGATCAGCCGCCGTTGCCGCCTGCGCCGGCGACGCGCAGCAGCTCGGGAAGGGCGGTGGTGCCGTCGGCGAGCCAGCGGCTCCCGTCCATGGCGAGCGTGCGCAAGCCATTCGCGGCCGCGAGCGCGCGCAAGCTCGGCTCGCCGGTGCGATCGTGGATCGCGCGCCGCAGCTCCTCGTCCACGAGCAGGAGCTCGTAGACGCCGGTGCGGCCCTGATATCCGGAGCGTGCGCAGGCTTCGCAACCGCTCGCGCGCCACAGCGGCGTCGCACGCGGCACCCCGAGGGTGGCGAGCACGCCGGCCTCGCCCTCGGTCGCCGGCGCCGCCTCGCGACACCGTGCGCACAGCCGGCGCAGCAGCCGCTGCGCGAGCACGCCGAGCAGGCTCGAGGCCAGAAGGTACGGCTCGACGCCCATGTCCGCGAGCCGCGTGACCGCGCTGACCGCGTCGTTGGTATGCAACGTGGCGAGTACCAGGTGTCCGGTGAGGCTCGCCTGGACCGCGATCTGCGCCGTCTCCAAATCGCGGATTTCGCCGATCATGATGATGTCCGGGTCCTGCCGCAGAATCGAGCGCAGCGCGCGGGCGAACGTGAGATCGATCCTCGGATTGACCTGTGTCTGGCCCACGCCGTCGAGCGCGAACTCGATCGGGTCCTCCACCGTCATGACGTTGAGCGTCGTCCGGTCGAGGCGCGACATCGCCGCGTACAAGGTCGTCGTCTTGCCCGAGCCGGTCGGGCCGGTGACGAGCACGATGCCGTGCGGCTCGCGGATCAGCCGATCGACCGCGGACAGCGTCGCCTCGCTCATGCCGAGCGCCGTGAGATCGAGTCTCGCCGCGTCCTTGTCGAGGAGCCGCAGCACGACCCGCTCCCCGGGACCCGTGGGCAGCGTCGAGACCCGCACGTCGACGCTCTTGTCGCCGAGCTTGAGCGCCATGCGCCCGTCCTGCGGCAGGCGCTTCTCGGCGATGTCGAGGCTCGCCATGACCTTGAGCCGCGACACCAGCGCGGCATGCAGCGCCCGCGGCGGCTCGATCACGTCATGAAGCACGCCGTCGATGCGGAAGCGCACCACGGAGCGCGCCTCGTACGGCTCGAAATGGATGTCCGAGGCGCGCTCGCGCAGCGCCTGCAGCAGCAGGGCGTTGATCATCCGGATCACCGGCGCGTCGGACGTCGGCCCGAGCAGGTCTTCGGCCTTGGGGATGTCCTGCAGCAGGCGCGCGAGGTCCGTGTCGCGCGAGAAGTCCTCGGTGAACTGGGCGACGGGAGAGGCGCGGTTGTAGGCGCTGGCGAGCTCGGCGGCGAACCGCTCCGCCGTCACGGTGGTCGTCCTGAGCGGCCGTTGCAGCACGCGCTTCAGCTCGGCGATCCCCTCGAGCGTGGCGTCGGTGCGCGCCAGAACCACGACCGCCTCGCCGTCGTCGGCGAGCGCGAGTACGCCGTGCGTCCGGGCGAACGCGTAGGGAATGCGCTGCGCCGGGGCGGGCGTCGGGACTGTGGTGGAAACCGGAACCGGGCTCGCCATGGTGACGGTCACTTCGGTTGCGCCGCCGACGGCGCTGCCGCGCCCGGCGGCGCCGAAACGCCCGGCGGTGTGGAAACGGCCGGCGGTGTAGTGGCGGGCTGCGGTGCCGGCCGTGGCGGCAGCGTCGGCACTTCCGGCTGCGGCCACAGCGGCCGCTGCGCGGGCTTCAGGTGCTGCTGCTCGCCCATGATGTAATCGTAGCGGTCGGCGGTCAGCGACGTGGTGGCGGCGCCGGAGCGGACGATGGTGGGCTTGAGGAACACCATAAGATTGGTCTTGGTGCGCTGCCGCGTATCGTAGCGGAAGAGCGCCCCGGCCACCGGGACGTCGCCCAGATACGGAATCTTGTTCGCGTTGTCGGTAAAGCTGTCCTGGATGAGACCGCCGAGCACGACGATCTGGCCGTCGTCGACCAGCACCGTCGATTCCAGCGAGCGCTTGTTGGTGATGATGCCCGCGGCGTTGGTCGTGTCCTGAACGCGCGAGACCTCCTCGTAGATGCCGAGCCGGATGCTGCCGCCTTCGGTGATCTGCGGCTTGACGGTCAGGATGAGACCCACGTCCTTGCGCTCGATGGTCTGGAACGGCGTCACGGTCGAAGTCGAGCCGGTCTGCGCGTACTGCCCCGTGATGAACGGCACGTTCTCCGCGACGATGATCTTGGCCTGCTCGTTGTCGAGCGTCAGCAGGTTGGGCGTGGAAAGGATGTTGGCCTTCGCGTCGGTCTCGAGCGCGCGCGCGAGCAGCGCGAGGTTGGTGATCTGGCCGATGCCCGGAATGTTGATCGTGCCGCGAATGATGCCGAAGTTGAGACCCTGGCCCAGCGAGGTCAGGTTGGCCTGGGCGTCGATGATGTTGGTGCCCGTGCCCCGCGTCCCGAAATTCGTTCCGCCCGCCACCTGTGTCGAGTTGTTCTTGAAGGCGTTGGGATTGAGGATGTTCCACTGGATGCCGAATTCACCGGATACGTCGGCGCTCACCTCGGCGATGAGCGCCTCGACATAGACCTGCGCCCGGCGGATGTCGAGCTTCTCGACTACGGCGCGGATGTTGTTGTACACGGGCTCGGGCGCCATCACGATCAGCGCGTTGTTGGCCGTGTCGGCCTGGATGGTCGCGCCGCCCGCGGTGAACGCCGGCGCGCTCGCGCCGACCGAAGCCGAGATCTGCGGCGGCGCCGCGGGCGCTGCGGCCGGCGCGCCGGTGGTCACCGCGCTCACGTTGAGCGTGCTCGCCGGGGCGAGCGACGGCGCGTTGGCCGTCGCGGGCACTTCGCTCCCGCCCGCGAGCAGCGCGCGCAGGGTCTGCGCCACCTGCGCGGCTTCGGCGTTCTTGAGGTAGATGATGAAGATGTTGCCGCCGGCGCGCCCCGGCGTGTCGAGCTGCTCGATCAGCGCGCGCACGCGGGCCAGCCGCGAAGGACTCTCGGCCCGGACCAGAATGCTGTTCGAGCGCGGATCGGCGACGAGCGAGACGCGCTGCTGGAGATCGGGCGCCGCGCCGGGCGCGGCCGCGCTCTCGGCCAGCAGACGGGTCAGGATCTGCACCAGGTCGATCGCCGACGCGTTGCGCAGCGGCACGACGATCGGTTCGCCCGCCGGTGGAACGTCGAGCGAGGCGATGATCCGGTCGATGCGCCGCAGATTGTCGGCGTAGTCGGTGATCACGAGCGCGTTGCCGGTGGGCACCGCGGCAATCGAGTTGTTGGGCGTGATCAGGGGACGCAGCACGTTGACGAGCTGCGCCGCGCTTTCATTCTTCAGCGCGTACACCTCGGTCACGAGCCGGTCTCCGCCGACGGCGACCGGCCTGGCGATGACCGGCGACGCGTTCTGCTTGGCATCGGCTTCGGGCACGATCTTGGTGATGCCGTCCGTCTCGACGGCGGCGTAGCCCTGGAGGCGCAGCGCAGACAGCAGCGTCGGGTAGACAAGCTCGCGCGAAATCGGGCGCGCGGAGATGATGTTGATCACGCCCTTGACGCGCGGATCGAGGACGAAGTTCCGGCCGGTCATCTCGGCGACGGCCTTGACGACGGCCTCGATGTCGGCGTTGACGAAATTCAGCGTGACGGGCTCGTCGGCGGCGCGCGCGCCCGAGCCCAGCGCCGCGGCGAGCGCGGCGGCGGCGAAAAAGCGCAAGAACAACCTTCTCATGGGCGCGCGCCTCGAGTGGCATTCCCCGCGAGTTGTATGCCACGGCGCCGCGGGGTGGGCAATGATAGCATGCGCCCTCGAGCGCTTCGCGACGCGAACCCGCGAAGCGTCTGAATCCAAAGGTGCGATTGGCCGCATCCAAAGGCAAGCGATGACGGGAGAGGAGAGCGCGATGCGACACGCGGGAACGGCGAGCGGCACGGCGATGCGACCGCGCGTCACGGCGCTCTTCGCGCTCATCCTCCTGACCCTCGTGCTGGGGCCGCCCGCGCAGGCACAGGCGGACGGTGCTTCGGCCGAGGGCGACACGACCGTGCGCATCCGGGCCTTCCCGTCCGCCGTGCTGGTCACCGCCGCCAACGCCGACGAGACCGACGCCACGCCGTCTCGCAAGTCGGCCACGCTGCGCCTCGACACCGAAGAGGATTTCGAGACGATCAGCGAAAGAATGCCGTGGGTGATCGGGCTCATTTTTCTTGTCGTGGCGTCGATCTTCCTTACGCCCATCGTGCTGCTCGTCGGCATCATCTGGTACAAGCTGCGCAAGGCGCGGCTGCAGAACGAAGCCATGCTGGCGCTGGCTGAAAAAGGCGTGGTGCCCCCCGCGCAAGCCGCGGAGGCTCTGGCAGCGGGCGCATCGCCGGCGAGCGTCGCGCCAACGGTCTATCAGCAGGCGATTGCGCTGCGCAAGCGCGCCGTGTGGTCGGACCTGCGCAAGGGCGTGATTCTGTCGACGCTCGGGCTGGCGCTTTCTTTCTACGAGCTTACGTCGGCCGGCGGCCCGAGCTGGATCGGTCTCGTGCTGCTCTTCGTGGGCGCCGGCTACGTCGCGCTGTGGTGGCTCGAGGGCCGGCATCTCGATCAGACGAAGAGCGGCGGCGATTCCGGGCAGCCCGGAATGAGCGGGAGCTGATGCCGATCGTCGACGGCAACCCATGCCGTCCGCCCCGGTTAGCGACGCGCAGCTCATCGCCCGCGTCCTGGTCCAGGACGACCGGCACGCTTTCGGCGAGCTGGTGCGGCGACACCAGTCGGCCGTGCGATCCTCGCTGCGACGGCTCACCGGCGGCAATCACGCGCTGGCGGACGATCTGGCGCAGGAGACCTTTCTGCTCGCGTACCGCAATCTACGCTCGTTTCGGCAGGAGGCGAAGTTCTCGACCTGGCTGTTCCGCATCGCCTACAACGCGTTTCTCGCCGACGCGCGCAAGATGAAGGAGCTGCCGCTGCCCGAGGAGGGCGAAGACCGCGAGCTCGCGCCGCCGGAGGATCCTGCCGCACCGCTCGCCCGGAGTGCCGCTCTTAACGTCGATCTCGAGCGCGCGATGGCCACGCTCTCCGAGCCGGAGCGGGCCGCGATCGTGCAGTGCTACCATAACGATCTCTCCCACGAGGAGGCGGCGTATGTTCTGGGCTGTCCCGTGGGCACGGTGAAGACGCACATCCTGCGCGCCAAGCAGAAGCTCAAGGCGCGGCTCGCCGGATGGGGCCCGGAGAGCTGATGATGGCGGGCGACGCGATGGACCGGCGCGACGACTGGCTCGAGTGCACGCTGCGCGCCGAAGCTGCGGATCAGGGCGCGCAGTATCTCGCAGACGACGGGTTCACCGCGCGTGTCCTCGTGCATCTCCCGCCGCCCGCGGCGCTCCCTGCGTGGCGCCGTCCCGCCCTGATCCTGCTCTGGCTGGTCGCGGCGGGCGCCGCGGTGGCGGCTTTGCCGGATCTGGCCTACGACCTCTTTCGCAGCCTGGTGGCCGCGGTGGTCGTCGTGCCGCTGACGCTTTCCCGGATCATGATCGCGCTGGCCGTGCTGGCGGCGCTGGCCTGGAGCGCGATCGTGTACGTGATGCGCGAAGAATAGCTGCCACGGATCGGCATGAAGAAACGGCCGCCTGCGAGCGGCCGTTTTGCATTCGTCCGCGCCGACTACTGCAGCTTGTAATCGACCTCGATCTCGCCGATGAATTTCTCGCCGGTCGCCGAGAACTTCCATTGCATGAGCGCTTCCCTCGTCGCCCTCTCGAAGTAGCGCGCCACGTTCGGCGGCCTGACCTGGACGATCTTGACATCGGTGACGTTGCCCTTCTCGTCGATGGAGAGGTGCGCCACGACGGTGCCCTCGATCCCCTTGCGCTGCGCTTCCGATGGATAGTCGAGATCCGGCTTGGAGACCGGGACGATGTTCTTGACGATCGCGGGCTTGGGCGGCGGGGGCGGCGGCGGCGGCGCCGGTGGCGCGATCGCCGGCGGAGCGGGCGGAGGCGTGGGGGTTATCGCCGCGATGACCGGCTCCGACGGCATCACCGGCACCGGGACCTCGGGCGGCGGTACGTAGGGCTGCAGCGGCGGCGGGATCTTAGCGACCTCTATTTTCTTCGGCGGCGGCGGGGGCGGCGGCGCCTTGATCTCCTCGACGATCGTCGCATTGAGCGGCTTCTTGATCACCTCCACGGCCTTGCGCGCCAGACCGGTAACGAGGCCGTAGATCACCAGCACGTGAATCAGAATCACCAGGCTGATGCCGATGACGTGCCGGGTCGGATCTCTCTGTCGGCGGGCGAAATCCATTGCGTTATGACTCCGGTTGCGCGGGCGCTCCCAGACGTACTGCCTCCAGGGCTACTCCTCGATGAACTGTTCGCTGCCCACGATGCCGATCTTGGTGAGCCCCAGGCGCTGCGCGGAGGCCATCACTTCCGCTGCGGTAGCGTAGTGGGAATTCTTGTCCGGGCGCAGATGGACCTCCGGTTGCACCGGCTCCGCTGCGGCCGCCCGTATCTTCTCCTCCAGCGTCGCCCGATCCGGTATCGCCACGCCGTCCCAGTAGATCGTGTCGCTCGGGTCGATGTCGATCTTCACAACCTCGGGAAGGACCTTCGGCGGCGGCGGATTGCCGATGGGCATGTTGAGATTCACCGAGTGCAGCTGAATCGGCAGCGTGATGATGAGCATCACGAGCAGAACCAGCATCACGTCGATCAGCGGCGTGGTGTTGATGTCGATCATCACCTCGGGGTCGCGCGTGGCGATCCCCGAGCCGGATCCTATGTTCATTGCCATTGTGCGCTCCTCGCGCGGAGACCGGTGGGTCTCATCTCTAGCCGCCGCCGCGGATCGGCGGCTCGGTGATGAAAGCCACTTTGGCGATCCCCGCCCGCTGGCAGGCGTAGATGATGCGACCGACGCCTTCGTAGCGTCCGCGGGCATCGCCGCGAATCTGCACCTCGGGCTGCGGCGTGAGAACCGATATCTTCTTCAGCCGGTCGACCAGCGCCTGAGTGCTGGGCAGCCGCAAGTCGTTCCAGTAGATGCGGTCCTGCTGGTCGACCGACAGCGTGATGTTCTCCGGCTTGGTCTCGCGGACCTCGTTGCGCTCCTTCGGCAGCTGCACCGGAATCGACGTCGTCACGACGGGAATCGTGATGAGGAAGATGATCAGCAGCACCAGCATGACGTCGACCAGCGGCGTCGTGTTGATGGTCGAGGTGAATGCCTCGTCCTGGCCGTCGGGCGAGCCGACGTTCATCGCCATGATCTAGCCCCGGGTCCCGGTGGCGGTCAGCGTCGCCTTGGGCGCCGCGAGCAGCACGGCGTGCAGGTCGGCGCCGAAACTTCGGACCTGCTCCATCGCGTTCTTGTTGCGCTTGACTAGCCAGTTGTAACCCAGCACTGCCGGCACCGCGACGGCCAGGCCGATCGCGGTCATGATGAGCGCCTCGCCGACCGGGCCGGCCACCTTGTCGATCGACGCCTGGCCGGCGATGCCGATCGCGGTGAGCGCGTGATAGATGCCCCACACCGTTCCGAACAGGCCGACGAAGGGCGCGGTGGAGCCGACGGTGGCGAGGAAGGCGAGGCCGTCCTGGGTGCGACTCTGCACGTTGTCGATGGCGCGCTGGATCGACATCGTGATCCAGGTGTTCACGTCGATGTTGCCCTGCAACCCGACGTGCTTGGTGGATGCCTCCAGCCCTGATTCGGCGATGAAGCGGTAGGGGCTGCTCGCCTTGAGGCTGTCGGTGCCCTGGCGCACGGTCGGCGC
>Ga0335081_10004551_pt1 | contig 21834 bp, 19 predicted proteins | sample Lox_Sample_35_FD_206713 | JGI IMG/M metagenome (GOLD analysis project Ga0335081, IMG submission 206713) | Soil microbial communities from Loxahatchee National Wildlife Refuge, Florida, United States - Lox_Sample_3.5 | ecosystem: Environmental > Terrestrial > Soil > Wetlands | place: USA... | reverse complement strand
CGTCGGCGGCCACGCCCGGGACCGTGCGCAGCGAGGCGACCAGGCCGGCATCCACCAGGGGCCGTTGCGCGCCGCTGCCCTGGGTCCCGGTGAAGGCCGCCTTGGCCCTGACCACCGCGTCGGTCCCCTGGTAGACGGTCCCGAACAGCCCGCCGAAGGTCTGGCTGATGGTGTCGTTGAGCACCAGCGTCCCGGCGATCAGCGCCACCCCGAGGATGACCGCCACCGCGGTGGCGGCCAGGCGGCGCCGGTGCGCGAGCATGCTCTTCAATGACATGCGCAGCATGACTACTCACCCAGCTTCCGCATCCGGTCGAGCACGCCGACCGCGGTGGGGTGGACCATCTCATCGACGATCCGCCCGTCGGCCAGGAACACGATCCGGTCGGCGTAGCTGGCGGCGGTCGCGTCGTGGGTGACCATCACGATGGTCTGGGACATCTCATCGACGGCCCGGCGCAGGAAGGACAGCACCTCGGCTCCGGCGCGGGAGTCCAGGTTGCCGGTGGGCTCGTCGGCGAAGATGATCTGGGGACGGCTGGCCAGGGCGCGGGCCACCGCGACGCGCTGCTGCTGGCCGCCGGACAACTCGGCGGGCCGGTGCTCCAGCCGGTCGCCGATGGCCGTGGTGGCGATCACCTGATCGATCCAGGCCCGGTCGCCCTTCTTCCCGGCCAGCAGCAACGGCAGCGTGATGTTCTCCGCCGCGGTCAGGGTCGGCACCAGGTTGTAGGCCTGGAAGATGAACCCGACCTTCTCCCGGCGCAGGAGCGTCAGGGCGTTATCATCCAGCGCGGCCAGGTCGACCTCGCCGATGAACGCCCGGCCGGAGCTGAGCGAGTCCAGGCCCGCGCCGCAGTGCAGCAAAGTGGACTTCCCCGACCCGGACGGCCCCATGATCGCCGTGAACCGGCCCTGCTCGAACGCGACCGTGACGCCGTCCAGGGCGCGCACCTCGGTCTGGTCCTTACCGTAAATCTTGCAAGCCTCGGCAGTGCGGGCCGCTGCACGTGCGGGCGCCGCAGTTTTCGTGCCGGTCGACAGTTCAGCCATCGCAGTTATACCCCCTTTTGTCAGCCGCTGCACTGAAACTCAGCTGACACAGGCCCCGGGGTTCCAGTGCTTCTGTCGTTCCGGCCACGCTGGGAGCCGGGGGAAGGAGGCGATAGGGACCAAGGTCCCTAAAGCCGACAAATCTGTCACCGGCTCCTGCGCCACGGACATGACAGGCGCCCGCCACGCGGCCGCCATCGCAGGCCAGCCGCCTCACATCGCCGGGCAATGCCCGGATTCACGGGCACACGGCGGCGTCCTGCAGGACTACCCATAAGGTGAATGCGGCCCGGGCTGACCTGCCCTGACCTGGTCGATGATGTCCTGTTCACGCACGGGCGGGCCTGGTGCGGTCGTCTTGCTCGTCCCGGGGCAGGTCGAGCCGGGCCCAGACGACGCGGTCGCCGCCGCTGGTGGTCTCTATCCCCCCGTGGCCCGGTCCGGTCAGCGCCTGGATGATGTCCAGCCCGTGCGGGCGGTCATCCGTGGAGGGTGGGGCGGGGCGGGAGGCGAGGACGGGGGTGGTTACTTCACGTAGGCGATGGGCATGACGTGGGGGGCTTGCGGGAGGGGTTCGGACTTGTACTGGGCGCGGATGCCCGCGATGTAGCGGCGGCAGCGCTCGGTGAGGCCCTCGGGGGTCTGCATGCGGCCCTTGGTGACGAGGATGCCCAGGTCGGCGCCGTGGAATCTGAAGTCACCCGGGCCGTAGACGCGCATGAAGAAGGCCTCGTCCTCGGTGGTGATCTCGTGCCAGTCGTTGGTGACGTGCTCGAAGACCAGCGCGCCGCCGTCGGTCAGCCGCCAGGCGCCGGTGCGCGGGGCGGCCAGGATGCGCTCCACGTCGTCGCCGGGTTCCTTCATGATCAGCTGCGACCAGACGTCCACGGCCGCCAGCGCGCGCCAGCGGTCGTTGATCTCCTCCACGTCGACCGTGTAGTCCACGTCCATGAACTCGAGCAGGTGGAACAGGAACAGCGGCACGTCGGCGTAGGCGCCGGCGGTGACGTTGGTCATCGACGAGGCACCCGATATCCGCGGGTTCAGCTCGCCCAGGTAGACCGCGCCGGAGTCGAGGTCGAGGAGCACGTCGACCTCGAAGAAGCCGCGGTAGCCCTCCTGGGCGAGCCGGTCGCCCAGCCTGCGGACGTGGCTGATCGCGATGGTGCGGTCGGCCTCGGACAGCGCCTCGGGGAACACGTCGTTGCCGCACCAGCCGCCCTTGTACGGGGTGAGCTCGGGGTAGCCGGTCAGGTCGGTCATGAACGGGCCGACGATCGTGCCGTGCCTGGTGATGCACGCCTCCACCGCCGCGGCCTGGTTGTTGATGCGCTTCATGACCTTGAGCTGCTGGCCGTCGATGTCGGCGGCGTAGGAGTCCCAGTCCCGTTCGGAGGCGATGAAGAACGTGGTCTTGCCCGAGTCGCCGTAGGGTGTCTGCACGACCAGGTCGCCGCCGAGGCCGGCTCCCCCGGCCAGCGCGGTGAGCGCAGCGTAGCCGTCGGCGTGGCCGAGGACGTTCGGGACCGACGGGGCGCCCGCCTCGTTGCCCAGCTGGGTGGTGACGATCTTGGAGTCCAGCCGGCGCCGCAGTGAATCCGGCGGCAGGATCAGCGTGTAGCCCTGCTCCCGGCAGATCTCCTCGGTCTCGGAGTCGAAGAACACCATCGCCACCATCGGCGTCCCGCCGCGGCGGCGCAGGTACTCCCCGACCTCAGGGTCGCGCAGCAGGTAGTTGTTGATCTGCTCGCTGGACTCGAACTCGACGTACGGGCGGTTCTCCGGGGTGAACACCCGGGGGTGCCGGCCGTCCCAGGAGTCGTAGTAGGCGATGTACTGGAAGTTGCGGACCCACCGGTCGATGCCCAGCAGGTTGAATGCCGTCGGGCCGACGAAGTAGATCGGCTGGGAGTTGGTCCGGAAGAACGTGCGGATCTCGGCGATGCCGTTGAGGTGGCGGCGGGATCCGGTGGAGCTTGCTGAACCTGGCGTAGCAGTCACGAGGCCTCCCTGACGGCAGAGATCCGGTCGCCCGCGGATCGCGGCATCGTACGAATACCGCCAGGCTAAAGCCCCGGTCGGGCTGCCGTCGAGAAGGGATCTTGTCAGCTGGTTCAGGCCGCGGCGCTCGCTCAGACCACGGTGGGGCGGGGCGGCGGGGACGTGTCGCCGCGGCGGCTCAGGCCGGAGACCACGCCGGCCAGGCGGCGCCGCCCAGGGCCCCTCGGCTCCCGGCCGGCCAGGAACCCGCCCGCGGCGTCGAAGGCGCGCAGCGTGTCCTCCAGGTAGGCCGGGTTCTGCGCCTGCGGCCAGGTGGAGAACTTCACGCAGACCGTGTTCGTGCGCCGGCTCACGTGCAGCATCTGGCCGTGGATGCCGAGGCAGAGCAGCACGTCGCCGTGGTCGCCCGGGCGGAACCAGAACTGGTGCCGGTACCACCCGCCGGGAAAGGCCCACTCGGCGGGCGACGCGGCGAACGCGGCCCGGGTGTCTGAGTCGACGGCCCAGGCCCGGCGGAGCCACTGGGGCGGCACCACCCGGCGGGTGCCCCCCGCCCCGTCCGGGACGAGGCCGCCGTCGAGCAGCATCTGGCCGAACCGGCCCATGTCGCGGGCGGTGGCGCACAGGCCCCCGTCGTGTACCGCGGTACCCAGGCCGTCGTGCAGCAGGACGGCGTCGTGCTCGGCGCCCATCGGCGCCCAGATCAGCCCGGATATCAGCCCGGCCATGGGCCGCCCGGCCGCGCGCTCGCACACCCAGCCCAGCACGTCCGACTCGGCGGACCGGTACAGGAACCGCTCCCCGTGCGGCGCCTCGGCCTGCAGGGTGGCCAGGAAGCGGTAAAGACCGCGAGGCTCGCCGTCGTCGCCGCCGGGCTGCCAGCCGATCCACTCGTCGAGCCGCCGGATGTCCGACTCCGGGTTGGCGTACTCCTCCAGGAACCTGACCCCGCTGCGCATGTCCAGGACGTGCCGCACCAGGGCGCCGGCGTAGCCGCTGGCGGCCAGTTCGGGCACATAGGCGGTGATCTCGCGGTCGGGGTCGAGCTGGCCGCGGTCGATGAGCACGGCGGCCACGCAGCCCACCACGGACTTGGACACCGACATCAGCGCGTGCGGCCGGTCCGGGGCGCCCAGCGGACCGTACCACTCGGTGACGAGCTCGCCGTCCTGCAGCACCAGGTAGGCGTCGGTGAAGGTGTCGTCGAGTACCTCGCCGACGGTGCTGGCGGACAGGTCCGCGCGGGTCACCGGGACCGCGAGCAGGCCGGGCCCGCCGGCAGAGGGCGCGGCGGGCAGCTCGCGGGGCTGGCCGTCGCCGCGGGACACGCGGTAGGTGGGCAGGATGTCGCCGACGTGCCAGTACGCCCAGCGGTTCACGGGCGGGTCCTGCCAGTTGCCTGCCGTGACCGGCACGCCCTGAACTTCGGGACCCGCCTCCTGCGACATAAGCCGAATCCTAGATCACGGTTTCCGGTGCCTGTGTTCGGTTAGGGTGCGCACCATGACTCACGAAGGCGCGGCCCAGGCCGCACCGCGCGACAGCGCGCCCTCCGCGGCCGGCAGCGAGCTCATGGCCGGCTTCCCGCCGCCCCCGGAAACGCGGGTCACGCTGGCCAACTGGCAGGATCCCCCGTTCAGCCGGTGGGCTTTCCGGCACATGCGCGAGCTCATTCCCAGCCAGCCGATCCCGGCCGGGCCTGCGGGCCCGGGCAGGCCCGCGCCGCTGCCCGCCGCACCCGGGCCGCTGCCCGACCCGCCGGTCTGGCGGCTCGACGGCAGCACGGCGACGGCGGCGGAGGTGTTCGCCGGGACGTACACCGACGCGCTGGTGGTGCTGCACGACGGGCAGCTGGCGGCCGAGCGGTACCACGCGGGCATGACCGCCTCCACACCGCACCTGCTCATGTCGGTGTCCAAGTCGATCGTCGGCTGCGTGGCGGGAGTGCTGGCCGGCCGGGGGCTGCTCGATCCCGGCGCGCCGGTGACCGCCTACGTGCCGGAGGCCGGATCCTCGGGGTACGCCGGGGCCACCATCCGCAACCTGCTCGACATGCGTACCGGGGTCGCCTTCCGCGAGACCTACACCGCCCCGGACGCCGAGGTCCGCGTGATGGAGCGTTCCATGGGCTGGCGCCCGGCGCGGCCCGGCGACCCCGAAGGCGCGTACCCGTACCTGGTCACCCTGGGCCAGGCCGGCCCGCACGGCGGCGAGTTCTGCTACCGGTCGGCCGACACCGACATGCTGGGCTGGGCGTGCGAGCGGGCCAGCGGCACCCGGATGGCCGACCTCGTCTCGGCCCTCATCTGGCAGCCGATCGGGGCCGAGCGGGACGCCGAGATCACCTGCGATCCGCTGGGCTCGGCCATCCACGACGGCGGCATCTCGGCCACCGCGCGCGACCTGGCCAGGTTCGGGCAGATGCTCGCGGACGACGGCCGGGCCCGGGGGTACCCGGTCGTCCCGGAGGCCTGGCTGGCCGGCACCCGCACCCCCGGACCAGGGGTCCGCGAGGCCTTCGCGGTCACCGACAACGAGGTCGTCCTGCCGGGCGGCTGGTACCGCAACCAGTTCTGGGTCATCCCGGGACCCGGCGGCCCGGTGCTGGTCTGCCTGGGCATCCACGGCCAGCTGATCTACGCGGACCGCGCCGCGCGGACCGTGGTGGTCAAGCTGTCGTCCTGGCCCGACCCGCAGAACACCGCCTACCTGCTGGACACGCTGCGCGCGTGCGCCGCCCTGGCCGCCGGGCTCACTGGGCGGGCCGCGGGCTGACGGTCAGCCGCAGGCCGGCCTGGCCGCCCAGCAGGCCGGCCGCCCGGACCGTCCCGGGCAGGGCGACCGAGGCGACCAGGGTCTGCCCGTCGAGCTGGAAGGTCAGCGGCCCGGCCGCGCCGGCGGGCAGCTGATCGGCGAGGGAGGCGGGATTCTGGCTGGCCCCGGGAAGGGCGGAGTTCCACACGGCGTGCGCGGTCAGCGTGGTGTTGTCCGGGCTCGGATCGACGTCGATGATGAGCGCGTCCGACCAGAGCGGGACCTGCTCGATGGAGTTCTTGAAGTCGAATATGCCGTTGGCCTCGCGAACCCGGAAAAGCCGCAGGGTGATGGTGTAGCGCATCTGACGGTCGGCGACGGCGACGTCGGCCGGGTGATCGGCCGGGTCGAGCAGGAACGTGCGCAGGAGCGTGGTGCCGCCGTCGGCCAGCATGATGGGGCACCAGTGATCGGCGGTCTGCTCGCTCATCACCACGGACAGGCCGCGGATCGCCAGGCGCATGTCCATCTGGAACGAGGAGCCCGCCTCCTGCGGCAACTGGACGCCGGCCAGCGACGCCTCCACCGCCCACCGGCCGAACAGGAACCGGCGCAGGTTCTGGTACCCCTCCTCGGAGTTGACCTCGCCGTAGGCGCCCGAGTGGGACTTGTAGACGTAGGCCCGGTGCCCCCCGCGCACGTAGGCGTTGGCGATATGGACCAGGCCGTCGGTCTGCGGGCCCATGACCGTGCGCGGCCCCCAGCCGTAGTCGGCCGGATCGGTGCCGATGAGGCAGAAGATGTCGTCGAGGGGGAACAGCGCGTTGTCCACGACCTGCGGATCCCAGCCCGGGTCGCAGTCGTCGCCGAAATTCTTGCCCGGGTCGAGATAGCCCTGCATCTTCTCGGGGGCGAAAATGTTCGATCCGGCCGGGCTGAATGTCGCCTCGATCCATTGGGCCAGGCCGCCCGCGGACCTGATGCCGCCATGCGGGGTGCCGTATGTGTAGAGCCTGGCGACGATGTCCCGGGCCGCGACGCGGCCATCTTGCTGGCACTTCTTCTGTATCATGCAGCGGGCTATGAGCCCGCCCATCGAATGGGCGACCACGTACACTTTCGGCGCGCCCGTCCGGGCCCGGATTTTCTGGATGAAGTCGTACAGGCCCGCGGCCGCGTCCTCGATATTGAACCCGTCGGCGGTGACCTTCTGGCGGCCCAAGGTGAGCAGCCGCTCGGCGAGGTTCTGGTGCGGCGGCGCCTGGAAGGTGGTCGCGGCCTGATCATAGAACCGGTAGATCCACAGCGACGCCGGGTCGAGTGCGGGCTGATCCGGGTCGTCGAGGATCTGCTCCTGGCTGCCGCGGACGTAGACCTTGTACTGCTCGTCCCCCATCAACCGGACCAGCGGGCCCTCGAACTGATAGAAAGCGGGGGCGCCGTCGCCGGCCACGCGGATATGCGTGGACCCGCTATTGAAGCCATAGAACGGATCGTCAACCTGAGCATTTATCCCGGCCGTCGGCCCGGCGTAGCCGCGAATGTATACGATTGGCCATCTATCCATTTTCTCCCCCAAGGCACGGGCCGATGACCAGATAGTCTTCGCCGGCGCCGGGGTTGTTGTCAACGCAAACCGCGGGACCGGATGCAGGCGGTGGTGTTCGCCTACGAGAACGGGCTGGTACATCCGGGGGTGCACGAACCCCGTTCGTTAGGTACGAAGACCGGGCCGAGCGGGCGGGAGGCTAGCGCGCGTCGCGGGCCTTGATGGCGGCGGCGGTCCGGTCGTTCACCTGCAGCTTCATCAAGATGGCCGACACGTGGTTGCGGACCGTCTTGTCGGTCATGCCGAGCTGCCGGGCGATCTCGGAATTGCGGGCGCCGCCGGCCAGCAGGTCGAGACCTCGCGTTCCCGGGGGGTCAGGTCGGGGAACGGCGGGGCCGGGCGGGCCGCGCCCGCGCCGAACAGCTCGGTGATCCGCCGGGCGACCGGCGCGCCGTACACCGCCTGGCCGTCCGCGACGGCCAGGATGGCCCGGATGAGCTCGGCCTTGTCCGCGCCCTTGACCAGGTAGCCGCGGGCCCCGGCGCGCAGCGCCGAGACCAGCGACTCGTCGTCGGCGTGCATGGTAAGCACGAGCACGCCCAGGTCCGGCTGCCGGGCCAGCAGCTGCCGGCAGGCGGCCGCGCCGTCCAGGCCGGGCATGGCCAGGTCGGTGAGCACGACGTCGGGACGTTCGGCCTCGACCAGCGCGATCAGGGCCTGGCCGTCGGGCGCCTCGCCGACCAGCTCGATCTCCTCCGCGGTGGCCAGCACGGCGGCGACGCCGTACCGGTACATCGGATGGTCGTCGGCCAGCACGACCCGCACTGTGGTCATGGCGTCACCTCCAGGCATCTTGGCGGTGCTCTCGCTCGCGGTGTTCTGGCTGGCGCTGCCGCCCGTCTTCGCCATCGGCGCGCTGACGCTGGCCCGCGACGCACGCGACCGGCGCCCGTTCCGCGGCGAGGCCGTCGCGGTGGCCGGCGCCGTGCTCGCCGCGCTGAGCATGGTGGCGGCCTTCGCGATCACCGCCGTGAGCTGACGGCCCGGCTCCCCGGGGATCCGCCTGGGCGCGGGTCCCCGGGGCGGCGGGCGGCCGGGCCGGCTGTCTTCTTGCGGAAAGCTCGTTCGTCGTGATGATGTAAACGCCCCGCTGCGAGGATGGGAGAAACACATGAAGTTCCTGATGCTGGTCTGCGTCGAGCGAGAAGGCTTCGAGAGGAGCACGGCGGCCGAGGACGCGTCGGACGCCGGGAACGCCGGCAGCTTCCCGTGGCTCGACGACGTGATCGCCCGCGGCATCCGGCTGGACGGTGACCGGCTCCGGCCGCCGAGCGAGGCCAGGACGGTGCTGGTCCGTGACGGCGAGGTGCTGGTCAGCGACGGGCCGTTCGCCGAGACCAAGGAGGTCATCTGCGGATACGACGTGCTCGAGTGCGCGACCTTCGAGGAGGCCGTGGAGGTGGCCGCGGCGCATCCGGTCGCCGCGTTCGGCAAGATCGAGGTCCGGCCGTTCTGGCGCTAGACGGTGAAGTAGTACGTGGTGCCCTGCTCCGGCACTGAGCGAACCCACAGCCGCCCGCCGTGGCGTTCGACGATGCGGCGGCTGATCGTCAGCCCCGCGCCCGCAGGCCCGGCGCCCTCAGGCCCGGGCCGGATGCCGTTGTCGCGGACGTAAAAGGCGCGCACCGGCTGGACGGCGCCGGGCGGGACGGCGTCCTCATAGCCGACCTCCACCCAGCGCGGCGGGTCGGCCACCGCGTGGGTGACCGCGTTGCCGATCAGGTTGACCAGCACTTCCTGCAGCCGGATGCGGTCACCGGAGACGGCGCCCAGCCGCATGGGGCGATGTAGCTGCACACCGGACTCGGCGAACATGGTGCCGAGGAGCTCCTCGATGTCGTCGAGTACGTCGTCCAGCGACACCATCGTCATGCGCGGGTCGGCCCCGCCCAGCCAGGAGTATTCCAGCAGTGAGTTCAGCAGCTCGTCCAGGCGCAAGGCGAGCCCGTGGATGGTGTTCAGCCGTCTGGTGGTCACGTTGCCGAGCGCGGCGCAGTCTTCCTCGGCGAGGATGGCGAGCTCGGCGTCGGGAAGGCTCAGCGCCGTGGCGCGCCGCGCCGCGATCTCGAGCAAGGCCCGGTAGGTTTCCCCGGCGACGTGGTGGTCCAGGTCCGACCAGGGCAGGCACTGGCCGCGCACGGTTTCCTGCCACACCGAGGAGGAGCCGCGCGGGGTCAGCCGCTGCCCCCGGCTGCCGGTGACTACCGGGCGCTCGGGATCGGCGGCCCACCGGACCGTGCGCGATACCTCACCGCGGAACCAGGCCAGCACGCCGCCGCCGGGGGCCAGCGGCACCAGCAGCATGCCCGCGCAGTCCCCGGCCAGATGGGCCAGCTCGCCGAGTTCCTCGCCCAGGCGCTGCGTCGACCAGGTCCGGCCGACGGGCACCGAGGGCGGCCGGGCGGGCAAGCGGGCCAGCAGGGCCGGCAGCCCCGGCATATCCGGTACCAGCCCAGATACGTAGGACATGGCACCGAGACGCAGGTAGACGCCGTCAGCGCCGACCAGGTCGCGCAGCCGGGCGGAGTCCGCGACGAGGTGCTCGCCGAGCCGTTCGGGCGCGATAGCGTCGGCGTCGGCGGCCAGCTGCCGCAGGACCAGCTGGGCCTCGGCCTCACGCGCCGCGCGCTGGCGATCGGTGATGCTGTCGAGCTGCAGCGACAGCGCGATCCCGAACATCTCGCACGCGGCGCGCTGGTCGGCGCTCAGCCGCCGGGGCCCGCCGCTGTGGCAGGCGATCAGCCCCCACAGCCGCCCGTCCTTGATGAGCGATACCGACATCGAGCCGCGCACGCCGATGTTGCGCAGGTATTCCAGGTGGTAGCCCGACACGGTGCGCAGCACCGAACCGGACAGGTCCAGCGGCCGCTGCGTGCCCGGCCGCAGCGGGGGGATCAGCGCCGCGCCGCGGTCATCGACGTCGGCGATGACCCGGATCCAGTTCCGCAGGTACAGCCGTCGCGCCTGCGGCGGCACGTCAATCGCCGGGAACCACAGTCCCAGCCACGGCTCCCAGCCCGGCGCGGTGTCCTCCGCGATCACCTGGCCCGGCCCGTCACCGTCGAAACGGTAGGCCACCACCCGGTCGTAGCCGGTGAAGGCCCGCATCTGCCGGACCGCGGCCTGGCACAGCTCCGTCACCGTCCGCGCGCCCTGCAGCTGCAGCAACGCGCGGCGCACGCCCGGGTAGAACGACGAGAACCGGAACGGCTGGTCGCCGGCCGGCTCGAACTCGCAGATCACCAGGCCGTCGCCGCGGTGCACGCTGACCTCGAGCTGCTCCCCCGTCGCACTCTCCTCGAGCTGGACGGGCACGATCGCGGCGACGCTGTTCTCGCTGTTCTCGCTGTTCTCGCTGTTCTCGCTGTTCTCGGCGGCGGCCTCGCGAAGGTGCCGCGCCTGCTCGGCGCCGAGCAGGTCGGCCACCGGCAGGCCGAGCAGCGCCTCCGGCGCCACTCCCAGTACCGCGACGGTATTCGCGCTGGCCATCACGATGGTCAGGCCCGGTTCGGCCAGGGCGAGCAACGCGCCGTGAGACTGCACCGAGCCCAGCAGATGGACCGGCTCGCGGGCGCACTCGGTGATGTCGAAGACGGTACCGGTGGCGTACTCCGCAGCCACCTCACGCGCCGACAGCCTGGACTTGGGTTCCTCCGCCATTGCCGCCTCCTGCACCGCCGTCCCGGCCTCGGCCCAGAGCCCCGGCCTCGGCCCTGGGGACCAGGCTATTCCGGCTGGTGCCTGATGCGAACGTGCCGGTTATGCTGATGCGGTGACACAGGGACCGCGGCATGGGCTCCTCTGGATGGAACTGCGGGAAGCCACCCGGGCCGCGCACGCGCGGGCCGAGGCGAGCCTGGCACCGCTGGCGCAGCCGGACAGCCTCGCCGGGTACGCGGCCTTGCTGTGCGTCCTGTGGGGTTTCCAGGCCCCTGCGGAACGGTGGCTGGGTCACCAGAAGCTGCCGCCGGCGGTCGGCTGGCCGGCGCGGCAGCGGCTCGGCGCGCTGGCCGCGGATCTCACCAACCTCGGCGTGACCGGCACGTCCCGGCCCGAAATCGCACTGCCCGAAATCGCCCGGCCCGCAATCGCACTGCCCGAAGCCGCCGGGTGGCCGGCGCTGGGCGGCCGGGGTGCGGCGGGCGCGCGGGGCGGCCCCGGTGCCGTGTGGGGGACTCTGTACGTCATCGAAGGGGCGACCCTGGGCGGCCGGGTGCTGCGGCGTCACATCGAGGCCCGCCTCGGTCAGGTGCCGGCCAGGTTCCTCGACGGGCACGGCGACCGCACCCAGCCGATGTGGCGCGAGCTGGGCCGGCTCGCCGACCGGTACGCCGGCGGCAGGCAGGACAGGCAGCTGGCCCGGCAGGCCGCGCTCCAGGCCTTCGCCGCCTTCAGCGCGTGGGCGGCCGGCAGCGCCGGGAGCTGGCCGGGAACGCCGGGAGCTGGCCGGGAACGCCGGGAGCTGGCCGGGAACGCCGGGAGCTGGCCGGGAACGCCGGGAGCTGGCCGGGGACGCCGGGAGCTGGCCGGGGACGCCGGGAGCTGGCTGAGCATTCGTAATTCCCCCGTGACCGGGTGTTCACCCAGCCGAGGTAAAACGAGTTGACCCGATTTGGGCGGTTACGTCATCGTTGGAGACAGAACGGGGCCATAGGGCGGGTGCGCGGTGCGGCTATTGCCCCGCAGACGCCTGCCTCATAGGAGCGGGGTGCCGCGCCCTGTCAACGGCACCCCGCTCCCCCGTCTGTGCTCCCTGGCCGGCGCCAGATGCCTTCCCACTGGGTCCACTGGCCGGCCCGCGGGGGCTGCCGCCAGGTGACCTGGGCGCGCGGCGGCAGTACCGGCTCGAAGCCGGCCGCGAACAGGCCGCCGAGTTCAGCTGCGCCGAAGAAGTGGATCTCGAGCCCGGCCTTGGGTCCGTCGAGGTACTCGATGGTGAAGCCGTCGCCGTGACGGCCGGTCACCCGGTGCGCGAAGGCGATGTCCGTGCCGGCCGCGTTGACCCGCACGGCCATCAGGCCGCCCGGCGCGACGCGGTCCTGGGCGGCTTTCAGGTGCGCGTGCGCCGCCTCGGCGTGACCATGCTGGAACACCTGGATCCCGATCACGATGTCGTACCGCGCCGGCTCCGGCAGCGTGGACAAGTCGCCGTGGACGAGCGACCCCCGCCGTCCGGGCATCCGGGCGGACAGCTGCCTGAGCGCGACGCCCGATATGTCCAGGCCGGTCAGGTCCAGTCCGCCGCGCACCAGCGGCTCGTAGTTACGGCCGTTGCCGCAGCCGATATACAGGCCGCTGGTCAGGCCGGCCCGGCGGGCGGCCGCCAGGATATCCGCCACGAAGGCGACGGGAGGCTCGCCGCGGTACCGGCCGCCCGCGTACTCCTTGTCCCAGGACGCGGCCTGGGGGGATGAGCTGTCCACCGTCTCCCGACAGTAGCGTGCCTCTCAGCCGGTGAGGAGCTGCTCCAGCTTGAGCGGGTCGGACAGGTAGACCGATCCGGCGCCCGCCGAGGCGTCATCGGGAAACACGACCGTCTCCTCCGCCGCCAGGGCGGCGACGATGCGGGCGGCCACGACCTCGGGCGCTGCCTTCTCCGCCTCGACGCCGGCCAGCATGTCGGTATCGATGCCGCCCGGGTAAGCGCCGAGCACGGTGATCCCGCGATCGCGAAGCTCGGCGCGCAGCGCCTGGGTAATGGAGTGGGCCGCGGCCTTGGACGCGCTGTAGCCGGCCATCGGGCCCACCGGGGCCAGCGCGATGAGCGTGAGCACGTTGACCACGGCGGCGGGCGCGTTACGTTCCAGGACGGGGACGAAGGCCCGGGTGGTCCGCAGGGTGCCCAGGTAGTTGGTGCGCAGGTCCCGCTCGAAGGAGGCCAGGTCTCCGTCGAGGGCGGTGCCGAAGGCCAGCACGCCGGCGTTGTTGACCAGGACGGTCACGTCCGAGGCGGCGGCCGCGGCGGCTGCGACGCTGGCCGGGTCGGTGATGTCCAGCGTCAGGGGGTGCACCCGGGGATCCGCGGCGGCTATGGCGGTACCGCGGGAGGCGGCGTAGACCTTGGCTGCCCCGGCGCGCAGGAGCTCGGTCACCAGGCGGGCGCCCAGGCCGCGGTTCGCGCCGGTAACCAGGGCGACGCTGTTCTCGAGGTTCATGGCAGGCATCTCTCCGTCAGTCGGATCTCGGTGAGGTCGGGAATCAGATGCTCTGACCATATGCGCCATATAGTGATTGTTCCGATGCCCGAAAAGCTCATCTTCTTGTTTTAAAGTCTCATGATGAATAATTTAAGGTGATGGATGCTCTCGCCGAGGTGCTCGCGGTGGCCGGGGTGCGCGGAACGATCGCGGCGACCCTCAACGCCGTCGAGCCCTGGGGAGTGACGCTGAGCCCGCTGCCCGGCGCGGCGTTCCACGCCGTCACTGAGGGTACGGCCTGGCTGTACCTCGACGGGCACCCCGGGGTCCGGCTCATGCCGGGCGATGTCGTCCTGCTGCCCACCGGCCTGGCTCACACCCTGGCCAGCGCACCCGGCACGGGCCTGGTGCCGTTCGACCGCCTCGCCGCCGAGCAGGGCCACGCCGCCGGCGGTGAACTCCAGCTAGGCACCGGACCGGCCCAGACGCGGATCCTGTGCGCCCGCTACCAGCAGGATCCAGCAGTCAGCCTGCCGCTGCTGACGCTGCTGCCGGTGGTCCTGCACATCCCGGCGGGCCGGGCGAGCACCGCCTTGGACACCACCCTCCGGCTGCTCGCGCACGAGGTCGGCCAGCCGCGCCTGGGCACGGCCGCGGTGCTCAACCGCGTGGTGGACATCCTGCTGGTCCAGATGCTGCGCGCCTGGCTCGACACCAGCCCGGCCGGACCCGATGCCGGCTGCTGGCTCCGCGCGCTCCTCGATCCCGTGGCCGGGCCCGCGCTCACTGCCCTGCACGGCCAGCCGGGCCGGGACTGGACCGTCGGCTCGCTGGCCGTGGCCACTGGCGTGTCCCGCGCCACCCTGGCCCGGCGCTTCCCGGCCGCCGTGGGCGCCACCCCGGCCGCCTACCTGGCCCGCTGGCGGATGGACCTGGCCGCGCGGCGACTGCGGGACACCGAGGACACCGTCGGCGTCATCGCCAGGTCCCTCGGCTACACCTCCGAGTACGCCTTCAACCGCGCGTTCACCCGGGCCCGCGGCATCACGCCCGGCCGCTACCGGACGACCAGCCGCCAGGGCGCGGGGTCATAGCCCGCGGAGCAGGGCCAGGGCGCGAACGGCCCTGAGGCTAGGTCCGCCTCAGGGCCGTTTCCGGTCAGTGCCGATTCCCGGTCAGTGCTTGCCGGTCCGCCGGTGCGGGCGGACCTCGCTCTCCCGCGGGATGCTGAAGAACGTGGAACGCAGGATGTAGCGCGCGCAGATCATCAGGACCAGCCCGGCGATGACGATGCCGATCAGCGACCAGCGCTGGGACCATGGCGCGGCGGCGAACGACTTGACGAAGATCCAGCCCAGGAAGCCGGCCGCGCCGAGCGGGAGCAGGCCGACGGTCACGAAGTCCCAGGGGCTGCTGACGATGCGCCTGCGGTAGTACGTCATGGCCGCCAGCGCGGTGAGGATGTAGAAGATCGAGAACAGCAGCCCGGTCACGTCGATCACGTCGAAGAACGCGTTCTCGACCGACGCGGAGAGGTAGTAGACGGCGCTGAGCACCACGATCAGCAGGCCGACGACGATGCTGGAGGCGATCGGGGTGGCGTAGCGGCGGGACACGGTGCCCAGGAACTCCGGCAGCACCCGGTAGCTCGCCATCCCGTAGACGATCCGGGCGCTGAGCACGATGCCGGTGCCGGTGGTGGCGATGACCGACAGGGCGATCGACAGCGCCATCGCCTTGGCCCAGAACCCGCCGCCGATGACCTGGGCCGCGGTGACCAGCGCGGTGCCGTTGTTGGAGGCCTCGGCGAGCTTGGCCGGCGAGAGCACGCCCTGGAAGCCGACCTGGGACAGCGTGTAGATGATGGTCAGCAGGGCGACGGCCACGATCGCGGCGCGGCCCGGGTTGACCCGGCGGTGCTTGACTTCCTCGTTGACGTACAGGGTGCCGTCCCAGCCGCCGTAGACGAACACCGCGACCAGGAAGCCGGCCACGGCGTCGCCCTTGCCGTTGACGCCGCTGAGGCTGAACCAGCCCTTGGTGATCGGCACCGTGCCGGGGTGGCCGTTCAGCACGTAGACCAGGCCGGCGATGGCCAGCCCGATCAGGATCAGGTACTCCACCGCGGCCATGCCGACCTGGACGCGGGCGGTGAGCTTGATGCCGACGACCGCGATCACCAGCATGATCAGGCCCATGACGACGCCGATGACGATATAAGCCGCGGTATTGGTCGAGTTGTAGCCGAAGACGGCCAGCACCGAAGGCCCGAGGATGAGGACCTCGGCGACGGTCCCGATGATGTAGGCGGCGATCATCAGCCAGCCGGTCAGGAAGCCGAGGTAGGGATTGATCGCCCGGCCCACCCACTCGAAGGACGCGCCGGTGTTCGCCTTCCACAGGTTCAGGCGCCGGTAGGCGTTGGCGATGATGAGCATCGGGATCGCGGTCAGGATCAGGACCGGACCGCTGCCGTAGGCGGTCGCCGCGGCCAGGGCGGCCAGCGACAGCCCGACCGTGGCCGCCGGGGCCGACGACGCCATGCCGATGATTGTGTCCTGAGCTGCGCCGATCGCATCGGGCTCGAGCTTGGCCCCCGGGGCTGGGGTAATCCCTGCGACCTTAGCGGCGGAATGGTCCGTCATATGTTCTCCAGTACGTCCCGGCCTACACCTGCTGTGCGCAGCCTAAGACGAGGCCAGGCCGAACGCCCCCCAGGTGCTCACTGGGGGATCATAGCGGACGCCTATTCCAGTTCTAGTGAGTACAAGGAAAATACTTGTCTTTATCGTGAGCGCCAGGCTATGGCGCGATATCGGCAAATCCCGGGCTATACGAGCACGATGCCGGCATTCTTCGGTAACCTGGGCAACTTCGGTGGCTCTAGTGTTGGATGTGACGGCGGCCGGGCGGCTTTCGGTCAGGATTCGGCGATGTTCGCCAGGCTCTGCTGGACGGCCTGGATCAGCGGGTCCCCGTACGGCAGGACGCGCTCGCAGCGCGCGGCGGTGTCGCGGAGCAGGGTCACCGCGTCACCTACCCGGCCCACGGCGTAGTACAGGTGCGCCAGGCTCGCCATGCGGGCCAGCGTGTCGGCGTGGTCGGCGCCGAGCACCCGCTCGGAATCCGCGCAGCACTGCTCGGAAAGCTGCATCGCGGCCGGCATCCGGCCGGCCGCCTGATAGGCGGCGGCGAGGTTCGCGGTGGTGGCGAGGGTGTCCGGGTGGCCGCGCCCGAGGACCTTCTCGCGGTCGGACAGGGCCCGCTTGTAGTGCGAGACCGCGTCCTTGACCTTGCCTTCGGCCAGGCAGGCCGCGGCGAGCCGGTCCCGGGTGGCCATGGTCTCCGCGTCACGCGGGCCCTGCAGCCGCTCGCGGTCGGTCAGGTTCCGGCTGAGCAGCCTGCTGGCCGCCGCGACATCGCCCGCAGCCTGGTAGGCGGCGGCGAGCTCGTCCCGCGCCCTGAGCGTGTCCGGGTGACCGGGGCCGCGGAACTGCTCGCATTCGCTGACGGCCCGGACCAGCACCGTTACCGCGTCGGCAGGCTCGCCGGCCAGGACGAGGGCCTTGGCCAGGTTGACCCGGGCCGCGATGATGGCCGGGTGGCCCGGGGCGAGCTCGCGGCCGCGTTCGGCCAGCACCCGCTGGTACCAGTGCACGGCTTCCCCCGCGTACCCGGCGGCCAGGTACGCGGCGGCCAGGTGAGCGGCGACCACCAGGGCGTCCGGGTGGCCGGGCATCAGCTTGGTGTCGCAGCGGGCGGAAAGGTCCCGCCAGTACTCCACGGCCGGCCCGACCAGGCGGGCGTCGTCGAGGCTCCGGCCGGCCCGCAGCAGCACCGGATGGCAGCCGTCGGCCCAGAGCACGTCGGGGGACGAGGCCTGCAGGCTGGCCGCGTTCACCCGCAGCCTGTCGGCCGCCCATGGCTGCGGCTCCTCGGCGGGCCAGGCTTCCAGCAGCGCGCTGGCGGCCGCCCGGGCGGCGGGTTCCTGCACGTTGGCGGGCGCGGCCAGCTTGATCGCCGCCTGCAGCACCGAGCTCATCAGGATCGTCGGCGGCGAGACGGCCCGGTTGACGTTGATCAGGCCGGCCCGCTCGATGGCGAGCAGCGCGTCCCAGGCCGGCTTCGGGTCGACCGTCGGGGAGAACGGGGTCACCGCGCCGCCCAGGTAAGCGGCCACCGCCGGGGTGCTGAAGACGGCGCCGGGAATCCCGTGCCCGTCGAGCAGCGCGACCAGCACCAGCATGAGCCGGACGGACGCGCCGGGCAGCAGTGATTCCGCCTGGCCGAGGGAGAGCGTCCAGGTCACCGCGGCGGCACTGGGCACTTCTCCCGCCGCCACCCCGATCTGCTGCCGCCTGCGGGCGAAGTAGTCCCGGTAGTCCCGGCAGGCCAGGGTGGAGTTCGCGACCACCGAGGCGGCCTGGGCCAGCGCCATCGGCTCCCGGCCGAGCGCCTCGATCAGGTCGATGGCGCCATGGCGCTGGGCCGGGTTCACGCTGAGCCGCTCGGTCAGGCAGTTGAGCGCCTCGCGGACGCTGAAGAAACCGACCGGGACGACCTGCGTCCCGCGCCGTCCCGAGGCGAGCGAGGCCTGCGAGCCGGTGACCAGCACCCGGCCCGACGGCCCCTCCGGCCACAGCCCGTCCAGGTCCGTCGCGTCCTGCAGGTCGTCCAGCACCACCATCCAGGACTGGCCGGTCACGCTCAGCCAGCTGACCATCCGCGCCGCGACCGACTCGGCCGTGCCGGTGGGCTCGATGCCGAAGGCCGCCGCCCAGGCCTGCACGTACCCGGACAGGACAGACGCCCGGTTGGTGGCGGAGATCCAGATGAGCGCGTCGATGGCCCCGGACCGCCACAGCGACTCCGCGATGATCACCGCGATCTGGGTCTTGCCGCAGGCGCCCAGCCAGTTCGACGGGCCCTCGGCGAAGGCCGAGCCCGGCACCAGCGCCAGGGTGGTTCCCGGGACAACCGCATCCACGATGCCGCGAGCGGTATCGGGCCGCTCGGTGTATCCCTCGGCGAGCGGGGGTACCTCGCCCACCCGGAATCGCTGAGCTGCCTGCTCAGCTGACATTCCTCCTGAGGGCACCACCACTGCCCGCTACCCCCAACTATTCATCTGGCGTCGAAAACCTCCTCGGAATACTCCATCAATAACACGGGGAGGCGCAGACACGAGGAGCTTTTCCCATATCGGGATCTTCACTAACACACCATTATGCACGTGCATCGCGGTTTCCATACCCCTCTGACGGAGGTCGGGCGAAGGTGCTACGGGCTGAGTTCGGGCGCTACTGAGGGTAGGGAGGTTGCGTTACTGGAGCTAGGCATTGAGGTGATTGGGAATTGAGGCTATTGGGGGTCCGCCACCGAGGCCAGCAGGGTCTCCCGGGCCTGGGCCACGGCCGCCAGCATCGCGCCGCGCAGCACCGGTTCGCCGGGGACACCGGTCGGCACCACCCGCGGGCGAGAGGGCCAGATGCTGGCGACCGCGGCGGCGACCCGGTCCGCCAGGGCGGTGCCGCCGGCCCGGCCCACCTCGCCGCCCAGCACCACCAGGCCCGGGTCGAGCACGACGCAGACGGAGGCGACCCCGACTGCGACCCGGTGCGCGAGTTCGCCGAGGAATTCCTCGGCGTGATCCCTGGCGGCGCCGGACAGGGCGGCCTGGACCGCCTCGGCCGGCGTCTGCGCCGCGAATCCGTGCTTGGCGGCAAGCTCGCGTACCGCGCTGCCGCCGGCCAGGGACTGGAAGCCGCCGCTGGCCGGGTGCCTGATGTCGGTGTGCAGCGGGGCGCCGTGTACCGGCAGGTAGCCGATCTCGCCCGCCGCCCCGGCCGTGCCCCGGTGCAGCTGCCCGCCCAGGATCGTGGCCAGGCCCAGGCCGACGCCCAGCCAGACCAGGACGAAGTCGTCGGCTCCGGCGGCCGCGCCGTCAGCGCGCTCGGCCATCGCGGCCAGGTTCACGTCGTTCTCGATCACGACCGGCTTGTGCCAGGCGCTCTTGAGCGCGTCAAGCGCGCCCTCGTGCCACGCGGGCAGGTTCACCGCCAGCCTCGGGTCGCCGGTCCGCGGGTCGACGACGCCGGGGCTGCCGATCACCAGCGTGCTCAGCCGGGTGACCTCGATCCCGGCCCGCGCGCAGGCCCGCTCGACGGTGCCGCGGACCAGTTCCACCGGGTCGTCGGCGCCGTTCGGGTTGCCGCTCACCTCGGCCACCCGGCGGCCGGTGACGTCGGCCACCGCGGCGCTGACCAGATCGGATTCCACGTACAGGCCCGCCACGTAGGCGCTGGAAGGGACGACCGAGTACAGCGCGGCGTTCGGGCCGCGGCCCCCGGCCTGCTCGCCCGCGATCGCCACCAGGCCGCGCTCTTCCAGCCTGGTCAGCATCTGCGACACCGTAACCTTGGATACCCCGGTGTACTCACTGATCTGGGACCTGGTAAGCATGTCGCCGCCGAGCAGCAGGGCCAGCGCGGCCCGGTCGTTCAGCTCACGCAGCAGGCTCGGCGTACCTGGTCGGCGATCCATCGCGGTCCCTTCGTGATCCGTTGGCCCAGTGTGCCGTAACCGGCCCGGCCTCCGCACCTGTGACCTTGGGTAACGCCGCGGAGACGGCTTTGGTCCCGATGCGGAGACGGCTTTGGTCTCTATATGGCAACGGGGGCTATCTTATAGGAAAGTTTCCTGATAATTTCTGCTGTACGGCCCAGGCCGACCCGGACCACCAGCCAGACCGCCTCACCACCAGCCAGACCACCTCACCACCAGCCAGACCGCCTCACCACCAGCCAGACCACCTCACCACCAGCCAGACCACCTCACCACCAGCCAGACCACCCGGACCACCGGAAGGAGAGCCAGCAGTGGGACTCAGGAAAACACCGGCCGCGATCGCCGCGCTGGGCGCGGCGGCGGCCCTCGCCATCGCGGGCTGCAGCTCAAGCGGCTCGTCAGCCACCGGGTCCACGTCCTCATCATCGGCTGCGCCGGCGCAGCTCACGGTGTGGCGGATGGGCTCCTCCACGCCAGCGCAGGTCTCCTGGATGAACGGCGTGGTCAGCCAGTTCCACAAGAACTACCCGGCCTACGCCAAGACCAAGGTCAACGTCGTGTTCGTCCCCTGGACGAACCGCACCTCCGACTGGGCGAACGCCCTGTCCAGCGGCAAGAACGCGCCCGACATCACCGAACTCGGCAACACCGACACGCCCACCGCGGTGTCGCTGGGCATGCTCGCCAACATCACGACCGACGTGAACGCCTGGTCCAACAAGCCCGATGTGGTAACCGGCATGCTCGCCAACGACACGCAGGGCGGGAGCATCTACGCCGTCCCGTGGTTCGGCGGCGTGCGCGGCATCTGGTACCGGACCGGCCAGTTCAAGGCGGCGGGCATCACCAGCCCGCCCGCCACCTGGGCACAGCTCGTCACCGACGCGAAGAAGCTGATGGCCAAGTACCCGGGCACGTACGGGCTGGGCGCGCCGACCTATGATACCCCGGCCGTGGCCAGTTTCATCTGGGGCGCGGGCGGCCAGATCGCCGTCCAGCAGAACGGCAAATGGGTAGGCGAGCTGACCTCCCCGCAGTCCGAGGCCGGGATCAAGTTCTACGTCGACCTGTACCTGACCAACCATGTCTCCCCGTCCAAGTACATCGGCCAGACCGAGCTGGGCAACGTGGGCGCCACCTCGGGCGGCGCGAACGAGGACTTCGCGCTCGGCAAGCTGGACATGTACATCGACGGCGCCTGGGCGTCGGGCACCTTCCCCGCCAACGCGGTGGGCAAGTCGCAATGGGCCTCGTTCCCGATCCCGAGCCAGAGCGGCCCGAACCCGGCACCGGCCTTCGCTGGCGGCTCTGACCTGGCGGTCTGGTCCGCCAGCAAGTACAAGACGGCCGCCTGGGACCTGGTCCAGATCATGGACTCGGTACCGAACTCCACGTCGTTCGCCAACTCCCAGGGCTTCTTCCCGCCGTACACCTCGCAGCTCACCAGCGGCTCGTACTCCAGCAGCCAGCTGCTTTCCGGTTTCGCCAAGGCGGCCACCAACACCCAGATTTCCCCGATGAACGCGAAGAACTGGGCCACGGCGGACGCGACCGACCTGATCATCCCGACGATGATGAAGCAGCTGATGAAGGGGGCCGCCTTCACCTCCACGGTTGCCGCGGCCAACACCCAGCTGCAGAACGTCCTCAACACCGGCAGCCAGGGCTAGCCGGGCTAATCTCCCCATGGTGAGAACCGTTTCCGGACAGCCG
>Ga0335081_10004550_pt1 | contig 21834 bp, 22 predicted proteins | sample Lox_Sample_35_FD_206713 | JGI IMG/M metagenome (GOLD analysis project Ga0335081, IMG submission 206713) | Soil microbial communities from Loxahatchee National Wildlife Refuge, Florida, United States - Lox_Sample_3.5 | ecosystem: Environmental > Terrestrial > Soil > Wetlands | place: USA... | reverse complement strand
CCGCGTGACCGTGACCAACAGCCTCAGGCTACTGCGGCTCCCGGCGCAGATCCAGGAGATGCTCGAACGAGGCGATCTGACGGCCGGCCACGCCCGCGCCCTGCTGGCCGTTCCGCACGAAGGCGAGCAGGTCCGCCTGGCCGGAATCATCGCCAAACGAGGCCTTTCGGTGCGCGAGGCCGAAAAGCTTGCCGCCGCCGCCGCTGGGCCGGGCGGCCCTGCCGCGGCGAAGCCCGAGGCCGCAAAACCGGTTGATCCGAATGTGCGCTCCGCAGTGATCGAGCTCGAGCGGGCGTTGGGCACTAAGGTCAAAATCACTGGCGACGGCAAGCGCGGCCGGGTTGAGATCAGTTACTTTTCGGCGGAAGACCTCGACCGTATCTATCGGATGCTCACACGCGCTTCGCCTTGAAACTATATTTATAGTATTATTTGCGATTTCAAAGTTCGCCTGTAGTCCATTCTGCTGCAAATAGGAGGGTTATCAAGTGGATTTAGGCGTGGGCAAGCACAAAATACTGGGGAGCGTCGGCCCAGCCAGCGGCGACCTGACGGTGGCGCTGGTGGGGCCGGGGACCGAGTTCGAGGGAGTGCTCAAAGCTGGCTCCGGCCAGGTCTGCCTGAACTCAAGCTTCAAGGGCACGGCGCGCTCGGATGGAACTATTTTTATAGATGAGCACGGCGACGTTGAAGCGGAGATATCAGCGCGGGTCTTGCGGGTGTCAGGAAAGCTGAAGGGCTCCGCTAAAGCATTGGAAAAGATTGAGATAATGGCTCACGGCGTTGTGCTTGGAGACATTACCACCCCGGTCCTGGTGGTTGAGCCCGGCGGCTACCTCGAGGGTCAATGCCATATGCCCATCCCCGAGGCCGGCAAGCCCGAGGCGAAGCCGGGCGATATCCGCGATGTCTCCGTCTGACCCCGCCGGCGCCGGGCAACGCGAACTTTCCGCGCAACGCCTGCTCGCATCGCAAGCCGAGTTGGGGTATAGTAAGCGGCGCGGAATTCGTGTTTTCGATCTGACTCACCGCACAGGCTCCGTCCGGGGTGACTGCGGAGAAGCGCTGCCGGCAATGAGTTTGGCTGAACATCGAGGGTCGCGTGCGATGTGCCGCCTGCCGTCGCCGCCGAGAGCCCTGGTTGCACCTGCGCAACCAGGTTGCCGCTACGGGAAACGCCCCATTCCGTTGATCAGCGCCTGCGCGTCCCGTCTCTCGCCCGCAATGGCGCGAAGCGCCTCCGGAGGTTGGCATGGAACGTCGTGATTGGCTGCTCCTTTCCTTGTTGGGTGGCTGCACTCCGCTTCTCCCTGAGAGCGGCTCCGTGGCCTCGCTTCTGGCTGCGGGCCTCCCAGCCGATGGCCAGGCCGAACCTCTCGACCGCTCGACGCTGAACTTCTGGCGCCAGCAAGTGCGCGGAAGTGCCCGCGGACAGGGCGTCTCCTGGGAGGCGAACCGCGCCCCCGAGTTCCTGCTTTACACCGCCGACAAAGGATTTGTTCCGGCCACCGACGTCGATGAGAGCATCCTGCCGAGCAACGGCGACGCCAACGTGCAGGTGCAGGTGGCTGGGTTCCGCCCATCGGCGGCCGATCAGCAAAAGTTCGAAAAGTCCGGGCACGGCTCCTTGCGCATCGACCTGCAGCAAGCCCAGCCCACCAAGGGCATGCTCGAGACCCTGGCGTTCTCGGCCGTGGCAGCGCTGCAGCCTACCAAGCAGGGGGCGCTGCCTCCCCTGGACCAGCTCAAAATGGACGTCGGGACGGCCTGGGGCAAATGGCAGAAGGTGCCGCTGCCGGGCGGCTCGGGGTCCTGGACCTGGAACTTCTTCCTGCAGAAGAAGGACTCGCTGCTGGCGCGGGCGGCAAGCCTGTTCAGCCTGGCCGCCCCCATCGCTCCCATTCTGGGCATGCCGGCCATCGCGAAGACGGCTCTGGGGGCCTTCGACAATTTCTTCGGCCACGTCCAGTCCTCCTCCCCCACCCAGTGGCTCTTTCAAGGGGTCGAGTTGCCGGTGGCGGCCACGCGCGAGGCCAAGGACAACCTGGCCTCGCCGATTGTGTTGCACTCGGGCTCCTACGCCGTGGTGCCGCGGGAGGCGCTCAGCGCCTTCGGCAAGGCGATGGACAAGCTGGAGATCAACCGGGGCATGGTGGTGCCCAAGGGAACCAAAACCACGGACGTTTACGATGCCGCGCGCGAGACCATTGCGGACATCACGTATCTGGGCCTGGATGTGAAGGTTCAGCACGCCGTCTTTGAGTAGGGCAGAATCCCGGCCGTTAGCTCCGTTCCTCGGAGCCTTTCGTCCACCGGAGCCGGAGAACCGCGGGCTTTACGGTCGGGGAGAAGATGAATCGAGTCACGAAATCAATGCCCTGAGGAGGGGTAAAAATGAAGACGCTTTTCAAAACACACGGCAAGCTGCCAGCCCTGGCGGTTGTAGCTCTTTTCACCCTCCTGGCGGCGGCGTTTGCCGTTGCCCAGGAGGCCCCCGCAGCAAAGCCCATGGCAAGCGCCAAGGCAAACAGCAAAGTGGTGACGACCAAGGCAGCGAGCCGCTCCGGGGGAGCCGACCCCAACGTTAAAAGCGACAGCGACAAGAACAACCCCAACCTGAAGGCTCCCGTGCCGGCCAACAAGGGCGGGAAGACGCGCGGCGCCGGTCCCTTGCCTTGCGGGGTTCACGTCGATAATCGGACCCCATGGTTTGTCCGGATTTACGTGGACGGCGACTATCGGGGCACGGTGAACCAATACGGAGACCTCGTGGGCATCACCGGCAACGGACCGACCAACGTTTACGCCGTGGCCGTGTTCGACGACGGCTCGCAAAAGTATTGGGGCCCCCACGTTTTCAATTGTGTGGCCGGCGATTCCTATACCTGGCGCCTCGGCGAGTAGCCCGGCACCGCAGGTTCGGTTTGGACGCGCGCTCGATCGGGTCCTTGCGGCGCGATGGGGAGCGCCCCTGTGGGGATTGGTGTGTTGACTCGAATCGCATCTTCCATCGCAGCCGCGCTCTGCCTCTCGGCCGCCCTGGCCCCACGGGTGGCGGCCGAGAACAAGTACGCGCTGTTGATCGGCATCCAGACCTATCAGCCGAAGGGCACGCAGATCAAGCGGCCCGCCGCGGCCGGGAGTAAAGCCTCGGGGCAATCCCGCTGGGACCTGCCCGTCTGGCCCAATCTCGACGGCTCGCTCAACGACGTCCGGTCCATGCACGAGCTTCTGGCCAGCCCCAAGTTCGGCTTTCCCGAAAAGAACATCCACGTCGTCACCGAAGCGCAAGCCACGCGCAGCGCCATCCTGGCCGCCATGCAAAAGTACCTGGTGGACGAGCCGCAGCGCGGCGACATCGTGGTGTTCTACTACGCGGGGCACGGCTCGCAGCGGCTCAATTCCAAGAACGGCACGCCCGACCATCTCGACGAGACCATCGTGCCCGTGGACGCCAACACCGGCGTATTCGACGTTCGCAACAAGGAGATCGCGCGCCTGTTCAACCGGGTGGTGGACAAGGGGGCTCTCCTGACCGCGATTTTCGATAGTTGCCATAGCGGCGCGGTGGCGCGGGGCATTCCGGTGGGCGCTCCGGGGCACGCGCGTTTCCTGCCGTACGATCCGCGCGACGCCGCCGATCCTCCGGATCGCAGTCCCGGCGGCGGCCGCGCGCCCACACCCGAGGAGCGCCCCGGCGGAGCCGTGGTGCTTTCCGCGGCCCAGCAGGACCAATTCGCTTCGGAGTGGACGCTGGACGACGGCACGTCGCACGGCGCCTTCACCGTGGCGCTCATGGATACCCTCGACCGGCTCCCCGCCGACGCCTCCGCTGAGGAGGTCTACGGACGAGTGAAGGTGCTGATGCAGGGCATGGGCCTCAACGCCGAGCAGCCTGCCCTCGATGCCCCGCCGGACCGCCGGCAGGCGGCCCTCTTCGGCAACACCCGCGCTAACGGTAAGCTCCGCCTGGCAGCCGGACCGGAGGGTGTGCGGCCTGACGGCACCCTGGCGCTGGACGGAGGCCGGAGCCTGGGCCTGGGCCCGGGATGCGAGCTGGTGCGGGTGAAGTCCAAGCCCACGGATCCTGACGTGCGGGTTCAGATCGTGCGCGCCGAGCTCGGCAGCTCCACGGCCAAGCTGCTGCCCCCGGCCACGCGCAAGGAGGTGGAGCCCGGCGATGAGTTCGAGCTCGACAAGTGGGTGGCGCCTGCGGCCGGAGGCCTTCAAGTGTGGCTGCCCCCGACTCTGCCGGCCGCCGAGATTGCCCGCGTTGCGGCTGAGATCTCGAAGGTGCGCGACGCGGCGGGCGTCACCTGGGTGGACGACCCCATCAAGACCTCGCCCACCCACACCCTGCAGTGGAACGGCACAGCCTGGGTGCTTCAAGGACCTCAGGGCGAATCGCAGGACCTCGGGCGGCAGCCCACGGCCGCGGCCGTCACGGCGAAAATCACGGCGGGCACGGCCAAGCCGCGCCTGTTTCTCTACCTGCCACCTTCGCCCGAGGTCGCGGATTCGCTGCGCGCCAAGCTCAGCAGCGGCAAGATGGCGGTGGCGATTCTGCCCAAGCCCGAAACTGTCCAGTATCTGCTGGTGGGCCGCGCGGAAAATGGCGGAGTGGAATACGCCTGGATGCAGAAAAACTTCAGCCTGAACTCCGCCGACGTTGGGGAGCAAGCGAGCGAAGACGGAACACTTTGCTCTCCGGCCTCGCCTTACCCGCCGCGGACGAACTGGTTTCCGGCCACCTCCGCCGACCAGGCGTCGGATTCCCTCGCCGACTACGCGGGACGCCTGGCGCGCGTGCAAGGCTGGCTGCAGTTGTCGGCCCCGACAGCCGGCGCCGGCGACGCCTTCCCCTATCGCCTCGCGATGCGCCGCCTGAGCGCGGCGCCGGGCCGCGCTGCCGGAGAGATCCTGACCCACGGGCCCGTGGTGGACGGCGAAAGCTACGGGCTGGTGCTTCAGGCGACGGGGGCCATCCCCGACTACTTCAAACCCCGCTGGGTGTACGTGCTCGGGATCGCCTGCGACGGCAGCGGCAAACTCCTCTATCCGCTTTCGGGCCAGAACAATTACCAGCCCAAAATGAAGCCCGGCACCACGGAATGGCCGGCCCTCGTCGATCTTACCGGCACCGCGGAGACCATCGATATCAGCAAACCCTTCGGGACCGACACGTACATTCTGCTCACCACCGCCGACCAGCTCTCCGATCTGAGCGTTTTCAACTTCGAGGGCGCGCTCAGCCGCGGACTGAGCGACGCGGCCACTAATCCGTTGGCGACGCTGCTGCAGAATTCAAGCGCCGGCACGCGCGGCTTCGGCACCAGCGTCCCCGCCAACTGGTCCGTGCAATACACCCCCATCCAGAGCGAGTCGAAGAGCGCGGCCAGCCAGCCGCAGCCCTGAGGCACCGCGCCCCTTCCGTGACCGCTCAATGCATGATTGAAAACTTAAAAACGGTAGTCTCGTGGAACGTCTGGCCGGGCTTGAGCTCGGCGGAAGGAAAATCCGGCTGATTGGGTGAGTCGGGGAAGTGCTGGGTTTCGAGGCAGAAGGCTGAGCGCGGGCCGTACACCTTGCCGCCCTTGCCGTGGATGGTGCCGTCCAGGAAGTTTCCGGTGTAAAGCTGGATGCCGGGCTGGGTGGTGCGCACCTCCAGCACGCGGCCGGACTGCGGGTCCACGGCGCGCGCCGCCACCGTCAACCCCCGCCCGCCGCCGTTAATGACGTAATTGAAGTCGTAGCCCTTGCCGAGCTTGAGCTGGTTGTAGTCGTCGTTGATGCGCGCCCCGAGCGGCGTAGCCTTGCGAAAGTCGAGCGGAGTCCCGTCCACGCTCTGCAGCGCGCCGGTGGGAATCAAGGTGGCGTCAACGGGCGTGAATTTGTCGGCGTTGATCATCATTTCCGTCTTCAAAATGTCGCCGTTGCCCTGGCCCGATAGGTTGAAGTAGGAGTGGTTGGTGAGGTTCAGCACTGTGTCTTTGTCGGTGGTGGCGGTGTAGTCGATTTGCAGCGAGTTGTCGCCCATCAGGGTGTAGGTAACCTTAACGTGCAGGTTGCCCGGGTAGCCCTCCTCACCGTCCTTGCTGAGGTAAGTGAGTTCCAGCGCGGGATGATTGCCGGGGATTTCACGCGCCGTCCACACCACCTTGTCGAAGCCCTTGAGCCCGCCGTGCAGGCTGTTGGGCCCGTCGTTCACCGCCAGTTTGTAGTCCTTGCCGTCGAGCTTGAACTCCGCCTTGCCGATGCGGTTGGCGTAGCGCCCCACCAGCGCCCCGAAGTAGGGGTTGGCGCCGAGGTAGCCCGCCAGGTTGTCGAAGCCGAGCACCACGTCCGCCAGGTTGCCGTTGCGGTCGGGCACGCGGATCGACACCACCCGCCCCCCGTAGTTCGTGATGCTCACCGTCATCCCGCTGCGATTGGTGAGCGTATAGAGGTGGACCTCTTGCCCGTCGGGCATGTTTCCGAATGTGCTCATGGTGATCCCCGGAGTGGCTGCGCGGGCCGGCGCTCCAGCCGCCAGGCTGAGGCCGGGCACCAGGGCCAGCGACAACAGAATGGGCTTCGCTCGCATGCGAACATTCTACTCCATTGCCGCCGAATCCGTTTGCAGCTCGCCTGCCAAGTGCGCGGTGCGCGCTTCCGCTTCCAGGCTGCGGCCCTTGCGCGCAGCCCGCACGCGCAACCCCCTGTGCACCGGTTCGGGCAGATTTGGGATACTCAGATTCGCCACGCTCGCAATGATAGCACTGGTAGCACTCCCCAACCGGCGCCCAGCCTCCGCCTCGCCAGGACCTTGCGATTGCACCCGGCGGCACCGGCCGGTCAAGCTCCCAGCTCGAACGCAAAGGCCGGTAGCGGAAGGCCCGCTTTCGCAGGAATGACGGTTGGGAAGCCTCCCGGCAAACATGAGACCGTATCACCACTCTGCCCTTCGCAAGCTCGAGTTCTCGCCTTAAATGATATGTCATTTAAGAAATGACTTGGCAGGTGGAGTTTTACCGGGACGAGCGCGGGGAACATCCGGTCGAAAAGTCTCTGGACAGGCTGCCCGCCGGCCACGTGGGGAAGATTTTACAAGTCGTTCAAATGCTCGAAGGGAGAGGGCCGCATCTGCCCTTTCCGTATTCAAGTCAGGTCGAGGGGCGGCTTCGTGAGCGGCGGGTTCACTACGGGCGGACGCTTTACCGCGTCCTGTATTACGGCGATGCGCAGCGGACGTTCGTTCTGCTCCACGCTTTCGAAAAACGAAGCCGGGCGGTCCCGGCAGAGGACGTAGCTCCGGCCACAAAGCGCATGAACAGAGATCAGAAAAGGAAAGGCGGGAAGGCATGAACCGAGCAAGCCGGTATAAGCAACTTAAGGCGCGCGCCCTACGCAAGCCGGAAGTTCGGAAAGCCTACGATGAAGGCCTGGAAGACCGAAGGATCGCGGTCCGGCTGGCGGAGTTGCGGGAGAAACGGGGAATGACGCAGACGGAGCTGGCGGCCAAAATTCACACCAGTGCGGCCGTCATCTCGCGGCTGGAGCAAGGGAGCAACGTGGAATTGAAGACGCTCCAGAAAGTGGCCGCCGCCCTCGATGCCCGCCTCACCGTCGAATCTCTCGCCTCATGACCAGGAACGGTAGCCGTGCCGCGAGGTGCGCTTAGCCGGCCCTTCGCCGCGCGCTTTGGCGCCCACGACTCCTCAGACTGGGGCCAGCGCGCTCCGCGAAGCACCAGGGCGGGACCCCTCCCGCAGAAGTTCCCCCGCAGCCACCTATCCACAGCATAGGCTGTTGAATCTATGCGGCAAAATAGACAGTCTCAGAATTCTAATTCGTCCCCACGGCGCCCCGGAACAGTGCTAGGCTCAGCCGTGTTCTCAGGAGAACCCGCATGGCTCTCGTCAAGTCGCCGCAGGGCAACGACCGCCGTGCTTTGAACGCCGCCAAGGGGCGGAACCGGCGGTTGGCCTCAGGAGCGAATTCCGGGGCCACCGCCGTTGGCCGCCCTGACCTGACGCTCAGAAAATATGGCTCTAAACGCGGAACGAAGCCACTATGTGGTTTAGAATCAGTAAAGGGCTTCAAAACGACGGCAGGAATCAGCGTTCAGAAGCTTGGCGGCCTTGCGGCGAGTGCGCAGGCGTTCGGCGGAGTTGGAGAAAAAGTACCGAAATCGCGGAACGAAGCCACTATGTGGTTTAGAATCAACAACGCCCCATTTTTAGAAATCTCGACCGCTTCAAATAAGGGCGGGGACGGGGCGTTGCGGGCCGATTACCACGATGAAGCCTAAAGTTTTCGTCACACGCCCGGTAGGCGACGAGGCCCTGGCCCTGCTCGCAACCCGCTGCGAGGTGGCCTCCAACCCGCACGACGCCTCCATGCCCTGGGCGGAGCTGGCCTCGGCTCTCCGCGAGGTGGAGGGCCTGATGCTGGCCGGGGCGCGCTTGACGGCGGAGTTGATGGAGCAGGCGCCGGGGCTGCGCGCGATTTCGAACGTTGGGGTGGGCTACGACCATCTCGACCTTGCGGCCTGCACGGTGCGGCGCATCCCGGTGACGACCACCGTGGGGGTGGTGGAAGAGACCACGGCCGATCTGGCTTTTGCCCTTTTGCTGGCAGCCGCCCGCCGCGTGGTGGAGGGCGACCGCTACGTACGCGAGGGGCACTGGCAGCGCTGGCAGTGGGGTTTGCTTTGGGGCGCCGAGGTGCACGGCAAAACGCTCGGCCTCTACGGCTTCGGCCACATCGGGCAGGCGATGGCTCGCCGGGCGCGCGGCTTCGGCATGCGAATCCTTTACCACGCCCGCCATCGGGTGGCCGAAGCGGTGGAACGCGAACTGGGCGCCGAATTTGCCACGCTCGACGCGCTGCTGGCGCAGTCGGATTTCGTCAGCCTGCACGTGCCCCTGACCCCCGAAACCCGGCACTGCGTCGGCGCGCCGGAACTTGCGCGTATGAAGCCCACGGCGTTTCTCATCAACACCGCCCGGGGCGCTGTGGTGGACGAGGAAGCGCTGGTGGAGGCGCTCGGACGCGGCCGCCTCGGGGGCGCCGGCCTGGACGTGTTCGAGAAGGAGCCGCACGTTCATCCCACGCTGCTGTGCCTGCCCGGCGTGGTGCTGGCCCCGCACGTGGGCAGCGGCACCGCCGAAACCCGGGCGGCCATGGCGCGCGTCGCCGCCCGGAACCTGCTCGATCTGCTCGACGGCAAGCGCCCGGCCACGCTGTTGAATCCGGAAGTCTTTGAACGCTGAACGCGGTTTGCACCACGCTGCGCGCAGGTCTAGCATCTAACCAGGGGGAATTTCAGTGCGCAGGCTCGCGATCAAACTCGGCGGCACTTTCGGCTGGCTCGCAGCCTTGGCCTCGGTTGCGGCCGTTCTCTCGCTGGCGCCGCCGGCGGCGCGGGCGGACCAGATCAAGCTCTACCTCAAGAGCGGCTCCTACGTTGAGGTGAAGAGCTATCAGGTGCAGGGCGACAAGATCCGCTTTTACAACCTCGACACCAGTGAGTGGGAGGAGATGCCGGTGGCGTTGGTGGACTTCGACGCCACGAAGCGCGCCCAGCAGGAGGAAGCCGGCACCCACGCGCAGGAGATCGCCGACGCCAAGAAGCTCGAGTCGGAACACTTTGACCCCCCGGTGGCCCAGACGGGTTTCGCGGTGGCGCCCGGACGCTACCTGCCGAGCACGGAGGGCGTCTACGCTTACGACGGCAGCCGCGTGATTCCCCTTATTCAGTCGCAGGGCGAGATCGTCACCGACAAGGAGCGCCTGGCGCTCAACCTGGCCATTCCTCTGCCGCTGCTCAAGAAGCGTTCGCTCGTGTCGCTGCCCGGCGCGCAGGCTGCGGTGCGCATCGTGGACCCGCGGCCGGTGTTTTACATTGAGGCGAGCGACGGCTGGGGAGAAAAGGCCGAGATCATCCCGGTGAAGTCCGCGCGCGGCTCGCGCGTAGTGGAAAAGGTGCAGTCGGGCCTGGGGGCGGGCGCTTCGGGCGAGGTCCGCGAGGCCGTGACGATGGAGCGCACCCCGGTGGCGAAAGGCATTTATAAGTTGCAGCCTTCGAAAGCACTCGAGCCCGGGGAATACGCCGTCGGCGAGATGGTGGACGGCAAGCTGAATCTCGACGTATGGGACTTCGGGATTGACAAGGCGGGGAAGAAGACGGCGCTCGAGTCCGCCGCCGAATCCCAACCCGCCCCCATGACCGAGGAGCGGCCGGGCGAAATCCGGAAGCAAGTTGGGCCGCGCGACGTGATGCCTCGCAATAAGACTTCCCCAACCCTGCCCAGCGGAGCGCCGCTGCCTGACAACGGCACTGGACCGCCCATAGCGCCGGCCCCCGGCTCAGTCAATCCCGCGCCCCCCGGCTCCGGTCCGCCGAATTGACAGCCTGCGGCGGCGCCGCGATAATCTCGCCTGCCGAACGAAGGAGAGCGCCATGGAGAAGGCCACTTTTGCAGCCGGATGTTTCTGGGGCGTGGAAGCCACGTTCCGCAGCGTGCCCGGGGTGACGGCTACCCGCGTGGGCTACACCGGCGGATCGCGGGACCATCCGAGCTACAAAGACGTGTGCACGGACGGCACCGGCCACGCGGAGGCCGTGGAGGTGACCTACGATCCCGCCCGCGTGCCCTACGACGACCTGCTCAAGATCTTCTGGGAGAACCACGACCCCACCACGCTCAACCGGCAGGGCCCGGACGTCGGCACGCAGTACCGCTCCGCCATCTTCTATCACAGTCCGGAGCAGGAGGCGGCGGCCCGCGCGTCGAAAGCGCAGCTCGAAAAGTCGGGCGCGCACCGGCGGCCGATCGTCACCCAGATTGTGCCGGCGGCGGAATTCTGGCAGGCCGAAGACTACCACCAGCAGTACCTCGAGAAGCGGGGCCTGGCCCACTGCCACATCTCGTAAGCCGGGCGAAGCGGAGTGAGCGGCGGGATGAGCTTGCGACGGCTGCCGGAGGTTGAAGTGGGGCTGTGCCGGGCCTGCCGGCACGCGCGGGTGGTGCGCTCCGATCGCGGGTCGGTGTTTTACCAGTGCCGGCTCGCCCTTACGGACCCGGCGTTTCCCGCTTATCCGCGCCTTCCTGTGCTGCGCTGCGCCGGCTACGAGCGCCCCTCGGGTTCGCCGGCCGAGTCAACTGGCCGTACGAGCCTCGACCCGTGACCTCCGGCGTCTCGTGGCGTGAAAACAAAATGAGCCTCACTCAGTCTTGGGCGCCGCGTTGCCTCCTCGGAATTGTTCTTGCCACGGTTACGGCCGCCGCCGCGGGCGCGGCGACTTACTACGTCAGCCCACGCGGCGACGACTCGAATGCCGGGACCGAATCAGAGCCCTGGCGCACCATCGCCCGGGTGAATCGCGCCCCGCTCGCGGCCGGCGATCGCGTGTTCTTCGAGGGCGGGCAGACGTTCGAGGGCAACCTTATACTCGACGAGCGTCTAAAGGCCGATCCCGCGCGGCCGCTCGTGATCGGCTCCTACGGGGATGGGCGCGCCGTGATCCGGGCCGGCCGCGGCACCGCGATTCTGGCGCGTAATATCGGCGGGGTGGCGATTCGCGACCTCGAGCTGGAGGGCGGGGACGCCGGCGCCAATCGCGGCTTCGGCGTCGAGGTGGTCAACGAGCGCGGCGCGGCTCGGCTCGACTCGGTGTGGCTCGACAACCTCGACGTGAGCGGCTTCCACTGGGCTGGAATCTATGTGGGCGGCGCCCCGGGACTGCCGGGAACCGGGGGAGCGCCGCAAGGGCGGTTCGGGTACCGCAACGTAAAGATCGAGCGCTCGGTGGCGCACGGCAACATGTATTACGGCATCTGGGTGAGCGGCCCCTGGGCGGGGTGGAAAGCCCGGCCCGCTGGCTACGCCAACGAAAACGTCACCATCAGTGACTCGGTGGCTCACGACAACCCGGGCGATCCAGCGTACAAAGACAATCACAGCGGCAACGGCATTCTGCTGGACGACACCGACGGAGGCCTCGTGGACCATTGCACCGCGTGGCACAACGGGGCGGCCAACGGAAGCCAGCAAGGCGGCCCGGTGGGCATCTGGGCCGACGAATCGAACGGCGTCGTCATTCAATTCTGCGAGTCGTACGGCAATCGCACCGGTGGAGCCGCGGACGGGGGCGGGTTCGACCTCGACGGCGGCGTCACCCACTCCGTGATGCAGTACAACTACAGCCACGATAACGACGGCGCCGGATACCTGGTGTGGAGCTACTGGGGCGCCGTCCACCCGCTCGCCGGCAACGTCATCCGCTACAACATCAGCGCCAACGACGGCCGCAAGCATCGCTACGCCGGGGTGCACATCGGCACGAGCGGCGGAGCGGTGCAAGACATCGAGGTCTACAACAACACGGTCTATATGCCCGCCGGAGCCGCGCGCCCGCAGGCGGCCGGCGTCGCGGCGAAAACCGCGCAGCCGCGCGCCGTGTGGGTGGGCGGAAGCGAGCCGCTCACCGGCATCCGTTTTAGCAACAACCTGCTGATTTCGGAGGCGGGCGTGCCGCTGGTGGAGGTCGAACCCCATCAGAAGGACGTCACCTTCCTGGGCAACGCTTATTGGGTGCGCGGCGGCAAGTTCATCGCGCTCGACCGAGGCGCGACTTACGATAGCCTGGAAGGCTGGCGGGCGGCGACCGGCCGGGAGCGCTGGCAGGGTAAGGCCACGGGGATCTTCGCGGACCCTGAGGTGAGCTCTGGGGTCGCGAGCGAAAGCATGGCCGGGAAGCGCGCGCTCTCCACGCTCGCCGCGTTTCGCCTGCTGCCCGGCTCGCCGCTGATCGACGCCGGCCTCGACCTGGAGGCCGCGTTCGGGCTCGACGTTGGACCGCGGGATTTTTGGGGAACGCCTCTCCCGCAGAGTAAAGGCTTCGACGTTGGCGCCTGCGAGGCTGCCGCCCCGGCGAAGTGAGCCTGATCGCGTTTTGAGCCGTCCGCGCGCCGTTTCCGGCGGGCCGCCGGCGTCACAAGCGATTGCGAAATCAACGACCCGGCAGGGTGAGCTGGAGGTGGGCTGTGGCGCAGCAGAGTGGAAGTCTGTTGTTCGTAGGCATCAAGGGCGCGGTGCTCGGTCTCGACAAGTCGAACGGCGCCGAGGTGTGGAGAACGCAACTGGGCGGCTCGTACTTCGTAAACCTGGCGATGGAAGGCGACAACCTTTATGCGGGCACGCGGGGCCAGATCTTCTGCCTGAGTCCGTCGAGCGGCGCCATCCGCTGGAAGAACGAGCTCAAGGGTTTGGGCCTCGGCCTCGTCACCATCGGCACGCCCGGGGGTCAAAACGTGGCCCTGGCCGCGAAGACGCTCCAAGACCAGGCCGCCGTCGCGGCTGGCGCCGCCGCAGCCTCCACGGCCGCGAGCTCATGAAACCTGGGCGCGCCCAATCCGGCGCGGAACGCCCGCCGGAAATCGCGGCGGCATTACACCGTGCCGCTCGCTCCGCCGAGCTCCAGATCGATTTCGCCGATGCCGCCTTTGACGTCAATCCTGAGGGTCACGGGCGATGTTCCGTAGGCGGAGTTCGTGAAGGCATCGCCGGCTTTTATGAAGCCGCCGGACGCGTTGATCGCTCCGATCCCGCTGTGAGCCTCCACCCGCACGCCCACGTCGCGAGGCAGGTGAAGGGTGGTCTTGCCCACCCCGCCGTGCACGGTGGCGTCGAGGTTATTCTTCCAGGGGCCGTCCAGGTCGATCGTGGTCTCGCCGGCGCCGAGGTCCATCTTCAGGTTGCTCAGCGCCAGCCCCACCAAATTCAGGTTCGCGCGGCCGGCGCCCTCTTCCACGCTCATTTCCATGGGGACATGATTGCTCAGATGAAGATCCCATTCGTAGCGCGTATTCCCCATGTGGCCGCCGCCGGATGGCTGCTCGATGCTAAGCCGGCCGGTGTCTCCGGTTACGTTGTACTGCACTTCCGGCTTCCAGCGCGGCACGTTGTAGGTAAAATCCGCGTTCAGCAAATCGGTGGCGCCGCCGTCAACCTTCAGTTCTCCCGCCCCCATCTTGATGTGCACTTCCACGGTCTTCGCGGCCCCGAGTTGCACGGTTTTCGATTCCGTCCGCAACTCGCCGGCCGGCACGTTGTTGTTGCCGATGACGCACGCCGTCGCGCCGAAAATCGCCGGCAGCGCAACGCACAGGATCGGCTTCCACGCTCGCGCTTTCATCGCAGTCTCCTTGTTCTCAACGGCGCTAAATCCCGGCGGGACGCTTCGGGTCGGGTTTCCCCTCGGGAACCTTTTCGCGCGTCGCTTCCGATACGCCCATTGTACCGCGCCCGCCCCGCGTTCCCAATCGGCATCGCAGCCAGCTGTCGCTTGGGCGAGCGGCGTTGACGTGCCGGCGCCGGAGTTATACTGTCCCGCTTGATCGCGTCGTCATGGAGCGTCTCACTATGGCAGAATCGAATCCACCCGGCGGCCGGCGCGACTTCATGGCGCAGGTGGCGGCGCTGCTCGCCCTGAGAGGTCACTCGCCTATGAACGCTGCCACCGGCGGCACCGCTTCGCGTGACGCCGGGAACGAATTCACCCAATTTCAGGAACGGCGCCGCCGTGAGCTTTGGGGCCTGCTCGGCGATCTGCCTTGGAAGCACCAGCCCGCGCCACCGCGCCTGATTCGCACCGAGCGGCACGAGGGCTACACTCTCGAGCGCCTGGTTCTCGATGTCAACGGCGTCGAGCCCGTGCCCGCCCTACTGCTCGTCCCCAACCGTGTGCAGCATCCCGCGCCCGGGCTGCTGTTCATCCACTGGCACGCCGGCATGTACGACCTCGGCAAAGAACAATTGTTGAAGGGTGTAGAGGTGCAGCCGCCCTATGCGCCAGTGTGCGCCGAGAAGGGCCTGGTAACGCTGGCCATCGATAGCTGGTGCTTCGGCGAGCGCAAGCACGAGGCCGACGGCCACCAGGGCGAGGAAGACGCCTTCAAGCTGATGCTGTGGCGCGGCCAGGTGCTATGGGGCATGATGATGTTCGACGAGCTTCGCGCCCTGAATTACCTGGCGTCGCGGCCCGAGGTGGACGCCACCCGCCTCGGCGCCTTCGGAATGTCGATGGGCGCCACCAAAGCCTGGTGGCTGGGCGCGCTCGACCCCCGCCTCCGCGTGGTGATGGACGTCTGTTGCCTCACCGACTACGCGTCCCTCATCGAGGCGCACGGCCTCAGCGAGCACGGCGTGTATTACTTCGTGCCCTCGCTCCTGAAGCACTTCGATACCTTCGGCATCAACGAGCTCATCGTGCCGCGGCCGCGCCTGAGCGTGAACGGCCGCCTGGACCCGCTTACCCCTCCCGCCGGTGTGGAGAAGGTGCGCGACCAGCTTCTGCCGCTCTACAAGGCCCACGGCCGCGCCGAGGACTGCCGCATCGAGCTCTTCGACTGCGCCCACCAGGAGCTGCCCGAAATGCGCCGCGAAATCCTCGCCTGGATGGACCGCACCCTGGCGTCGCCTAGGAATGCGCCGGATTCAGCGCGTTGATGCCGGGTAGCTCACGGCTGGAGCTGGAGAAAGGTCACGCCGTAGCCGTCCAGCGTCACCGCCATGCGTGCTGCGGGCGTGACTGCTACAGCCGAAGGACCGCTGCCCGGATCGGTGCCGGCGTCGATGGTAAGTTCGGTGGCGGAACTGAAAGCGCCGAGCGCGGAAAGATCCACCAACACGGTGCGCGGCGCGCCCGGGCCGTTGTTGTCGCCGGACGCGTTCACGGCGTGATTCGCGATCATCACCACCGTGGAGTCGCCGGGCCCCCGCGTGGCCAGCACCTCCACGCTGGAAGTCTCGGTGGCCGTTAAATTCAGAATGCTCTGCGGCGAGCCCGCAAGGCACAGCGCCCCGGCCGGACAGGCCGGGTAGTAGCGCTGCAGGGTGTAATCCACCCAGTAGCTCAAATAAGTCTTGCCGGTGTTGAAGTCCACCTCGCCGTACTGCGGGTCGGCGTCGAAATCCCAATGGTAAAGGGAGTGCGCTCCCGCCTGCACGAGCTGGGAGAAAACGTAGGGCCGCCAGGCGGCGAAGAAGGCGCTCGAGCCGCGCCTGTCGGTGGTGAACGGCCCTCCGTTGCAGGCGCTCACACCGCCGCCGGCGTCGTAATCGGCGTTGACGTTGTTTTCCGTCACCCACACCGGGACGTTCGCCAGGGCCGGGTTCGTCTGAAGCTGCGCGTAAATGTAGCGCACGTCGGAAGCGAAGCCCGGCACCGTGCTCATCACCTGTGCGTCCGAGTCCGCCTGGTTGCACGAGGAGTAGAAGTGGGTGGCGACCACGTCCACCTGCGCCGTGACGCCGGCCACAAACGTGGGCATATAGTTCTCGGGCTCGCTGCCGAAGTCCGCCAGCTCCACCGCCACAAACGTGAGCGGCACGCTTGAGGGCGCGGCCTGCATGGCCGGCACCACGGTGTTGTAGAGGGTCACGTACTGGTCCGCGGTGAGGCCGTTAATATTGGGCTCGTTGAAGATGCCCCAATCCGCCACCGGCGTAACGCTGCCGGCCGAATGTACGTGGTTGTGGCCCTGAGCGTCCGTAAAGCCGCCGGCGGTGTCGTAATATTCCACCACGTCGGCGGCGTAAGCGGCGAAGTCCTGAAAGTGGCCCGGCAGCAAGTGGCCGTTGGCATCGTCCATCCACGCCGGGCCCACCGCGAGCTGAAGTTCGGGGCTTTGGTCGGTCACGCCGATCACCGGGTTCAGCACGGCGTCGAGCGTGCTGAAGTCCCAACTTCGATCGCTCTTCTGCGGCGTGCCCTGCGAAACCGGTTGCAGGCGGATGTGCTCGGAGTTCAGCGCGCCGAGCGCCGCCACGCCGCCCGGGTTGGCGGCGAAAAACCCGGCGTCCCATTCGGCCGGCTGGAACGAGGTGGACATGAAGGCGTTCAGCGCGCCCGCCTGCCCCACGTTGGTGTTCACGCTCGATTGAATCGTGGCCACAATCGCGATCACCAACGCGAGAGGGGTGCTGACCTTGGTCGTGCCGTCGCTGGCGGTGAGGGTGACGGAGTAGGTGCCGGCCGCAGGCGCGCCGGGCGTTGCAGGAGTGAACGTCACGGTGCCGGTATCGCCGCTGCCCGGCGGGGTGATCTGCGTGCTCACGCCGGCGGGCACCCCGCTGGCACTCAGGTTGACGTTATTCGTGTCACCCGGTGGACGCAAGACGGTGACCGTCACTGTGCCGGGCGTGCCGTCCTGCGCGGCGGTGACTGAGGGAGCGGAAACGGAAATGCCGAGGGGCGCCGTCCGCAGCATGGTGGTGGACGCTCCGCCGCCGCAGCCCAGCGCCATCAAGGCCACACCTAAAACCCCTGCCGTCACTGCCACCGGCGCCGTTCGCATCGGCTCCCGCACCCGTGCCGATTGTAGATCGCTGATGGCCGATTGAAAAGCGGGCCTGGGGCCTTAGGAGCGGTCAGTCTCAAATTTGCAATCGCCGCCTCACGGCCTAATACGCTCTGCGAGCCTTGCGGTAGAGCGCTCCTACGTTGACGCCGATCCCGAACGAAAAGGTGTTCGTGGCGTAGTGGACGCTGCGGTCGTAGCCCGCCTCGAAGGCGACGGCGGAAGTGGGCTGCACCGTCACCCAGGCGGAGAACCCGTTGTCGCGGGCAATGCTGGACGGTCCCACAATCTCGCTCACGCCGGCCGGCAGCGCGCTCGACGAGGCGCCCAAGGCGCTCCCGCTCTGCGCCCCGTTCAGGGGAATCAGCCGGCTGAATATCTTCTGCTGGCCGATGGGCGCGTCATCGTACAACGAGGCGCCCACCCGCAGCGCGGGCACCACCTTGTAGCTGGCTCCGCCTTCGAAATGGGCCACCAAACCCAGCGTGGTGAAGGGGCGGTAGAAAAAATGAGTGTCGGAGATCGTATTGGCGAAGCCCGCGTCGAGGAAGGGGCGCAGCCTGCCGAAATTATGATCGAAGTAGTTGTCCCAGTCAAAGGTGGCGCGGCCCGTGCTGAATCCGGCGTTGGTATCGCCAGTAGGCGCGGTGCCCCGCAGCGTGCCCAGGTAATTCAGGGTGGGGTTCGGCACCGTAAAGAGCAGGTCAACATAAGCATCGCCCACGCCGTTTACAGATCTGGGGCCGGGGTTCTCGAGGGTGTTGGAGACGCCCACAAAATAAAACGGAATCCCGGCGTCAATCCCGAAGGTGCGGTTGAAATTGTAGCCTACCGTGGTGTCGAGCTTCGTCACGTGCCCGAACGAGTTGAAACTCCCGCCGTAAAACTCATAAAAGGTGAAGCCCTTTTCTTCGTTGCTGCTGCCGGCCGAGGTTTGAGCCACGCTGCCGGCCGGCGGATCTTGGGCGGCGCAGTTGGGAGCCGCCGGTCCGAGCGCCCAACCGCTCAACAGGAGAATGAGTGCACATCCGGCCATCTGGACTGCTCGTGCGTTTCGGTGCGTAATGGTTCACCTCCCCGATGCTTCAGTGCTGCGAAAACCGTCGTTGCTCGCGGCGTTGGAAATACGATCGGGCCGCGCGCCCGCTGCCCCTCGGCCGCGGAACTGCTCCGCGCGGCCCCGACCGGTGGTTTCGTTGTCAGTTTCAATCGCCCGCCGTAGCGCTCGTCCCGGCCGACGCCGATGCGCTTGCCTCGAAGAGCTGGGCGAACTGCATGAACGCCTGCGGATTGCTGCGGATTTCGTCCGCGGCCACCGGATGGGCGTTCAACCACGCCACCAGCGCCGGATTGTCGGCGCGGAAGGTGGCATTGCCGATGAGACCGGGGTTTTTACTGAGGCTGACGGCGATCGAAGCATGCGCCGCCAGGAAGGCATCGAAGTTCATCACCTGCCCGCGGGTCGCGTCGCGGCTGCCTGCGCCCACCCGCTCCGCGGCCAGCATGAAGGCCTGCGGATGCGCTTTGAGCGCCGCCGCAACCTGAGGATGAGCGTTCATCCAGCCAGCCAGCGCCGGGTTGTTCGACATGAAGGCGGCATTGGAGATCAGGGCTGGGTTCACGCTCAACTTCGCATCGATCGCCCGATGGCTCTGGAGGAAAGCGTCAAAGCTCTCCACTTCCCCGGGCTTGACTGCCGCGTGAGCCATGGCGGCGGGCGGGACGTCCCGCGCTGCTATGGCGGTGGGTGCAACGGCTGGCGTGATGGTTGCGGTACCTGAGATGTTGGACGACGTGGCGGCCGTCGGCGCTACCGGAGTTCCGGCGGCCGTGGCGGCGGAAGTCCGTGCGGAGACTGCCACAGGACTAACCGCCGCCGGCTGCACCGTGACCGCAGCCGCAGCCGATGAGGTGGGCGCAACGGGAGTCCCCGCGGTAATCGCCACAGGACTAATCGCCGCCGGCTTCAAGGTGACCGCAGCCGCAGCCGATGCGGTGGGCGCAACGGGAGTCCCCGCGGTAACCGCCATAGGACTAACCGCCGCCGGCTTCACGGCGACCGCAGCCGCAGCCGATGATGTCGGCGCAATGGCGGCCGGCGCCGGCCTGCTGACGGCCGAGGCAGCCACCCTATCTGCAGCTCGGATATGTTCCACCTGCCGCCTGCGGGTGATCTGCTGGAAGCGGCTGAAACGCTCCAAGCGATTCAGTCGAGCCAAGCGATTCAGCCGCTCCAGGCGATTGAGGCGCTCGATCCGGGCCATCCGAACAGCGGCGGAACCCGGGCCGGCGCTCCACAGGGGCACTGAAACCGCCGCGCCAAGCAGCACGGCGGCTGAGGTCACAAGAATGCGTTTCATCATAAATGCTTCTCCTTCAAGATGAATTCCCCTCTGGCCCCGAAATGCACCTGTCATGCCAAGCCGGCCCGCTGACCTTTTAAGCCATTTAGAATAAGGCGGTTAGGGAGATGTGGGCGCTCGCGCCGAAGCGCGCCGGCTGGCATTTCTTACCAATTGGAAGGAGTTTTTGCCAGGTGGGGAGAGTCGTCGAGCTTCCTTAATCTAAGTCGTGGAGTCAATGACCCAATTCCGTCATTCCGCCGCCGTCGGGCAACCCTGCCGTTGCGGATTGACGACTGCTGATTGGTCCCCGCGCAGGCCGGGATTGCCGATTGAAAAAAGGCTCTCGCGCCGTGCCAGAGGTCAATCTCAAATCTGAAATCGGCAATCGGCGCCGCCTCATCGCCTGAACTGGCGGCGCACCGCCAGCAGGAACAACCCGATCAGTGTGGAGGTGAAAAGCGCATCCGGGAGGGGTCAACTTTGACCCTGCAGCGGGCCGCCGCACGCGTGAAACTGCGGCCGGTTGCCATTCGGCTGCCGGGCGAAGATATCGACGCCGCGCGCGGCCTCGCCGCCCGCAAGGGCATCGCCTACGAAACTTACGTCCGAATGTTATTGCGCGAAGCCCTGCAGCGCGAGGCGCGCCGACGGTAGGCCGGTTGCGGCGCCCCAACCTTCCCGCGCGCGGCACGCAGCCGCCGCGGTGCGCCTCAAACGCACTTGAACACGCCGACGCCATTATGGACGGCGCTACAGGAAAGGCCGTCACCATAAATGCGCAGTCCTCCGTAGTTTAGCTCCGGCGCGATGGCGACGACATCAAAATGAATGTCGTCGCCACCCGCGTAGCCCTGCCGAATCGCCGCTGGCGCTCCTTCACCGGTGATGATGTCACTGGAAATGACGGTGTTTGAAGTCAGGTCGCTCCCGGACGTGGGCCACTTTGTGCTCATATGAACGCGAATCTTCGAAAAAAGTGTGCGGTTTTGCGCATGCAAAATGCGGCTATTTGAAAGCAATTCGATCGCTGAAAACGAGCCAAAATGTGCTCATTTGAACGCAATTGTCCAAAAACGCTACACTTTTGTTTTTGGCAGGCGCCGCCCCATCGCGACTATCCCTGGGGCTTCGCCATGAATCTGGCTGACCGTATCGTGCGGGTCAGTTCGGGGGACGACGCGTCCGCGCGGAGTTTGCTGAAGCCCGGCGAAATCCGCAACGTGACCATCGATCTGGTCGGGACGGCCAACCGATTCGGGACCGGCCATCGCGTCCGGGTGGATATTTCGAGCAGCAACTTTCCCTTTTTCGATGTCAATCCCAACACGGGGGAGCGGCCCGGCCATCAGACCCACGAAGTGACGGCGCTGAACACCGTCTACCACGACCGGGCGCGCCCCTCGCACATCAATCTGCCCGTCATGCCGCCCGGGGCTGTGACCGGCCGCAATCCGTGAGGCGCAAGAGTGTCGTGGCGATGACCGCAGATGAACGCTGCTCAATGGGCGCGGCGTTACCGCAAGGATTTTCGTAGAAGGGAGACTCACATGGACAGACGGGAGTGTTTTCAGCGTGCGGTGGCGGGAGCGGCCGCAGCAGTCTTGCCGGCACGGCGCCTGGCGGAAGTGGAGCCCGCCTTTGGCTGCCTGAAAGGGATCGATCTTTTGGTGCGGCCCATCCGGCACCGCACCGAGCAGCGGGTGCCGGCGCACATTTTTCTGTGCCTGTTGGCCTACGATGTCGAGTGGCATTTGCGCCGGGCCTGGGCGCCGCTGTTGTTCGAGGATGAGGAGCGGGTGGAGAAACGGAAGCGCCGCGGTCCGATTCTGCCGGCCCAACCTTCGGCCTCGGCCCAAGCCAAGAAGCGCTCCCACCAAACCGCCGACGGTTTTCCGGTGCACAGCTTCGAGACGCTACTGTCGTAGCTGGCGAGCCGCGCGGCCGACTGCAGCAGCAGACGCGTTCCTGGGGCACGATGACCGGGGACCTGCTGGCGATGGCCGACTGGATGGCCGCCCAAGGGGTCAGGCAGGGGGCAAGGGAATCGACCGGCGTGTACTGGAAGCCGATCTACAACATCCTGGAAGGCCGCTTTACCGTGCTGCGGGTGGACGCGCGGCCTCTGAAGCAGGTGCCGGGGC
>Ga0335081_10004549_pt1 | contig 21834 bp, 22 predicted proteins | sample Lox_Sample_35_FD_206713 | JGI IMG/M metagenome (GOLD analysis project Ga0335081, IMG submission 206713) | Soil microbial communities from Loxahatchee National Wildlife Refuge, Florida, United States - Lox_Sample_3.5 | ecosystem: Environmental > Terrestrial > Soil > Wetlands | place: USA... | reverse complement strand
AAGATCTTGACCGAGAAGTGCGCGCTCTCACGAGCGCGCCTGGCCACGTGTGTTTTTCCCTGACAGAAGACTTACATGGATGTCGGCAGCTCATTTCGTCAATTGTCGCCGCAGGAAATCATCGCGCTGTGGGCGACTTGTGTGCTGAAGCTAGGAGTCAACTACGATAGCAAGCGACGAATTTGTTGGACCGCTATTCTGGTGTCACGAGCGATCACTTGTGTTTGATGAATCATTGTTTTGGCCGAACTTGCAATAAACTTGCAATGACTCGAACTGTACTTGGCCCCTAAGCTGCACAAAAGAATGGAGGCCCCGGGCGGAGTCGAACCGCCGACCAACGGTTTAGGAAACCGCTGCTCTATCCATCTGAGCTACGGGGCCAAGTCGACGTAACCCCATTATGCCACGTCAGTTTACCGAAGCCGGATTCGGACGGTCTCGGACGCCTAGTGTCCCATTGGTGTCCGATTGCCTTTCAGGAATGCTGTTTTCCAGTTTCGTCATCGCACTTCGAACATCAGCAGCGGCAGTCTTGATGTAGTACGTCGCCGTGGTGCTCACGTTCGCGTGTCTGAGTATTCTCTGAATTACCATATCCGGCACACCCAGGCGATAGAGGTTGCTTCCCAGTCCGCGACGAGCCGCGTGCCAATCGGGGAGGCGAGCGTCACGCTTGTATGGATGGCTTGCCTTCCGGTGGTCTGACTCTGCATTCCCGCAAACCTCACAACGATTCAGTGCAGGAAGGATTGCACGATCGACCACGTTGCTGAGTTCGAGTGGCTTGCCGAGCCGTGAGCATCTCGACTGGTGTGGTGCTTTCTTTCTCTTTCTCGCCTTTGGCAGATAGTGGGTAGTCCTGTCGTATCCTTTGTGCGACAGCATCAACCGCTTTTTCGTTAGTCACGTCCAGCTTCGGCAAGTCGGGAATATCCGAAAGGATACCCGCAACCGTTGTCTCTCTGTCCTTCGCCAGATTGCATCCGTTATCAGCCAGCGCAAGGAACACGTCAGCAGGAATCCCATTGTCACGGGCAACTTCGTACATTTCCCTGTAGCGTTCTGCTGTGCTCCAAGGCGTCCCTGTTTTCGCTACAGCTTGGCTATAGGACAGCCCGTCCTTTCCCTTCTTATAGGCGTCCTGATTGGCACGGAGGTTGGAGAAAATCTCCCCGAGCTTGAGGCGGTCAGACGCTCCGTTGTGCCAGAGAGCTTTGCCTTGCTCAATCAAGTCCTTCTGGGTTGGAAAACCTGTGGTGGTTTCGTTGCCGGATGAATCTGCAACAATTTGTCCAGTTTGCCCTTTTCTCATTTGATTACCTTTCAAGGTTTATCCACGGTGGATAAACTTGTTAATTGTGCCCTTTCGTTGAGGGCAGATATGCCGAATATGACAGTTATCGGGGGCGTTTCCAGCAGAAAAATTGTTAAGCGGCAGTCCCTTTGATAGAGTGCTTAACTATGAAAAAGGAGCATTTAGGAGTTCGATTTTATTTCCGCCCTGCGCGTCCTTGGTATACGAAGACAGAAGGCAAGCGGGTTATTAACGAGTTTGGCCTAGCCGATGTGAATAAGTTGATTACGGCCTTTGAGTCTGCTTTTGCTTCTATCGGAGCTACAGACCTACTGTTCAAAAAGGAGCCGAAGGTCAAAGCTTGCCTGAATTTTCCGCAGTGTGGAAAGTGGTTTGTGGCGAAACGGAGTACGGCACGTTTCTGCCCTGATTGTCGTGAAGACGTTTATGCTCTGAGAATGCGAAACCCTAAATACTCGAAGCTAAATCAGGAGAGAGCTAGGAAGGGTATGAAGAAATTGAGGGATCGGCGCGTCAGAGAGTTAGTTGAGAAGATAGCAAAGCTGAAACGCTCTGGGCAGTGAGGGGGAAGGCAATGCCAGCAAATAGTTACCCGGCGTCACTGGGTGTGACGCCGAGAATCAGATCCGCGGCCTTCTGAGCTTGACTGGCTGCGACCAGCACCAGGCGGGAATCGTTCTTCAGTGCCTCCAGCCAGTTCGCCAGATATGCCGCACTGTTGTTTATGGTTCGGTTCTCGATGCCACAGTACCCCGCAAGAAATGCCGCTCCCATCTCAGCAACGAGTTCTTCGCGACTGTAGTCTTGGTCTCCAAAGCGTTCGAAGTCCATCAGGCTTGAACGATTCAGTCGCGTCGGATGCCCAGTGCTGTGTGCGAGTTCATGGAAGAGCGTTGAGTAGTACTCCTCGACGCTGTCGAAGCACGTTCTCTCAGGCATTTGGACGCAATCGAGCACCTTGTTGTAGCTGGCATAGTCCCCGCCGTTCCTGATCATGGGCTTACCCAGCCAGGCGTCGACGACTTGCTCGCAAGCTTTGATTGGTTCTGCCTGCGGTTGATTTTCAGCGGGCTCAGCAGGCTGAATTCTGAGCCCCTCACACTGCTCAATATTGAACACCGTGTAGTAGCGGCACAGAACGGACGGCTTCTCGATGATCTCATCGCCGTCCTGCACCTCGCGTTTTCCGAACTTCCAGTAGACAACGGGGAATCCGACCTCACCCTGGCGTACGTGTCCGCCCAGTTCTCGAGCTTGGCGGAAGGTGAGCCAGCAGGTGGAGGAATATCCGCTGCTCAGCAATATCCAGACGTTGATGCCGCGGTATTCACGATTGGTGATTAGGTTTCGTGGAAGACCCCTCTTCCCGCTGGACCTCCACGGCTTGTGCCAGGGAGCTGTTCCAGATTCGAGTTGCTTGATGATTCTGCTGGTGATGACTTCATAGACACTTGGCATAAATTTTCTCCTTATTAATAGGTTGTTGAAGGTTGGGGGGCACCGCGAAATGCGGTGTGGTTGGAGATGGGCTTGGAACAGATCAGCAGTACCGGAGCAGACGGCTAAAACGAAAAAGGACGGCAGCGCTGCCGTCCTTTTCAGGTTTCGTGCTGAGTGTGGCTTAGAGGTGAAGGTTCAGTGCTGTGCCACCTCGCTTTGCTCTTTCCAGCATGGGAAGCACGAAGTAGATGACCAGCACGTTGACCAACGTTCCGCCAAGGGCAAAGGTCACGCCCAACGGATCTAATCCGGTGTGTGAGTAGTTGCAGAGCTCAGTCCCAATCAGAGAAGTGCTTTTGTGTTGGCGAATCCAGCGGAGGCATCGGTCAGAGCTGACCCAGCGCTGGAGACCGCCAGCCTCTGCGATCTCATCGGCTTTGAACAATAAAGCCCAGAGGAGAACCCACAGGCCGATACCCGCGATGAACGAGCTTTTTGAACTCGGAGTTAAGTTCATAGAGTTACCCCCAAGTGTGAAATCGAAAGTTTTCGTTGACGTTTAAGGATGGCTGTTCGAATCACGTGCAAGAGCAGATATTCGAACGACCGTGTGTGAACAGCTCCGCGGCAGACTTCTGCCAGTTTGGAAGCAATGAATACCTGGGCTCTGCTTGCACCCGTGGTCTTCCGCTTGAGGTATTCATCGACAAACGGCAGAGCACGGGCTGAGTCCAGGCCGTTGCCCATCAGAACCTGCTGCCTCCGTGTCTGGCCCCGTTTGGACCGAGAGGCGGAGTACAGCATGGCTTCGGCTGCTGCAATGAGTGCTACGACCATCATCGTTATCGACCTCCTACGAAATGGAATCCGAGGTTGACCAGACCAGCCGCTGCTCCCATGAGAAAGCAGAACGCTGGTACGGCGACCAAGCCGAAGCATGCCAGCCTGGCGTAGTTCATGGTTCGAGGTGGAACTGACATCCGTTCCAATTTGGCGAAGCCAGCGATGCGAGCCTTCAGAAGCTCGATATCGAGACCCCAGCGGTTAGCGAACTTCGTGCAGAGCGATTCCGCTTCAGTGCTCAGCAAGCGGTACTGTTGATCGCCTGGTGGCAACGAGTTTTCCTCATGTCCAGCGGCGGCCCTGAGAACGACCTCGAGCTTCGACTCGAAAGCATGTTTCTCGAAGAAGAAACGAATTGACTTCCACTTGCGGTTGAGAAAACTGGTCTCGCTTGAGGCCAGAGCATTGGTGGATTCAGTAATTTCTGACATTGTTTAGCTCCTTTTGTTGAATTAGGCGTGTGAGAGGGGCACAGAAAATAACCCCCTGGGGGCCTCGAAGGGAACGGAATGATCGAGACCTCATTCACATCACCTGGGGTTGCTATCCGAAGAGAAGATTTGGGCTCACGCGGGGTTTAAAACAGGTGAGGTTCGGCCAGCTTGGCTCTTTTACGTGGCTACAATAGATCGCAGGGTGCTCTTTCAGTGGGGCGGAAGAACACGTCAGCTCGGCCTATCGTTGTGAGTGAAATCGCTGTTATCACCACCTGAAGCTGGACGAGGATGGAATCCTACCATTGAAATCTAGATTGCTTGTTTAGAGGAACAAGGCCATCTCTATATCGCATGGGCGGAATGAAGCTCGTAAGGAATTTCCCGCAGCGTCGATATCGGAGAACGTCACCCCTGCAATAGTGAGCGAGCTCGCCTCTGCAGTGAGGAAAGAGGCGTACTCGCTGTAATACTTGTCGACGTTCTGCTTCGTGTCGTTGATGTAGCCGTCCGCCCGCATACTCAGCGTAGTGATTCCCACTGGCTGGGTGTGCCGTTTAACAACGCGACTGTCTATGATTCCGTACTCACTTGAGTGGGTAAAGCGGAGCATGGTGCTCGCGGTAGGTATGCGAACACCCCCGATACGGAACTCCGACAATGAGCAGTGCTGGTAGGCGCTAATCAACTGCCCGTAGGTAAATTGGGTCCAACGACGTTGTACGTTTGCAACCTTGCTGGGTGCCCTGCCACCCTGCGACGCCATTTTCCAGTGGACGATTGCGCACGTAAGGGATTTGATATTTTCGCGATGGGCTGGGGTCGAACTACGTCCAGCCTCGGCAGTGGCGGCATCGGAAAACACCGTCTCGCAGATAGCTTCGAACTTGCGAAGGTTGACCCCAGTCGGATGAGTGCCAGGGACGATTCGTGGGAACACCCCTTGGAAAGTGCCCGTATGCGGCAGGGTTCCTGTTTGCACGACATCGAATGTCACGTCGGCATCAACGTAGGAATACACTTCCCTCGCTTGGACATACGCGGCATGAGATAGGAGAGGCATAGGACAGGGGCGTTCCATAACACTAGAATCTAACTCACGTGCTTCCTGATTGTTGTGAAACCTCGTTTACGCCCATTGACCTTTAAGTCAGTTGGAAGCGTAAATGCCGATTTGAGCGTGTCGAGAGGATACTACTTGCACCCATCTTACAAACAGCGCCAATGTGTTCGAGGCTGCACGACAAAGTGCATGATCAGCGACGCAAAAGACCGCTTTCACCTGCCGCTGATGGGAAATCTACCCGCGATGTGACACCCAAAGTGTTGTGCCTGTTCAGCCCCCTGGCGACAGAGGGAGATGAAAGGGTATGCCGCGGGTTCAGCTCATGCAGGTGTCTTCATCCTGGAAATAAGAATTCGTTTTCGCGCGTGAGTGCCCCTCGCTGAGGCTTCGAGCCACATCATCTTGGTATCCCGTTTGAGCAATCCCGAATTGAGCAGAGTCTCGAAAGGCGGCAAAGCTGACGAGTCGTTGGCTACGTACGACCAGTTGATTTCATAAGATATGCAGTTGTCACGTTGTCACAGGTGCTTGAGACTGGTGGAGGCAGTCTAGGCCCGGTGAGAACGGGTGTCAATGCAGGTGGGGGGTAATAAGAGATGGGAATAAATTCTACCGTTCGCAAATCGAGGAAAATACGAAATCGCTAGTATTCATGCGGCTCCCAGGTATATAACCCCTCTGATCGCCGTAACAGTTGACAAAATTGGAGAAGGTATTTCCGTCTAGCACCGGGTCGTGCGCAATGTAAGGTCGCAAGAACATCTGAAATTCCACGAATTGCTCGGTCGGGAGTGCAGCTCGCCTGCGGAAGGCTCTTCAACCAATCTGGGTCAAGCCAACGGAGTTCCCTAGCTGCTTAACAACAGCTCTGCAATAACATGCAGAAGGGCATCGTCTCATTGTCCTGCCTGTAATAACAAAACCCAATCATGCGTGCCATCACTGTGAGCCGTTGACGGAGTGGTAAAGTTCTGAGTGCCTGAATTGGTAAATGGGGACCCAGAGATCGCTGTATAAGTGTTGGTAGTGGGATCAAACCACTGTGCTTTGATGCTCCCGGTTGAAAAGCTCGGCATATATACAGTCACCGTACTGGTCGTCTGACTGGGAGAATTCGGAATATAAACCACACCTGTCAACTTATCCGAACTTAGTGCCGCCGATGCATAGTTGTTCGTCCACGTCCAAGTACAATTCCTATCATAAGTCCCACCACCCACCCCAACTCCCTGATAGGTTCCATATCCTGCAGTTACAAATGAATGACTGGGATAGTCCGGCACCAATTTATACCAAGGCAATACTTTGAAGAACGTCGCCATGTAACCGAACTCTTTGATCGCCTCGTTATTCAGATTACTCTGCCATCCCGTGTTCCACCCTACGATCCAGTTATGATCTCCTGTCGTATACCCCGTCGCTCCGCTCGTCATCGTCCAATATTCTTGCCTTCGGATGTGATTGGTACTGCCATCTGTACCCACAAAATAGTTCGCACCGGACTGCACTCCAGCACTTGACGTTAGAGTGATCGAAGTATTCGACACTACCGTCTGAATGACGTTATTTACCGCTGATGCTCCCTGGCCGATAGTTATGACTTCGCCTGCCAATATTGACGCGAAATTCGTGCCACTAACCCAAGTCACAGCCGTTCCGTTCGTATTCACCGTACCTGTCGCACCGCCTGTACAGTGCTGCCCACCCCAATAATTCGCTTCCAGTAAAAACGCTGGTTTGTACGTTAGCGGAAGTGTCCTGTCATAACTCCTTAACATCTGGTCATACTCCGGTTGGTAGTCATACACCGCGTCATACCTGTCATAAGGTGCAATCAGGCTATCGTCCAATGAACCTGTCGGCGTCTCCTCATTGTCCAAGATATCCCCAACTGTTAGCAAGTGGACGGAATCCTCGTTTAGAATTCCTTGCACTAATTGCAATTGCAAAGCATTGTATGTGGGATTTTGTGTGGTGTCGGTGTAGGAGAAATCATTGCCTATCATCCAGATGATAGTCGACTGCTTCACATTGGAGGAATTGTTGAAGAAACTTCCCAGGTACTGCCCGTAGGCATACACCTTCGAACTGCCATTATTGACCATGGTTTGGAGGAAATCAGTTGTCTCGTTTTCATATCCCGATTCATTTGGATTCAACAGTGCAACAATCCCGTACTGTGCAACCAGATTTATCGTACTCGCGACTCGTTGATAGAACGCAGAATTGGGGGTCGATATATCATAGGTAGCATACGTGCACGGGTTCATAGGACTACATGCACCTCCACTGAGGTTCTTTAGAAAAGGACACACATTGTCCCAAGTGCACCCATTGTATTGCAGAGTCCCGAACAGACCGACATTCCCGTTAAACCCAAACAACATCGCGTTCACCCCATAGCCCGCTCTATTGGAGACGTAAGTAGTCTGATCTGTAGTGTCTAAAGCAACTGGTAAACTCCAAGGGGAATCTCCCATCAAAAGAAATGGGATCGTATTTTGATCCATAAAATAATGATTGTTTGTCGAATCTTGAATGGGCCATTGCACAGCTCCGCTACCTCCACTAGCTTTGAACGCCACTAATTGAGAAATCCACTGGTTTGACGATTTCAAGGTAAGTCCACTCATGCCAAAGGTTCCCTGCGTGGTAGCGACCTGCTCTTCCGCATCGTCTCCGGTTCCCGTATCCACCCATTGCTGTGTATATCCAGTGGCTGGAGTCTTCACCAAATCTCCCGGTACTGGGGTGGTGGCGCCAAACAACAGGTCAACCGTAGTGCTGGTAGTAACCGTTCCGGGATTTGGAATCGCACTATTTCCTGTTGCGCCCACTGGAGATCCATCCGAAGGATTAGTTTGATCGAGTCCTTTGTATTCAAAGCCCGTAATTCTGAGATAACTCGGATAGCTACCCGTGGAAAACGACACCTCGATCGTATTCGTCCCCGGATTCGCTGCCTTGATATTCTTCGCATACCAAATCGATTGTGTAAGTCCTACCGACCCCGTACTTGTTGCGGACTTGAAACCTGCTGCGATACATAAAAAGTTTGCGTTGGAATCAGTAATATTAATACCCGGCGTATGTGCTCCCGCTCCTATATTAAGATCAAATCCTGCCTCCGCTGCCCAAACCTTGTCATTCAAGCCTGGAATAAAAGATATGCCGCCATTCCCACCCGTCCATGTCCCGGTACCATCCTTAGGATTTGCGCATTGCAAGTAAATCATGTCGTTCGTCCCAGTAGTGGTGAGTGGGACGTTCATATTGGTGGTCGCGCTGGTAGGATTGGTAATGCCGTAAACGTCCAATACTGACCTGATGTTCTGTAGAGCTCCTGTTAGTGGAGTACAAAATATCCCGAAACTACTCGATCCAACATTCGAGCTTGCGGTAACCGTAATCGTGTCTCCATTTTCCGCACTCGAACCATTCAACCCATACCATAATTCTTGACTCACACCGGGATAACTACCAATTGCACTTTTGGTCGCTAAACCATCCGGCCATGGCTGCCAATTTGTCCAGTTATAGGTATTTTTAATGGAAAAAGTAAGCGTATGCAGATCATCTCCATACATGCCCACAATTACCAGCTCATTTGGTTGATGGTTCAGAGTGCAGGTGCGGGTCATTATATCTTGTGAATACCCACTCATTACTCCACCACCCCCCGGACCATCCGCTACAAAGTGTGTAGTTGCTGTAGAATTTTGAGTGGTAATCGCGTTCGTGTATGTGTTTCCATTCGTGTCACCCAGGCTAGTGATCGTGGTTGTATTGTCCCGCCAGGACAATCGGACAATATTTAAGTCCCCTTCAGTCTGTGCATTTGGAAACGTATTCCCACTCCCGGTCACTTGGACCAAATCTTGTGCGTGTGTGGGCACGCTGCTGGCACCGATGAACAACGCAACTAACAATAAAAGTTTTTTCATCACATCCCACCTTATTTGTCTGCGATCGGAAGTGGTGTTACATCGAGCGCGTGCAGCCGCTGCAAGAAAGTTCCGTTCTCCTTCGTCTTGGCCACCACGTAGAGCGTGCCAGACCCGGGATCAATCACGGGCGTACCGGTAATTCCGATTTTGGGAGAGATCTCGTCACAGGAGACATCAATGTTGGAAGCGGGAATGCCAGCAGCGGGATTGACAAAGCTTGTGTGCCAAAGAGGAGAGGAATTTGCGCGAGCGATGCTGCCGCTGGACGGGGCGGTGCTTCTGCGTCCCATGGGAACCTCCACAGCTAGGAACCGGGCCTGACCCGCGAGTCTTTAACACGCCGCGTCGAGGAGCGGAGGTCGGTAAGCCACTGCGGAACGAGGGGAGTTTACCTTGGGAAAGCGGCGCGTCCGAACGCTAGTCCCAGAATAGTTGTTTCGTCAATGGCACTTTAGTGGTGTCTGGCCGCGACTTAACGTAGGAGGTACCCGGCTATACCCAATCTCCGTCGCTTCCTCCTTGGTGTAACGAAGGGCCTACTAGCTCTAACAACTCTGACGTGGGCTCCATTTCGCGCAACATAAATTTCCTCAATTCTCCACCTTCCTTGTAATCACGACGATATTTTCTAACCGCCTCTTGGGCAATCTTCAGCGCGTTTTCGCCAAATTGTACAGCAATTGACGTGTACGGTTCGAAATTAGAAATCAAATCACTTAACGAATACTAGGAGGTCCAAGCCGGGTCGGGGTGGGGAATTAACTCGCTTCATCTCTCTAATCCCTTCATTCTGTTGACAGCCAAGCGTGGCTCGACTCTGCCGCATGATTTCACAGCCACGGTTCCATCTACTCGTCGGCTGGAACACCGGACAGTTCCGCTAGCGCCTGCCAATGCCGTGGATGTGGCAGGCGTCGCCCTCTGCGAATGTCAGCGGCATAGGGCTCAGAAACGCCAATTGCTGCCGCGATCGCTGGAACACTTATCTTCGCCAGGCGAAGAAGAACCTGAGTTCTGTATGCTTCCTCATTAAGCCAACTCGGAAGAGTGGATGCATTCCATGTACTTCGCGCAATATCGTGATGTCGCTTGCTTGCTGATCGTTTGGCTTGCGCTTTTGCACTTTGCGCTGCTATTCGCCCAGCCTTAGCTGCTGTCACCAGATTCTCGCGAGAGACTGGAATGGTGCAGGTTACACAATTCTTCCGCCCAGATGCGATGGGTTTGCCACAACCTCGACAGAACGTTTCCTGATGTGGATTTTGGATAGCCACACTCTCCGGCGGTCTTGCATCACGTCTGTGATTTTGCGTTAGACGTTGGAGGTCCAATCTGACGATTCGGCTTCGATCTCGTTTGAAAAAGCGTTCGCGCGATCCATTCCGCAAACGGCGCAAAAGCCCGCCTCCAAATCGGTGCAGTTTCCGATAGTCGAACCGCAAACGATCCCATTAATCGGCAATTGCCGTTACGTTCCTCAAAGAACCATTCCCTTTTGAGCGGGGTGCTGGTTACCCAATCGAGGACGTATGCATCAACTAGAGCGCGAATCGGTTCCATCAAGTCACACGCGAGGCTATCCCGATTGGGAGCATCGACGTGCAGGAAACCTAAACCTGGATCGAGGCCGAGTGCGGCGATGGCAAGCCGTGATTCAGATTCCAAAACCGCATAAAGGTAATTCAGGATTGCGTTGGGAGGATTACAAGCTAGGCGCGGCGAAGCGTGCCACCAGCCTCTACCGATTCACTGCTCTGGGTGATGGAGACAGTAATGTTGCCGACTGGTTGCGTGCTAAGGCTGCCGCCGCCGCAGCTTGTAATCGCGATTGACAGGGCAACGCCTGTGAGGGAAAGAGCCAAGCAAATGGAGCGCTTCATAACGCCTCCACAAGGTTGAAATACGGGTGCTGCTCTCCTCGAAAAGAGACACCACGCACGATTCTCGGCATCTGCCAGCCATTGCTCAATAGACAACGGGTTGATTTGTTCTTAATTTTTGGTTACCGCGCAACTCCTTGAGGGCAAGCACGAATGCCGTCACTGAACATCGTATTGGCAGCGGTGTATACTCTGCGCGTGATTGGGCTGAAGGAGCGCGACAATGCCCAATAGCGTCCGCTTCGGTGCTTACGAAGTTGATCTACCGGCCGGCCAACTCCACAAGCGTGGAATCAAAATCAGTCTCCGCGACAAATCATTCCAAGTGTTAGTTGCTTTGCTGGAACACCCCGGAGAAGTGGTCACGCGCGAGGCGTTGCGCCACCAACTGTGGCCGGACGAAGTGTTCGTCGACTTCGACAACAACCTGAACACGGCAATTGCCCGATTGCGGGAGGCACTGTGTGATTCGGCAGATCACCCGAGATTCATTGAGACGCTGGAACTGTGGCAGAGACACCAACACCAGTATAGATGGTTTGCGATCCGAGAAAAGCTAGCTCTCGATGTCGCCGAGCCGAAGTTCGGGTTAGTCCGGTCGGCGACAAACGCCGCACCGCTGCCAGAGCCGAAAGCAAGGGCTGTGGGCTAATGGCATGTCCTTCGGCAGCAACAGGAATAAGATTTGCTTTGGTCGTCATTAGCTTGTTGTAGAAAACTAGCCCGTCGAAGTCATTCCGACCGTAGAAGTTAGGTGTTGGACGGATCAATGAGGGGTTGTTCAACAAACGCGTTCTTCCTAGCATCCGACATTGCCCTTGCGCAACGTCGAGATTACTGGCGGTGTTGCATGTTTTCGCTGCGCCCAGCAAAGTGGGTTCTCTCGTCGGCACTGATCGTCGCTCTCGCGGCGTATGGACTCGACTGTCTTGGCATGACCACGCCGGAGCAGGCAATGCAGTGCTGCAACACCATGCGTTGCCACTCGCATCATCAGCGCACTCACCACGGTAGTCAGGATTGCTGTAATACCACGCCGCAGATGCACGCTGATTTCGGTCAGCCCTTTCATCCGTGCAAGGTATAGCCTTTTCGCCAGTCGCGCTCGGTGTGGTACAGGCGTTTAATGATTCTCAGATCGCGGAGTTCTTTGCCAGCGTTGTTGCGGAGCACTCTCACGATCCGCCGCACTCGTGCTCCACGCCAGTGTTATCCCTCCGTATCTAGTCTGACCTCCAGTCGGCTGTCCCGGCTTCACGCAGTGGTGTGCTTTTGAAACATCCTACTTCGCTGGAGGAAACAGTGACACTACAAAAAGCTGGTGGTACGGGTAAATCCCTTCGGGTTCTTGTGGTAGAGGATTACGAGCCGTGGCGTCGTTACTTCTCAACTATGCTTCAGAAGCAACCGGAGCTACAGGTCATCGGACAGGTATCTGACGGATTGGAAGCAGTTCAGCAAGCCCAACAACTGCAACCCGACCTGATCCTGCTGGACATCGGGCTTCCCACGCTGAATGGAATCGAAGCCGCTCGCCGAATCCGAGAGGTTTCCCCCGCGTCCAAAATCCTCTTCGTGAGCGAAAACCGCTCTGTGGACGTGGCAGAAGAAGCCTTGAGCACGGGTGCGGGCGGTTACGTCGTCAAGTCGGATGCCGGATGCGAACTTTTGCCTGCCATAAAAGCGGTTCTTGAAGGCAAGCGGTTCATCAGCGCCAGCTTGGCTGGTCACTTTATGGTGGCTACGACCTTGAGTACGACCCAGCCGATGCTCTCGTGGATGGTTACACTTATTTCAGGGATTCGGTGAGATACGAGCACGGTGTCCTAGCGCTTACTCAATTCGGCTATACAGCCTCCCGTTGAGCTTCCTGCTCTGACTTGAAGGGCACGCGAACATCGATGGTAGTTCCACCCATCGGCTTCGAATCAATCACAATCGTTCCCTCCACCAACCGCACACGCTCGCGCATGCTGGTGAGACCCAGACCTTTACCTTGCTTTGCCGCTTCAACATCAAAGCCTCTGCCTGAATCCCTGACCATGAGATGAATCTCACCTGACTTTTCCTCTAGTTGCACCTCAATCCGCTTCACCCCGCTGTGCTTGGCGGCGTTGTGTAGAGCTTCTTGCAGAACTCGAAAGAGGCAAAGCCCGATTTCGGGTGGCAAGCTGCTTCGCACATCGTGTCTACAGTCGATCTCCATTCCCTGCCGCTCGGCGAATTCCTTGCACCAACTTCTTATGCCCGCAACGGCACCGAGATATTCCAACTGTGACGAGTGCAGATCGTGCGAAAGGGCTTGCACGCTGTTCGAGATTTCAGTTGTCCGTTTTCGGAGTTCTTCTACTCGGCTCTCGATTTCAGACGGATTTTCTTTGAGTTGTTCGAGTTCGACTGCCAGCATAGCAAGACGTTGGCTGATGTCGTCGTGAAGCTCTCTGGCGATCCGAGCGCGTTCCTGCTCTTGTGCTTCAACCAGCTTTCGGCTCATACCCGACAGCGCCTCTTCAGCGAGCTTGTGGTCGGTGACATCAATGCAAGAGCCTATGTAGCCAGCAAAGGAGCCGTCTTTATGAAACCTCGGCACCCCGATGTCGAGCATCCAGCGATATTGCCCATCGTGTCTTCGCAAACGGCATTCTTTCCTAAAAGGTTGCCGTTGATCGAAGCCCCGACAATAAACTTCATGACATTGTGGGTAGTCTTCGGGATGAACAATTCCAGCCAGCCCATTCTGAAGTTCGGTCTCTGGGAGTCCGGTGAAGTCCAGCCAAAGCTGATTGAAATAAGTAGGCTTTTTGTCCAGTCCTGACATCCAGATCATCACGGGCGCAGTGTTTGCAACTAGACGGAATCGTTCTTTGCTATCGTGCAACGCCTCTTCTGCCCACTTTCGCTCGGTAATATCCAGATTGACGCCAACCACCCGTGAAGGCTCGCCAGATTCGTCCATGAGAACCTGCCAGCGTCCAGCTATCCAATGAACACTCCCGTCAGCCCAGATTACACGCCATTCTCCGCTCATCGGTTGTCCGGTTCTCAGCGCCTCGTCAACCAACTTCACGACTTCTGCCCGATCGTCGGGGTGAACCAGATTTTCGAAAGCCGTTCGCGTTTGCCCAAAGCCACCCGGCGGCAACCCATACATTGATTCCATTTCAGCCGTCCAAGTAGTCGCTCCCGTCCGAATATTCCGTTCAAAACTTCCTATGCGAGCAACGTGCTGAGCCAATCGCAGCCGTTCCTCGCTGTCGCGTAGCGCCTCTTCCGCGAGTTTTTGATCGGTAACATCGGCTACCATACCTATCACCCGCAACATTCTGCCTTCCGTGTCGAAGAAGGCTCGTCCGCTGCTCTTTACCCAGATTGGAGGCTTGCCGGGAAACAGCACGCGGTAGGTCACGTCAACCGTCGGGTTTTCTGGCGAATGTCTAGCAACGGCTGCAACAAGTTTCAGCCGATCCTCCAGGTGGATTTTTTCCATGGCCTGCTGGTGGGTTAAGGTTTGCGGCTCAGTCGCACCGAGTACGTTCACGTATTCCGAGGATCGCACTATCACGTCAGTGGTGACGTCCCACTCAAACGCGTACATTCTCCCGGCCTGAGCTGCCAAACGAAGCCGTTCCGCGCTCTCGCGCAATGCCTCTTCTGCTTGTTTGCGTTCGGTGACGTCGGCTACCATGCCTACGAGGCGCAGCATCTTGCCTTGCTCGTCGAAGTGAGCGCGACTGGTCCTCTCCACCCAAATCATCGCGCCGTCGCTGCGTGCCGTACGATAGCTAATCCGGAGGTGGGGGTTCTCAGGACTAAGGGCGGCAACCGCAGCCTTAACTCTTTCTCGGTCGTCTGGGTGAATCCTAGCCAATATCTGCTGACCAGTAGTTGCTACCGGTTCGTTCCCAAGTACTTGGGCGAAGTCTGCCGAGCGCACGATGACATCGGTGGCAACGTCCCACTCATAGGCGAACATCTTTCCTGCCAGTGCCGCCAGACGAAACCGTTCTTCGTTCTTCAGCAGTGCCTCATCCGCCAGCTTGCGTTTGGTGATATCCGCCACCATGCCTATCACCCGCACCATTCTGCCGCCCTCGTCGAATAATGCATGGGCGGTTTTCTCCACCCACACAACCGATCCGTCAGGCCGCAACATGCGGTAGCTAATCTGCACATCTGGACGCTCAGGAGTACGCTCGTTGACGGAAGCGTTGAATAAGGCTCGGTCATCTGGATGGACTCTAGTCAGTAATTGCTGGCGCGTAAGCGAAGCCTCGCCTGTCGAGCCAAGCACACGGGAAACGTCACCAGAGCGAACTATTGCATCGGTCGCTACATTCCACGTATAGGCGTACATGTTTCCCGCCTGAGCCGCCAGACGAAACCGTTCTTCACTTTGGCGTAGTGCCTCTTCTGCCTGCTTATGTTCGGTTATGTCCTGAAGAATACAAGCGGCTCCCTCAACTCCGGTATCTCCACCAATGGGAAAATAAGAGACCGCGACATCCCTCTCGCCAAGCTCGGGATACGGGTATTTCATCTCGTATCTGACAACTTTGCCTTGGAAACATTCATCCAGTTTTGGCTTGACGACGGCTTCAAACACTCCCTTGTTCAATACTTCATGGACAAAGCGCCCAAGAATTTCGTCCTTACCCATATTCCTCATGGTCGCGCACTTACGATTCGCGAGCAGAATGCGGTATTCACGGTCAACGACCGCAATCATCCCTCCCGCAGCTTCTACGGCTCGCTCATATTGTCGCAGCCTGTCTTCCGCCCGCTTTCGCTCCGTGATGTCACGACCGTCGGGCATAAGCGTCTGCGCTGTTCTCTCGTCTCTAGGCTTCTCCATGATGCATCCTTTCACACAAGCTCGAAGCAGAACGATGTCAGTCAAAGGACAGAAGTTACCAAGCAATGGCTATCGTTGAAGAATTTCAGCAGGAAGGAGGAGGCCGCTTGTAAAGCGACTCGTCAAGAACAAGAAGGGGCCGTATCGCCGGAGGATGAGAGCCCATCGCCGATACGAACGCTTTAAATTCGTCGGGAGTGCTCCACCGAAAAGCACTCTCTTCGAGACGCTGACGGTGATGGTGATTGTCCGGCGAAGCAGCCTTTGCAGTCGTGCCAGTCTCTATGGAGGATACGTAAGCGTAGCGAGTTCCGAGACTGTTCGCGAGCGAGAGGATAGCAATCAGCGATAACCACCTGTGCCAGTAGAAAACCCGCTGAGAATCGGTGCCCGCTGCTCTTGTCAATCGCATTATCTGATCGCCGCTTCAACACTCTTTCAGTCTGCCCCGACTAGTTAGAGGGAGAATCGTTGCACCGAAATCAGGCGACTCGTATGGCGAAATGATCGGCGCTGTCTTCACCAATCAGCATCTTCAGAAATGTCTGTGACATAGGGGTCACCACAGAGCAGAAACGTAATTTGCCAGATTATAGACAAAACATCTTCCAAGTCCAGTAGCGGGTAACAACGAGCACGAGCGCGAGTAGGCTCAGAAGGTATACCCGCAGGCTAGCTTCGGGCACCCGAAGAAACCGGGAAGAGCCGGGGAAGAAACACCCCGAACAATCGGGACTGCGGCGGAAGGTTTTCTGACCACCAGCTAACAAGCCCAAGAAAACAAAGCGAGTGACATTTATTGGCAGCTTTCCCTGGAGGAGAGCACAGCCTACGGGTCACCCGCGCTCAAGGTTCATGGAAAACTTTTGGCATGTGTACCTTCTCATCGCTCGGCTGAGCCGGGTTCGCTTGCGGTTCGCGTTGACTTCGACGACCGCGCCGAACTGCTCTCAGCCGCTCCCGATGTTTACTACGTGACCTACATCCATCGCAACGGGCAATGGTTTGCACTAGCCGAGCATTTGGTCGAAGTGCCGCAGTCGAAGTAGAGAGGAGGAACCGATGCGTCGAGAACGGATGTTGAAGGTTGTGCTTGTTGTGGTGGGGTTGTTGTTTACGGCGGGAGTTGTCCCGATGACAATGTTTTTCTCGCGAGAGCCTGCGGTGCCAATGTCTTTCCGCATCCGGGTACGGAGGGAAGGTCTGGCTCCGCTTCCCGACAAGGTTAAGAGCGCCAAAACAGCGTTCTTGGTGAATGACAGCGGCAGCACAAAGCTCGGGGATGCAGTCTATCGAGAACTCAAAGCATGGAACCACTGGGACGTAGTCACGGATCGTACCAAAGCCGACTTGGTCCTAGTGCTTACGCAGCGGGAGAGCGTGGAGGGCATGGTCGCGACGTCATCCGCGACAGCAGTTGGGCAGAAGGCAACGGGGTCCGGAGTGGGCGTGCCTATGAAGTCCCAGTATTGGTTCCTTCACATGTTGGACGCTAAGAATGGGGATAGGCTTTGGACAACAGATACTGCCATGGGAGGAAAACTGTGGCGCACCTGGAACTCGATTGCCAAGTCTCTAGTGTCGGATATTAGGAGACGATTGTGATGTGCGGAGCAGTTCTGGTCGAAATATAGTATACAACCGGACAGGAGCGGCCATTACTCAGTCATCGGGCTTCACGAATCGCACGACAATCGAGCTTTGCAATGGGTCGCCGTCCTCATCAACGTGCTCTATCTGCTGACGCGGCTTACCATAAGCGCGGTCTGCCAGCGCCTTGAACACACGGGCATCGCCTTTTCGCAGTGCGGCTGCAAACGCACGCTCAATTGCCTCGGTATCGCGCTCGAAGATCATGCGAGCAATCTCAGCCGCCAAATCGCGTTTGGGCCGTCCGCCGGGATTCCCGCTTTGACCCGGTTTCCACGGTTTCAGATTTTGTATTCGTCCCGTCACTGTTTTCCCACTGTTCTGAGTGGCATTGTATCGCACAACGGATCAAACCGTTATCGTCACATTGCTGCGACTTGCTTCACGCCTACTTCGCACGAAAGGCATCTTGCAGCTAATTCTGGAGGTACTGGATTATAGAAAAAGCCGGACGCCCACTCGAATCCGGTAATCCGCGCAATCTGCGGAAGAATCTCCACATGCCAGTGGAAATCCTCTTCGATGGTATTCCAATACCCTGCCCTATTTCGCAGAAATGGCCTATCCTGGAGCAATAAATTGTAGGGCGGCCCGCCGAGGGTATGATTCAACCTCTGCAAGACTTCGCGCAGTATTTTGGCGAGATTCTCAACCTGACCTGGACTCATGCAGCTGAACGCGCTGTTGTGAGCTTTGGGAAATACCGTCATCTCGAACGGAAACCGGGAGGCGAAGGGTGCAATCGTGACAAAATCTTCATTCTCAGCGATCAATCGTTTGCCGTCTTTTCGCTCCTGCTGAAGTACATCGCAGTAGATGCACCGTTCCTTGACGGCGAAATAGTCACGAGCGGTGATGAGCTTGGTTTTAACTGTGCGTGGTGTTACGGGAAGGGCCATCAAGTGGGAAATCGAATGGCTAATAGTGTGGGAGCCTGCTTCTTGACCATGGTTCTTAAAGATCAGCACGTAACGCATCCGGCGGTCACCCTTCAGATCGACCCTGCGCGCTATGTATGCTCGGATCACGTCAGAGATTTCATGGATTTCAAGTTCGTGGAGGCTACGGTCGTGTCGAGGCGTCTCGGCTATTATCTCGTGTGCGCCTACACCGTTCATGAGATCGTGAAATCCTTCGGCCCGCGCTCTTAGCTCGCCTTCGATCCGCAATCGTGGAGCTGAGTTTGGCACCACTCGCACCGACCAACCCGGCCCGGGGGGGGATACACCGGCCTTACGAATGGCGAAGATTTCCGGCGGCGTAGAAGCTTCGTTGGTTTCGCAAAAGGGACAGAACTTCGTCTCCCTAACGAATTTCTTGAAATGAAAATCCGAGGACTGCACCCGTTGTGGTCTCAGCCATGACTACCCAGCGACCAGTAAAAACGTCTTTGCGCATCTGTGACATTGATTCTTCGCTGGTTTCGTGCTTTTTTACGTGGTTACACAGCAAGAAAGCATTATCGACGTACCGCTGGGAAGAAATTCCTTTTTCGCCCAGTGCGACACCAGCCACACGAGCATTTGTACTCAGGATCAGTGGGTCGCGTGGTATGCCCGCATTCCCTGCAAATGAATCGTCCATCGACGTGACCTACCATGCGCCTGGACTCAACAATGCCAACTTTGCAATATGTACACTGCACAACCATCTCAGAGTCTAAGAAAATCGTATTCATGACGCACTTCGAGAATCTTTGGATGCCAAGAATAACAACAGATCGCGAATATTCATTCCCGAGTCTAAGAGCGAAATCATTTCCTCCGGGTGCACCCCCACCTTTTCTCCATAGCGAACAATCTTATCCACAGCCGCATTGAGCAGTTCTGTTTCGTGTGCGCCCCATGGTTGTGGATTGCTCATTGGATTCGTTATCGCCCTAGATTCGCTATTTAGTTCGTCACTTGGCTGTGAGCCAAATCACTGATGTTTGTACGGGCAACCGATTTGTGAGGCGCATCACCGTTTGGTGTGTTTCAGCACACAGCGAAACGTTCTGCGAAGGGCAGAGATTAAATCATCACCTGCGCCCACCCACCTAGCGGGGAGGTGATTTGTGGTTTCACCATACCGGCTGGACATCATCGAAAACTGTCAAATCTGCCAGGTGCGCCCTGCGCGGCTGTTCTGCGCACTGTCCCCTGAGACACTGCAAGCCTTCGATGCAATCAAATGTATGACCTCGTACGCACAGGGTGCGGTGCTTTTTGTGGAAGGGCAAATGCCGAGTGGCATTTTTGTGCTGTGTATGGGCAGAGTCAAAATGTCTGCCAGTGGCAGTGACGGAAAGATACTAGTAGTCAGAATCGCCGAACCGGGTGAAGTTCTCGGTTTGAGCGCTACGATGTCCGGCAAGGCTTATGAATTGACTGCCGAGACTGCCGAATCGTGTCAGGTAAATTTCGTCAAGAGGGATCATCTTTTGCGCTTCCTCAAAGAGCACAACGATGCGTGCTTTAAGGTGGCCGAGCAGTTAAGCGAAAAATACAGAGTTGCGTGCGACGAAGCGCGCTTGCTAGGATTGAAAACCACTGCCGACCAGAGAGTGGCGAGACTATTGCTGGATTGGAGCCGCCAGAACCCCGAATGTGGTAAAACCGAAGGGTGTCTGCAGTTGACACTGACCCAAGAAGAGATTGGCCAGTTGATCGGAACTACCCGCGAGACTGTGATTCGTACGTTTGCCGCTTTAAAGAAACAACATATCCTTGAGGGCAAAGGCTCCAGTCTCGTAATTCTCGACAAGTCCGCACTGATAGAAATCGCTGGGTTAGAGCCCAATCGCGGAAATTGAGGAGATGGCCCATGAACCCAGATTTGGAAAATCCCTTTGACAGCATAGAAAGCGCGCATGAGTTTGTCAGACTCCTGGTTGCGACAGTGGACGACACCAAGCTAGAACTTGAGGCTGACATCGCCCGAGAAGAATCAAATCCATCCCGTCGCCTGGATGCCCTCCGAGTCGCACTATACAACCTAAAGAAACTTGAGCTTGATATGAATCGAAGCTGTCGAGTTCTCAATGATCTTCGGACTCTGCGAAGGCTGCTCTTTGACGAGCGGAGTGGCGTGTCAGCGCCTTCAACCACGGTCGAGAGCAAAGAACCTCAACTTGTGGCCGCAGCGTAGGAGTTGAGACTTTCACACTCAACCTGCAACACAAAACCTCGGCGGCCGGTGCTGCACGGTATCGCTGAAGTCAAACGAGGTTTGCCATGGAGGTCGCATTCTACAAAATAGCTTTCTTCATGATTATCGGACTAGCTCTCCTTGGCTTACTGTTCATGGGGACGCTCGCTGTCGCGTTTTGGCTAAAGATCGCGTGGATATGGCTCAGGAGACGCGTGAGACGTGCCAAAGAGGGTGACGCACATAAGGTGGCGGCTTGACGTAACTTGACCAGTCGCGTGCTTGCTTCGCTGTCTGTCTGGAGGTTCAGATGTGTTCAGATTGCTCTGCCCACCAACTAAGAATCAGACTTGGTCAGGAGAATGTGCAAGGCTATACCGCAGAGATTCTAAAGAATCCTGACAACAAGAATCTTCAACTTTGGCTGAAGCGTTCGCAAGAATATTTGAATAACACTGAAGCCAATTACCGAAGGCACCGGCAGAATGTGCATGGCGAACGATTTGTCAGGTTCACAGTCCGCCGAGCTGCGCTGTAAAGCACTCTCCAGATTTCAAGTTCGCTACGTTGCGACACACACTCGCGTGACGAGAATCACAGACGAAACTAGCCACGTGCGCAGAGAATATGTTTGGGTAAGTAAAAAAAGAAGCAATTTCTAGCCCGCTAGTTTTATTCCTGCCTGCAGCTGGTCAACTAGCGGGTTCTATTTATGTGCGTGGAGTGTTGGGCAGAATCTCGGCTAGCTCATCCCATAAACCACTTTTGCCGCTAGAGTGCTGAACTTGTCGGCGTTTTACTTCTTTCGACCCAACAGGCGGGCCGTCACTTAGGACCGTGACGCAAATCACCATCCCTTGAATCATCACTCTGCCATCATTGGCACAATGCTAGCAGCAATAAAAGACGAGCTGTTGTGGCGATTGTGGTGGAGCGTCGCTGTCCTCGTTATTGCTGCGCTAGGATTCATTTTCTGGATCGGGCCGCCCTGTAGGGTTCTGAGGCAAGCCGTCTCCTTATTTATTATTCCGTGAACTGACCTGAATTACGTCAGTTTGAATCTACACTGTGTTAGGTAGCGCTGTGGCGCATCCAAGTCAATCCGGGCCTAAAGTCCCTATCCAGTCGTTTTCCTTGTACGAGGACTGCCGAGCAGAGATCGCGAAGTGAAGGAGCGCCAACTGTGTCCCGTTGCAACAACTGTGCAGAATTGCTCAGTCCCGGAGAAAAACCTGAGATATCGTGGGTAGATGCTACTAGGCGTGGCAGTTTTAT
>Ga0335081_10004548_pt1 | contig 21838 bp, 18 predicted proteins | sample Lox_Sample_35_FD_206713 | JGI IMG/M metagenome (GOLD analysis project Ga0335081, IMG submission 206713) | Soil microbial communities from Loxahatchee National Wildlife Refuge, Florida, United States - Lox_Sample_3.5 | ecosystem: Environmental > Terrestrial > Soil > Wetlands | place: USA... | reverse complement strand
ACGTCCGCAAGAGGTCAGCGCCGCCAGCAAGGCGAAAACCGCGATCGACAATGCCGGGCCGGGCGATCCCGGCAAGCAGGCAACCGGGACGCTGCATTATCCCGGCACCCAGATCGACCCGGATTCCCAGGTCGCCGATCAGAGCCTTTCGGCCAAGTTGCTGCAGTCTAGCGATACGGGAAACAGTGTCGTGGTCGAGAAACGCGAGACGACGCCGTTGAAGGGGGTCTACTAGAGTCGGGGGCTCAGCCCAAAGGGCGGACGATGCGCAGCCTGTGGTCGAACCGCGACGCCGAAACCATGGTGGGGCATTACGCCGCGTCCGGGGTGAGCCCCGACCTGGCGCTGCGCGTCTATACCTCACGCTTGCTCGGCGGCGACCCCAAGCTGGTGCTGCATGGCGGCGGCAACACCTCGGTCAAGACTGAGGTGGTCGACCTGGCCGGCGAACCGGCCGAGGTGCTGTGCGTCAAGGGTAGCGGCTGGGACATGGCGGCGATCGAGCCGGCCGGGCTGCCGGCGGTGAGGCTGGGGCCGCTCCGCGCGCTGCGCCGGCGCGACGCGCTGAACGACGAAGACATGGTCCGCATCCAGCGCGCCAATCTCATCGATCCCGGCTCACCGAACCCGTCGGTCGAGACGCTGCTACACGCGTTCCTGCCGCACAAATTCATCGACCATACGCACGCCACGGCGGTGCTGAGCCTCGCCGACCAGCCCGATGCGGCGGAGCGCTGCGCCGACCTCTACGACGGACGGCTGGGCCTCGTGCCCTACATCATGCCGGGCTTCCTCCTGGCCAAGAAGGCGGCCGAGATCTTCGAGCAAGACGAGGCGGTCGAGGGGCTGGTGCTGCTGAAGCACGGTATCTTCACCTTCGGCGACAGCGCCGAGGAAGCCTATGAGCGAATGATAGCGGCGGTGACGCTTGCCGAAGAGCGGCTGCAGCGAGGCCGGCGCAACGTTTTCGCGCCGGCGGCGCTGCCGGCCAAGCTAGCCAGCTCGCAGCAGGTGGCGCCGATCCTGCGCGGCGCCTGCGCGCTGGCCGACCCGGCGCTACCGGGCAACTACAAACGCTTCGTGCTCGACTTTCGCGGCGGGCCGGCGGTACGCAACTTCGTCGGCGGCGCCGAAGTCGGGCGCTATGGCATGGCCGGGGTTGCGACACCCGATCACACCATCCGTACCAAGAACTACCCGCTGATCGTCCCCGCGCCGGCGGCGGACGGGCTGGCGGATTTCGCCACTGCGGCGCGCGAGGCGGTCGAGCGCTTCGCCGCCGAATACCACGCCTATTTCGCGCGCAACAACGCGGCGGCCGGTGGGGTTAAACGGGAGCTCGACCCCGCGCCGCGGGTGATCCTGGTGCCGGGCGTTGGGCTGTTCGGGCTGGGGCGCAGCGCCAAGGACGCGGCGGTCGCCGCCGATCTCGCCGAAAGCTGGGTGCAAACCGTAACCGACGCGGAGGCGGTCGGTACGTTCGAGTCGCTGCCCGAGGCCGAATTGTTCGAGATGGAATACTGGTCGTTGGAGCAGGCGAAGCTCGGCAGCGCGGCCGAAAAGCCGCTTCAAGGCCAGGTCGCGGTGGTGACTGGCGGCGCCGGGACGATCGGTTTGGCCACGGCAAAGGCGTTGCGCGGCGCGGGGGCTGAGATCGTGCTGTTCGATCGCGGTGAGGCCGATCCCGAAGCGGCGGCGAAAAAGCTTGGCGGATTCGGCGTTGCCGGCGACGTCACCAACGCTGCTGCGGTCGCGGCGGGGTTTGAGCGCCTTGTTGCCCGTTTTGGCGGCGTCGATATCGTCGTCTCCAATGCCGGCGCGGCCTGGCAGGGCAAGATCGGTGAGGTCTCCGATGCCGTTTTGCGCGAAAGCTTCGAACTCAATTTTTTCGCGCATCAGGCGGTGGCGCAGCAGGCGGTCAAGATCATGTCGGCGCAACGGACGGGCGGTAGTCTGCTGTTCAACGTATCGCGGCAAGCAGTCAGTCAGGGACCAAATGCCGGGCCCTACGGGCTGCCGAAGGCGGCAACCTTGTTCTTAATGAAGCAATACGCGCTCGAATACGCCAGCGCCGGCATCCGGTCCAACGCGGTCAACGCCGACGGCATCCGCAGCGGGATCATGACGCCTGAATACATCAAGTCGCGCGCCACCGCTTACGGGCTCAGCGAGACGCAGTATATGGCGCGCAATCTGCTAGGGCAGGAGGTTACCGCCGAGGACGTGGGGGCGGCGTTTGTTGGTCTCGCGCTGGCGCGCAATACCACTGGCTCGTTCGTCACCGTCGATGGCGGCAACCTCGCCGCCGCGCCGCGCTGATTAGCCGATCCCAATCTTGGCCAGAAACTCGCGTGTTGTCTCGGCGCACGCCTGAGGTGCCTCAAGCTGCAGCAAATGGCCGGTGCCTGGCATCGCCAGGTAATCGTAGCTGCCTTCCTGGGCGAGCGCTTGATTGGAAAGGGCAGTTGGTGACGGCCGCTCACGCGCCGGATCGGCGGCGATCAGCTTCACCGGGCCGGGAAAGGCGCTCACCGGCGGCCACAGAGCGAGCGAGATGCCCTGCTCGTACATCGACGCCTCGAGCTGGGGAGGGCAACGCAGCTCTAACCCTCCTCCCGCCACTGGGCGCAGTACCGCCTCGGCCACCGTGAGATGCGTTCCGTCGAGCCAATTTCGCCCCGCGCGGGTCGCGGCGTAATCGCGGGCGAGCTCGCCGGGGTTGTCGAACCGGTCGCGCCGCCCGCCGGCCCAGGCGGCCAGCGTCTCCAAATAGGCGACGATCGGGGCTCGGGCAGGGTGGCCTGCGGGAGGATTGTTGGGCGGATCGAACAGCACCAGCGCGTCGAAGCGCCAGCCGATCTCGATCGCCGCGATCATCGCCGCCTGCGCCGACATCGAGTGGAACAGGCCCGCGGTCGGCTTCTTGCCGAACGCGGCCTCGGCGGCGGCGCGGATGCGCTCCAGGTCGCGCGCCATATGTGCATAATCGTGATTAGGCGGCTCGGCTCTGTCGTTCCAGCCGTGGCTGCGTGCGTCGAAGGCCACGACCTCGAATTCGACAAGAAACTGGCGCCAGAACGCGACGTAGCCGTCGATCGCGAAGCCATTGCCGTGACTGACGACGAGCCGATTGCCGCCAGGATTTCCGAAGCGCCGGACACGAAAGACGGCCCCGTCTTCCGCCGCGACCTCAATCACCGCACTCGGCGAATGGTTCACGGCTTGTAGGCGATCATCTCGCTGGTGCTTTCGGAAGTGAGGTTCGTCGCCTTATTGGTGACGAGGGTGTGCGACTTGACCGTGACGCCGAGTTTGACCGCGATGTCGGACTCCCCCTCGGCCGCCGGATGCGATGGATCATCGGGCTTGTATTTGATCCTGACCTTCTGCACGTCCCATTCGCCCGAAGCCAAGCTCAGCTTGTCGGCGCCGATATAAGAAAGCTCGACCGACAACGGCTCTTCCTGGGTGTGATCGCTTATGCTGGCAAGGCGCGAATGGCTACGCGAGAAAATGTTGCGGCAGGTGAGCGTGAGCTGCGGCGTTTTGCCGAGCGGAAAAAAGCTCTGGAGCGGCGCGTAGTCGCATTTGAGCTGATTGGCGAGGACGAATATCGGCGTATCGCCGAATTCGGCGTTGTTCGGATCGTCCGGATCCTTCGGGCCCGGCATCGGAAACGTACGGTCCTCGACCATGAAGTAGTGGCCCTTGTAGCCGCTTTCCTTAACGAGACTGTCGGCGATGGTGTCCGGCACCGGGACGGTCAGCAGACCGCCTTCCAGCTTGGCGCCCGCCATCTTGGCGGCAATGACGCAATCCTTGCGCGTATCGCCCTCGGCGCAGCCATAGATCAACGCCATCGGCCGGATCGTCCCCTCGATATCGGCGCCGCTGACCGAGGTAATCGTGTAGGTGTAGATCTGCCCGGCGGTGATTGAGTGGTCCCCGATTTTCGTGGTCGAGACCAGGCGGAAGGTCAGCTGCGCGCCGACGGCGGGTAGGGTGTAGGCATCATCGGCGCGGGCGCCGCCGGCGGCGGCGAGAATGCCGGCGGCTCCCGCTAGAAGCGCGCGCACGCTAGGCGCCGCGGCCGGGGTAGCTGACCGCCATGCCGGCGCGAACGTCCTGCTGAATGCCGTATTGCGGGAACGGATAGCGCAGTCCGTTCTTGGACAGCGCCTCCATCCCGGCGATCGCCTTGGGTAGGTAGTCCGGGGGCAAAGCCATCAGCATTTCGTCGTCGAGCACGCCGCCGTAGCGGCGCTCGGCGAAACACGGGATCGACAGGCTGGGCTCACGGGTCTTGAGCGCCCGGCCCCAGCTATCGGCGCAGGCCGACTCGCCGACAATGCCCCAATCGAATTTCTTGTACCCGGCCCATTGCAGCCCGTTGATGAAATACATCATCGCGCCCGGGGTGGCGTAGAAGAGGGCAATGTCGGGGGGATCGAGCCGGCCGCTCGCCAGCGGCGCCACCGCCATCGCCTCGTATTGCCCGTCGGCAACGCAATTCATCGCCGCCTGATGCGCGGTGGCGTCTTCTTCGCTCGAGTACCAGACGCCGACCATATGCTTGCCCGATTGCCACTCCGCGTCCTTGGCGTTGCCGAGGCCGATGACGGCGCGGCATTGCGCGCCTACCAAATTGTCGGCGGTGATCCCGACTGTCCAGCCGAGCCGGGACGCCTGACCCACGACCTGGTCGAAGGTGTGGATCGACAGCGGCCGGCGGATGCGCGGGATCGCCTCCATCTCCTCGCGCTTCTCGAACAGCTTCATCGCGAAGACAAAGGAGCGGAGCTTCAACAGCCGTTCGAGATCAGCGGTGATCTTGGCCCAATCCTGGGTTTGCGTGGCTTCTGCCATCGAACTGATCTCGCTTTTCAGTGCGTCGCCGCGGCCGGACCGCAACGCGCATCGGGTTTGAAAGAAAATTGGTTGCCACAGGCGGACCGGCAGGCGTCGGCGCTTCCCGGGCAGGTGAAATTGAGGCTCTGCTTGTCCGCGATGCACTGGCAGAGGCCCATATCGACCGCGACCGCCGGCATCGGAGCCGCAGTCGGCGAAGCGGGAGGCGTTGCGGCGCCAGGGTTCGGCGGGGTCGCGGCCGGCACCAGGGGTGGCGCTCCCGCGAGCGGCGAGGGCGCTTGCGATGTTGGCGCCTGCGCTCCCGGCGCCAGCTGCTGTTGCGCGGAAGCGCTGTGGAATAATGCCGTCAGGAACAGGGCCAGGGCCAGCGGCGGCAGGGCGATGCCGCGAAAAATCCCAACTCCGTTTGGCATCCGCCTCGACATCTCTCGCCTCGCTTCCTTGCCCTGATCAGGCCGTTCGGTCAGCAATGAATAGCGTAAACCCATCCTATCGCAACGGGCGCTATTTCTCTTCCATCACATGCACGCCGTCCCAATGCGGCGGCGGATCGTTGGCGAGAGCAAAGGCCCGGTCGCGCATCATCGGTGCCGCACGGTCGCCCGGGCGCAGCCGAGCCGCCTCGGTGAAGAGCTCGGCCGCGCGCTCGAATTCAGCGCCGAAATAGGCGTCGAGCGCGCGCTCGTAGGCGCCGCGGGCGGCGAGAATCACGGTGTCGACCCCGCCCACGCGGCCGATCAGCTCGCAGATCGCCGTGCCCTGGGTGCGCCCCTTGACGGCGACCCGGTCAAGCCGGCGCCATTCGAACCCCTCGCCAGCGTCTTTCATCACCGCGTTTGAGGCGATAATCGCCGTGCCGTAGAGCTTGTTGAGGCCCTCAAGCCGACTGGCCAGGTTGACCTCGTCGCCGAGCAGCGTATAGGCGAACCGCTCGGGCGTCCCGATATTGCCGACCAGGACATCGCCAAGGCCCAAGCCGATGCGCGCACGGAACACCGGCTCGCCGGGCGGCGTTGCCTCGGCCATCTGCTTCAGGAGCGCCTGCGCCTCGAGCGCCGCGAGGCAGGCTTGGCGCGGGTGCCCCGGCAGCTCTTCGGGCGCGTTGAAAAACGCCATGATGCCGTCGCCCATAAACTTGTCGACGGTACCCCCGTGGCGGGTGATGGTGTCGGTCATCAGCTCGAAATAGCGCCCTACCGCCTCGACCAACCGGTCGGGATCCATACCTTCTGAAATCGTGGTGAAGTCAGCGATGTCCGAGAAATGGATGGTCAGGCGGCGGATCTCACCGCCGAGCTCGGCCTCCTTCCCCTGGACGAGAAGCGTTCGCACCAGATCGGTGGGAACATAGTGCGCGAACGAGCGCAGGCTCGCCTTCATCCGATCGACCGATCCACCCAACTCGTTGACCTCGCGCACGAAGGAGCGGGGCGCCGGGTCACGCGAAATCGAGAAGGCGCCGACCTTCGCGAGGTCGCCGGCGATGGCGACGATCGGGCGGGCGATCCGCAATGACAGCGCACGGCCGCACAGCACCGCCAGCAGGAGGGTTGCCAGCCCGATCGCTCCAGCGATCAATGCGTGGATATAAGCCCCGCCGGTGACGTCGCGTACATCGACGACGACGGCGATCGAGAGACCGATATTTCCGTCGATCGGCACTTTCTCGAACACCACCTCGAAGGCGCGGGTACCGAGCCGGATTTTCGCGGGCGTTGCCAGAGTCGCCCCGGCTCGCTGCGGCGCAGCAGCGGCGAGTGCCGCCGTGACGAGGGTCAGGTCGCGGCCTTGCGGCGACACCACCGGCTTGCCGCTGTCATCAACGAGGAAAACCGCGCCGCGCCGCCCGACCCGTAGCAACGACAGAAATTCGGCGATGCCGCCGACTTGCAGGTCGGCGTGGAAAACGCCGATAGGCGCATCGGCACCGGGTGGGGTAACCCGGCTCGTGCAAGTGACGCCGATGACCCCGGTGGTGAATTTATAAAATGCCGACCATACCGGGCCGGGCGCCGCGATCCCCGTCTTGAACCAGGGCCGGGTCACTGGATGATACGGCTGGTCGCTGTTGCCAGTCGTAGCGACGCGCTTGCCGTCGCTGCCGAATAGGAACGCAGAGGGGACGCTTCCATCGACGTTCGGATCGACGAAGTATTCGACGATCTGGCCACGATCCGAACGTTCGGCACCGACGTACCAGTCGCCCTCCTTGTTGCCGTAGCCGATAAAGGCGAGCCGCGGCAGCACTCGCAGCTGCTCGGCCATGATGCTCAACAGCTTGTCGCGGTCATCCATCGATATCGCGCCGCGATGCGCGGAGGCGGCGAGCTGGCTCACCACCCGCACCGGTTCGTTGAAGAGCTGCCGGGTTTCCTCGCGGGCCGCGCTGACCGCGTCGGTGCGCGCCTGGTTGATCAGGGTGCGCGTCACCGACAGCGTCAGGATCGCCGCGCTGCCCCCGATCGCCAAAGCCGTCAGCAGCACCAGCCCGACGATCGTGGTGAGCAGCGTCGGGCGCAGCGGCACGAGGACGGGTCGCCGCATATCAGCCCGCGGCGAGCGGCGCGTAGTAAGCGACCGGCAGGCCGGCGCGTTCGCGCGCGTCGACGTTGAACGGCGGCTTCAGGGCGCCGTTGAAGTAGCGCCGGACCTTCTCTTGAAAGGTCGCGGCGGGGTCGAGGCCGCGTCGCTCGCAGAGGCGTTGGAACCAGCGCGCCCCGGCCGCGACATGGCCTACTTCGTCCTCGTAGAGGCGGCGCAGGATCGCCGCGCTCTCTTCGTCGCCGGCTTGTTCCAGCCGGGCGATCATGGCGGGGGTCACGTCGAGCCCGCGCGCCTCCAGCACCAGCGGCACCACGGCGAGCCTGGCGAGCAGATCGCCGGCCGTCGCGCTTGCCGCCTCCCACAGCCCGTCATGCGCCGGCAGCGCGCCGTATTCGCCGCCGAGCGCGCACAGCCTCGCGTTAAGCAACGCGAAGTGCTCGGCCTCCTCAGCGGCGACGCCCACCCAGTCGTCGAAGAACTCGCGCGGAAGTGCCTCTCCTGAGAACCGGGCAACGATGTCCCAGCCGAGGTCGATCGCGTTAAGCTCGATATGCGCGAGGGCGTGGATCAGCGCGATCCGCCCGGCGCGCGCGGCGATGTTGCGGCGCCGCTTCATCTCGCGCGGCGGCAGCAGCACCGGTCGCGCCGGGCGCGCCGGCCGGCCGGGAGGCCTCGCCCGACCGATCGCCGCCGCCCCCTCGCGCCAGCGCGCCGCCAGCGCGCGGCTGAGGCTGATCTTCTCGGCCGGGTCGGCGGCGGCAAGGGTCGCCACCGCGCCCGAAGCGAGGGTCGAGTTCAGAGCGCGCGCGCCGCCTTCAGCACCTCGGCGACATGGCCTGGAACTTTGACCTTGTGCCACACGCCGCGCACCACGCCTTCCTTGTCGATCAGGAAGGTCGAACGGTCGATTCCCATGTATTTGCGGCCGTACATGCTCTTCTCGACCCAGACGCCGTAGCTCTCGACAACCTTGCCGTCGGCGTCCGAGCCGAGGGTGAACGGGAGCTGGTACTTGGCCTTGAACTTGTCGTGCGAGGCCGCCGAATCCTTGGAGACGCCGATCACGGTTGCGCCGGTCTTGCCGTAATCGGGAAATGAGTCACGGAAGCCGCAGGCTTCCGCCGTGCAGCCAGAGGTATCGTCCTTGGGATAGAAATAGAGCACCACCGGCTTGCCCCGCAGCTTCGACAGGGTGACCGAGCCGCCGCCATCGGTCGCCAGGGTGAAATCGGGCGCCTTGTCGCCGATTTTTATGCTCATTGTCCGATACCTCCTTACTGACTTGCCCGCTCCGGCCGGGGTGCCGCGCTCGCTGGTCCGGCGATCAGCCGTTCATACCATTCCGCGACCGCGGCGCATGCGGCAGTGATATCCGCGTCGAGCCGGGGGAAGTCAATCGCTCCGGCGCAGCGCGCCAGGGTCGCGCCGGCCGGCCCGGCAAACGCCTCCGCCTGCGGGGGCCCGTCGAACAACAGGGTGATCAGCGCGCGAGCGTTGCGCAGCAGCGCCAGTGCATCGCCAAGGGCTTGCGCCGCTAGCGGCGGCAAGATGCCGGCCTCGCCCAGTGCGGTGATTGCGGCCGCGGTATCTCGTCGTAGCAATTGCGGCCTGGTGGCGGCCTCGCGCAGCATCAGGTACTGGACGATGAATTCAAGGTCGACGAGGCCGCCGCCGCGGTTGCGCAAATCCCAGGCGGTGGGTCGCGGGTGCTCGTCGGTGATGCGCCGGCGCATCTCGGCGACGTCGGCAACGAGGCGAATAGGATCGCGCGGCATGACCAAGGCCGCGGTGATCGCCTCCTCGAGGCGGCGCCGCAATGCATCCGAGCCGGTCACCGGACGTGCGCGGGTCAGCGCCATGTGCTCCCACGTCCATGCCGATTGGAGTTGATAGAGCGCGAAGGAATCGAGGCTCGCGGCGATCGGCCCCGAAGAGCCCGATGGCCGCAGCCGCATGTCGACCTCGTAGAGCCTCCCTTCACCGGTTAGCGCGGTGATCGCGCCGATGAGGCGCTGGGTCAGTCGCGCGTAATACGTCGGGGTCGCGAGCGGGCGGCTTCCGTCGGATTCGAGGGCGGTTTCCGGCGCGTCATAGATCAGGATCAGGTCGAGGTCGGAGGCCAGCGTCATCTCTCGGCTCCCGAGCCGTCCCATGGCGACGATCGCCACCTCGCCGCCGGGGATCTCGCCGTGTACCCGCGCAAAGTCCTCGGCGACTGCGGGAACCAACGCGCTCAGCACGGTTTCGGCGACATCCGCCAGCGCCGCGCCGGTACTGCCGCCATCGAGCCGCCGGTGGAGAAGCTGCACGCCTATCTGGAACCGACGTTCGTTGGCCCAGCGCCGCAACAAATCGAGCGTGTCGGAGAAATCCCGCGCTCCGGTGAGAAGGTTGTCGAGATCGGCCGCGAGCCCCGCGAGGTTCGGAAGGGGATCGAGAAAGCCTGCGCCCAGTACGGCGTCAAGCAAGCCGGGCCGGCGCGCCAGGCTTTCCGCCAGAAGCGGCGCCTCGGCCATGATGTCGGCGAGGAGACGCAACAGCCCGGGATTGGCGTGGAGCAGCGAGAAGAGCTGTACCCCGGCCGGCAGCCGCGACAGGAATTCGTCAAAGCGGCGCAACGCCATGTCGGGCGCGGCGGTGCCACCGAAGATGCGCAGCAGCTCGGGGACGAGCTCGGTGAGGATCTCGCGCGCTCGCGGACTGCGCGTGGCGCGCATGCGCCCGTGATGCCAGTCGCGCACCATGCCGGCGACCGCGCTCGTGTCGGCAAAGCCCATCTGTGCCAGCGTCTCGAGCGTACCCGGGTCGTCGTCGGTGCCGGTAAAGACGAGGTTGCCCGGCCCGGCGAGGCTCGGCGCCTCCTCGAACAGTTCGGCATAATATTTCTCGACCGACACAAGGTGCGCGACCAGCTCGCCGGTGAAAGAAGCCACGTCGCGATAGCCGAGAAAGGAGGCGAGCCGGGCGAGGCCCGCTTCGTCATTCGGCAGGCGATGCGTCTGGGCGTCGTCCACCATCTGGAGCCGGTGCTCGACCCGGCGCAGGAAGCGATAATCGGCGATCAGCGCCGCGCAGCAATCACCGTCGATCTGCCGGGAGGCCGCGAGCCGGCGCAGCGCCTCGCAAGTCGCGCCGACGCGCAATTGCGGCCGACGCCCACCCCAGATCAGCTGTTGTGTCTGGGCGAAGAACTCGATCTCGCGAATGCCGCCGCGGCCGATCTTGATGTCGTGTCCGTTAATAGCGATTCGCCCGCCGCCGCGATGCGCCTGGATCTGGCGCTTGATCGAATGGATATCGGCGATCGCCGCAAAATCGAGATGCCGCCGCCAAATATAGGGCTGAAGCTCGGTGAGAAACTGCGTCCCTGCGATCCGGTCCCCCGCCACCGGGCGCGCCTTTATCAGCGCCGCGCGCTCCCAATTTTGGCCCGCCGACTCATAATATGAGAGCGCGGCGGCGACCGACATGACCAGCGGTGTCGAGCGCGGATCGGGTCGTAACCGTAAATCCGTTCGAAAAACATAGCCATCGACCGTGCGCTCGTCGAGAATACGCACGAGTTCCCGGGCGAGACGGTTGCACAGGCTATGAAGATCGTCGTGTGAGAGCGGCGGAGCCCGTGCCGGGTCGTAGAGCAGAATGAGGTCAATATCGCTCGAGTAATTGAGCTCGCCGCCGCCAAGCTTGCCCATGCCGAGGACAATCAGGCCGCTCTTTTCGGGAGCGGGCGCCTCGGCCGGGAGAACCTTGTCCGTGGCAGCCTTGCGCAGCAGATAAGAGATCGCCGCGTCGAGCGCCGCTTCGGCGAAGCCGGTCAACGCCTGCATTTGGCGTTCCAGGTTCCAAGTGCCGGCGATGTCGGCGACGGCGACGGTGAGCGCGACGCGACGGCGGGCGATCCGCAGCTGGCGCATCAGTTCAGCCTGGGATTCGCCGTCGCGCGGGTGAGCGGTCTCGGCAATCAGCGCGGCGAACGCGGCATCCGCCCCCTCATCGATCAGGCGGGTGAGGAAGGCCCATTCGCGCACGGCAACGCCGGTGAGGAACGGGCTGTTGCCGAACAGAGCGGCCAACAGATCATGGCCGCGTTTGGTGCTGCTCCAGGCGCGCGCCGCGCTGGCGGCGTCGCCGGCCTCGGCCAGCGCCTCTTGCCACGCCGCCTCGCCGAGCGAGAGCAGCCGCATGTCGCCCGGCAGCGGCATCCCGCTGCGGTCTGGGCGTCCATGAGAGGAGAAGTGCGATAACAGGGTCACGGCGCGGTTCCAGCGCTCGTGAGGACACTCGCGCGCCTGACGGTCGCGGTCAAGACCGCGCCGCCGTAGCCGTCGCGCGCGTCCGCCGGCGAAGTCGGCCGCAGCGCATTGCCCGGACGCCGGTCCAGCATGTCGGCCATCACGCGCATCGCCTTTTGGTCTGGCTCGGCAGTATCGCCGCCGTCCTGATCCTCGTCGCCGGCTTCGGCATTTGGCGTCTGATCCAGGGTCCGGTCGAGCTCGACCGCCTTATCCCCTATGTGCAGCAGGCCCTCGAACGTTCGGGCGCCGGGTTAAGCGTCGCCGTAGCGGGGGTCAGCGTCGCGATCGATCGCGAAACGCATCAGCTCGACCTTCAGGCCAAGAATGTCCGCTTGACGCTTCCCAGTGGCGAGAAGCTCGCCAATTTTCCGCAAATGGCGACGAGCTTCAGTCTTGGCGCGCTGCTCGGCGGGCGTCTCGAACCGACTCGGCTCACCGTCGAGCGCCCGGTGATATTGTTGACGCGAGACGCCGGCGGCAAGTTGAGCTTTCAGATTGGAGACCCGGGGCAGGCCGCGCGCGGCGTCGGTTTCGGTAACCCGCTCGACCTCTTCGGGCCACTTCACGATAGCGCACCCTGGAGCCTGCTGCGCCAGATAACGATACGCGACGCGACGGTGATCATCGACGATCGTCAGACAGGCCATGTCTGGCGAGCGAACCGCGTTGCCGCGACGCTCGCCCGTGGCGATGAGGGGGTTGATGGCGACCTGTCATTTTCGGCGGATCTCGGCGGCAACGCGCCCGAGCTCCACGCCAGCTACCGGCTCGCCGCGGCGGCGCAGCATCTCGATCTCAAGCTCGCGGTCGATGGGCTTGACCCGACCGCGCTGGCGCCGCTCGCGCCGGTTCTCGCGCCGTTGGCGCAGGCCCAGATGCCGGTCTCCGGAACGATTGCGCTGCGCTTCGATCTCGCCGGCGACAAAGTCGAAGCTGGACGACTCGACCTCGGCTTTGGCGCCGGGAAGCTGGCGACGCCGCTGCTGCCGGGCGGGTTGCCGGTCGTGAGCGGCGAGCTTCACGCCGACTATGTCCCTGAGAATTCCGAGCTGCGGCTTGAGCAATTGGCGCTCGATCTCGGCGGCGGCACGAGGCTGGTCGTTGACGGGCAGCTCGGCGGACTGGCGCCTAAGCTGGTTTCCGCCGGCACCGCCTGGCCCAATAAGCTCGGCGGCTCCCTGGGCATTACCTTGACAAACGTGCCGACGACACGGCTCGACGCCTTGTGGCCCCAAGGCGTCGCCAAGGGCGGGCGGCGCTGGGCGACCGCCAATCTCGCGGACGGGGTGCTGGACGAAGTGGCGGTACGGCTTGCAGTCGCGGTCGATCCGGAGGCGCCATCGCTTGCGTTTTCGAACCCTCGCGGGACGATGCGCTTTCACGACATGACCGTGACTTATCTCGACACCCTGCCGCCGGCGAGGAAGGTCGCCGGCACGGCGGCCTTGGCCGACCGCCGACTCGATTTCACGTTCACCGGCGGCCAGCTCAAGACGCTAAAGGCCACTGGCGGCACAGTGACGGTCACCGATCTCGGTGCTCCCGTCGAAACGATGACGATTGATCTACCCATCAGCGGGCCGCTGCGGGACGCGCTTGCGGTGCTCGACAGCAAGCCATATCGATATGCGCACGAAATAGGGATTGACCCTGCCCATATCGGCGGCAAGGCCGAAGCTCTGCTTCATTTCAAGCTGCCGCTGGTCAACGATTTGAAGTTCGACCAGGTCGACTACGCGGCCAAAGCCACGCTGGCCGACGCGTCGATCGCCAAGGTCGCGCTCGACCGCAATCTGACCGACGCGAATCTGACGCTCGACCTCACCCGCAACGGCGTCCATCTGCAAGGTGCCGGCAAGTTCGACGGTTCGCCGACGACGCTCGATGGCAACATTTTTTTTCACGCCGCGAACGGAGCCCGGGTGCGCTACCGCGTCGGCCTCTCGCTTGACGACGCGGCTCGGCAGCGGCTCGGCTGGGATGTCGGGGGCGACAGGCTGACGGGGCCGATCAAGGCCGACCTGACCTACGCCGCGCCACTGACCGGGTCCAAGGCCACGCTCGACGCCATACTCGATCTCAGCGGCGCTCGGATCAGGCTGTTTGACATTGGCTGGGAGAAACCGCCGCAGGTCCCAGGCACCGCGAAGCTCTCGATGGAGTTCGACAACGAGGCGTTGGCGCGGATCCCCTCGATCGACCTCAAGGCGCCGGGCCTCGACGGTCAGCTCGCCCTAACCTTTGGACCGGGGAAAGATCGCCCGCCGCAAATCCAAATCCGCCGCCTCCTGATCGCCGACAACGACCTCACCGGCACTGTGTCGCGGCGCCCGGATGGCGGTTGGTATGCCAGTATCCGTGCCGCCCGCCTCGACGTGCACCGCGCCTTGAAGCGGGCTCTCGACGAGGACGGGCCCGGCGAAGCGCCGCCGTTGCAGATCGACGCACGAGTCGCGCGGCTTGTGTTCGGGCCGAGCCCGCATCGGGAGCTACATGACGTGACCGCGGCATTGGCCCGCGGTAAGGGGGTCTGGCAATCGGTCAAGATCGACGGCTCCTACGCCAACGGCAGCCGTGTCTCGGTGAGCTTGTTGCCGGCGGCCGCCGGCGCTCGGCGGCTGCGCGTCGAGTCCGACAATCTCGGCGCCAGCCTTGGCCTGCTCGGCATCGCCGACAACGTCGTCGGCGGAAGTCTGAAGATAGACGGCACAGTGATCGAGACTGGCGGGCACCAGGTCGCGCACGCGCATGTCGAAGGCGCCGACTACAATCTGATACGGGCGCCGGCCCTCGCTAAGCTGCTGTCCCTGGCCTCGCTGGACGGTGTCTATGGCCTGATGTCGGGCTCGGGTATCCCGTTCACCAATCTGCGCGGCGACCTCACCTTCTCCCAGGGCCGCATCACGCTCGATCCAATGATCGGTTTTGGCGGCGCGCTGGGCGTCACCGCCAAAGGCTGGCTCAACCCGAGCGAAGACCAGATTGATATCGATGGCACGCTGGCGCCCGCCTATGTGCTCAATTCGATCGTCGGCAATCTGCCGGTTATCGGGTCGCTGCTGACCGGTGGCGAAGGGCAGGGACTGTTCGCCGCCGCGTTTCGTCTGACCGGGTCGAACGACGACCCGACCGTGACCGTCAACCCACTGTCGGCGCTAACCCCCGGGCTGTTGCGCCATCTGTTTGATCCGCTGGTTGGAACGTCGCAAACTCCACCGACCCAGCAGGCACAGCACTAGGGGCCAGAGATGGATGACAGCGACGCCGTGCTCGCCGCCAATCTCGAATTCTACCGTGCCTTCACGACGCGCGACATGACGGAAATGGATAGGCTGTGGGCGCGACACGCGCCGGTTGCCTGCGTCCACCCGGGTTGGCCCGCGCTCGCCGATCGCGACGCCGTCATGGAAAGCTGGCGCGGCATTCTCTCGAACCCCGACTCGCCACGCATCGTCTGCTATGACGAGCGCGTATTCCTCTACGGCGATACCGCGCTGGTCATTTGCGAGGAGGAGCTGGTCGGCGGAACGCTGATCGCCAGCAACTGGTTTGTGCGCGAAGAGGGGCAATGGCGCCTTGCCCATCACCAAGCCGGCCAGCTGGCTGCGCGACGTCCGACCGACGCGCGGCCGAGCCGGCTCAATTGACTCGCCGATAATCGCGGAAGCGGTTGCGTTTGCTGGCTTCTAGGGCAGCGACCGACGCATCGTAAAGCTGCGCCACATCGGCGAGGCGGGCCGAGGTCTCGCCGTCAAGCCTGCCGTCCCAGCGCTCCGGGCGAAAGCGTCGCTGAAACGCGGCGAGCGGAGGTCCGACATTGCCCGGTTCGACCTGATAGCCGATGCGGGCAAGATCGGCGAGCGCGCGGGCCCGCTCGACGATACCGACGCCGCGGCCCCGGCGGTCGCGTAATTCCACCGCCGGCTCCGGCCACAGCCCGACCCCAGCGCGTGCCAGGCGCAGCCAGTCGAACAACTCGCCTGGGTCACTCTTGCGGGTGGGGGCGATGTCGGAATGACCGACCACGCGGTGCGCCGGGATGCTCCGCCGCGCGACGATGTCCTGGCACAGCGTCTCGACGGCTCGCATCTGCGGTTCGGGAAAGCCGCGGTAGCCCCATTCGTGACCGGGATTGACAATCTCGATCCCGATCGAGACGCCATTAAGCGCCGTTTCCCCTCGCCAAAAGGATACGCCGGCATGCCAGGCGCGACGTTCCTCGGGAACAAGGCGCCATATCGTCCCGTCTTCGTCGACGAGGTAATGTGAACTGACCTGCGCCGCCGGATCGCACAGCCGGTCGAGCGCGGCGTCGGCGCTCTGCATGCCTGTATAGTGCAGCACCAGCATATCGATGCGCGGCGGACCACCGATGGCCTCTCCGCGGCTATCGTGGTTCGGCGACGGACGTTCTCGAACCGCCTGGGTCATGCCCGCGGCGCTGCCTGAGTCTTCATCAACAAGTCGTGAGCGGCGTTAATTCGCGCCACCCGGGCGGTCGCCCGCTCCATGATCTCGGGCGGCAGCCCATGTGCGATCAGCAGGTCTGGATGGTGCTCGCGCACCAACCGGTGGTAGGCGACGCGAATTTCGTCGGCAGAGGCGCCGGCCGCGACGCCGAGAATCGAATGCGGGTCGTCCTCGGGTGACGGGCTGACATGGGTGGCGCGAATTCGCGTGTAGTCGGCGTCGCTGAAGCCGAACAAACGAGCGACCTCGCGCAGATAGGCATCTTCGGCGGCGCAGACTTCGCCGTCGGCGAGAGCAATATGAAAGAGCCCGCCAAGCAGGTCCTCGAGCACGGCGCGATTGTCGGCGAACAAGCGTCCGACCTGCCTTGCATAGCTCTCGAAACCATGTGTGCTGCGCCGCGCCAAGTCGAAGATCGTGCGCATATGGGCTTCTTCACCCGTCGGTACCTGGAACACCTCGTTGAACGCTGCGACCTCGTCGCGGGTCACCTCGCCGTCGGCTCGCGCCATCTTGGCGCCCAGGGCGATGACTGCGATGGTGAAGGTGACGCGCTGCCGTGGATCGCCATGCCCGTTATCCGCGGGGCGACCGTCACGGCCGATCGGCGTGTGCCAATGCGGCAGATGCTCCGATAACCGCGCCAGCAGGTGGCCGAGCGGCCCGCCAAAAGACAGGTGACGAGCACCGAGGAGGATGCGTCCGACAACGCTCATGGATTCCCTATACGACGCTTTGCCGCGCCAGTCGATGCAACGCGCAGGCGGGTCGAGTGTTGTTCCACTGTTGGTACGAGGTCCCGGGCGGATGCTCTTACCGACGGTTTAGACACCGGCGCATACTGACCGCAAAACGCTTCGACCCCATTGCAATGGGCTGATTCTCGGATAGTGTGCGGGCACTCTCATGGAGAACTGACGCGCATGCGCAAATGGCTGCCGACGCTCGCGCTACTGGTACTGCTCGCGCCGGCCACGGCTCTTCCGCAATCGAAGAACACCAAGAGCGGTGTTTACGAGCAACTCAATCTGTTCGGGGAGGCCTTCGAGCGGATCCGTCAGGATGCGGTTGAGCCGGTCGCCGACGGCAAGCTCATCGAGACCGCGATCGCCGGGATGATGTCGAGCCTCGACCCGCACTGCACTTATCTAACCGAGGCTGAATTCAAGGCGATGCAAGCATCCGCTCCGACCGATTCCGGTTCGATTGGGTTGGTCATCACCCTGCAAAGCAGTCAGGTCAAGGTCGTTTCCCCGCAGGACGGTTCGCCCGCCGCGGCCGCCGGAATCAAGCCGGGCGACACGATTTTTGCGATCGACAAGGAGCCGGTCTACGACCTGACGCTGTCGGAGGTCGAGCAGAAGTTGCTCGGACCCGTGGACAACGAGGTCACGCTGACCTTGCGCCGGGCGGACGGCAAGCCCACCGACATCACGGTTAAGCGCTCCAGCGCCAAGTTGACGACCGTCACCTCGCATCTCGACGGGGAGGATGTCGGCTATATCCGGATCGCCGGATTCGACGACACCACCCAGGCGGCGCTCACCGCGGCGATCCAGGACTTGCAGCAAAAGGCCGGCAAGAAGCTGATCGGCTTCATCCTCGATCTGCGCAATGACCCCGGCGGCGACCTCACTACCGCCGAGGCGGTAGCCGACGATTTCATCGACAAGGGCGATATCGCCATCATCAGGTCGCGCAAGGGCGACACCAGCAAGCATATCCCGGCGACACCGGGCGACCTTGCCCATGCCCTGCCGATTGTCGCGCTGGTCAACGGCGGCACCGCGCGCGAGGCGGAGCTGGTCGCCGGTGCGTTGCAGGACAACCATCGCGCCATCCTGCTCGGCACCAAGACTTTCGGCGAAAGCGCGATCGAAACGATCATTCCCTTGGACGGCAACGGCGCGATTCGGCTGACCACTGCCCGCTACGAGACGCCGGGAGGCCATGCGATCCAGGGCAAGGGCCTCACGCCGGACCTCAACGTGGTGCCGATCAAACTTGAGCGGGTCGCGTCGGGGTTCGGCCGGCGCGAAGCCGATCTGCGCGGTGCGCTCAAGAACACCGACCCCACCGCGGCGCCAACCAACCCGGCTCCGCCGGCGTCCCCGAGCGAGCCTAATCCAGCGCCGCCGGGCCAGGCGACGACACCGCCACCCAGCAAGGAAGCCAGCACCTCGGTCGCTAGCGCGGATCTCGGCACACCAGATGATGAACAGCTAACCCAGGCGCTCGACGTCTTGCGCGGGTTGGCGCTGGTCGCCGCCCGCAATAATCAGTGATGCGCACCCTCGTCCTCGGCGCTGGTGCGGTCGGCGGCTATTTTGGCGGGCGGTTGGCGGACGCGGGACGCGACGTCACCTTTCTGGTGCGCCCGGCGCGCGCGGCGCTGCTGTCCACGCAAGGATTGAAGGTCAGCAGCCCGCTCGGCGATTTCACGGTGAAGCCGCAGCTCGCGACCGCCGATACCCTGTCCGGCGCCTACGATCTGATCATTCTGACCGCCAAGCAGTACGACCTCGATCAGGCGATCGAGGCGGTGCGTCCGGCGGTGGGGCCACACACGGCGGTGCTGCCGCTGCTGAACGGGCTCGTCCACCTCGAACGGCTGTCACAGGCATTCGGCGGCGAGAAGATATTGGGCGGAGTCGCCTATGTCGGCGCCAGCCTGCAGCCCGACGGCAGCATCCGCCACCACAACCGGCTCTCCGGCATCGCCTTCGGCGACCGGCAAGGCGGAATCAGCGAACGGGTGCGGGCGATCGCCGCTGAGTTCGCTGATAGCAAGGTCGACGCCCCGGGCAGCGACAACGTCATGCTCGATATGTGGGAAAAGTTCGTGATGATCACGACGATGGCCGGCATGAACTGCCTGATGCGTGGCACTATCGGCGACATCGCGGCGACCGCGGATGGCGCGGAGTTAATGCTCCAGTTGTTCGCCGAGAACCAGGCGGTCGCGGCGGCGGCGGGCTATTCACTGCGGCAGGCTTATCGCGAAAATATCGGCCGGATGCTGACCGAGAAGGGCAGCGTCAATAATGCCTCGATGCACCACGATCTAGCGCACGGCTCCCGTACCGAGGCCGACTGGATCATCGGTGACATGCGCCGCCGGGCAATTGAGTTCGGGGTGGTGGCGCCCCTGCTACGCGCCGCCTACGCCCACCTGCAGGTCTACGAGAACCGACGCGCCGCCCAGGCCAAAGGCTAAAGCACGCCCTCGCTTTTCAGCGCCGCGACGCCGGCGGCGTCGATCTTCAGCCAGCTCTGCAGCACCTCGGCAGTGTCGCCGCCGAGGGCCGGCGCGCCCTTGACGCGAATCCGCTTGCCGTCGATGCGCACTGGCCAGCTCGCCATCTTGTCGTCGCCATTGTGATGATGCACCTGCTGCATGAAGCCGCTCGCCTCGAAATATGGCTCGTTCTGCAGCTCCATCGTGTCGAACACGGCCCCGGCGGGGACGCCGACCGCGATCAGCTTTTCCATCACCTCGCGCTTGTCGTGCTGGCTGGTCCATTCGCCGATGATGTTTTCCAGCTCCACGGAGTTCTTGACGCGCGCATCGCCCGTCGCGAAGCGTGGATCCTCGATCAGGTCTTCACGGCCGATCAGCTTCATCAGCCGTGCATAGTGTTCGGGATTGGCCCGGCTGGTCGTGATGTAGAGGTAGTCGTTGGGCCCGCTGCCCTTGCACGGGAAAAGCCCGGCCGGCGCGTTGTTGCCGGCGCTCGGCTTGGCGCCGCGGCGCTGGGCGGGTTTGCCGGTGCGCATCATTGTCGCGAAGCAGGTGCGCATGTAGTGGATCATCGCCTCCTGCATGGCGATTTCCAGGAGCCGGCCTCGGCCGGTGCGATTGCGCTCATGTAGCGCGCCGAGGATTGTCGCCGCCATCAGCATGCCGGTGCCGGTGTCGCCAAAGCTGAGGCCGGGTTTGACCGGCGGCTGGTCGGGCCAGCCGGTCACGCTGATCGGGCCGCCCGCGGCTTGCGCAATCATGTCGAAGGCGAGGCCGCGCTCCCACGGGCTGCCGGGGCTGAAGCCCTTGATGCGGCAATAGATGATCTTCGGGTTGATCTTCTTGACCGACTCGTAGTCGAGGCCGAGCCGTTCGATCGTGCCGGGCGCCATGTTTTCGGCTGTGATGTCGGCCTGGCGGATCATGTCCTTGACGATCTCCAAGCCCTTCGGCGACTTCAGGTTGATCGTCAGCGATTTCTTGTTGACGTTGAACTGGCGGAAATACCAGGGATCGTCATCGGGCTTGCCGGGGCGCAGCCGGCGGCCGGGGTCGCCGCGGCCGGGGTTCTCGATCTTCACCACCTCGGCGCCGAACCAGGCGAGCACCTCGGTGCAGGTGGTGCCGGCCTCGAACTGAGTGAAATCGACGACCTTGATGCCTTGGAGAAAATTGAAGTCGGAGATGTTGTCGGCCATGTGCCCGATCCTCCCGAAATTGGCGTGGCGCTAGCGTGCGCCTTATCACCCCATGCTGCAACGTCTGCCCGAAGCCGAGCCGGGCGGCTCCGCTACTCCGCCGCTTGCTTGACCGGCGTCAGCTCGAGGCGGTCCATGCCGAGATCAATGGCCTCGTCCCAGCCCTTCTGGCGCACGTCGAACTGCACTTCGTCGGGGCCGAGATATTTGAGGTTCGCGGCGCCCTCGCTGACCGTGACCATCGGCGTCGGGTCGCTGCGGTCGCGATCGGGGTGCGGCACGAAGCGGATGCCGTCCTGCTCCATCGCCTTCGCGGTCGCCTGCAAATCATCGACCTGGAAGCCGATGTGGTGGATGCCGCGCATGTCCGAGGTCTGCCCGGGCCCGAGCTTGGGCGCGTCGGCGTCGCCGAATTTGAGGATGGCGAAATAGATGTAGCCGTCGCTCAGCCAGACGCCGCGCTCGCCGGTCTTGCTCGGCCGGCGGTAGAGCTCGGTCAGGCCAAAATGCTTCTTGTAGAACTCGGCGGTCGCGACGGGATCGTCGGTCACCAGCGCGATATGCTTGATGCGGGCCATTTGGTTCCTCCGTCGGTGAATGGATTGATTGAAGGTGCGGATCTCTACCGCTTCGGCGGGTGGACGCGGACGAACTCTTCGTTGACATCAGCGCCCCAGCCGGGGCCGGTCGGCAGCAGCAGGTCGCCGTTCTCGATCACCGGCGGGATTGTGACGATGTCGTCCTTCCAGGTGACGTCGTCGATATCGATCTCCATGACCTTGAAGTTGGGGATCGCGGCGCAGAAATGGGCGCTGATCAGGCTGCCGAGATGGCCGTTGAAATTGTGCGGCGCGCAGTTGACCTCGAACGAGTCCGCCATGTTGGCGATCTTCACCGATTCGAGGATGCCGTTCCACGCCACGTCGACGATCGCGTAATCGACCGACTGGTTTTCGAAATAGGGACGGAACTGACGCCGGCCATAAATCGACTCGAGCGAGGCGATCGGCGTGCGGCTCGAATTGCGGATGCGCGCGAGGCCCGGCGGGTCGTAGAGGTCGATCTCGAGCCAGACCATATCGAGCGGCTCAAGCGCCCGCGCCAGGCGGATGTAGCCGTCGATCTTGTAGTTGAAGTTGGTGTCGAGATGCAGGCCGACGCCCTTGCCGGCGCCTTCGCGGAAGGCGGAAAGCTGTTCGACCGCGGCGGCGGCGATA
>Ga0335081_10004546_pt1 | contig 21846 bp, 17 predicted proteins | sample Lox_Sample_35_FD_206713 | JGI IMG/M metagenome (GOLD analysis project Ga0335081, IMG submission 206713) | Soil microbial communities from Loxahatchee National Wildlife Refuge, Florida, United States - Lox_Sample_3.5 | ecosystem: Environmental > Terrestrial > Soil > Wetlands | place: USA... | reverse complement strand
GCCGGGAACATACATGAGTTCGAAGGGGCCAAACAGGACGAGCACCAGGTACCACCATCCCGCGACTCTCGCTTTCCGCTTCAGGGCGCGGATGTCTTCTTCCGTAGTGGTCACCGATGCGTGTGATGGGCCGCTCTGAGCTATTACGTTCGCGACCTGACGTTCACTCATACTTCCTCCGGACGGGCGGCAAGCGCCGCGGCAATGGCTTCTGACAGGCGGTTCCAGCCCACGGTCTCCTCGCGCAGGCGCTTGCGGCCCGCGGCAGTGAGCTCGTAAAACTTGGCGCGGCGGTTGTTCTCCGATGTGCCCCAGCTTGCCTTGAGCAGGCCCTGGCGAACCAGACGGAAGAGCGCGGGATAGAGCGCCCCCTGCTCGATGAGCAGCGATTGCCGGGAGATTTGACCGATGCGCAGCAGCACCCCATAGCCGTGGAGGGGACCGAGAGAAACAGCTTTCAGAATCAGAAGGTCGAGTGTGCCAGGAAGAATCTGGGCCTGGTCGGGCATTTGCCTCCTCCTAAAGTGCTTAGGAGATTAGCGTCATCTCTCCTAAGCTGTCAAGGGGAGTCTCGCAGAAGGGGCGACGAACGGGATGGAAGCGATCGGTTTTTGTGTGAGCTGCCGTTACGGCGGGCCGAATCGCCGCAAAGCGTCGGTTTCTGCCTTGAACCACCGGAACCTTCTCAGCTGAAAGCGACTCCTGCTGCGGTCCAGGGCTGGGAGCGGCTCGGGGGGCTGGATGATTGCGCAGGTTCGAGCGGGGCAGTGCGGTCAGGTTCCGGAATCGACTGCCCGCGCTTCGCTCACTCCCAACGCCATTGCCGGCTATACCTGACCCGCGCAGCAAAACTTCCGGGATCGTAGTTTTCCTTGCCGGCCGCGAGCACAATATCCATCGGAATCTCCCCCGGCGGCAGCAGGTCTCCTTCTTTTGTGAGGTATCTTACAACAACCTGGGAATGGGGAAGACGGATCCGGCCATGAGAATCGCCGGGATTTGGGTCATATAAGAGCGCAATGAACAGGAGGAAAAACGGATATACCGGCAGCAGCAGCAGGCAGAAGACCAGCAAAGGAGGGAAGATACTGGGGCCCGGATAAGTGCTGGTTATCACCTTGCGGTTTACGTCTGCCAGGGAGAGAACCTGCTCTCTCTGATAGCTGTTAATGTTGATCCCATTGCTGAGCGCAGTCCGCAGCCAGAAATCATCTCCTTGCATGGCGTTGAGCGCATCCATGGCCCGTTGCTGGCCGGGAGATACCCTGGGACCGATCACGAGGTCGCGGGTATTGACGAAGTGGAAATCTTCATGCCTGCACTCCGAAGCCAGGCACATACCGATCACAAGAAATGCCGGGACGGGATCTTTGAGGTTCTTGACCGCGGAATCGTTATTCAGGAGCACGTCGTCATCGGAATCATGGCCGCCGTTCGTATAAAGTTCCTTGACATAGGCTATCTTGACCTTGGGCAGGGAGACCTTCACACTCTCGGGGCTGATGCCCGCGATTCGCCCAATGCCCTTGCGGAGAGCCTCGGCGGTAATGACCGCCTGCTTATAAGCCATAAACAACGGCACCTGCTTGCCCATGGCCCACTGGAACCGCTCGAAACGAATGGTGTTGATGAGCCCCCACGTAGCATCGATCTCCTGATAGGCGGGGTCATTGAATCGGGGAGTTTGCGCCAGGGTACAGGCGTCGAAATCGGAAATCGTCCGGCTCTGCTGGGAAGCGAGCCAATTTACGATGTCAGCCCGCTGAACCGGGCTACGAAGGAAGCCCTTAAGCCCGCAGCCAACCATCAGGAGAATCACCAGGCCGCAGAACACGAATAATTTTACGGCGTGAATGATCCTCTGCAACGGCTTTGCAATGAAATCCAGCATTCCCGCCTGATGGACCGACTCGTGCGGTCTCTCTTTTATCCCATTATCCCAACAAGGAACTGTACTTTAAAGTGGCGGACGGCCAGTCCCACGTTCGTGGTATGGAAGTGGCTCCAAATTGGGAAGCAACCTGGGTGGCGGTCAACTCCACTCAGCGATCGCCGCCTTACGTACCACAGCAGCGGCGGACGTCATTGGGCTAGCCAGCGTTCATTCTTGCCAGCTTCACCTTAGTCTTCGGCCCTCGCCTTCATGTTTCCCGATCGCAGGTACCGGTTGTGCCAGGCGAGAGATTCGCTGAGCAGATGCGGCGTGTGCCGCCCGTACGACAGCCGCTCGGCGCGGCTCAGATAATCGAGCAGCGCTGCCCGAAACTCGGGCGCGGCACATTTTTCTATGATCAGGTGGGCGCGCTGGCGCGGGGAGAGTCCGCGCAGGTCCGCCAGCCCCTGTTCGGTGACAATCACCGAGACGTCGTGCTCGGTATGGTCCACGTGCGACGCCATGGGCACGATGGTCGAGATGCTCCCCTTCTGGGCGGTTGAAGGCGCCATGAAAATCGAGAGATATCCGTTGCGCGCGAAGTCGCCGGAGCCGCCGATGCCATTCTGGATACGCGATCCCATGACGTGCGTCGAGTTCACGTTGCCGTAGATGTCGGCCTCGATCATGCCATTCATCGCAATCACTCCCAGGCGGCGGATGATCTCCGGATGATTGGAGATCTCCTGCGGGCGCAGCACGATCTGCCGGCGATAGTTCGCCATCTCGGCATTCACCTGTGTCAGCATCTCGGGACTGAGCGAAAAAGCGGTAGCCGAGGCTGCCGTCAGCTTGCCCGATTTCAGCAGCCGAATCATGCCATCCTGGATGACTTCGGTGTAGGAGGTGAGTCCCTCAAACGGGCCTTCCTCCAGGCCGAAAAGCACCGCGTTGGCGATGTTGCCGACGCCGGATTGCAGGGGCAGCAGCGTCGAAGGCATGCGCTGCTTCTGCACCTCCCAGGCGAGGAATTCGAGGATGTGCCCGGCGATGCTCCGTGAATTCTGATCCGGCGCCTTGAAGGCGCTGTTACGATCGGGCGAGTCGGTAAGCACCACGGCGGCGATCTTCTCCTGCGGTACCTCCAGATAGGGACTGCCGATGCGCTGGCCGGTGTGGGTGAGGGGAATCGGGCCACGGTTCGGCGGCGGTTGCAGGCCGTAGTAGATGTCGTGCATGCCCTCCAGCTCGCTGGGCTGCCAGGAGTTGACTTCGATGATTACGCGCTCGGCCTGCTCGATCCACGTCTTGTTGTTGCCGAGGGACGAGCTCGGGACCATGCGGCCGTCTTCCAGAACCGCGGTCACCTCGATCAGGGCGAGGTCGAGCTTGCCAAGGAAGCCGTACTCCACGAACTGCGCCACGTGGCTGAGGTGAATATCCATATACTCCATCTCGCCGGCATTGATGCGCTTGCGCGTCTCGGGATCGGACTGATAAGGCAGTCGCAGATGAATGCCGCCGGCCATGGCCAGGGCGCCGTCCAGTTCGGGGCCGGTGGAGGCCCCGGTAAAGATGCTGACCTGGAATTTTTGCCCGCGCAGGTTGGCATCCGCGATGCGCCGCGCCAGCGCCATGGGCACAGCCTTGGGGTAGCCGGAACCCGTAAATCCGCTCATGCCGATCTGATTGCCGTGCTGGATCAGCGCGGCTGCTTCTTCGGCGCTCATGGTGCGTGCGGCGAGGCTGGCGTTAAGGACGCGGGAGGTGGTTGACTGGACGGAAGTCGACATGAGAATGCCCCAAAATCGTTAGTCTGGTTCCTGGATCACAATAGGCGGTGAGCAGGCCAGCGTCAGTGAGGCTCATCACAGCGGGTGGCGGGAAGGAACGGGATTATACGCTATCAGTGCAGAAGCGAAAGACCCGGCGCGCTCCCACACCGGGTCTTTCCAATCACGTGATGCAGCGGTTCGGCTACAGTCACGGTCTCCGGGCCATCGGAGAAACCATTTCGCGCCTTTCAGGATGGCGAGCCGCACGTCGTGAGGGCTACGAATAGAATTTACGTTGCAATTCAGGGACCACTAAGAACAGCGGACCGCACAAATCTCCGGGAGGCGAATTTTCAGCGAGATACAGCCACGAACCGCCGTCTCCCGGTACAATTTGGGCGGGTTCTGCTATCCGGTTGGATAGTAGCGGCTATCCATCTGGTTTGGTTTTTCTTTGTGGACCGCCTCTAAAGGTAACTCCGCTGGCTGGGGAGGACGCTTTGGACGCCAGGGTGGTGGTGGTTTCCGGTTCCTCGAAAGGAATCGTCGTCCGCATGAAGGGGAACCAGCTCTCGGTGGGCCGGGATTCGGGCAATGAACTGTGTCTGCACGATGGTGCCGTCTCGCGCCGCCACTTCATAATCAACTGGACCGACGCCGCCTTCCAGCTCGTCGACCTGGAGAGTCACAATGGCACATTTGTAAACGGCATACCGGTGCGCCGCAAGCTGCTGGGGCACGGCGACACCATTCGAGTCGGGCGTTGTGAGCTGGTCTTCCTGATCACCGAAGACGAGACCCGGGAGATGGAGGCGTTGCAGTTCCGCGACGATGCTCCGCCTGATCTGCAGTCAACCACGAACGTGCGCGCCTATACGGCGGCCTCGCCGCCCGGCACCGATATCGGCCGCATGGCGCGCGACCTGAATGCGCTGTTCAAGATCGCCAGTACCATCAACTCTATTCGCGATCTGCAGCCTCTGGAGCAGCGCCTTCTGGAGCTGGTTGGCGAGGTGATACCGGCCGATGCCGGCGCCATTGTCATCCTGCAGAGCGCCGACGAGGAGCCGGTTTCCAGCAGCGTCTGGCATCGCCGGAGCACCGAAACCGCGCAGATACGTATTCGGCGCGAACTGGTGCAGCGGGTCCTGTGGGAGCGCTCGCCGGTTCTAAGCCGGCCCGAGCCCGGTTCAAAGGAAACCGAAAGCGTTCTTTGCGTTCCGCTGGTCGGAGTGGAAAGGGCGCTGGGCGTTCTCTACATGACCGCCGAGGGCGCGGCCAGCAGGTTCGAGGATGACCACGTTCATTTTCTGGCCTCGGTAGCGGGAATTGCCGCGGTCACGCTGGAGAATGTTCTGGCCACCGAAGCCCTGCGCAACGAGAACCGCCGTTTACAGGCGGAACTGGACCTGGAAGGGGCCATCATCGGCGAGAGTAGGGGCATGCGCCAGGTGGAGAACTTTATTGGCCGCGTCGCCAGAAGCGATTCCACCGTGCTCATCCGTGGCGAGAGCGGTACCGGCAAGGAACTGGTGGCGCGCGCCATTCATCGCAACAGCTCACGAGCGGATAAGGCATTCGTCGCCATCAACTGCGCCGCCATTCCCGAGGCCCTGCTGGAGAGTGAACTCTTCGGCCACGAGAAGGGCTCCTTCACTGGCGCCATCGCTACCAAGAAGGGCAGGCTTGAGGTAGCCGAAGGTGGAACGGTTTTCCTCGATGAGATCGGTGAACTGGCGCCTCTGCTGCAGGCAAAGTTGCTACGTGCCCTCCAGGAGCACGAGTTCGAGCGCGTCGGCAGCACGCGCACGCTCAAGCTGGACGCCCGGGTGATCGCGGCAACCAACAAGAACCTGGACGAGGCAATCAAGGCAGGCCACTTCCGCCAGGACCTCTATTACCGGCTGAACGTCGTTTCCGTCGTGGTACCGCCGCTGCGCGAGCGCCCGGACGACATTCCGCTGCTGGCCATGTACTTCGCCGCCAGGTATTCGGAGAAATGCAAGCGCCCGCTGAAGGGCATCTCCGCGGCGGCGCGCTCGCTGCTGATGAGCTACAGCTGGCCGGGTAATGTGCGTGAACTGGAGAACGCCATCGAGCACGCCATCGTCCTCGGGACCGGCGAAGAAATCGTGCCCGACGATCTGCCCGAGGCCCTGCTGGAGGTCGAGCCCGCCGAGCCCAGCAGCATGAAATACCACGACCGCATCAACGAGCTGAAAAAGCAGATGATCGCCGACGCCGTGAAGCAGAGCAGAGGCAGCTACACCGAAGCCGCCAAACTGCTGGGGGTGCATCCCAATTACCTGCACCGGCTGATACGAAATCTGAACATCAAATCAGAATTGCGGCGGGAAGAAGAAGAATAGGCGCAGGTTGCGGTGAAGTCAAAACGGCCGCAAGTTCAGACACGCACGCCGGCTCGAGCAGGCGCCAGCGAATGATGCCAGGTCAGCCAAGGAACCGATTGGGAATACGGCGGCCGTAGACGCGAGTAGGCCAACGCGCCCTGTCGGCGTCTCCCAGCCGGGCACCGACTCCCGCTGTGTAGATGATGGATTCTGTCACCCCATCGATCCCAAGATCGTTCTCGATCTTTGTGTCGGCCAGCGCCATGGTGCAGAAGGGCGCAAGACCGAGCCAGGTTGCAACCAGACAGAACGTCTGGCAGAGGTGCCCGGCATCGATCAGCACGATGCGGTAAGCCCGCGATGCGGGATATTTCCACTGCGGGCGGGCAAACACCGCGGTCATCAAAACCACGGCTGCGGCCCCACCGAACCACCACTGACCATTCAGATAGCTGGAGATTCTCGCAGCGGACACACCACCCTTGCTCAGCAATTCCAGGCGATGATTCCCCGCGTGGTAGTGATAGAGCCCGCGGTCCAGACCTCGTACACGCCGCGCCAGAACATAAGCTTCGATCGGATGTCGCGCCCCGCCCGAGGGCGAAGTTTTCAGAGCGACACGGCCTATTCCGCGCACTTCCACCCAGGACTGCACGCCGAAGGTGAGACCGAGCAGGGTCGCAAGATCGTCAAGTCTGAGCGCGCGTTGCGAGAGTTGCCGCCAGGTACGGCGTTCGAGCAATACCTGGGGAAACTCCCCTTGCGTTGCAGGTGCAGGCAAGCGGATCTGGCGGGTTTTCGGGTAGTTTTTGACGGGCGGCGGCATCGGCTTCGCGCGCGCAAGCCGTCGCAACTCTCGCACCGAGTCTTCCGGCTCGATGGGAACGTGTGAGTCCTTTGTCGACATGTGGAAGAAAACCGCGGCGGGAGTCCAGTCGCTCCAGGTAGCGAACGCATGGGATTCCTGATTGCGTTGTGCACTGGAGTGCTCCAGCAGACCAACACGAACCAGCCTGGAGAGTGCATCAGCCAGCGAGGGAGCGCTGAACTGGGGAAAACGCCGGCCCAGCGCCGACGCAGGCCGCCATTGGCCGAAGAAATCAAGGATGTCGCACGTCAGGGGCGCGGCGGCAACGCGGGTGCGCGTGGCGTAGTTCTCAAAGACGATCTGGCCGTTCTCCCAATAACAGACGAGATGAGGGGAACGGCGATAGAATTCAGGCACCTGGATTCACAGTCTCTTCCATTCAGCAGAACCAGATGATCTTGATGGTCTTTCTGCACTGCTCCAGAACCTTTAATTCGCACTCAAGGTCTTTCTGCGATTCCAGAGAGGCGACTTTGAGTTTGTTGCGGATCTGCGCCTGTACCTTCTCGATTTCGCGAATTACGGAGTCTACCGGTACCGGTTTGGGCCCGGGCTTGGTTGACTTCGCTGCAGATTTGGACGCCGGTTCACGTTTGGGTGTCTTTTTGGGCGGCATATACGAACCTTCTTGCGAGCGGGAGTTGTCGACAGCGCAGCGAGTCTATTTATGCTTAGGGAGCATGTCAAGTCCGGGCAACAGCTCGACTCCTGCGCTGCATAGCTTTCCGAGAAACCTCTAATGCCTGGTGCGCGCTGTGCCTCCTCGCTCATTCCGGAGAATCTGCGGCCCGTTCCGCCACGCGCTGGAGCAATGACCGGAACCGGGGATCTGCGCGGAGAGGATCGAATTCCGGCTCGACCTCGAGTTCCATCATCCACTCCGAACGGTCGGCATAGGCTTTGTCGAGAAAGGCGAAGGCGCGCGCCTTATCGCCCATTCCCATGTATACAAGAGCGCTGTAGACAGGTGGAACATAACGACTGAGCGAGAGGCTGTCCAGATCGCCGGCAATCTGCAGGGCAGAATCCCGCCGCCCGGCGCGCCCGTAGGTGTCGCCGAGCAAGCCCAAAATGAGCGGAGCCGAAGGCGAAAGACGGCGGGCATTCTCGAGCTCACGGATGGCATCGTCGAGAGTGCCTTCCGCAAGATACGTCAGCCCGAGCATTGCGGGCACAATCCAGGACTGCGGCTCTTCCTGCTCGAGTTTCTTCAGCATGTTCACCGCGGTCCCGTATTGCCGGGAGTAGTAATAACATCTTGCAACATTGACCCGTATGACGAGCGAGAGCGGATCCAGCTCGTGCGCCCGTTGCATCACCCGCAGCGCCCTATCAAATTGGCCTGTATAGCTGAGATACAACCCGTACCACTCATGTCCTACCGCGTAGTTCGGGTTGAGTTCGACGGCCCGGGCAAATTCCTCGCCTGCCCCCGCTCTGTCCCAGTCATACGTCCATTTGGTTATGGCAAGGGAAGCATGTGCCTGAGCCAGTGAATTGTCGAGCTGAAGCGCTTTTTGAGCTGCCGCTTCCGCCAAAGGCATGGCATCGCGGGGGGCGACTTCATCCCAGCTTGACAGCAGCGCGTAGCAGTCCGCCAGCCCGGCCCAGGAGAGCGCTGACGTGGGATCCTGATCGATTGCCTTTCTGAACTCGACAAGCGCACTACGCAGGCCGTCAGGCGTCCGCTTGTTCCACAGATACAGCGCGTGCAGGTAGGTTTCATAGGCCTGTGGATTCACCGTACGTTTTCTCGCCAGCAGGGCCGACTCGGCCGGCGATAACTGCACCTGGATCTCGCCGGCGATGGCCTGCGCTATCTCGCTCTGCAAGCTAAGAACGTCGCGCATGTCGCTTTCGTAGCTGTGGCCCCAGAGACTGCGGTCTTCCCGCGCATTGACCAGGTCGGCGGAAACCTTGACCCGGCCTTCGGAACGTTGAACCGTTCCCTCCACCACACCATCCACGTTCAGCTCACGCGCAATCTCCGAGACAGGCTTATGCACGTTCCGGTACTGCATCGCCGAGGTGCGAGAAATCACCCGCAGCGCGCTGATGCGGGAAAGATCGTTGATCAACTCCTCCGTCATTCCGTCCGCAAAATACTGCTGGCCGCCGCCGGGCGAAAGGTCCGTGAACGGCAGTACCGCGATGGAGTGAATTGCGCGTCCATTACCGGCCGGCCGGATGTTTCGCCATACGCCGGTACCCGCAGCAGCTACAACCAACAACACAGCAAGTGCGATGATGGGCCAACGCCAGATCCTGAGATCCATGTGGCCAGGAGGCAGGACCACTGGAACCGCGGTCTCCCCGGAACCGGTTCGCTTCAGGTCGCCGGCAATCTCCTCACCCGAAAGCAGGCGCACCAGGTCAACACGCAGCTCCCGCGCTGTCTGATACCGGCGGTTTGGGTCGCGGTCCAGCGCCTTCAGGATCACCGTCTCCAGCCCTGCGGGGACGTTGGGATTGATGAGGGTGGGCCGCACCGGATCGTAGTGCAGGATGGCGTCGATCACCAGCGACGGCTGCCGGTCGGGAAAGGCCCGCTTGCCGGTCGCCATCTCGTACAGCACCGCGCCTGCCGCCCAGATATCGGCACGTGCATCAGCCGGCTCGGCGCGCAGCAGCTCAGGAGCGATGTAGGGAAGCGTGCCGCTTACCGAAATCTGGCTGTCAAGGTTGGTGGTCTCGGCGCTCTCATCGATGGGCCCAATCATCTTGGCCAGCCCGAAATCGAGTACCTTCAGTTGCTCGTCGCGATTGATCCGGATGTTGCCCGGCTTCAGATCGCGATGGATGACTTCGGCCCGATGTGCCGCCTCCAGCCCACTCATCAGCTGGATCCCCAGCTCCAGCACCATCTTCTGCGGCAGGGCCTGCCCCCCGATCTTCTCATCCAGGTTGATCCCCGGAATGTACTCGGTCACCAGATAGTCGATCCCGTCCTGCTGACCGAAATCGAAGGCCATAGCAATGTTGGGGTGATTGAGCCGGCCGACGGCAAGCGCTTCGCGGCGCAGGCGCTCCCGCCGCGCCGGGTCGCTGAACAGGTCGTGGGACAGGATCTTGACCGCGACATCGCGGCGCAACTGCTCATCCTGGGCGCGATATACCACACCCATGCCGCCCGCCCCGATCTGCTCGATCAGGCGATAATGCCCGAACACCTTGCCGACACCACTGGGAGCTGGCACTGACACTGCTCGGATATTAGGACCCTCAGGAAAGCGCGTCAAACCTGAGATGGAATGAGAGATCGCCCGCTGCAGGCTTGCAGGCATGATAACTGATGTGGGTCCAAACGGCAGCCATTGCGGGCGTCATCGTTCCTGAGACGTCGCAGAGGGCGGGCCGACAGGGATAGAAGGATTCTTCTCATGGTCGCGGAGTCCCCGTCCTTTCTGGGGCGAGGCGTATCCAACTGCAAGCGAGAAACTTTGGATGGGCAAGGCTAACATACAAAGTTGCCGCTATCTGCTACTCTGTTTCCGAAACTCATTGTTGCAGAGGTCAAACTTCTATCAATTCCTGCTTCCGTAAGGAGTAATGCTAATGGGCATATGGCCTCCTGATGATTTCGGCAAGGACCCGCCGCCTCCACCTAATCCCGGTGACGGATTTGATCGCCGGGGAGAAAAGTTTGTGGTCAGCGCAAGTGGCAAATGTGCAGACCATAACGACGGCGGCGAAATATGGTGTGTTAACGAGAGAGATTGCCCAAACCCCAACCAGCCGGACGATCCCTGCCTGTGTCTGCTGCTTCGTGCGAAGAAGCCCGCGAAGCCCTCCAGGCGCAAAATGGATAAACCAAAGTGGCAACCGGATCCCGGTGAGCCGAAGAATGACGGCGGGCAGCTGAAATATCCGTATGATCCCGAGCATTATTGGTATCTGTGCGTTTGCGTCCGCAGACTCGAAAAACCCCATTTCAATGTCGACGCAGTCGAGGGAAAAAAGCGGTAGATGAGGAGTGACGCGTGAGCGGCGGGAAGGACCATTCCCGCGGGTTTCCACACAGGACGAGTGCGGTGGTGCCCGGAGCGACGAAGCCCAGCGCGGGCGACCCTCCTATCCCCCGCCAAACCGCAAGCGCAACCCGCCGCGAAAATTCAGCCCGAGCGCCGGATAACCCAGCACCTCGTTGTAGCGAGTGTTGAACGCGTTGTTCAGATTGGCGTAGACGGTGAGATGGTGGCCGAAGGCGTACCAGCCGCCAAGATCGACGCGCGCATAGCCGGCCGCGTAGTAGATGGGGGGAATGTAGCCGAAGAGAAAGTCGGAGTCGGGACGGCGACCCACCGCAGTAACTCCGGTTGTAGCGCCCCAGCGATACGTGCTGTAGCTCAGCAGCATCATGCCAGCCTGTTTCGGCCGCCGCAGCAGCGGCGCGCCCACGCCATAGATTCTCGGGTCGCAGCCGGCAGCCGGATCGCAAGCCGGGGCCTGCAGAATTTGGGTTGATGTATACGTCCAGGAGCCGGTGAGCGAAAGCTGGTTGCGCAGACGCGCACTTAGTACAAGCTCGGCACCCTGCGCCAGAGATTTGTTGAAGTTGACGTACTGGCTGGTGAAGGTGACGTCATTGAACAGGTACTCGATCTGGTCGAGAAAGAGGTTGTGGTAGTACAGCGCAGAGAGCGACATCCGGCTGCCGAACAGCGACTGCTCGATGCCGGCCTCGAGCGCATGATTCTGTTCCGGCTTCAGATTGGGATTGGGCAGCACGGGAAAGTTTCCGGCGATGCCAAACGACTGCTCGAAGCTGGGCTCCTTGATGCCTTCGGCGAATCCCGCGCGCAGTCGCGTGCCGCTAAAAATCCTGTCTCCGCGAATCAGCAGTAGCGATGCCGAGGCGCGCGGCGAAACATTGTTGCCAAAGCTCTCGTTGTTGACATAGCCCAGGCCAGCCAGCAGCGACAGGCGCTTCCAGACGATCGTCTCCTGCCCAAAAAGGTAGTTGTTGCGGCGCAAACCGTGAGTGATGCTCAGATTTGGGATTTGCACAGTTCCGGAGTTGCTGTTGATGGATCCGTTTTCGTCTTCGAAGGTGTAGCCCACCGTTGTCTGTGCCCATGCCCGCGGCGTCCAGATGCCCTGGTACGAAAACCCGGCAACGTTGTACTTCGTCAGATTGCTGAATGCAGAGTCGAAGGGCCGGTCCGGATCGTCCACCGGATTGACGTTCAGCGCAAGGTGGTTGTACTCGAAGCCTCGGAAGAGGTGCTGCCAGGAGCCCGGCCCGGAGACGGTAACATCGCCGCTGGCCAGGGAATTCTTCTGGTGGGCGTACTGGTTGGGATCGGGCGGAAGCAGCGGTGCGCCGTTGAACCACCAGTTCGAGGAGACGCCGGTCCAGCTATTGTAGTGACGCATGCGCAGGCGAAACGCCACCCGCCGGGAAACCTTCACGCCCACGTTGCCGCCCGCGAGCGAATTGGAATACTGGTTGTTGATGCCCTGGCCGTTCGTGTTGAACTGATCGGCGAACAGGTTGTAATCGAAGATGCCGCGCGCCCCCGCCAATGACGCATAACCGTGCGCGGTGGAGAAATTGCCGCCATCGGCGCCGAATTCCAGTTCGGGCGTTGGCGTGCTCCCGGTTGCCGTCCAAAGCTGCACGACACTGGTCATGGCATCAGTGCCGTAGACGGTGCTTTCCGGCCCACGCTCGACCTCGAGACGCTCGAAGCCGTGCATTGGCACCACGCCGAAATCGAAATAGCCTCCCGGGTCGTTGACCGGAACACCGTCGATGAGCACCTTGTTGTAATTGGATTCCCCGCCGCGCACAAACAGGCTGGCGATGGCGCCGTCCTGCCCTGAAGAGCTGACCACCGCGCCGGGAATGTAGCGGAGCGCGTCACTGCTGGCGACGGGGTTCAGCAGCGTGAGCTGGTCGGCGACGAGCAGGCCGACGGAAGTCGCGGTCGTTTCGACGGTCGCAGGCGTGGAGCTGCCGGAAACAACGACGGACTGCGGGGTGGTTGCCAACTTCAGGGCGATGGTGAGCGATGATGTCTGTGGGAGTGAAACCTGCTGCGCCTGTTCAGCGAACCCCGGCGCGAGCACCACGACGCGATACTCTCCGTCGCTCAGATGGGAGAATTCCGCCGTCCCATCGCCCACGGTCGTCTGCGTTCCCATGCCGAGATTGTCACTGGCGCGAAACAGCGTTATCTGCACTCCGGCGACGCGATCTCCGGACGGGCTTTGCACGGTGATTTCCAGATCGGAAGCGAACGCCGCCAGGGAACATAGCAGCGGAAAGACCAGCAGATGGGCGGTACGCACGGCACTCCTCCTTTGCACGCGAAAGGGGTTGATTGGCGGTTCGCACCGGTCTCCTGGCTTGCGAGCTGCGACGGTGATCGCGTACAGCGGCGGGGCCTTCCCGTTTGCACAGTGGCCTGTTCGCCATGGACTCGCTTACAGTTGCGCGGCAGCGCGGGCTTTACACCCGCTTCCCAGTTCCGTGAACAGCGACGGAACGCGCGAACGCGGATTGGAAAGGAACAACCGGGCCCGCGGTGGGGCCCGCTGCGGGGACCCTGGCGCCCGCAAACGCCTCATCCTGCTTCCAGACTCGGATGACCCTCGACTTTACTGACAGGGCGGAGCAGATGTCAATCGCCGTGAGCGTGAAACTGCGACTCTGCGAAGCTCGTCACCCGCTCCAGCGCGGCCTGCATCTCGCGGTAACTGACTTCCAGCGAGGCCTCATCGGCGTCGGGCGTCACGATGATTTTGCGCGCGACCCGCACATAAGCTCGCGAGAAAGGTTTGGGAACAATCATCCTGTCCCACGTATTCAATACCCAACCCCGCTCCACAGCGACGTAGAAAGCCGTAATCGGCACACCGCTCATGCGCGCCAACAGCACTGGCCCTTTCTTGGCGAGATAACGCGGTCCGCGCGGCCCATCGATGGTGAATGCCACGCCGCCGCCTTCGTCCAGCAGGGCATTCATCTCCAGCAGGGCGCGTTGTCCGCCGCGTGTGCTCGATCCCCGGACGGGGATGAAACCGAGGCGGCAAATCACCCGCGCGATGAACTCACCGTCGAGACTCTGGCTGGTCATCACCGCCAGATGCTGGTTGCGGAACAGCCAGGTGGCCGGCAGCACACAACGATGCCAGAAGGGAAAAATCCCGGGATGGATCTCGTCGAGGCCCTGAATGGCGCCTTCCTCAAACGTGATGGTGGCGCGCAGCGTGCAACCGATCAGGCGCAGCAGCACCGGCACCATCCAGGAGACCAGCGCGAGCTGGATTCGCTGCGGCAGCGTGTAACGGGGCCGGGAAAGGCCGGGGCTCGAGTTGCCGGGCACGCCAGAATTCTAACCCGCGTACCTCAGCCAGCGGCGCAGCTCCGGCAGGGTGGGACGCTTGCCGTACATCAGGATGCCGACCCGGTAGATGCGCGATCCCAGCGCCAGCAGTGCGTAGATGGTGAACAGCATCAGCACAAGGCAGAGCGCGAGCTGCCATGCCGGAGGCTGCTCGATGAGAATGCGAATCAGCATCAGCAGAGGAGCGAAGAACGGAACGATGGAAAGCCAGAAGGCGAGCGGCGAGTTGGGATGCTGGATGACCGCATTCATCAGCACGACCGCCAGCACCAGCGGGACCATGGCGGGCCACTGCATCTGCTGCGCCTCGTGCTCGGTATTGACCATGGAGCCGATGGCCGCGTACATCGAACTATAGAGCAGATAGGCGAGCAGGAAGAAAACCACAAAGGCGACCATACCTGCAACCGGAATGTGCACCTCGCCAAGAAATGAGCGGGCAGCCACCAGTCCCGGCACCGAAAACAGGATGGCGAAGACGACCCACACCAGGATCTGCGTCAGCCCCACTGCGCCAACACCAAGTATCTTCCCCGCCAGCAACTGCTTCGCGCTGACCGAGGAAAGCAGTACTTCCAGGATGCGCGTACTCTTCTCTTCTATGACCGACCGCATCACGGCGATGCCATAGATCAGGACGACGGCATAAAGCAGCATCACCATCGCAAACGCGGTAAAAAATACGGACGTGCCGCTGGTCCCTTCGCGGCCCTTTTCAATGCGGATGGTCTTCAGGGTGATAGGAGTGAGCAGCATGTCGGTTTCAGGAGCGGTCATGCCCTTCTGCAGGAGGAGGTGCCTGGTGACGGCAGTCCTGACCGCGCTTCGGATTTCGCTGGACTGGTCAAAATCCGCAGCTTCCCTGGTGCTGTAGGTGACGGCATGCTGTTGCAGGGCGCCGTCGGTCAGCCACAGGAAGCCGGTGACCTGGCCATCGCTGACCTGCTGGCGCAGTCGGTCGCGCTCGGCGTCGGTGGTATTCGTATCGACCCGGATGGCGTAAGTCGCCGGCTTTACGGGCTGATCGGGGAAATCGGCATTGGTCTCCGGCCGGGGTGTCTGAAGTTCCCGGCCAACCGTGGCCGCCAGCTGCGCGTTGTTGGCGACAATCACGATATGACGCTCGCCGCCGGCGTTCATCTCCGCCAGCTTGGTAGGGATCAGCACAAAGCCGGCCATGATGGCGGGCATCAGCAGGGTAAAAACCACGAACATGCGCGAACGCACGCGCTCCAGGTATTCGCGTTGCGTCAGCGTCCAGATGTTATGCATGCTTTCCTACCTGGTCGATGAAAATCTCCTCCAGCGAAGGCTCCACGAGTTCAAAGCGGCTGATGCTGGCATGATCCGCAGTGGCGCGCAGAAACTGCTGCGCATCGGCCCCCGGCCTCAGGCACACTTCCACATAGTTTCCATAATTGTTGAAGGACTGCACCAGATCGCACCCATCCAGTCCCAGGTCGCCCTCGTACTGGATCTGCACGTGGTTCCTGCCATAGCTGGCCTTGATCTTCTTCAGGTCGCCTTCCAGGATGGCACGGCCATGATCGACCAGGCAGATGGCGTCGCAGAGCCGCTCCACCTGGTCCATGCGGTGGGTGGAGAAAAGGATTGTCTTGCCCGCCTTCTTCAGCTCGATGAGCACATCCTTCAGCATGACCACGTTGGCGGGGTCGAGTCCCGCGAAGGGTTCGTCCATGATGACCAGGTCGGGATCGTGCAGCAGGGTGGCGATGAACTGGGCCTTCTGCTGCATTCCCTTGGAAAGCTCTTCCACTTTCCTGTGCGTCCAGTCGGCGAGTTGCAGACGCTCGCACCATGCAAGCGAACGCCGGCGCGCCTCGTGTTCGGAGAGTTTATGCAGCCGGCCAAGCAGGACGAGGTGATCGATCACTTTCATCCGCTTGTAGAGACCCCGCTCCTCCGGCAGATATCCGATGCGATCAAGCTGCCGGCGATGGAATGGCTCGCCAAACAGCCGCACCTCGCCCTCGTCGGGCAAAGTGATGCCAATCATCATGCGGATGCTCGAAGTCTTTCCGGCTCCATTGGGCCCCAGCAGACCATAGACGCTACCCTGCCGGATGCGCAGCGAAAGATGATCGACGGCTACAAAGTGATCATAGCTTTTTCGGATAGCACACAGTTCTACGGCCTCAGCCATATACTCCTGGTACGGTTGCGGGGAAAGAAGGTTACGAAAAAAGTTCTGCAGGGAACTATACCGGGGCGGCGGCAGTGTGTCGAGGCAGATTAAAGCCTTAGGAAGTTAAAAATCAGCTGTTTTCCCGTTTCCGTAAGCACACTTTCAGGATGGAACTGCACGCCTTCCACCGGATAGCTGCGGTGCCGTAACCCCATGATGACCCTCGTCCCATCGTTGTCGCGGCAGGTGGCGGAGACCTCCAGCTCGGCGGGCAGACTCTTTTCTTCGACGATCAGGGAGTGGTAGCGCGTGGCAGTTAAGGGCGATGGGATGCCGCGGAAGATCGACCTGCCATCGTGTTCGACCGAACTGGTCTTGCCGTGCATCAGGGTGGACGCGCGCACCACTTTGCCGCCGAAGGCTACCCCGATGGCCTGGTGACCGAGGCAGACGCCGAGCAGCGGCACCCGACCGGCGAAGTGGCGGATCAGCCCGATACTGATCCCGGCCTCCTGCGGCGTGCAGGGGCCGGGAGAAACAACGATACGGTCGGGGTGCATGGCCTCGACATCCTCAATCCCGATCTGATCGTTGCGGCGTACGATGACCTCGCCCCCCAGTTCTCCGATGTACTGCACCAGGTTGTAGGTGAACGAATCGTAGTTGTCGAGAACGAAAACCATAAACATCGGGCGGCGGCAGCCTGGCCTGATTACACGGTATTCTTACGTTTCAACGCAACAGTTACCGGGAACGGCGAATTGTCCGGCTCTCCCTCACGATTGCGGCGACGAGTCCGGGAATCGTGTACTCCCTCGCCTCAATGTCCACTGGCAATCTGAATTCGCGCAGAGTTGCCGAGGTTACCGGTCCGATGGAAGCGCTATGGACTCCATGATACGGCGCCCGCTTCTTCAATGCAGCGCGGGCGCTGCTCAGGCCAAGCAGGCCGACAAAGTTCCTGACCGTGGATGAACTGGTAAAGGTGATGGCATGCGGCTTGCGGGTGCGGCTGGCAAGAAGGGCGCGCAGGCGCTTGCTGGACGATGCCGGCGCCACGGTGCGGTAAGCTTCGACGATGTCAATCTCCGCTCCCTCATTGCGCAACTCGCGAGGAATGACATCGCGCGCCACCTTCGCGCGCACCAGCAGCACATGCTTCCCCCCGACTCGCCGGCGAAGCGCGCGGACCACCGATTCGGCAACGTATTCCGCCGGAGTTACGGCCACGTTGAGGCCGTGTTCCTGAATCGCCCTTGCTGTTGCCGGACCGATGGCCGCGATCTTCAGGTGCGCGAGGGCCGCCGCATCAAGCCCCTTCTTTTTCATGCGCGCAAACAGGGCTTCGACGCCATTTACGCTGGTAAGGATGAGCCAGTCGTAGTTCGCGAGGTTCCGCAGTGCCGCGTCGAGTGGGCGCCAGGAAGCGGGCCTGCGAATCGCGATGAAGGGGATTTCCGTGACCTGGCAACCCAGTTTGCGCAGTGCCGATGAAAGCGCGTCAGCCTGCTTTCTTGCGCGCGACACCAGCACCTGACAGCCGGTGAGGGGAAGCGCGTTCCCACGAATATTCGTGCGGGGAGTTCCTGCCAAGAAGCTCCTTTGGCTGGGCTATGGCGTCGCCCAGGATTTCAGCACCGGCGGTCTGCTCGTAATCGCCTGGATTGGCGACAGACCCGGACGTCCCCTCCGGAGAAAGAGTCGAACCTGGCAGAGGCAACCGATGGCGCCTCTTACGGCTGTTGCGGAGCGACGACCTCGATGCCGTAAACCTGTTCCAGAATCCTGATCGCGCCGCGCTGCAGCAGAGTATCGGCCACCCTCTCGCCCAATGCGACCGGGTCGTTACCGCTCTGCCGCTCGCGCAAAATCGTCGAGCCATCGGGCCGGGCGACAATGGCGGTCAGGTGCAGGGTACCGTCGCGCGCTTCGGCGAATGCGCCGATAGGAACCTGGCAGCCGCCGCCCAGCCGGTTCAACAATGCGCGTTCGCAGGTTGTGCTGGCTCGCGCTGCCGGATCGTCAAGAAATGCGAGATCTTCGCGCATTTCCTCGTCGCCGGCCCGAATCTCGATGCCCAGTGCTCCCTGTCCCGCGGCGGGACACATAAAATCCTCGGACAGCACTTCCTTCACCAGCTGGGTTTTGCCCAGCCTGGTAAGCCCGGCCGCAGCCAGAATGATGGCGTCGTATTCGCCCTCTTCCAGTTTGCGGACGCGGGTATCTACGTTCCCACGAAGAGCGTGGATCACCAGATCGGGTCGTGCCGCTTTTAGCTGTGCCTGCCGCCGCAGGCTGCTGGTACCTACGCGCGCCGCTTTGGGCAGGGAGCTGATGCTTTCGTACTTTACGGACAGAAAGACGTCGCGCGGGTTGACGCGCCTGGTGATTGCCACCAGCTCAAAGCCGGGAGGCAACTCCGTCGGCAGGTCTTTCAGGCTGTGTACGGCGAGATCCACGCGTCCCTCGGCCAGCGCGTCTTCAATCTCCTTGGTGAACATGCCCTTGGTGCCGACCTGCGCCAGCGCGACTTCGGTGATGCGGTCGCCGGTGGTCCTGATGACCTCGATTTCAACTTCGTGGCCTTTCTGGCGCAGCAGGGCGGAAATGTGGTTGGCCTGCCACAGCGCGAGCTGCGATCCGCGGGAACCGATACGTAGCCGTGCCATCAGTTGGCCGCTCCCCGTCTGCCGCCCGCAACCGCCTGAGGCTCGTCCTTTGCGGCAGAGGACCTCAGTTCCCGCAGTCCGAACAGCTTACGCACCAGATCGATGACGGTTGTGACCTCGGAGGACTCGCGGGCTGCACTCTTCAGCGTGGTGATGGGTGTGTGCATGATCTTGTTGATGATGCCGCGCGTCAGAGCTTCCACGGCGAGCTCCTGCTCGGGGGAAAGTGTCCCCAGACGGCCGCGCACCCGATCGATCTCGGCCTGACGCACGGTCTCCAGATGTTCCTGGAGCGAGACGATGGTGGGTACCACATCGAGCGTCTGCAGTCGCGCCTGGAACTTTTCGACTTCCATATGAACGATGGCTTCGGCGCGATCGGCCTCGGCGCGGCGATCGGCCACGTGGGAAGACACCACCTGCTGCAGGTCGTCGATGTCGTAGACGAAGATGCCGTCCAGCCGGTTCATCTCCGGATCGACATCGCGCGGGACGGCGATATCGATGAAGAACATGGGACGGTTGCGGCGGCGGGCCAGGAAACGCTCGCCATGCTCCTTGCGGAAGATGGCATGCGGGGCTCCGGTAGAGCTGATCACGATATCGGCCTGCGGAACCGTCTCGTAGAGCTGTTCGAAAGCCACGGCCTGGCCGTTGAACTTCTTCGCCAGCACGGTCGCGCGTTCCCAGGTGCGATTGGCGACGTAGATCTGCTTTGCCCCGTGCGCCAGCAGGTGACGCGCCGCCAGTTCGCACATCTTTCCAGCGCCCACCAGGTAAACGCTCTTGCCTTCAAGGTTACCGAAGATTTTTTTTGCCAGATCGACCGCTACGGAGGCGACGGAGACCGCGGATGTCGCCACGGCGGTTTCGTTGCGCACGCGCTTGGCGACGGCAAAGGCGCGGGTCAGCAGCGCGTCCAGCTGGGAATTGACCGCTCCCACAGCCCGCGCGATGGCGTAGGCTTCCTTCACCTGCCCAAGGACCTGGGGCTCGCCTACCACCATGGAGTCCAGGCTGGAGGCGACGCGGAAGACATGCCGCACGGCATCGCGCTCGCGGAACTCGTAGAGATATTTCTTATAGGGAGCGGGGTCGATGCCGTAGAACTGGCGGAAAAAGCCGTCGAGAGCGGGAACCGCATCGGCGGTCCGCGCCAGTATCTCCACCCGGTTGCAGGTAGAGAGGATCATCCCCTCCTCAATGCCCTCGCAGGATGCCAGCGTTTTCACGGCTTCCGGCAGGCGCGCCTCTGGAATGGCGAACTGTTCGCGCACCTCGACCGGAGCCGTGCGGTGGTTCACGCCGATGAGGACGAGGTTCATGAAGCGATAAACCTGTGTACCCGGCTGAAATTATTCGCCGCCCAGGCGCAGATGGCGACGACGAAGGCGAAGGTCGCCAGAAACGCCGCCCGGCGGCCGCGCCATCCCGAACTCCAGCGCGTGTACAGCAACAGCATGTACACCGCCCACATGATGAACGAGAGCAGGACCTTGGGATCGTAGAAGAACATGGGGCCGTACTTCTCGATGGCCAGCACGGCGCCGGTCACGATTCCAAAGGTCATGAAAGGAAAGCCGAAGAGCAGGGCGTGGTATCCGATGTCGTCGATGGTCTGCAGCGGAGGCAGCCAGGTCAGCAGGGGCGTCTGGCGCTTCGACTTCAGGGCGCGTTCCTGGGCCAGGTAAAGCAGGCTGGCGCCGAAGCTGAGGAAAAGGCCGGCGTAGCCGGTAAAGATGAGTACCACGTGCACGAAGATCCAGCCATTGCGCAGCAGGGGCGAGGTCAGCGTGACCGGCTTCTGGCCGATGGCGGAGGCGAAGGTCAGAACAAAAACGATGGGGAATATGACGATTCCGGGGGAAACCGTGCGGTAGCCGACGAAGAAGACGAAGAAGACCACCATGGCAAGGAACGCCAGAATCGACTCCGAGTAATGGATGGATGCCAGGGACAGATGTCCGACCAGTACGGTGGATTCCACCAGGGAGACAAAGTGGAAGATCAGGCCGAGGCCGACCGCGGGCTCCACGATCCTGCCCAGCAGGTTTCCCCGTTTGCTGAGCAGGAGCAGCGAGTACAGCAATCCCACGCCGTAGCAGACGACCGCGACTCGAAGCCAGATCAGCGGCATAATTCCATGAAGGAGGGCGGTGACCCTCACCCGTTGTACTGAATCCAGTATAGCGGCAGGGCGTGGCAGCCCGCGTATGCATGTCACCAGAAGGTGTGATCCGTGTCACACGGGCTGGCTGCCAGAAAAATGGTTGCAGGACGGGTCAGGCCGGGTAATGGAAGTGCACGATGTGCTGCGAGGCGATGGTGACGCCATCGCGCATGGCGGGGTGGAAATGCCAGCGCTGCAGCACCTGCAAGACCTTCTGCTCAACCCCGTAGCCGATACCCTGCAGCAGCCTGGTCTGGACCACATTGCCGCCGGCATCGATGGTCACTTCCACGATGACGTCACCCTGCACTCCCGATGGCAGATCGGCCCGGGAAACGGGAGGATCCGGGTAGACGACGGGAAAAGCGGGAATCACTTCGTCTGTCCCGAGTGGCGAGCCGGGCACGCGGCCGAAGGGCGATCCGCCACGCGCCGTCTGCTCGGGAGCATTGTCCGCCGTGGCGGAGGGGCGGTCTTCGCGCCGGACTTCCGCTGTTTGGGCCCTGGGCGTTTGGCTGACGGCATGGCGCGGAGGCAGGTGCAATTCCGCGGCAGGTTTCGCCAGCTCCGGTCCAACGGGCGCAAGATACGTTATGGAGAGCGAGCCCGAGGAGTGGGGCACGCCGAGGTCAACGTCCGATG
>Ga0335081_10004545_pt1 | contig 21847 bp, 19 predicted proteins | sample Lox_Sample_35_FD_206713 | JGI IMG/M metagenome (GOLD analysis project Ga0335081, IMG submission 206713) | Soil microbial communities from Loxahatchee National Wildlife Refuge, Florida, United States - Lox_Sample_3.5 | ecosystem: Environmental > Terrestrial > Soil > Wetlands | place: USA... | reverse complement strand
CGATTGCCGTTTGGATTCTCTTTCAGCCGATGCAAATGCGCGGCATGGTGATGTGATGATGCGGCGTCTCGCTTGGCTTCTGCTGGTGACTGCGGCGCCGCTGCTCGCCGACGGCGGCGCAATCCTGCTCCATAAACAGAGCCCCCCATTTGTCGTGACCGTGTTTGCGTCTCCGGCGCCACCGCGCGTTGGCCCGATCGATCTAAGTGTTCTGGTGCAGTCCAGCGATACGCTAGAACCCGTGCTCGACGCCGACGTCCGCTTTGAGTTCGCGGGGCCGGACTCCCAAGTCCAAGTCCAGGCGACTCGCAGCCAGTCAGGCAACAAGCTCCTTTACGCTGCTTCCGTCCATCTGAACGATTCCGGAAACCGGCGCTATTCTGTTTCGATCCGTGCGCCGAAATCGCAGCCCATAACGGTATCGGGAGACATCACAGTGGCAGCCGGGCAACCCAAACTGGAGGCCTATTGGGACTATCTGATGCTTCCGTTCTTGGGCTTGGCGATTCTAGCGTTGCATCAGTGGTTGCGGCTTCGAAAACTGGCCGCAGGCTATTGAGCCTCTTCCGCGCCACTAGACCCAGGGTTGGGTGCGCCAAGATACACCATCACCCAACCTCTCCTGTTGAGAACCCGAGCTTATGACACCTGGCCTGTAAGTTGCAGATGTCGAGCCAATTCCAAGAGCATGGACGGGCGTGCGCTCGCCGGCAGTTCGAAGGGATGAGATATGTTACGGTCGATTTCGCTGATTCTCTTGATGACTGGGCCCGTCGCTCTTGCCTCGGGTCCGACCTATTACAAGGACATCGTTCCGGTGTTGCAGCGAAACTGCCAGAGCTGCCACCGATCAGGCGAAGCGGCGCCGATGTCGTTTCTGGACTACCCAAGCACGCGGCCATGGGCCAAGGCGATCAAGTCGGCGGTGCAGGTGAAGAAAATGCCGCCGTGGTCCGCCGATCCCAACGCTAGTCACAAATTTGCGAACGACCGCAGCCTGAGCGAGGCGGATCGAAACACCCTGATTGCTTGGGTCGACGCGGGCGCGCCGGAAGGGAACTCAAAGGACGCGCCCAAGCCGATAGATTTCGTCGAGGGCTGGAACATTGGAAAACCGGATGTCGTGTACACCATGCCGCACGAGTTCCAGGTGCCGGCCTCGGGTACGGTCGAGTATCAATACGTCGTGATTCCCACCGGCCTGACCGAAGACAAGTGGGTCCAAATGTCCGAGATCCGGCCAAGCAATCGTTCGGTAGTGCACCATGTGATCGCGTTCATTCGGCCGAAGGGGTCGAAGTGGCTAGCGGAGGCGCAACCGGGTATACCCTTTGTTCCGGGCAGGGACCTGCGCCAGCTGGCCGCCGGGCCGCCCGATTCGCAAGCCGATGCGCAGCTGAGGGCCGGCCAGATTCTTCCGGGAGAAATGCTGGTGGGCTACGCTCCGGGTATGCCCGCCCAGGTCTTCGAACCCGGCACGGCGAAGCTGCTGCCGGCCGGGGCGGACTTAGTTTTCCAGCTACACTACACCGCCGGCGGCCAGGAAACGGTGGACCAAAGTTCGGTGGGACTGGTTTTCGCCAAAGCACCGCCGCAACGGCGCGCTCTCACGGTGACGGCCGCAAATGTGTTCTTGGCTATCCCGCCCGGCGATCCCAACTATAAAGTCGACGCTCAGATCACGCTCCGCGACGACTCTGAAATGGTCAGCCTGATGCCTCACATGCATCTTCGCGGCAAGGATTTCGTTTACAAGGTCGTCTACCCCACCGGTGAGACCAGCACGCTCCTGAGCGTTCCGAAGTACGATTTCAACTGGCAGCTGGTCTACGTTCTCGACAAACCCCTCGCGTTGCCCAAAGGCAGCCGGATCGAATGCACGGCCCACTTCGACAACTCGATCAATAATCCCTACAATCCTAACCCCAAGGCCACGGTGCACTTCGGCGATCAGACCTGGGATGAGATGATGATCGGCTTCTTCGACGTGACCATTCCGGCGTTGGCCGATCCGGGAAATCTGTTCCGCGTCCGGCAGCCCACGGGCGACTAATCTGTGCGAAAGGAAACTGGAACCCAACATGAACTTCTACAAAACCACGCAGCACATGATCCGAGTGATCGTGCCCATTTCCGGTGTTTGGTTGGGGAGCCTCGCCATCGCGGCGCCACCGGCTGACCAACCGGCGCAACCAATGACGTCAGACCAGGCGTTCAAGAACGTCCAGGTGCTCAAAGGCATTCCCGTGGATGAATTCATGGGAACCATGGGTGTCATGACCGGCTCTCTGAGCTTTGACTGCTCGGAATGTCACACCGGCGCCGGCACCGATCAGGTTAACTGGGCATTTGATACTCCCAGAAAGATGACGGCGCGCAAAATGGTCAACATGGTAGCCAACATTAACCGCGACAACTTCGGCGGCCGGCAGGTTGTGACCTGCTACAGTTGCCATCACGGCCGTGATCGCCCACTGACCACGCCGACGGTGGAATCCGTCTATAGTCCATCGCCGGGAGACATGGACGACGTGTTGGCGCAGGAACCGGGACAGCCTGCCGCCGAGCAGATCATCGACAGATACATCAAGGCTATCGGCGGAGCGGAGCGCCTGGCGAGCGTCCATAGCTACATCGGGACCGGAACCAGCGTGGGATTCGGCGGATTCGGTGGCGGCGCGCAGGTCTCCCTCTACGCCAGATCTCCCGATCAGCGCGCGCTGATCATCGATTTCAAGGACACGCCGGGCCGCGGCGACACTACCAGAAGCTACGACGGCCACAGAGCCTGGCTGAGAACGCCGCTCAACATTCTGGGCGAGTATGAGCTGAGCGGAGGCGAACTGGACGGCGCGCGCGTGGACGCCCTGATGTCGTTCCCGGGCCAGATCAAGCAGATCCTCACTCGACTGCGCGTGAGCCTGCCAACCACAATCAGCGACCTCCCCGCGCCCTCCAGCCAATCCTCAAAGGAGGAAAATGCCGGCATCGGACAGGATCGGCTGGTTGACGTCGTTCAGGGAAATGGCCCGCGTGACCTTCTGGTCACCATGTATTTCGACCACGACTCGGGCCTGCTGTTGCGAATCATTCGCTATTCGAAATCGCCGATTGGCCGATTTCCGACCCAGATCGATTTGGCCGATTATCGCGACGTGGACGGAATCAAGATGCCGTTTCGCATGACCTTCGCCTGGCTGAACGGCCGGGATGCCATTCGTCTGAACCAGGTGCGGACCAATGTCCCGATCAACCCGGAGTTGTTCGGAAAACCAGCCCCGGCGCACACGCTAGGCAGCAACTGAATGCTGCTCAAGATCACCCAGGATGAATACATACGACGCGGCGCCGAATAACGCCATTCCGCCGGCAACGACCAGTGCAATCTCGAACGACCCCGTGAAGCTGACCAGGTAGCCAGTGACGATGGGAGCCAGGATGGCGCCAATGTTGCCGAAGAAGTTCTGAATCGAACTGAGCGCGCCCACTGTCGAACGAGAAGCCAGATCAATCGGAAGAGAGTTGGCGGACGCGGTTGCCAGGCGAAGACACCCCACGCACAAAGTCAGAAGCGTGACTGCGATCCAGTCCTGCCTGACGAAAGCCGCAGTGCTGACGAAGAACGTTGCGGCCGTCAAACCAAGGCCAATGATTCCCTTGCGTGAGTGTGTGGTTGTTACCCCCCGTTTTACGAAAAAATCTCCGAGCCATCCTCCCGCCAGCGTTGCGATTATACCTGCCCAGAACGGAAGCGCGGACACAACTCCTGACTTGAACAACGTCATCTTTCGCTCCAGAACCAGGTATCCGGGGAGCCAGCTCACAAAGACACCCAGCGCATAGAGATATCCCATCTGTCCCAAGGCGATGCCCCACGTGGACCTGTGCCTAAAGAAATCCAACCAGGATTGCGCCTGCGGGTCGGATACGATTTGTGTTTTCCTCTTTCCGACCCGCTTATCGGGATAGAAGAGAACCCAGGCCGCGGTGAGCAGCAAGCTGGTTCCACCAAACCAGTAGAATACAGCCTGCCAGCCCGAACGTGCGATGACAAGGGCCGCGAAGGTCGCGCCGGCCGCCAGGCCGACCTGATTTCCGGAATAGGCAACCGCCACCGCTCGCGCGCGCTCCTTATTTTCAAACTCGCGCGAGATCGATGCGGCTGTAGCTGCGATCAACATGCTATGTCCGAGGCCGAACAGCATCCGCAACGAAAACAGAGACGCCGGCTGGCTCACAAATGGCAGAGCTAACGTGGCGAGGCCCCACACGGCGGATCCTGCACCGGTGACGATCCAGGCGCCGAACCAATCGACTAGGGGTCCCATCACAAGCATGCCGCCGGTATATGACCAATTCCATCCTGAAAGGATGTAGCCCATGGTTTGGGGAGTGATGTGGTAAACCTTCATCAACAAAGGTGCGGCCACGCCCAGAATGTAACGAATGGCATAAGCAAAGAGCCACATGGCCCAGTAAAAGGCGACCATGAGGAGCTTTTGAGAGCGGCCGCTGCTTGAAGGCATGAGGTGCGCCGGCTTATGAAACCACGGTCGAATAGCTGGCTCGTCCCACTGCGAGGAGGACGCCGGATTCGTCCAGCACGTCGACATCGACAACACCCACGGTCTTGCCTCGCCTCCGGACGCGTGCGACCAGAGTCAGGGTTCCCGATGCTGGCCGCAAGTAGTCCACGCTGAAGTTGATGGTCGGGATCGGATTGCCAACCAGCATGGCGAGCGCATAGTCGCCCGTGACATCGATGGCGGCTGCGATAGGCCCACCGTGCCACTGCCCAGAGCCCTGGACACGTTCGAATTCCGGACGCATCTTCAGATGCGTCACAAGTTCCTGCTTTTTCGCATCGGCGGATTGTACGGCCAGGTTCAGGAAGGCGTTGAAAGGCGAGCGAAGCAATCGTTCCTGAATCTGCTCGCGGCCCATGACGGTATCGCTCATTGCGTCACCACCAGTTTTCCGAAGACTTGACGGTTCTCTAGCTGGCGAAGTGCTTCAGTTGCGTCCTCCAAGGCAAACGTCCCTCCAACCACGGCCTTCAGCGTGCCGCTCTGCGACAGTTCAACCACCTTAATTAAATCGTCTCGGTCCCAGCTGTTGGAACCTAGAATCCGCAGCTCAAAGGTCCAAATAAAGCGCAGGTCTTCGGTCGGGTTGTAGCCGGCGGTTGCGCCACAGGTGAGAAGCCTCCCGCCTACGCGAAGGCAGCGCAGAGACTTCACCCAAGTATCGCCGCCGGTGTAGTTGACGACAACATCAACGCCCTGGGTGGTTCCGGCGCCACGACGCGCCGGCTTGCCAAAGACCGCATGGATCTCCTCCATAAAGTCGCGGTCCTGATAGTTGATGGTGCGGTCGGCGCCCAATTCCCTCAGCCTGGCCGCCTTCTCATCAGTTCCCGCACACGCGATTACGGTAGCGCCCGCAAGCCTGGCGAGTTGCACGCAGCATACGCCGACTCCGCCGCTCGCGCCCAGGATGAGAACACGCTCGCCCTTGGACACACCGCCGATGGTATACATCATCCGCAGTGCCGAGCCATAGGCGCAAGGCAGAGCTGCCGCGTCGACGAAGCTGATCTGGTCTGGGATCCGGATCAATTGGTGGGCTCGCGCGCGGCACAGTTCTGCCAAGCCTCCATGAATCGTTTCTCCTACCAATCCGCCTTCCACACGATTTCTCGGGTCGATCAGCACCCGGTCACCAGTCGACCATCCATCCACGCCAGGGCCAATGTCCGCAATTTCCCCGGCACAATCCAGACCCATAATCGCCGGCAGCGGGAGTTTGATTCCCGGCATGCCGCGCCGGGTAAAAACATCGTGATAGTTGAGTGACGTCGCCCGCACCCTCACCACTACATCGCCTTCGCCTGGCGACGGGTCCGGAAAATCGGTTTCCAATCGCGGCCATTCATCCGGGCCCTGCTTCCGCAATACGAGTGCTTTCAATGTGCTTCTCCATCTCCGAATCCTTGACTATGCTCGGATGCTATTTTCGCGATCGCTACCTGTGCCAGCGCGTTCCTGTCGATCTTGTTTGTTCCGGACAGTGGAAGCTGATCGAGAAACCATACGCGTCTCGGGTGCTGGTAGGCGGGCCCCGCTTGCAGTGCGTAATCCCGGATCTCGTTCTCACTGACATCGACGCCCGGCCGCGCGACGACAAAAGCCACAGGCTTCCGCCATTTGATTTCATCCGGGATCGCCACCACGCACGCCTGCTGGACGCCAGGATGCAGTTCCAGCATTCTTTCGACTTCGCCCGGGTAGATGTTTTCGCCTCCACAAACGAACATGTCGTCCATCCGCCCGATGAAAAAGAAAAAACCATTATCATCCCGGCGGAAAACGTCGCCGGTTGCGTAGTAACCGTCCGGTGTCAGCACCGCGGCAGTGAGTTCTGGCAGATTATGATACCCCTTCATCAAAGCCGGGCACTTGATTTCCAGAATGCCTTCTCCGGCAACCAGCTCCGTACCGGCTCTTAGTCTGAGTTGGACGTCCGGGTGTGCGTATCCGAGCGAGCCTTGAGGAGTTTCGAGGCCGTCGGGATGTGCAGCAAAAACGACGGGGCCAGCTTCTGTGGTGCCGTACACATTAGCGATCTGAGCTTTGGGAAAAAACTCGCGGATGGAACGAAACAGTCCTGGGGAAACCGGTGCGGAACCCATGCGGATATTCCGCACCGAAGATAGGTCGGTGTGGAGCAGCAGTTCCCGCTGCTGCAAGATCATGGCGATCATGGTGGGCACCGCGGTCAGGGTCGTGCATTGATAGCGGGCAATGGCGTCGATATACTTTCGCGCGGTGAAGCCTGACAGCAGCACCACGGAATCTCCCTGGGCGATGGCTGCATGAGACGTGGCGAGCGCGTTCATGTGATACAACGGGGCGGCCACCAGCAGGCGCTGCCGCTCCGTGTGCGGAGGGCTGCGCCGTTTCTCCAGCACCCAAAGATGGCTCTCATGCGACAGCACAACGCCTTTCGGCTTACCTGTGGACCCCGAAGTATAAAGAAACATCGCCGGCTGGCGGGGATCGGGCGGCACTGCCTCGAATTGCCCCGGCGACATAAGCGCCGAGAACGAATCGTTTCCCCTCCCGTCGAAGCAAATTCGGGGAATAGCGGCGGAACATAACTCCATCCGCTCGGCGTCAGCCAGTACCAGCTTGGCGCCCGAGTCTCGGATGATGTATTGCACTCCCGCTGAGGGGAGTTTTATGTTGACCGGAACGGCGACCAGCCCGGCGCGCATGATGCCGAAGAATGAGGCGAGGTACTCGGCTCGGTTCGCCGATGCGATGGCTACCCGGTCGCCGCGCTGCAGTCCAATGCCAAGCAGACCCCGCGCCACGGCGTTGCTAGACTCATCCAGTTGGCGAAAAGACCAGCTGCTTCGAGAAGAGTCGCCATTAGCGTCAGGGCCATAATCCATGAGCGCCGGGGTGTCGAGATGGCCGCCGCTATAGATCGCATCTCCGAGATTGCTGTGGATCATCGTCACGGCCGCATTTCTACGAACTCTAGGGCCAGGTTCCAGCCGGAGGCGGCTGGTACCCGTAGTCGCCCAGGTTCAAGCAGAGTAAACGGGATGGCCGCGGCGCGCAAGACTTGCGATACCCGAGCCAGCGACTCAGCCCGGACAATCAGACGCGCGATGAAATCGGTTCGCCCCAGCGCCAGCGGCATCGCCGCGCCGAGCTGCGCCTGCAGGGCATCGATGGCACAAAAATCAATCTCAGTGTTCCCGGCCGACAGCTTCCATGTTTCGCCGGACGCCTTTCGAACGGTGTCCGGTCCAAATATTCGGCTGAACTGTTCTGCCGCGGCTGCCGGGTCGCGCAGCGCCACCGACACGCATTCTATGGCCGTGGCTCCGTTCGGATGCTTAAGCCATCCCCGCCGCCAGATGAGATCCGGCGTCAAGTGCTGACAGAAGTAGACCCGGCCGAACGGGGCCGCCCCTTTCTTGAAGCGCACCACTCGGAATTTCGCTTCCGCGCTGCCATCGCGAAGATCCACGTTGCGAGAAAAGGCAACGGGCTCGTCAACCGGAACGCCCCGGGCCTTCAGGTCGTGGAAAAGCTCGCATGCTGATTCGGTATTGAAAACCAAACCGTTCAGCCCGATCGGGAACTGAGCGATATCTGCCCGAACGACATTCGAAGCCTGGTCGAACCCCAGCAATTCAAGGTAGGCCGGCTCGAACACCGCGAGATGGTTGATGGAGCCGAGAGAATGACGGCTGCGCGGGGTTAGCTGGAAGCCGAGAGTTTCATAGGCACGGACGGCTTCGTCCATGCCGTCGCGGGTGTCAAGGACAACATGGTCCACTCGAGGTTGCGGGAAGGTCATCATCTAGCGGCCGGTCGGCGGGCCGTTGAAGCTCGCTGCCGAATTCTTTGCCTCTAGCGCCAGTTGGCCAAGCGTCTTCTTGTCGACCAGACGGCCCCCGGCAATGACGGCGAAAATCCGGCGCGTATTCCGAATCTCCTGCAACGGGTTGCCGTCCAGCACGACCAGATCGGCGATTTTTCCCGGTTCGACTGTGCCCAGATCGGGAAAGTTGAAGAGCTTTGAAGGATTCACGGTCGCAGCCTGCAACACTTGCAACGGGGTCATCCCGGCTTGCGCCAGGACTTCTAATTCATCCTGGAGACTGAATCCCGGCACCAGGTAAGCCTTAAGAGTGTCGGTCCCGGCGATAATCTCTACCCCCGCCTTGACCATAGCAGCGACGATCTCCTTATCCTTCTCGAACACCCGTTGGCGCATCGTCACGTCGCCGTTGCCAGGGGCAGCTTCCCACTGCTCCCTGTAACTCGCCGGTATGTATTGCAGGCGTTCCTCAGACAGGATTCGAGGGTCTTTGAGCGCGGCCTCGATACTCGTCCAGAAGAGGGACAGGGTCGGATCCTGCACAGTATGGTTCTTAGCGAACTTCGAAAAGAGCGCGGCGGCCTTAGCCGGGCTGAAAGTTTCCAGCAAGACCGAGTCCGGAACCCGCCTGCCTGCCACGAGATCCCGTCTCAGTTCGTCTTCCCGGGTGGAACAGCCCATCAGAATACCGGTGAGGTGTTCAATGGTGCTCTGACCGGCATCTGAAGCTTCAGCAGGTGAGACGGCGAAAGGCAGATGTCCGGCGAAGGTCAAACCCACTTTGCGGGACTCATCGATGATGGCAAAGTAAGAATCCCGGCTGAGTAAATCGTATACCTTGACGAACTCTCCGCCTCTCTCTTTAACCTCGTCCACCGCATGCCGCCCCTCTTCGGGAGAGTTGACGATCACTCCGTGACTCCAGCGTGACTTGGGGCCATCCAGCAGAGGTCCAGCTGCGAAGATGCGCGGTCCGAGAAGTTCGCCACGGGCAATTTGCTGCTTCCATTGCCTGATCTGGACCAAGTGCGACCACGGTCCCGCCGTGTCGCGGACGCTGGTGACGCCGTTCATGATGAACAGCGAGAGGGAAGGAATTCCTTGATAGCGGGTATGAACATGGGAATCCCACAGGCCTGGGATGACGTACTTGCCAGCCGCATCCACGATGGTGGCGCCAGCCGGCGGTCTGACGTCCCTAGACTTCCCCAGAGCGTCGATGCGATTGCCGGCGATGACGATGGTCTCGTCGGGACGCACGGCGCCACCGACAACGTCGATCACAGCCGCATGTGTTATGACCAGCGATTTGGGCGCGGTCGTCTGGGCATCCAGGCGAGGGAGTAGCGAAAACGAGGCCAGGATCACCACGGCAAGGAGGACGATGTTCGTGATTCGGGATGCGCATCTCTGTTGATTCATTGGGTATCTCCAGTGGTGGTCTAGAAAATCGGCCGGCTCGGTTCAGGATGTTGAATGCATCCGAATGAACCTGCGGTGCGCGATCTCAGCCCGCCGCAGCGAAACATCACTCGGAATTGTCATGACAACCTCCGGTTTCCACCGACCAATATTACTGCGAAATTGGTGTTACTGGCATGTCTCTCAGGCTATTCCACGCCGGCGTTACCTCGTGGGCACAATTTGGGCACACGGTTCTGGGACGTCGGCCAAATAAATCATTCCGTGCCAGTTCTGTTTCCGGGGATAATTGAGATATGAACGGCAACGCTTCCGACGTCCAGGGCGCCACGATTAGCAGGGGTAGGCCACAGAAGAGGCTAGACGCGGCGTTACACCCGAGAGACCGTCAAGAACGGTTTTTGGCCGCGTTTGCAGAGTGCGGCAGCGTGCTCCTCGCGGCCCGCTGGGCGCGAGTGCACAGGCAGTCGCATTACTTTTGGATGCACGAGGATCCGACGTATCCGGCTCGGTTTGAAGAGGCGCGCATACGTGCCGCCAGAACGCTCGAAGACGAGGCAGTGCGCCGGGCAAAAGACGGCACAGCGAAGCCGGTCCTGTACAAAGGCAGGCAGGTTTATGTCGACGGTGAACCGCTTTACGAGCATCAACATTCCGACACCCTGCTGATGTTCTTGCTGCGCGCGTACGACCGCGAGAAATTCGGCGACCGGCAGGTGCTCGAACTGAAGCTGGAAGATTGGGACGGCGACCTGACCAAGTTGAGCGTTGAGTCGCAGGAGCGATTGCTGGCCGGGCTCGAGGCGCGCATCGCGCTCGAGGAGGCGAAAGAGAACGCGCTCGCGCTACCAGCTGGTCAAGTGATCGACGGGGAATGCGAGAGGGCACCGGAATGAGCACAGCCCAGCGGAATTCCCCTTACGTCATCTGCTTTTCGTTGGGAGACTGGGGCGGCAACTGGGAATCCACAGTTCGGAAAACCGCCGATTTCCGAGCGGTTCGGCTGCTGGTCCTTGACCCTTTAGAAGCCCAGCCCGGATCGTTGCCCTGAAGAAGGCGATTTCCGTACATCCGGCATTGCCTGAAACTCCGCATGGCGACCTGACGGGAGTGAAACTTTCTGTCCATAAATGATGGGCCAAGTTCCCATTAGCTCTGTTTATGGAAGGGTGGCCGACCATCCTGGCGGAACCGTCGGCATTTGTCCGAGTCGGCGGTTTTACGACCACTGGCAGATTAGTTCCCGTTGCACAGTGAATAGCAATCCTGTGGTGCGAGATGGGATTCGCACGTCGCGAACCGGCGAGCGTTGCCTAGACGCCGCTGGCCGGAGCAAGGCTGTTCATCGGGCGGGCACGCGGCCTGCGCGTACGCCTTCCCCGAGAAGCTTGTGAGAGACAGGGCGCAACTCTTCGGGATGATCGCGCACATAGGCCAGCAGGCGGCGGCGTTTCTCTTTTCCGCGACCGCTTGCGGGGGCGTCGGTTGAGGTCAGATCCGGCTTCGCGTCCTGTACGCGGCGATGTATCGAGATCCACCGTTTCTTAATGGCTGAAAGTGAGATTCCGTGTGTCTCGGCTAACTGCTCGTCGGTGACGCCAGTCAAAGCGGACACCAGCAGACGTTGTTCGCTTTCACTGAGACCAAACACTGGAGGATGATAGTCAAAAAGCACACCCGCCCAACTTCCCATCAACTCGCCACGATCCATATCTCGACTAACCCCAAGCACGTGCGGTCTGCGGAGAATATCCGTGGGCGTTTCCCGCATGCTGGGGGTGTAGCCACCCCGAAGCGGGTCCCAGAAGCGTCCGCCCGTGTTGAGCGCCAAAAGAAGGTAATCCATACTTTCGGGCTGTGCGCCGATGATTTCTTTCCAAAGATACCCGCGATGTTTCTCAATGAACGTCGACATCATGAAACGTAACCACTCGCCGTTTACCTCACATCCGCGGCGCGTCGAACCTTCCCAACAGACCAGGTTTAATCCGCCCCGCGAGTTCGCCTCCCGAAGCTCTTTGCCACTGAGAAGGGGGGATTGGCCTCTGACGATCCTGCGGGTGAGCTCCGCGCCGATCCACCAATGTGGCGGCTTCTTCAAATCGTCTAGGAAATCATCCCTAACGAAGACACTAATTCCGATCCAGCAGATGGGAGCGGTCGCACTCGTATCGGAAAACATCACGGTGGTCGTCTGAGCTTCACTCTCGAGCAATTGATTTAAGGCATCGGGCAAGTTCTCGATTGCCTTGCCGTATCGTGGCCCAACTACGGGATGATTCGCTAGGATCTCCACACATTCGGGAATATCCTCCGGCTGCATCGCGCGCTCACGCAGAATCATGAATCTGAAAGTATACAAGGACTGGCAATGACCTGTCCTTTTAGGACACTATCAATCGGTGCTTTTTCATGACAATCTAGATTGACCTTAACCCCGGGGGTCTCATTGCGGACGCGGATTGTTCATGGCAGGGCTGGGATCGCAGTCATCCCCTCACTGATTCGGGGCCCATCCGCGGGGATCTGTTCGCGAGACTTTACCAAAAGACCACCGGAACTTCACGAGTCCCACCAATCCGCGCGCCTATCATTACTCTGGGCAAACTGTGGACAAATTTGGGCAGGTATGTCGGCTTTGGCGTTTCATATCGAAACGGAAGCGTTGGAGAAACGAAATCTCTTCCGAACTGTACTGGATCTTTTGAGGACGAAATGAAACTAGGTTGTTTTCTTCCGTTGTTCTTAGCGGTCGCCGGCCGCGGCTTGTTCTTGAATGCTCAACCGGGCGGCACGTTCACCGCGACTGGCAACATGACTACGCCTCGGGCGGACCATACCGCGACGCTGCTCCCCAACGGAAAGGTCCTAATCGCGGGCGGCGTTCAGCAGGCTTTTCCGAGCACTGTGCTTGCCAGCGCTGAACTCTACGATCCCGCCACCGGTAGCTTCACGCCGACCGGCGACATGAGCAGCCCTCGAGAGGGTCACAGCGCAGTCTTGTTGGCGGACGGCAGGGTCTTGATTGCCGGCGGACGTAGTGCGACACAGAACCTTGTCTCCGTCGAGTTGTACGATCCATCCACTGGAACATTCTCCCCGGCCGGCGTTTTACAGGCACCGATCTGGCAACTGCAAATCGCGGCATTGCTGTCGGACGGCCGGGTCCTACTCACCGGATGCGCTGTCCCGTGCAACTCCGCGATTGCGGAACTCTACGATCCCGTCGCTGGAACATTTTCGCAGACCGGTGTACCGAGCGCCGCGGGCGCGACAACACTGCTCGCCGACGGCAGGGTTCTGGTCGCGGGAGGCGGATGCGCGCCCGATGGATCGGGCGCCGCTCAAGTCTTCGATCCCGGTACCGGTACGTTCCGTGATACGGGCCGGCTCCCCAACGCGTGCGATGATATCAACACGGCAACACTACTGATGAACGGCGAAGTTTTGTTTGTGGGTAACGAGGAGAACGATGGGACGCCAGCCGGCGCGGAGTTGTACAACCCCGCGGCCGGAGCGTTCACCACTCTGGGACACGCCCTGGGATCGCACGAGTTTGCCACGGGCACACTGCTGCCTGACGGAACCGCGCTGATCACCGGCGGACAACTGCCAGGCGGGAATGGGGAGGTGATCTCCGAACTCTACGCGCCGGTGAACGGCTCGTTCTCTCTCACCCCGAACATGATCGTCGGCCGGCATGCCCACACCGCTACGCTGCTTCCCGATGGCACGGTCCTGATTGCCGGCGGCTTTGGTCTCTGGCCATCGCCGACCCCGAGCACCGAACTGTATCATCCGGCTGTGCCGGTGCCGGGTCCCCTACTGTTCTCGCTATCGGGAGACGGGCAAGGACAGGCCGCCATCTGGCATGCTTCTACCGGGCAAATCGCCTCTGCGGACACGCCAGCTGTTTCCGGAGAAGCCCTTTCGATGTACACGACCAGCCTGTTTGAAGGAGGCTTAATTCCTCCGCAGGTGGCAATCGGCGGCACGCTTGCCGAGATTCTGTACTTCGGCGATGCCCCCGGTTTTCCCGGATACAATCAAGTGAACTTCCGCGTGCCCGGCGCCATTGTGCCGGGGCCGGCCGTTTCCGTCCGCCTCACGTATATCGGCCGCTCGAGCAACTCAGTCACGATCGGTTTGCAGTGATTCTTCGGAGGCAATATGTTGCATAGTCGATTTACAACACTGGCCAGGCGCCTGGTCTCATTGGTACTGCTCGCGACACCCGCTTTGGGCCAGACTTACACTGCTTCTACATTCGCGGGTGTCTGGCTGCCGGAGAACCTCCCGGGCGCATCTGTCAGCCTGAACCGAATCGGCGGCGTTGCCGTGGATGCGTCTGGCAATGTCTTCCTTTCGCTTCCCCTGTATTCGGCAGTGATGCGACTCGACGCCGTAACCGGAATTCTAACGCGCGTCGCTGGAAATGCAACGAATGGATTCAGCGGCGACAACGGCCCTGCCGTCGATGCTCAACTCTACACGCCAAACGGGCTGGCCCTGGATGCCGCCGGCAATCTCTATATCGCGGACACCAGTAATAGACGCATCCGCAAAGTCTCGAACGGCATAATCACCACGGTCGCGGGAAATGGCGCACCCGGCGACAGCGGCAATGGCGGGCCTGCCACCAGCGCGGCGTTGTCCTACCCATACTCCCTCGCCATCGACGCCGCCGGAAACCTCTATTTCTCGGATGGCTCAGGCGTTATCCGCGAAGTGACGAACGGAATCATCACCACCGTACCTGGCGCCCAAGGTTATTTCGCCGGCATCGCAGTCGACTCCACGGGCAACCTCTACCTTGTGGATGCCGTAACCCCGCGCGTTCTAAAAGTGGCGAACGGCGTAGCCACCACCATAGCCGGCAACGAAACTTACGGCTTTAGCGGCGACAACGGCCCGGCCACCAGCGCCCAGTTCGGGGGAGATCCCGATGACGGCGGACCCTCCGGCATCGCGGTCGATTCCACCGGAAACGTCTACATCTGCGATACCTTCAACTCCCGCGTTCGCAAAATTTCGAACGGAGTCATCACCACCGTCGTAGGCGGTTCCACCGCCACCGAGCTAACCGATCCCGCCTTGGTCGCCGTGGACTCCGCTGGTGCCCTCTACGTCTCCGACCCATCGAACAGTACAGGGTTTCTGGGCGGCCGCCTGCGAAAAATTGCCAATGGCACCGTCACCACAGTTGCTGGAAATGGCTACGTTAGTTACAGCGGTGACAACGGGCCGGCCGCCAACGCGCAGTTCTATCAACCCGAAGGCGTCGCCATTGATTCCGCCGGCAGAATATACGTCGCCGACACCCAGAACAATCGCGTCCGCATGATCGCCAATGGAGTCGTCACCACCGTCGCTGGAACCGGAGCCCGAGGCTTCAGCGGGGACAACGGGCCGGCCACCAGTGCCCAGTTGGCGACTCCGGTCGCCGTCGCCGTGGATTCGGCTGGCAATCTCTACATCGCGGACGTAAATAACTTCCGGATCCGCAAAGTTTCCGGCGGGGTAATTACTACCGTCGCCGGTACCGTTGGCTACACGCCGTGCGACGTCGCTGTAGACTCGGCGGGTAACGTGTACGTGTCCGATTGTGTGCACTCCCGCCTCTTCAAAGTTTCGAGCGGAAACTCCACAACCCTGGCGGTCGGCGGCTCCGGCTTGGCCATCGACTCCTCGGGAAACCTCTATATGACAAACTGCTGGACCTGTTCTCCGGACCAGAACTCCGGCGCCATTCTCGAGATCTCGAACGGCGTCGTCACCAGCATCGGGGGCGGGACGGGTGTCGCGTTCGACGCCGCGGGAAACCGCTATATCGTCGACGGGAATCTCGGCCTCGTCCGCAACCTCTCGAACGGCACGACCACTATTTTCCAAATGGGCCCCGCCCTGGCTTTCCCCGGCCTCGGGATCGCCGTTGACTCTTCCGGCAACATCTACGGATCGGACTTCAGCCGGATCCTGGTTCTGAAGCCGGCCGGCGCGACTCCGACCACACCTGTGGCCGTCGACTTCGTCCACAACGCCGCCAGCGACCTTTTCCTCGGAATCGCCCCCGGTGAGATTGTGACCGTCAAGGGATCAGGTCTCGGCCCCGCGCAACTTGTCTCCTTCCAGGCCGGCGCCGACGGATTCTACCCTACCCAACTCAGCGGCACTTCCGTACAGTTCAACGGGGTCGCGGCGCCAATGCTCTATACGTCGGCGACTCAAGTCGCCGCAGTCGTGCCTTGGGGAGTTACTGGCCCCACCGCCCAAGTTACTGTGACTTATCAGGGTCAAGCCTCCGTCCCAGCAACGATTCAAGTCTTTCCATCGGCTCCAGGGCTGTTCACGTTGGACGGCTCAGGCACGGGACAAGCGGCCGCCATCAATCAGGACGGCACCATCAACGGCGCTTCCAACCCGGCGCCGATCGGCAGCGTCATCTCGCTTTACGCGACCGGCGGTGGACAAACTTTGCCGGCCGGCGTGGATGGCCAAGTGTCTGCGTTCCCGCTGGCTGCACAGGCGCTGCCGGTCCAGGTATCCATCGGACAACAATTCTTGCTATCCACGGCGCAATTGCAATACGCCGGCCCCGCGCCTGGAGAAATCGCAGGCCTGATGCAAATCAATGTGCCGCTCCCTCCCGGTCTCAAAACCGGGAGCGCCGTACCCATTTCGATCGTAGGCGCTCCATTGTCGATCAGCCAGTCCAATGTCACGATCGCCGTGCGCTAATGCTAACTAATTGGGAATCGAGCACATCGGCATCGCGGTATGTGGGTTGAGGCGAAGCTGGTCTTTCGACGTCGCTCGTTTGCGCAACGCGCTACTCGGGCAATCCGACCTTCTTGGGAAGGGCGTTTAGCGCCGTGCGCATTGCTATCCCCGCCGTGCACTTGCGGCTTGCAGGTGAAATAAATCACCAGTCCGATGATTAGCGACGATCACGGTCACTGAGCCAGAAGTGGCCGACTCGGACAAAGGGTTTGGATCTACATCCGTCGCCGATTGTGCCTGGTTTACGGCGCATCCGTCACTTACTTTTTGAATGTTAGGATGGCCTGGGATGGAGCAGATCGTTTCCCTGGTCCGCGATTACATGCACGCGGAGGCCGATGCCGGCTACCCTTTGCTGCGCCAGATTCCGTCGACCCGAGCGACGGTTTGCTTCGACTATCTGGAGAGCATCTCACCGGCCGAGCGGGAGGAATTACTGGACGCACGCGCTCGGGTTACCGCGCTGGGCTTTGTGCTTACGCCGGTTGCGCAGCAGGAGATTGTGCAACTGGTGAACTCGAATCCGGCCATGGTCAAGTACCGCGACGCCATGTTGCGGGGTCCGCTAGCCATGGGCCTTCGCTACCAGAGCATCCGCATGGCCAAGGCGATGCTGAGTGACGCGGAGTCGGTCGCGATGCTGCGACTAACGCGCTCGACGCTGGGCTACGTGCCGCGCGACGATGCCCCAGTGCCACTGGTGAACGATGCGGATGTGACCAGGCTTCATCCGGCGAAGGCACCGCAACTGAAGAAGCTGGTGAAGCCGCTCTTGCAGAGCCTGCTGGGCGCCAAGGAAGAGAAGATGCCCGGTGGCACGATGAAATACCACGGGGCCTTGGATGGAACCCTGGTGAAAGTGCGCGTCGATTACGCCGCGCGCGATGTGCAGATGATCTACTCAGTTTCGATTCCCGATCCCGAACGCAAAGTAGTGCTGATCGGTTCGGGTTACGAGCATTTCTTCGGCATGGGCGGCGGCTGGGACTACATAACCGAAGAGAACGCAGAGGCGTCCGTCGGCTTACTTCCGGAATTGCTGCGTCGCGTGGTGGCGCTGCGGAACGAAGTCGCGCGTCTGGTTTAAATCCGGCGGATGAGTCGGCGCTGATCGAGTAGTGCCTGGATGACATCCGTCCACAACTTTTTCAAAACTCGCGTTTGGCGTGGAGTTGAGGTCCCCGCAGAAAAGTAGTGGAAGTGTACCCGGCCAGTGCTTCAACTCATTGAACCGGCAGAATCGCGTTGCTGCTGCTGGCGTAAGGACTTTGTATATAGATCTGCAAGTTTCCGGACGCGGCGTCTTGCGGCACATAGAAGTTGACTTGATACAATCCCACAAAGCCCGGCGCCAGTCCCGAGAAAAACACTTCGCAATTCTCGTTGTCGACTATCACTTGAAACGGGTCCATGGTTTCGGCAAACGGAGGATTGGTCGGGGAACCGTACCCGTCCACTAAATCCATGTCGAGCGGCCCCAGGCCCGTCACCCACAAGACGAGCGGCTCTCCGGGAATCGCTGGATTATTCGGTCCAATGAGCGAATAGTCCGAAGCCTGCGCGATCGCGTAATTGCCGTCGTACACGAAAATTCCCGGATCCTCGGTGAACGAATCCGTGAAGAAATCGGCCACCACGAATCCCTGGTCGATCACCTGAACCTCCGCAGCCTTGGGTCCGGTAGGAGCTTCATAAGGCACCTGCAGGCTGATCTGATCCTCGCCATTCACATCCGCAACGCTATACAGCGGCGCCGGAATTCCACTGATGTACACCTGGACCCCGGCCAGCTCGTCGGGGAGCGGGTTGGTTTGCGCGATAACAGCGCCGCTGATGGTCGTCAGGTTCTCTCCGAAGATCGTCACCAGGTCGCCAGGGCTTATGCCCTCCTCGAAACTGGCCGCATTTACGATCGCCGGCGCGCCACTCTGCCTTGGTTTAAGGCCGGATGCACCCCGAATGCGATAGTAAGGGGCTTTCTTGATCGTGGGCGATCCGGCCAAGCCTGGCACCGCACACACAATTGTGAAAATGACTATCCCCGTCAGGAGTCTTGTTCGGTTCATGTCGGTGAGACTCCGCACACCCCACTGGAATTTCAACCGCGACGATCGAAATGCTAACAACTCCGCAGCCCGCCGTCAATGCCCGCGTAGCCCGTCTCAGTCCCAATGTGATATTCTGCCCGCTTCTGGAGCGCAGCCTTGAGATTGGCCTTCGCATCGCTCTAGGCGCGAGCGGGCGCCCGCCTTGGCCCATATAGGATCGAGACCAAGCTCGGTGAGGGCGGCGAGGAAGGACCTTGATCGCCACATCGCGGTTGAGCTTCGTATCGCGTGCACGGTAGACTTCACCCATGCCTCCGGCCCCAATGGGCGCGAGGATATGTGAAAGCCGCAGAGTGGTCGCCAGATTGGGATTTCCCGACGCAACTTCCCCACGAGAACGACAAGTACATCCGCGCGCTAGAGCAAGAGATTGAAGCCGCTGGCGGCCTCAACGAGTTTTGGAACCTCGCTAAGTGGACTGGCCTTCCCACCCCGTTCACGAAGCTCAACTGGATACTTGGGGGCGGAATGCGCGCGGGCGAAGTGTACGTGATTGGTGCCAACCAGGGCGCCGGCAAGACGAGCCTCGCGCTGCAATTCGCCCTTGAAGCGCTTCGCCGCGGCAATGGCGTATTGCTGTTCAGCATGGAGATGGGCCACCGGGCCGTGTTCCAGAGGCTCCTTGGAATTGAGGCGAGAGTAGACCTCGCTGTGTTCCGGGAAAGCCAGCGCCACAACCGCGAGAATCACGAAGACCGGCTAAGGCTGGCCAGGGCCACTGCTGAGATTGCTGCACGCAAGCTATGGGTATCGACACAACCCGCGATCACACCTGAGGCCATCATTGTCGAGACAACCCGGCTGGCGAAACGGACCCCGGTCGGGCTTGTGGTCGTTGACCATATGCAACTGTGTGGGTCCGAACAAGGCACGCGCAGCGAGTACGAAAAGTTCACCAACATATCTCGGGCCATGAAGCAGTCGGCGGTGGAGATTGGCGCGCCGCTGGTGCTGGTATCACAAACGAGCCGATCGAACTCGCGCGAGCGGCGTTCCGAGTTGGACGTGTCGGACCTGCGCGGTTCCGGAGCGATCGAGGAAGACGCGGCGGGTGTGTTCTTGTTATTCGAGGACCGCGAGGATTCAGAAGTCGCCAAGAAGGACGATAACGGACGGCGCTACACCAAGGGTCCGCTGAAAACCTGGCTCAAAGTCGGCAAGAACCGCTACGGCGAGCAGGGGCGATGTCTCGCATTGCGGCACCACAAAGCTGAGACACGATTTGAGCTTGAAGGTGATGATGAGCGGTTGAACGGAGATGACGTGTGAGTTCCGATTGTCTGCGAACTTCACGCGTTGCGGGCGCGTGCTCCAAATGCGGTGCGCACACATCGCCCATGCACGTACCGACGAAGCTGCCAGGCGCCTATTGCTCGAGCTGTTGCCCTGCGTGCAATACACAGCCCCGACCTGAACCCGCCAGCCCGGAGAGAACCGCCAAGCTGTGACCGCGCCGGCTCCAATTCGTCGGGATGTTAGCCCTTTCGAGCGGCACTTCACTCCGCAAGAACTCGGGGAGATTTGGCGGCTTGATGAAACCACCGTTCGGCGCATCTTCCAAGACGAGCCAGGCGTGTTGAAAATCGGCAAGGCGAATCGGAAAGACGGGAAACGCGATTACGTCACCCTACGCATTCCCGAGTCGGTGGCGGCGCGCATCTACCGGGAGCGTTGCGGGTGATACAATCGCAAGCCATGTTGACTATTTGGCGCCGGCACACGGCGAGCTGCCCGCATCGCGATAGAGGGCGCGAGTACCTCAAGTGCAATTGCCCGCTCTGGGCAGATGGCTACATTGACGGAAGGCGGACGCTCCGGCAATCTCTCAAAACTCGCGATATGGCCCGCGCCCGCTTGCGGGCGGTGGCGCTGCAGGAGTCCGACACGCTTGGCAGCAAGCCGCTGCGAGAGGCCGTGGAAGCGTACTTGCTGAACTGCCAGCACATGGTGGAAAGCGTCCAACGGAATTACAGGAACCGACTTGCGAACCACCTATTGCCTTTCTGCGAGGGATTGGGAATCGAGTACCTTCATCAGCTCGATGTATCGGCGCGCGGAGTTGAGACGTTGGACAGCTTCCGGGTACAGCGGCGAGCGCCGGCCGGAACAACCCTTGCAGGTACGACCGCGGCGCGAGAGCTGGAGACGCTTCGTCAGTTTTTCGGCTTCTGTGTCGAACGCGGATGGTTGAAGGAAAACCCGGCCAAGCGAATCAAGACGCCCCGCAACATCAAACCGAAACCAGTCGTACCGTACACCCATGAAGAGTTAGAGCGCATCCTGGCCGCTGCCGCCCGGATTAGCGGAGGCGAATACGCCAGGCGCCGCGTAAAGGCGGCCGTTCTGATGCTGCGACACACGGCGCTTCGCATCTCGGATGTCACGATGCTAGAACGCAGCCAAGTCCAGGATAGCCACTTGTTACTTCACACGAAAAAGACCGGCGCGACGGTTTTGTTGCCACTGCCCAGCGAAGTACTGACGGCTTTGAAGGCAGTGCCCACGCCGCGAGGAGTGGACGGGGGGACATCGAAGCACTTCTTTGTGAACGGAGAGAGTTCACCTCGCACGGCAATCCGCGGCATGGCGCAGTCTTTGGACGCTGTATTCAAAGCTTCCGGCGTTGCTAATGCACGGGCCCATCGTTTCCGGCATACCCTGGCCACCGACATTCTCTCAGCCGGCGGTACGATGCGCGACGTGGCAGACGTTCTCGGCATCACGGAAGCTGTAGCGGAGAAGCACTATGCGAAGTGGAACGTGAATCGTCAGGAGCGGATTTCGCAGGTTATGCTGGCTGTTCGGGAAGGCACAAAACGGGCACACGGCAAGAGGCTGGTTGTAATCAAATGAAACCATTGGGGCTTAGTTCATACCCAGCATGGACTCAGCATAGCGTGAACGGAAGCGGAGACTGCGTTAACCAACGCGTTCACGTTAGTCTGCTGGCGTGCGCCCTGGAGCGCGCTAATTACTTGGGCTCGATGGAAAGCAGCAACTTACTCTTGGGGGTATGGTACAGACGGAACAGCCGTCCGTGCGGCAAAGCGGCATGCGCTTCCTGGTCCACCGCGAAGTACTCATTCTTGGCGACGTACCAGTAATTGGTGTGGTTTTCGCCGTAGATGCGCGCCATG
>Ga0335081_10004544_pt1 | contig 21850 bp, 22 predicted proteins | sample Lox_Sample_35_FD_206713 | JGI IMG/M metagenome (GOLD analysis project Ga0335081, IMG submission 206713) | Soil microbial communities from Loxahatchee National Wildlife Refuge, Florida, United States - Lox_Sample_3.5 | ecosystem: Environmental > Terrestrial > Soil > Wetlands | place: USA... | reverse complement strand
GCCACCCGTATTCTGTTTACGTACTCCAAGAACTGCTGGTGGACCAAACCGGCCGGCGCCACTCCCATCACCGCCGGTTCACTGGTGTAGCCGGCGTCGGGTATGTTGACGCCCACATAGCGGCCCAGCGTCACCTCGGACCCGCTGGCGGTGTTCAACCCGGTGGGATATTCGAGGCCGAGGAACACGTCGTCCGCGAACAGGGGCTGCCCGAAGCCGCCGAGGGAAAACCGCGGCAGCCCCCATTCGTTCTTCGCGGTCGCGAACCAGTCGATGAATAGTGTGCCCACCTGCGGTTTCGAGATGTGTATCCACTGCCGCGTGTAGAAGTCCTCGGGCTTCAGTTCATAGAACACATCGACCGCGGTGTTGCCGCGCCCTGCCAGGTGCAGCACCACGCGCTTCGCGCCGTCCGCGGCGTCCTCTACGTTGCGGCTTGAGACGCGCATTCCAACCGCCGTGATCACGCGGGGGTTTTCGCTGCCGAAGCTGTATCCGACGCGCTCGTAGTTCAGCTTGATTTCGAATTCGCCTCCGCGCAGCGCGTACGCCCGGCCGGTGATCTTGTTCACCAGTTGCCGCGTGCCCACGTCGCCGTCAGCGATGGAAATGGTGCGTTCCAGGTAGTCGTTGCCCAGGACGATCGCCGACGTGCTGGTGCGAACATATACCGGCGCGGAGGCAAAAGCCTGGATGCAGAGAATCGGAAGCGCGAGGGATCTCGAAAGTGCCATAGCCGTCTTCCGTTATAACAACAGGCAGGCGGGACGGCGAGCGCTTCGCGCCGCCTGTCTTAGGGCGCCACCTCCGGAGGACGTCTCATCACCGCACGATGGAGAATGCGCGGCGCCGGCCGGGCCCGAAACGAAGGATCGCGAAGTGGTCATCGAAGGATGCTGCGCGCTCGATTCCCAAGCGCCGCATGACGGCGAAGCTGGTCCGGTCGACGATCGAAAAGTCCTGGTCGCGATATGCGGCCCCTATCAGCCAGGCCGCTTCCAGATCCGCCGCGCCGACTGGTTCGATGGCAGCAACGCCGCCGCGCAAGGCCTCCCAGAAACGTTCCGCAGCCTGGCGCCGAATCCGGTAACGAAGCAACGTCCAGGTCTCGACTAGCACGTGGTCGGATGTGACCAGGGGCTCGCCTGAAGCGAGAATCTCTTTCGCGCGGGTGTTGCTCGCGTCCCCCGAATCCGCCGCCGCGTACCATACAGAAGTGTCGACAAAGACACTCATCGCTCATACCTCACCGGCGGCGCGTGTCTAGTCTGGCGGCGGCCATCGCGGCCCCGATCATCGCCTGCTTGTGCCTGGCGATGTCGGCGCCGCGCGACCTTCCGAGATCGAAGACCTGCGCGGGATCCGCCTCTGAGGGCCTTTTGCCCAGATCGCTGGTCACCAGGCGGCGCACGTATTCTGCGACAGAGACGCCCAGGTCGCTTGCACGCTGGCGGGCTCGCCGTTGCACCTCGGTGTCGAGTGTGATCTGCATCCTTGCCATCATGATGGTACCATCATAACACCAATGATATAGCCACCTGCGTTTCCCCGCCCTCCGCCCTGTCGCGATTCCCGGATCACGCGCGCTTAATAGGGCGGGAGGCTGATTGCTGGCCGCTCGTTGCTTCCTGCCGCCACGCGCTAGTCTGGTAGCTGTGAAAGTCCTCATCATCGGCGGTGGCATCGTGGGTTTGGCCACTGCCTACCGGCTCGGTGAACGCCTCCCCGACTCCACCATCACCGTCCTCGAAAAAGAACCCGAAGTCGGCCGCCATCAGACCGGGCACAACAGCGGCGTGCTGCATTGCGGCCTCTATTACAAGCCGGGCTCGGTCAAAGCGCGTCTGGCCGTCTCCGGGATCAGGCAGATGGTGGCGTTCTGCCAGGAGAACGGTGTCGCCCACGAGATCTGCGGCAAGCTGGTGGTGGCAGCCGACGAAACCGAAGTGCCCCGCCTGCGTGCCCTGAAGGAGCGCGGCGCCGCGAACGGTCTGGAGGGTCTCCGCTGGCTCGGCCGCGAAGAAATGCGCGAAATCGAGCCGCACGTGGGTGGCGTGGCCGCCCTGCGCGTCCCGCAGGAAGGCATCGTGGACTATGCCGCGGTTTGCGCCGCGCTGGTTGCCAGGCTCAAGGATCGCGGGACGCAGGTCGTGACCAGTGCTCGGGTCACGAAGCTGCGGCCGTCCGGCTCCGGCTGGGTCGCCGAAACCGCCGCGGGCGAGTTCGCGGGCGATTACCTGGTGAACTGCGCCGGCCTGCATTGCGACCGCGTCGCCGAACTGGCCGGCGAACATCGCGACGTGCGCATCCTGCCTTTCCGCGGCGAATACTACAAGATCCGTCCCGAGCGCCAGCACCTGGTCCGCCACCTGATCTACCCGGTCCCCGACCCGCAATTCCCGTTTCTGGGCGTCCATTTTACGCGGCTCATCCACGGCGGCATCGAAGCGGGCCCCAACGCCGTCCTGGCCTTCGCGCGCGAAGGCTACCGCAAGACGGATTTCAATGCGCGTGACCTGTTCGACTCGCTCTCCTATGGTGGTCTCTGGCGCTTCTTGCGCCGGTATCCATCCATGTGCTGGTACGAGTTGCGCCGCTCGTTCAGCCGCAGACTGTTCTGCCAGTCGCTGCAACGTTTGGTGCCTGACATTCAGCCCGGCGATCTCGCTACCGGCGGGTCCGGCGTGCGCGCCCAAGCCATCGCTCCCGACGGCGACCTGGTGCAGGACTTCCGCTTTATCACGCGGTCCAACGCGCTGCATGTGCTGAATGCTCCGAGCCCGGCCGCTACCGCGTCGCTGGCTATCGGCTCGGAGATCGCGGCCCTGGTGCCGGCGGTGGCGAACGAGCAGCCGGCCGCGCACCGCTGAGCCGGTCATTATGATCGTCCGCGTCCAGTGTTACTCCGGTTTCAAAGCCGATGAGCGCCCGCTCCGATTTCAACTGGGTGAGCTGTGGTTGGCTGTGGAAGACATCGTAGACCGCTGGTACGACCCCGACGCCATTTACTTCCGCGTGCGAGCCGATGATGGTTGCGTCTACATCCTGCGGCACGCGGAAACCGATGATACGTGGACGCTCGAATCGTTTCGCCGGCCGGCGCCTGAAGAACGCACGGTATAATCGTCAGTTACTCGTGTCAATCCAAACCGTTCTGAAGCGCAAGTCAGCGCTGGTGCTGCTCCTTGCGGTGCTGCTATCTGCCGCGCCGGCTTGTAAGCGGCAGAGATTTCGCTCGCAACAGACCGAGGAAGAACCGGCGCGCCTGGCTTCCACCGTTCGCATGGGGGACCCGCTGGCCGCTCACCAACTGATGAACGGCTTCTATGACATTGAAGCCCACGCCTGGCGCTGGACCCAGCGCCAGTTTGCCGTCCGGCTGCGCCCTCCATCCCGCGCCGCGCGCAACGGAGCATCGCTCGAAGTCCATCTGACCGTTCCGCAGCCGAGCATCGACAAGCTGCAGAGCCTCACGCTGTCTTCCTCCATTGCTGGAACTGCTCTGGCTCCCGAGACCTACACCAAGGCCGGAAACTACACATACAAGCGCGACGTTCCCGCCAGCCTGCTCGGTGGCGACTCGGTGAGAGTCGATTTCCAATTGGACAAGGCCGTACCGCCGGGGGGCGGCGATCTGCGCGAGTTGGGGATCGTTGTCTTAAGCGCGGGTCTGCTCGCGAAATGAGCCCAGAACGAAAACCGGGGACAGACGGGACGTTTCCCGGAAACAAACCCTGGCGAACGTTCCGTCTGTCCCCGGTTTTGTACTGGACGGTTCCCGCGCTGGTCTGCGCCCTCGTGCACTATCGCGGTTTCGCTGCCTGGTTCCGCGCGGACGATTTCGCCTGGCTGGCGGTGGGCCAGCACGTCCGCGGGATCCGCGGCATCCTGTCTGCGCTCTTCACGCCGATGGCGCAAGGGACTTTCCGGCCCTGGAGCGAGCGTGCGTTCTTCATGCTGGGCTTCCGCCTCTTCGGCCTGGACGCCTTGCCATTCCGCATCGTCATCTTTGCCACGCAATTCGCCAACCTGGCGCTGGTGGCCTGGATCGGCACGCGCCTCACCGGCCGCCGCTTCGCCGGTTTCCTGGCGGCCGTTTTTTGGGCCGTCAACAATTCCGTAGTCGAGCCCCTGGGCTGGGCCTGCGTCTATAACCAGGTGCTGTGCGCCTTTTTCCTCCTGCTGGCTTTTTACTTCCTGCTACGCTACGTCGAGACCGGCAACGCGCGCTACAACGTGTGCCAGTGGATTGTGTTTCTACTTGGTTTCGGCGCCATGGAGCTGAATGCCTTGTATCCGGCGCTGGCCGCCACTTACACGTTCCTGTCCGCCCGTGAGTTCTTTCGGCGCACCTGGCCACTCTTCGTGCCGTCCCTAGCCTACTTCGCAGCGCACCTCGCCTTCGCGGCTGGAGACAAGAATCCGGATTATGCGGTGCACTTCACCGGCGCTATGCTGCGTGCGCTGGCAAAATACTGGGCCTGGTCCGTCGGCCCGCTCTATTTCCGCTCTTCGCTGGATCTGCCGAAATGGGCGATCCCTGCTGCTGTGGTTGTCATCTCCGTCGCTCTGCTGATCTTCGCGGTGCGCCGCCGCGCGGCGCTCTTCTGCGTAGCCTGGTTCGTCATTGCCATTGCGCCGGTGCTGCCGCTGCGCGACCACTTCACCGAATATTACCCTTTCATTCCCGTGATCGGCTTATGCTGGCTGGGCGGCTGGGCGTGCGCCGAAGCCTGGCGATCGAGCGCCGGTGCGAGGTTCGCCGCCGTCGTGCTGACGGCTGTCTACGTTTTGACAGTGACGCCGCAAACCCTGGCTGCGTCAGATTGGAATTACCGCATCACGGTGCGGGTTCGCGACCTGGTAGAAGGCGTGGCGCGCGCGCATGAGCTGCATCCCACGCAGACGATCATGCTCGACGGCGCGGATACCACTCTCTTTTGGAACGGCATCCTCGACCGCCCGTTCCGTCTCATCGGCATCGACCGCCTGTACCTCACACCCGGCAGCGAACAGCACATCGATGCGCACCCGGACCTGGGCGATGTCCGCGAGTTTGTGCTCCCCCCAGACGTCGCCGCCAAAGCGCTCGACCGGGATGAGCTGGTGGTCTACGACGCGCGCGGGCCTCGCCTGCGCAACATCACCTCCGAGTATGCCGGCGCGCCCCGCGACCTTGGTCCGCCGCAGCGGGTGGATATCGCGAGCCCGCTCGCCGCGCCCCTGCTGGGCCCGGAGTGGTACCAGCCGGACGGCAACCATCGTTGGATGCCAAAGCGCGCCACCGTTCGTATCGCCGGTCCGTCGGCTGCGGGGCAGAAGCTCCACCTGAGCGGCTACTGCCCGGCGGAGCAGTTGCGGAGCGGTCCACTTACGATCAGCATCGCGGTTGATGGCCTGCCGCTACATCCCGCGCTGATCCATCCGGGGGAGAACAGCTTTGATCTGTCTTTCGCGCTGCCCGCCGCGGTAGGGGGCAAGTCCGCGATGCAAGTGACCATCGAAGTAGGCCGCACCTTCCAGGTGGCTCCCGATGTGCGCGATCTGGGGCTGGCATTCGGAGTCCTGGAAGTACGCTGATTCGCGAGCTTGCCGGCTCATTAGTTCAGCCGCAGCAGCAGGATGCTGCCCGTTACCACACTCGCCCGGAGCAGCGGGCCGCCCGAACCCACGTCGAACGTTACCGTTTGCCCCAGCCCGCGCTTGCCCCAGTACGGCACGAGGAAATTCGTGCGGATCACTCCCAAGACCGTGCTCAGCTCGACGTGCGCGGAGCAGTCGTGCGGTACATCCAGCTCGATCGATCCATTGACGTCTTTGACATCGATGGTCTGCCCCAGCCAGTGCTCTCCGCCCACGCGCAGGCGGATGTTGCCGTTCACCGCCTGACCATTCACATCGCCGGTTACACCCACCAGGGACACATTCCCGTTGGTCGACTTGAACTGGATGGCGCCTGGGACGTTGGTTGTGGAAATGTTCCCGTTGGTCGACTGAAGTTGGACAGGGCCCGGTATTCCGACCACGGAAAGGTTGCCGTTCAGCGTAGTGAGATTTAGAGCGAGCGCTTGAGGCACGAACACTTCCAGGTTCAGAGCCCAATTCTGGTCTGTGTTTGTCGCTGGTCCGCTGCCCAGGATGTTGCCGGCGCTGATATCCACTATGACCTGCGCGGCCACGGCTTGCGCCAGCGCCTCATTTTCGGCCGCGGTCTCCACTTGCGCGCGGACCAGAACGTCAGGGCCAGTCCAACTCTCGACCGTAATACTGCCCGAGCCGCGGACCCGGATGGCGAGCGAAGTACCGACTGGTATGGATAGTCCGCGCATCTCGCAATAGGGAACGAGGCCGTTAGCAACGTACCAAGGCTGGTCGCAATTGAGTTTCGACGGCGGCGCCTGGCCCCAGGCGAGCGGGGAAACCACTGCCAGGCAGAGTGCCATGGTGATGGGCGGAATCGCGTGTTTCATTATCGTCTCCTTTCGACTAAGTTCCGTATCTTGCTTTTTGGCCACACCGCTCCTCCGGCCTTCCGCGAAGGTTCAGGTGAGGCTGTGCGGCTGTAATGTCTGCTAGAAGTGGAAGCCCACTCCGAAGTCAAAGAACGCGTGGCTGTGGCCGCGGGTGTCGCCCAGGTTGGCGCGGGTAACGAAGTCGCGCCCTTCGGCGCGCAAGCTCAAAAGCCGCGTCAGTCGGATATCAATTCCGCCCCCGAAACCGAACGTGGGCACATTGGTGCGGGTGCTGCCGTTGCTGACGACTCCGAACCCGACCACCGAGGCTAGAGTCCCGAACGAGCCAAGGCCGCCTCCGATCGCCCCGTATAACGCAACACGGGGTTGTACCGCGTATTTCCAGCGCACGCCAGGCGTGAAAAAGATCGTGTCTTTCACTGAAGAGCGGATGCTGGCGCTGACGACGTCTTCCGCCGTGCCGCCTATCAAGAAAGGCAGCTCCAAATAGAGCAGGCCGGCGCGCGTATCGCGCAACTGGACGGCATAGTTGAGCTGGAAGCTGCCGCTGACGGAGCTGGACACGCCGGCGGCGCTCACGGTTGACGAGATGGGACCTACACCGAACAGAATGCCCAGGTCGCTGTTCTGCGCGACGGAGGCGCAGCATGTCAGGATCGCGATCGTGGCAACACGGATCAGAACCGATTTCATCATCTTCACTCCTAACATCAATCGCGGATCAAATCTGGCTTCCTATGGCATGTTAGGCGCGCAGCGCGCCGCAGAGCTACCGCTTTCCGATGGCCGGCCGATTTCCGTGATGGGCGGCGGAGAGCGCGCCAGCGCTTTGATCTCGCCGCTCATCGCGCCTTTTCACCGCTCATGATGCGCCGCCGCCGCTCATCGGGAACCGATTGTATCCGAGGCGAACGGTCCCCTATACTGAATTCGCCGGCGGGTCCGAAGGGCCGCCGGCCTGAAACCAAAATGCGCGGCATCGTAACATGGGTGCTCGTTCTGGCGCTGGCCGGCGCTCCCGAACTGGCGGCCGGCGGCAATTCCTGGAACAAGCTCCGCTACAGCGGGGGCACGGTGGAAGCGAACGTGAATCCGTTCGACTGGAACACCACTCTGACCGTGACTCCCGATGCTATTGTCTTGGTGTTCGGACACGGCCGGCCGCTAAGAATCGCTCCCGCACATGTGACCGCGCTGAGCTATGGACAGGAAGCGCACCGCCGCGTGGCCGAGGTGGTGGCCTTGAGCATCATCGTGTCGCCGCTGGCGCTGTTCGGGCTGCTGCACAAGAGCAAAGTGCATTTCATCGGCATCGAGTTTCGCACGGATGACGACAAGCCCGGCGCGGTTCTGTTGGAAGCCGACAAGAATAACTACCAGGCGATTCTGCAAGTCTTAAGGGCTGTGACCGGCAAGCCGGTTCAGGACGCGCCGAAGCAGAGCCCGTAAATGCCCATGGCCGGTTACAAGCTCCTCTATCTCACCTCACTCATCATCTTCACGTTTGGAGCCTTGACCTTCTCGGTTCTGACACTCTTTTATTGGCGGGAGAGGCGCGTGCGCGCGCAACCGCGCGGCCGTGTATTTCCGGTATTCACCGTGGTCTGCGCCGCGTCTTTCCTGCTGAACCTCGTGCTGCGGATGGTCACGGCGGTGAATGCCGACTCCTCCTGGGTGGCGGTGCTGATCGTGGCGCTAAGCCTGGCAACCGGATGTTTGCCGCCGCTGCTGGTCCACCTGCTGCTTGAAGAAGAAAAGAGCGAACTGCCGGGCCGCCGTGCGTGGCGATGGGTCCTGGGCGCGTTCTACCTGGCTGCCAGCGCGGGAGCCCTGCTGCGCGGACTGTGCGACGCGGACTTGTGGAACGCCGAGTGGAGCGAGAGGGTGGACAACCTGCCGCCGCTGATGCTTGGGGCGGCGGGAGCCCTGGGTCTGGCCTTGCAGTTTTCGTCGCGGCGGCATCCGGGACCGGCGGAACGCCGCCACAATCTTTGGATTCGGCTTCTGCTGTGCCTGATGCTGCTGGGCACTGTGCTCAACCTGGCGCAAGCCGGATCCTTAGTGAGCCTTTTTCCGGACTACCTGGTGCTGGGCTTCTTTTGCGTGACCCTCTATTACAAAGAACGGCTGATCTTCTTCGACTTACTGATCAAACGCGGCGCATTCTTCGCGCTCGGCCTGGTGGGGTTGATCCTGTTCTTTCTCGCCGCGCCCGGCGCGTTTCAGAGTCTCGCCGAAGATTGGAGCCGGCCCTGGATCGCCGCACTTCTGCTCACTCCTTTCTGGCTGCTGGGCCCATGGCTGTATGGGCGGCTGGGACGTGCCATCGACCATGCCTGGCTGCGCCGCCGCTACTCGGCGCCGGACGCGGAACGCCGGTTTGTCAGCGACGTGCAGAGCGCAGCCACCGAGCAGGAGCTCCAGTCCCGCGCCACCGAGAGCCTCGCCGAGATCTTTCAGACCTCCGCCGAGGTGGAGTTCACAGCGACGGGTATCGCGCCCGCGGCTGAAGACGGAAGCCTGCTGGCGGAATTGGAGCACCAAGGCAAATCGCTGGGCCGCGTGGCTCTTCGCGCCCGGCTCAATTCAGTGCCGTTCCTCAGCGACGACCGCCGGTTGCTCCACTCGTTGGCGCGCACGTTGGGCGTAGTCCTCGAAAACGTCCGCTTCCGAGAGCAGCAACAGAAGCAGGAGGAGCGCGAGCAGCAGCTCCGCTGGCTGGCCAGCCGCGCCGAACTGAAAGCGCTGCGGGCACAGATCAACCCGCATTTCCTTTTCAATGCGCTCAACGCCATTGCCGGCCTGATCCCATTGCAGCCGCAGTTGGCGGAAGAGACCGTCGAGCAACTGGCGGAGGTTTTTCGGTATACCCTTCGGAAATCCGAGAAAGAATGGATGCGGGTGGATGAAGAGGTGGAGTTCGTCTTGGCATACCTGCGGGTGGAACAGGCTCGCTTCGGTGAGCGCCTGCACGTGGAAGTCGACGTGGACCCGGCGGCCGGCGCCATTCTGATTCCTGCCATGAGTATTCAACCGCTGGTGGAGAATGCCATCAAGCACGGCGTCTCAGCTATCGAGGGCCGCGGGACGGTGGGCCTGCGCGCCGTGGTACAAGGAGACATGCTCGGCGTCACGGTGTCCGACAACGGGCCGGGCTTCCCCGATGGTTTCACGCTGGCCGGCCCGGATGCGCGGACCGGATCCGGCCACGGACTGCGTAACATTGCCGAAAGGTTGCGGGGCTACTACAGTGAAAGCGCGCAGTTATCCTGCGAGAACGACGGCGGAGGGGCGCGGGTTGTTTTGCGAATTCCGCGGCAGCCCGTGACGGCCAATTCCGGCGGAGGTTAGCGTGTTGCGAGTGCTGATTGTGGACGATGAAGCGCCCGCGCGCAGCCGGCTGCGCCAAATGCTGGGATCCCACCCGGATCTCGAAGTGGTGGGTGAAGCTGAAACCGGCGTCCAAGCCATGGAGCAGGCCTCGCAGCTGAAGCCCGACCTGATTCTGCTCGATATTCAGATACCCGGCTGCAGTGGTATTGACGTGGCCGCCTGCCTTCCGGAACCGCGGCCGCACATCGTTTTCTGCACGGCATTCGATCAGCACGCGGTAGACGCTTTTGAGCTGCACGCCGTAGATTACCTCCTGAAACCGATCAGCCGCGCACGCCTCGCGCAAGCTCTCGACCGCGTGCGGGCGCTGGCGGCCGGACCAAGCGAAGCCGCGCTTAACCAGACCGTCCGCAGCCAACGCACCGGCCCCGCGCGCTTTCTGGTGCGCAACGCCGCTCATTACATTGTCGTAGCTGAAGGCCGCGTCCACTACTTTGCGTCGGAGGAAGGCCTCACGCGCCTGGTGGGCGAAAACGGCCAGTACTGGATGGACCCGACGCTCAACGAGCTGGAGCAGCGCGTCGACCCTGCGCGCTTCCTGCGCATCTCACGGGCGCACCTGGTCAATCTGAACGCCGTGACCGAAGTCTTTCCGCTCCCCGGCGGATCGGGCGAGGTGCTTATGAAAAACGGCCAGCGCCTGGAGGTCAGCCGCCGCCGTTTCCGCGATCTTCTGGAAGCGCTGGAGGGCCGGTAGGCACAAGCTCAAGCTCGTGCCTACTTGATCTCCAGGATTTCCTTTTCCTTGGTCTTGGACGCCGCGTCGATCTTCTCCATGTACGCGTCCGTCATCTTCTGGATCTCGTCGTGGGCCTTCTTGTCGTCGTCTTCCGTGATCTTCTTGTCTTTGGCCAGCTTCTTCACGGCTTCGTTGCCGTCGCGGCGGATGTTGCGGACCGAGACGCGATGGTGCTCGGCCGCCGCGTGCAATCTCTTGACGAGTTCCTTGCGGCGCTCTTCGGTCAGCGGCGGAATCGGAAGGCGGATGATCTTTCCGTCGTTGGCCGGGTTGAGCCCGAGATCGGAAGTCCGGATGGCCTTCTCGATGGGGCCGATCTGCGAAACGTCCCACGGCTGAATGGTGATCAGGGAGGGCTCGGGAACGTGCAGGTTGGCCACCTGGTTCAGCGGCGTCGGCGTGCCATAATAATCCACGCGGATGTGATCGAGAATCCCCAGTGAGGCACGGCCGGTGCGAATCGCAGCCATCTCGTGCTGCAGGTCCGAAACAGCCTTTTCCATGCGTGCTTTGATGTTGGACTCAACTTCTTTAATCGAATTGAACGTTGGACCGCTGGGTGCTGCGTGTTGCTCTGCTTTCATAGGGCAGTATCTCCGAAAAAGCGGATCTGGGTTCCGCCCGGCTACTGAATCACGGTCCCTACGGGCTCGCCCATCGACATTCGCATTATATTGCCTGTTGTATTCAAATTGAAAACAATGATCGGGAGGTTGTTGTCGCGGCACATGGCGATGGCGGTGGCGTCCATCACCCCCAGCCCTTGCGCCAGCACCTCCAGGTAAGTGATCTCCTGAAACTTCTCGGCATCGGGGAACTTGAGCGGGTCCTTATTGTAGACTCCGTCGACGCGCGTCGCCTTGGCGATCACCTCGGCCTTGATTTCCAGAGCTCGGAGCGTGGCGGCGGTGTCGGTGGAGAAGTACGGGTTGGAGGTGCCGGCCGCGAAGATCACGATGCGGCCCTTTTCCAGGTGGCGGATGGCGCGCCGGCGGATGTAGGGTTCGGCCACCTGATGCATCTCGATGGCACTCATCACGCGAGTGGGAATGCCGATCTGCTCGAGCGCGTCGGACAGCGCCAGAGAGTTGATGACCGTGGCCAGCATGCCCATGTGGTCGGCGGTCACGCGGTCCATGTTCTGCGCTGCCGCGGCCACGCCGCGAAAGATGTTGCCGCCGCCGACCACAACGCCGACCTGTACGCCCGCGGCCGCCACATCGGCCACCTCTCGTGCCAGGGCTTTCACGCGTTCCGCGTCGATGCCGAAGGCGGCTCCGCCGGCCAGCACCTCCCCGCTGAGCTTGAGCAGGATGCGTTTGTAGCCGGGCATCTATTCCAGCGCCGGGTTTTCGTGCCCGGCTTCCACCGCCGCCACGTCGCCCACTTTGAAGCGGACGAAGCGCGCGATGGTGATGTTTTCCTTGAGCTTGGCGATCTTGGTCTTCACCAGGTTCCCGACCGTGAGAGTCGCTTCTTTCACGAACGGCTGATCGAGCAGGCAAACTTCTTCGTAGAACTTGGACAGGCGCCCTTCGACGATCTTGTCGAGGACCTTTTCGGGCTTCCCCTCCAACACGGCTCGCGCCCGTGCGATCTCCCGTTCCTTCGCCAGTACGTCCTCGGTGACGTCTTCCCGGCGAATGAACCGTGGGTCGGCCGCCGCGATGTGCATGGCCAAGTCGTGCACAAGTTCCTTGAAATCGTCGGTGCGCGCCACGAAGTCCGATTCGCAGTTGACTTCCACCAGCACGCCGAGCTGGCCGCCGTGATGAATATAGCTTCCAATCAATCCCTGCCGGGTGACGCGCGAGGCTTTCTTGCCCGCGGCGGCGATGCCGTGCTTGCGCAGCACCACCTCGGCTTCAGCGATATCGCCATTAGCTTCCACCAAAGCCTTCTTGCATTCCATCATCCCCGCGCCGGTGCGCTCGCGGAGGTCCTTTACTAGTGCCGCGGTTATTTCCGCCATAATGAGTTCTTCTTTGGTTCCTTGCCCCTTACGATCCGTCTCTGAGCCGCGACCGGAAGGGAGCGGGTGCCTGTACGATCTTAGTGTCCGCTTTCCGTCGCCGCAGGCTCCGGCGCCGGTTCTGCCGCCTCGGACCCGGGCCCCTTACGCTGTGCGACGGGAGCCGCTTCCTCGTCCACGCTCAGGGTTTCCGCCATAATCTTTTCCGCGTACTTGGGGTCCACGTACTCGGTGTACTCCAGCATGCCTTCTTCGGCGGGAGTCTCGTCCTGGACGATCTTGTCGGTGGTGAAGTCCTGCTCGGTGGCCAGCGCACGGCCTTCCACCACCGCATCCGCGATCTTGCTGGCGAACAGGCGAATGGCGCGCAAGGCGTCGTCGTTGCCCGGAATCACGTAATCCACTTCGTCCGGGTCGCAGTTGGTATCCACGATGGCTACCACCGGGATTCCCAGCCGGCGCGCTTCCTTCACCGCGATGGCTTCTTTGTTGGAGTCGATGACGAACAGGATGTCCGGGAGCCCCGGCATGTCCTTGATGCCCGAAAGGTTCTGCTCCAGGTGCTTGCGTTCCCGCTCCAGCCGGATGACTTCCTTCTTGGGACGGCCGGCGTAACCGCCCTCCACCGAGGCCATAGCCGCCAGTTCCTTCAGGCGCTTGATGGACTTCTGCACGGTCAGCATGTTGGTGAGCAGGCCGCCCAGCCAGCGTTGGTTGACGTAGAACATCTGGCAGCGTGTGGCCTCTTCCGCGATGGCTTCCTGTGCCTGGCGCTTGGTGCCCACGAAGAGCACAGTCTTGCCCTGCGCGGCCATCTCGCCCACAAACCGGGCGGCGTCTTTGAACATCTTCAGAGTCTTCTGAAGATCAATGATGTAAATACCGTTGCGTTCGCCGAAGATATACTCTTTCATCTTCGGATTCCAGCGCTTGGTCTGGTGCCCGAAATGAACGCCAGCTTCGAGCAATTCCTTCATCGATATTGCCGGCAAACTACCTCCTCATCCAAAATATGGGGGGAACCCCCGGTCTTGGCCTTCCATTGTGTTCCACTCTCCGCCGCGCGCCCAAAGCGAAATTTGCGCGGCGGAAACAGAACGGAAGGCCGCCTCCACAACAAGGCGGGATCAAAACCACAGCACCCTGTCCGCCTTGCCCAAACCTAACGTTTGGAGAACTGGAACCGCTTGCGCGCGCCCTTCTGGCCGTACTTCTTCCGTTCGTGCGTGCGCGGATCGCGGGTCAAAAGGCCCAGCTTCTTGAGCCGGGACCGCAATTCCACATTGAACTCCACCAAGGCCCTAGCAATGCCCAGACGGGCCGCGCCCGCCTGGCCGGCGACACCGCCGCCGTCGGTGAGAATCAAGAGATCGAACTTGTCCATGGTCTCGGTCGCCGCCAAAGGCTGCCGGACCACCGCGCGCGAGCTTTCCGTGGGGAAGTAGCTTTCAAACGCGCGGTCGTTGACCTTGATCTCGCCCTTGCCGGGCCGCATAAACACCCGAGCCACCGATTTCTTGCGGCGGCCCGTACCCAAGTATTGAACGATTGTCGCTGCCACTAAACGTAACCCTTCCGCTTATTTCACGGCCAACGCGGCCGGCTTCTGTGCCGCGTGCGGATGCTTTTCGCCCGCGTAGACCTTCAATTTCCGATACATCTGTTTGCCGAGCTTGGTTTTGGGGAGCATGCCGAAGATGGCGTCCTCCACCAGGCGCACCGGCTTTTCCTGGCGCACCCGCTTCAAGCTCTTTTCCACCAGTCCACCCGGATACCCGGTGAAGTGGCGATAGACTTTTTCTTCTTCTTTTCGGCCCGTAACCCGGACCTTGTCGGCATTGATGACGATCACGTGATCGCCCGTATCCAGGAACGGCGTGTACATCGGTTTCGTCTTGCCCATCAGCAGCATGGCTGCCTTACTGGCAAGCTTGCCCAGCACCACGTCCTGCGCATCGATGACGTGCCACCGGCGGGTGATGCCGTTCTTGGAAGGGAACTCGGTACTCATTGACACACGTCTCCACCTTCTGGTAAAGCTGCAAAATATTTAGCTTACGGGGTTTGGGGACACATTGTCAAATCGGGTTACAGAGTGCAACCGCGCTCAACCGCTTCTCACCGCTCGATCCGCCAGTCATTTCAAGGCCGGAGAGGAATGGGACGAACGCGGATTGGCGCGGGTTCACAGGTGACCACGATCGAGGGCTTAAGTCAGCGATTCCCCCCTTGCTGGTTGGCGTTCGCGTTGTTCGAAGTCGCCCCACCGGCGTTCTTCACGTACTTGTCGAACCAGGCGAGTTTCTCCCAGTTGACGTGCTCGATGGTTTCCTTGCCGCGATATCCATGCGCTTCGAATGGCAGGAACACCAGCCTCACAATCCCGCCGTTGCCGCGTACCGCTTCGTACATGCGTTCCGATTGAATCGGGAACGTGCCGTCGTTGTCGTCCGCCTCGCCATGGATCAGCAGCAGCGGCGCCTTGACCTTGTCCGCGTACATGAACGGCGACATCTTGATGTAGAGGTCCGGGGCCTGCCAGAGTGTCCGGCGCTCGTTTTGAAATCCGAACGGCGTGAGCGTACGATTCGGCGCGCCGCTTTCAGCGATCCCGGCCTTGAAGTAGTCGCAATGCGCCAGCAGCGTATCGGTCATGAAAGCGCCATAACTGTGGCCTCCTACACCGACCCGCGCCGGATCGGTCACGCCCATCTCCACCGCTTTGTCGATCGCCGCCCTAGCGTCCATCACCACCTGCTCGACGAACTTGTCGTTGACCGTTGCTCGCGGGCCAACAATCGGCATGGAGGCGTTGTCCAGCACCGCGTATCCGTCCAGCGCGAAGAACACCTCGGAATACCCGCCGATTTCCGTGAACCGCATCCGCGAGCCGGCTCCCGCCACGGCATCCGCCGCCGCGGCGTCATCGTATTCGCGGGGGTACGCCCAGATCACCGTCGGCAGCTTGGCGCCCTCCTTGTAGTCCGGAGGCAGATACAGGGTGAACGACATTTCCACCCCGTCCGGCCGCTTGTAGGTGACAAGTTGCCTCTTCACTTGCCGCATGACCGGCTGCGGGTCGGGGAAGTTTGTGTAGGCCGTCATCTTCCCGTCCGCCGTCCGCAGGTAGTAGTTGGGCGGCTCCGTGGGGCTCTCCCGCCGCGTGAAGAACTTCGCCGCGTGATCGTCCAGCAGCCCTTCAACGGCTTCGTAGTGATTGTCGTCGCACTTGAATAGTGGTTCGGTCTTCAGCGTCGTCAGGTTGAAGCGGTTCAGGAACGGATGATCACCCGTGGGCGAGGGCCCGTTGCCGGTGAGGTAGATGTTGTCGCCATCCAGCAGGATTCCGCGTTCTCCGTTAGGCAAAGCCTTCTGTACCGGCGTGCCGCGGTCCGCATAGCGATCCTGGGAATTCGTAGTCCACAGCTCGCGAGCCGGCTCATTGGGCTTATCGAGGTCCACCAGCAGCGTCTTCGTGATGCGATTCGCGCCCGCGCCGGCTCCGAATCCACCACCGCCTCGACCGCCGCGCCCGCCACCACCGCCCAGGAGCAGCCAATGGCCGTTTTCAAAGAAGGTGAAGTTCGGCAAGGCATTGTCCGACTTGTAGATTTCCTGCGGCTCGCCGGTGAATGGCGCCTTCAGCGCCAGGATGTGCTCGGGCCGCGGCGGCGGAGGTGTTGATTCGCCGCCCTGCGCCGCTCCATTGCCGCGTCCGCGGCCTCTGCCGCCGCCACCCGCGGGCGCTGGGCCGATGTTGTCCACCCAGAGCAATGTGGCCGGCTCGTTCATCCGCCATTGCAGGTTGCGCGTTCCAGTCGGCGCCGGCGGATTGGCCTGCGGGTCGTCAGGTCCAGCGGTGGGAGCCGGCGCCCCGCCGCCCCGCCCGCCGCTGCCCAAGGGAATGCTGGCGATGTGATGCACGACCTTCCCGGCCCGATCCCACACGTCGATCTCCGACGGGAATTGCGTGGCCGGGTACAGGTACGAAAACGGGCGGTGTGTAGTGGTCACGATGAAGTAGTTGCCGTCAGGCGACGGGCGCGCCGAGCGGATCAGCGCCGGCTTCCCCACCGGCGTTGCTTTGCCCGTTACCGAATCGATCAGATCGAGCTGCGACGTCGCGAAGTACTCGAAATCGTCTTCGTCATAGGCGCTTTTCAGCATGTCCTCGTGCGTCACCACACCGCGTCCGCCGCCCAGGCTCTCTTGCACGTTCGGTCCCGGCGGCACCAGCGGCGCCGGAGGCTCCGGCCCACGGTTGGCTTTGATCGCGTGAACCAGCAGCGTCTTGCTGTCCGCCAGCCACTGAACGCTCCCGCCCGCCGGCGCGCCGCCGCGCCCGCCTCCGCCGCCACCGCCGAAGACGTCGTTGACCTTGACACCTTCAATCCGGTGCGTTTTGCCGGTTGCGGCATCCGCGATCCAGATATCGATGCCCTTGTCTGTAGTATTCGTGAACGCGACGTGATTCCCGTCCGGGCTCCAGCGCCCGACGCTCAGTTTCGGATTGGGCGGTAGGGCCAGCTTGATCTCGGTGCCCTCCGGCACCTTCCGCAGCGTCAGGGTGCTGTTGAACGTGGCATTGTGCAGCCCATTGGTCACCGGGTTGATGCGGATGCCCGCCAGCCGCCGCATGGGCTGGGCCAGTTCCGCGATCGGCGGATACCGCACCGGCCGCCCCTGCATCGCATACGCATGCGTCGGACTCAGTGTCAGCGCCGGCGTCGCCGGTGAGTTCAGAATATCCTCCACCGCCTTGGGGGGCTTCTGGTACGTGTCCAGGCCGAGCAGCACGAAGGCCGCCGTAACAAGTGTAAAGAGGAGTCGTGTAGCTGATTTCATAACGGATATGGAGAATGTTATTTAACCGGCAACTCGAAGTCAAATCGCCGGTAGGCAGGATCGTCCTCGGCGCCCCGTCGGCGCGGCCCACGCTACAATATGAGCACAGTGACTGGGAAAAACTTCTACCTGGAAACCTTCGGCTGCCAGATGAACGTCCACGATTCCGAAAAGGTGGTCGGAACGCTTCTGGCCAGCGGATACACCCAAGTGGAAACTCCGGAAGAAGCGCATCTGGTGCTGTACAACACTTGCAGCATCCGCGACAAGGCCGAACAGAAGGTCTACAACCGTCTGTCGAATTTCAGACGTGACGCCGGCAAGGGCAAGATCTTCGGCGTCCTCGGTTGCGTGGCGCAGCAGGAAGGCGAGAAGATCTTCGACCGCGCCCCGCACGTCAGCCTGGTGGCCGGTTCGGCCAGCTACACCAGGCTGGGCGAGATGCTGGTGCAACTCGAAGCCGGCAACCGCCGCGTCACGGGGCTGAGCCTCGATACCGACGCAACGTTTGACACGCCCTTCACCCGCCGCGACAATCCGCACCGCGCCTACATCACCATCATCGAAGGCTGCGACAAATCGTGCGCTTATTGTGTGGTCCCCTTCACACGCGGCCCCGAGCGCAGCCGGACCAGTGAGAGCGTCATGGCGGAAGCGCGCCGCCTGGCCGAACAGGGCTACACCGAAATCCAGTTGCTGGGCCAGAACGTCAACAGCTATCGCGATCCCTCTCCGGCGGGGTGGGATTTCGCCGGGCTGCTGGCGCGCGTGGCCGAGGTCCCGGGGATTCGCCGCGTCCGATATACCACCTCGCATCCGCGCGACTTCGGCCGCTCCATCGTCGATGCCATGGATGCGAATCCCGTCATCTGCGACCACGTTCACCTGCCGGTCCAGTCCGGCTCGTCCAAAGTTCTCGCCGTCATGGACCGCCTCTATACCCGCGACGAGTACATGCGCCGCATCGAGTGGCTCAAGTCCGCCCGGCGATCCTATTCCATCACCACCGATATCATCGTCGGCTTCCCCGGCGAAACCGAACAGGATTTCGACGAGACCCTCCGCCTGCTGGACGAAGTGCAGTACGATTCGCTGTTCAGCTTCAAATATTCGCCGCGCCCCAACACCGCCGCCCTGGCGATCGGCGACAAAATCCCCGAGGAGGAAAAACAGCGGCGTCTGGTCATCGTGCAGGAGAAACAGCGTGCCATCCAGATTCGCCGCAACGCCGAGTGTATCGGCGCCGTGCGTGAAGTCCTGGTGGAGGGGCGGCAGCCGTCGCTCGGCCAGTGGATCGGCCGCACGTCCGACAACCGCACGCTGAACTTCACGCATCCCGATACCAACGGAAATTCGCTGATCGGCAAGTACCTCCCGGTACGCGTGACGCGCTCGGGTCCGAACTCCTTGGTGGGCGAAAGCGTAACTGTGGTGTAATGGAGGCTGGGAGGGCATCATGGAAGTCGAAATGAAGATCCGTGGTCTCATGATGGATCCCGTAACTAACATGCCGATCGTCATCCTCAAGGATATGAGCGGCAACGCAGTTCTCCCCATCTGGGTTGGCGTCTATGAAGCTAACGCCATCGCCCTCGAGATCGAGAAGGTTTCGACTCCCAGGCCCATGACCCACGACCTCATCAAGCAACTGCTACTCGGCCTGAACACCGCCCTGCGCAAGGTGGTGGTGAGCGAGTTGCGCGACGACACATTCTACGCGGTCATCTGGCTCGACCGCGACGGCGAGACGATCAGCGTGGATTCACGCCCCAGCGATGCGCTGGCGCTGGCGTTGCGCCTGGACTGCCCGATCTACGTGGAGGAGACCGTCCTCAAATCGTCGAAGCAGGCGTCCGCGGTCACCGACAAGGTCAACGACGAAGAGGTCCGGCGCTGGCTGGAAGGTCTCAACGACGAAGACCTCGGCCGCTATAAAATGTGACCGCGGCAATCGCCTCGAAAACGAGAACGCGTCCCGCGCCAAAGACGCAAAGAGCGCAGAGAAAACCGGGAACTCATCTTTGCGATCTTGGCGGTCTTGGCGCGAAACTCAGTTTTGCTCTCTGGCTTCTGAACGTTGCGCCAGCTCCGTCCTCAAGGTCTGAAGCTGCAGGCTGGTCGCCGAGAACGTGGGCAGGAATCGGAAACGAGAACGCATCTCGCCGCCACAGACGCAAGGAACGCAAAGAAAACCGGGGACTCATCTTTGCGATCTTGGCGGTCTTTGCGCGAAACTTAGATTCTTGCACTACGATCTGAACGCTGATCGCTGTTTTCCATGACCATCGACCAACAACTCACCTACCTCCGCAAAGGCATGGCGGAGATCATCCGCGAAGAAGACCTCCGCGAGCGGCTCGTCCTCGCCGCGAAAGAAAAGCGACCCCTGCGTGTCAAGGCCGGCTTCGACCCCACCGCGCCCGATCTCCACCTGGGCCACACCGTCCTGCTGCGCAAGATGAAACATTTTCAGGACCTCGGCCACACCGTCATCTTCCTAATCGGCGACATGACCGCCATGATCGGCGATCCCTCCGGCCGCAACGCCACGCGCCCGCCCATGACGCGCGACGCCATCGACCAGAACGCCGAGACCTACAAGGCCCAGGTCTTCAAAATTCTCGATCGCGAGAAAACCGAAGTCCGCTTCAACAGCCATTGGCTGGAGCCGCTGAAGTACATGGACATGATCCGCCTGTTCTCGAAGTACACCGTGGCCCGCATCCTGGAGCGCGACGATTTCGCCAAGCGCTACAAGGAGGGCGTACCCATTTCCCTGCACGAGCTGATGTACCCGCTGGCTCAGGCCTACGATTCCGTCGCACTGGAATGCGACGTCGAAATGGGCGGCACCGACCAGAAATTCAATCTCCTGGTGGGCCGCGAAATCCAAAAAGATTTCGGCCAGTTGCCGCAGATCGTAGCCACGGTGCCGATCCTGGAAGGCATCGACGGCGTCAACAAGATGTCCAAATCGCTCGGCAACTACATCGGCATCACCGAACCGCCGGACGTCATGTTTCGCAAAGTGATGCAGATCTCCGACGACCTGATGTTCCGGTACTACGAGCTACTCACCGACAAGAGCATCGCCGAAATCGGCGCCATGCGGCAGGGCATCGCGGCCGGCAGCCTGCATCCCATAGAAGCCAAGATTGCGCTCGGCAAGCTGATCGTCACCGACTTCCACTCCGCCGCCGATGCCGATCGCGGCGCCGAAGTCTTCGACTCGGTAGTCCGCCGAAAGGAAGTCCCTGAAGACATCGAGACCGTCCCGCTCCCCGAAACCGTTCGTGTCGCCACAGGCATCCGCGTCGACAAACTCCTCGCGAAGATCGGCCTGGCTTCATCCGTCAGCGATGCCGTCCGCAAAATCAAAGCCGGCGCCGTCGAGATCAATTCCGAAAAAGTGAGCGACCTCACGATTCCCGCACCGCACGCCGACCTCGTGATCCAAGCCGGCAAATCCTGGCGAAGAGTCACGCCGTAGTTCAGTTCTTCTCGGCGTCTCAGCGGTAGATTTCTTTTCCCCGCCTCGCCGTGCGAAATTGGAAAAAGTGAGAAAGCGCTACTACTGGAAGCTGAAGCGCCGCGAACTCAGCCTCGGCGAGCGCACCTTGCTCATGGGTGTGCTGAACGTCACGCCCGATTCCTTTTCCGACGGCGGAAAATACTCCGACCCCGACCGCGCTTTCGCCCACGCCGTGGAACTGGAAGAGCAAGGCGCAGACATTATCGACATCGGCGCCGAATCCACTCGCCCTGGATCTGCCCGCATCAGCGCGGCCGAAGAACTGCGCCGCCTGGTCCCCGTGCTCAAGCGCCTGAAGGACCGCCTGGCCGTCCCTATCTCGGTGGATACCTACAAAGCCGAGGTGGCCGAGCGCGCGCTCGAACACGGCGCCGAGATCATTAACGATCCTTCCGGCCTGACGTTCGAGCCGCAACTGGCGCGTGTGGTTTCCAACCACGATGCCGGCCTGGTGCTCAACCATATGCGCGGCCGTCCGGAAACGTGGGCAAAGCTGGCGCCAATGCGCGAGCCCATGGCCACCATCGTTCGCGACCTCGACGCTGCCATCGGCCGGGCTCGCGGCGTAGGCATCGACAAGTCGCGCCTGGTGGTAGATCCCGGTTTCGGCTTCGGCAAGCGCAAGGAGCAGAATTCCCTGATCCTCGACCGCCTCTCCGAACTCGCCGTCCTGGATGTGCCGATCCTGGCCGGCCCGTCCCGGAAGAGCTTCCTGGCTCATCCCAGCCCGGAGGAAACCAGCTACGCCACCGCAGCCGCCGTGGCCGCGTGCGTGTTACGCGGCGCCCACATCGTGCGCGTTCACGAGGTTCGCGAAATGCGCGCTGCCGCCACCGTGGCCGACGAAATTCTGCTCACCAGCAGGCATGCGCCTTAGTTCGCCAAGCGGTCACCGG